>Ga0206127_1000290_pt1 | contig 64612 bp, 65 predicted proteins | sample Helgoland_Spring_6_FD_148646 | JGI IMG/M metagenome (GOLD analysis project Ga0206127, IMG submission 148646) | Pelagic subsurface seawater microbial communities from Kabeltonne, Helgoland, North Sea - Helgoland_Spring_Bloom_20160419_1 | ecosystem: Environmental > Aquatic > Marine > Epipelagic ...
ATTAAAAGCTTTTCAATTTTGTTGAAATAATAAAAAATATATAGGTGCGTTATGATAAATTCCAGGTTAAATATTATAAATTATACTCTTCGTGCATAGTGGCTTCTGCGTGCCTTGTGGCTTCTGCGTGCCTTGTGGCTTCTGCGTGCCTTGTGGCTTCTGCGTGCCTGGTGGCTTCTGCGTGCCTTGTGGCTTCTGCGTGCCTTGTGGCTTCTGCGTGCCTTGTGGCTTCTGCGTGCCTTGTGGCTTCTGCGTGCCTTGTGGCTTCTGCGTGCCTTGTGGCTTCTTCGAGAACCCTCTCCAAGAAATCCCGCATCGCGCACCGACTCCTCCACAGCTCTTATCCGGCGCGCTTCCTCCTCCTCTTCCGCCATAGCAGTTTCTATTTTTTCTCGACAAACCCCTCTAAAATGATGTTCATCCCACCCTCCATCAACCATACGCTCCCACTTTTCTTTTTTAGCGCGCTTCCTTTTTGTCGCTAATCTTTGTTCCTGCCTTTTTAACGCATCTTCAACACATTCTTCAACCAAATGTTCTTTTTCTTCCTTTTTGCGTGTTAAAATATTCATAAGTTTTACTCCTAAATTCCTCGATCTGCTTAATGCTGCTGCGCGTTCTTCGCGCGTCTCCAAAAATGTGTTGTTATCACTTCTTGAACGAGGCATTATATATATATATAATAAAAATATATAAAATGTGTTATAAGAATATAAATTTTAAACATTACCAAGACATTGTTTCTTTCCATACTTGATTTCCACGGTCTGCAGCTTCTATCGGACGAAAGATATCAGGATTAAAGTATGCGTTGTGGAGGAAACTAGTATTTTGCCACTGGGGATTGTATCCCTTAGCATTAGCCACAATAAACCCTTCTACAGAATTCTCGTGACTCATCCCATTCCCAATACAAGACCTCAAGTCCCCGGCATTTACAACAAATACCTTTTGATTTGGAACCGCAAAAGGAACATTAGAGAGAACGTTGCCCCCGTCCCCATTAAGTCCTAGTTCAAATCTTTTATCCGTCTCCCCAAGCTTTTGGTAAGCCGCAACAATCTCGTTACTAAATTCTCCGGTATTAAAGATGCAAAGCTTATATGTAAAGTTATATTCGGGCGGAGCCATATTAAGAATGCTGACCATTGCAGAAACCTGTTGCTCAAGAAAGTCATTAATATCCAAGTCGGTATCTTCAACGCCTCGGAGGAAACATCCCGCTCCGATCATAGGGGCTTGAATAAACGCGTGTTCTCCGTCAGCTGTTTGCGACATCGCGGCCTCAATAATGAGCTTTAGCATTGAGCGGTGGCGATTGAAATATTCAAGAAGAATATCGTCTTTACGCTTTCCGGGAATCATCGCTTTAAACGCGGCAGTTTCCGAAGATTCAAGATTAATCCCCTCCGTATGAATCACGTGAGAGTCGCGTTCGGGAAATTCTCCGTGTGCCTTGACCTTCACTTTCCCTACAATCGCATATCGCACAGTATCACGAAGCTCTTCGGGCATTAGCGTGGCGCGCGCTTCATTATATCCAAACCCGCGCCTAACTGCGCCCCATTCAAATAGTTCGGTCTTCGGTCTCCCCCAATATACAGGGATAGGATGCTTCAAGCAGTCGATAATCTTATCGTCTGTTCCATATACGCGTTCACCCAACCGGTTGGTATATCCATCTTGACGGTCTTCGTTATGGTAGACGAGGGTTGTCTGACAAAGTTCGGGATATTTGAGCATCATATCTTGAACCCAACCCTGATGTTCCTTAGAACTATATGCGTTGTTTTTGTAAACGGCCATGTATGCATCAAAGCACCGAGTTTGGCGTTCAGAAGTAATCATGGTTTTGAAATTAGTGGAGTTGTTAATGGCGGTTGTCATATGTATTATATTATTCGATTACTTTAGTGCATTTCAATTTTTTGGAAAATAAAATAACATATATATGTATATGTCTAAACATACAAAAAGAAAAAGGTGCAAGTCGATAAATAATATGGGACGCGGGACAAGGTGGGACAATTTTAAAAGGCGTATTCGCAATCTACAACCACATCGGTTTCGGACGAGAAAGTTGCGACAACGAATGAATACCGCAGAACGGAGAGAACGCGAGCGAGATAGTGTTGTAGCTAGAAATTTGCGCGATTATAGCGAGAGGGAACGTACGCGGCACGTTGACGAACAATTGCCGTACGTTGGCCGACATTTCTCAGAATTACAGCCGACACGGAGGGGCAGAACGCGCGCGAGAATAAGCCCGAGACGGCCGGTAGTAAGCCCGAGTCGGTCGACGATATCGAGAATAAGTTCGCACGCAGCCCACGCGGCAGCAGATGAACTTGCGAATCAGATTGTGCATCAGATTACAGGATTACCTCTTTTAGAACCCGGTCCCGCCGACTACGGAGGTTTAAATCTTTCAGGACCGCATTTATTCGACGAAGGAGGTGGCGTTGGTGCGTCTGTGATGAGGGGGAGGATAGAGACACAACGAGAAGATAGAGAATTATTAAGCAAATTTTTACACGATGAATTAAAACGAATGGAAACTCGAAGACTCAAACAAACGCAAATGAAAAAATCTATTGAAAAAAGACGAGAAGAGGTAAAGACAAGAAAAAGGAAGAAGAAAGGGAAAAAGACACCCAAGCTGGAGCGAGCGAGAAGTGGCGAAATGTAAATAATCTGTATCTTATTTAATTATAATGTGACTCGGTTACCTCTCCGGTTATCTCGACTCTATAAACCTTTGTACAAATGTCTCATTATTCCTGTTTTAAAATAATTTTCAGCTTTTTGCGCTTTTTTGGTGGTTTTTCGTTTATTTTGCAATTTAGAACAGGATATTTTTTATAAATTTTGAAAATAGCCAATTCCTTTTTCTTAGCTTCAATCATTATGTCAATATTAACTCCGTATTTCTCGGGAATTTCAAGGAGGTAATCAGGTATGACTTCGATATAATCGCTATGATGCCCGCATCTACCTTCCCCTTGTTCGCTGACGTGAAATTTTGGTTTTATTCCACGACGTTGCCACGTATGTAATATTTCTTCAATATATTCGTCGGGCGGCTTTATCGTATTTTTGAAGTCGTCTGTGTCTGGATGCAATAAATTGTAACACGTATAGTGGTGTGTATCGAAGACTACTGGAATATTTACCCTACGTGATATATCAAGACAATCTTCAATTGAGAAGCTTTTTTCACAGTTTTCAAGAACAAGTCTTCGTCTAATCGCGTCTGGCATTTCGAGATAGTTATCACACCATCTCGAAATAGTTGCTTCTTTGTCGCCATATGTACCACCACCGTGAATTACCATAACAGAATCTTCCGGTAGATTCATCGCGTCCAAAACTTCAGCGTGATATAAGAGGTCCCTTGTTGTGCTTTCTACAACTTTTTCGTGTGGGCTTCCGATGACGTTGTATTGTCCCGGGTGAAAGGTAAGACGCTGGTTGTATTTTCTCGCGGTTTGTCCAATAATCTCGAGCTGTCTTTTAGCAAAATTCAGACTGTAGTCTTGTGCTCGCGCGTTGGACTTATGTGGGAATAATCCGCTACTGAGACGAAATACTTTAATTCCGTTCTGCTCATTCCATTCCATCATAATAAGTAAATCTTGAAGATTTCTAAGAATTTTTTCTTTTAAGAAATCTACACCCTGTTCGTGTAGAGTTCGCAAAATAATTGACCGCGATGCAAACACTGTGGGCTTTTGTGCGCGAAGGGTCTCATTGAGGCAGCATAACCCGAGCTGTACAGGCTTATTTTCGCTCATTATTTTGATTCTCTTGTTGTTTATATTGTTGTTTATATTGTTGTTTATATATTTCAATTTTAAAACTTAAAAAAACTTGTAAGTTGTTTAAAAGGTGTGCGTTTTTGTTTCTGTTTTCATATTATATGGTTTAAATTTATTATATATATATATAATGAGTTTACGAAGAAGTCGTAGACAGGCCGAAGCTATAATTGCCGACAGCGACAGCGACGACAGTCCCGCCCCAGTATTCGTTGCTCCCGACCGTGAGTTACTCCCTTATCTTAATATTCTTTTAAACACAGTTTATAAATTTAATTCGTTTATCAAAAGACATCCATTTAAAAATACATCAGATTTAGATACAAAAATAAAAAACTATAAAGCAATATTAAGTGAATTTATAGATAACATAATGGGTACCTTGCCGCGAATGAATGTTGATAATTTTAAAACGGATGTCGGCAATGAACTCATCGAAAGAGTTTTTTTTTGGGACCGAGAATTAGCTCTTTATTTTTCATTCCAATATGACGCGTGGGAGGAGGTCCGCAGGAATTTCGCAGTGGGTGCCGAGGTTTCGTACCGCGATATTGACTGGGATATTGGACAGGGTTCCGCGGATCAGCGCGAAAAGCTAATTAAAAGTATTAAACTTCTTAAAAAACATATTGAAAAAGAACATCCGCATTTTACTCCGCACGCAGAACTTGCTGGTGCTCTAAAAAAAAGTATTAAGAGGCGGAGGAAAAAAAGTATTAAGAGGCGTAGGAAAAAAAAAATCTTGTGTAACGAGAAGAAAAAGTCGCGACGTAATAAGTGTAAATAAATACTATATTTAATAATCTTTTATTTGATTTTTATTTATTTCTAATGTAGTCCGGTCGCCTTCTCAAATGTCTCACCTGCGTTAACCTTTCCACCAACTTCCCTGATTTGAGCACCCCATTTATCAGTAATCCTTGTGATAGCCCAACCCGTTAGAACGATGTTTTGATGCTTATTGTCAAATATCCAAAATGCGAATCCATTCATTTTTCCATCATCTGTATCAGGGAGTCCCATCTCTGCAACCAAAACAGGATAAATATTCTCTAGATACCACGCCGCCATAATCTGCATCTTTTTGGATTGGGAAAGTTCCACCCCCTCGGATAATCTCCCGCCACTTCCGAATGCGACGGTGGTGATGCGCGCGCCTACTGTTGCAACATAGTTGCTCCCAGAAGAACCCGCGGGTTTATGTGCATTGAACTCTTCGCCTATGGCGAAACCTGTGACAATACAAGATGCGGGAGCCTTACCGTGGAGAATACGGGTTTTTGGGATATTGACAATCGTGGTATCGCTAAGTTGAATAAGTCTGACCATTGTAAATTAAATCTTATGTAAATGCTTTTGTGATATGCATATCGTTTGTATGTTATTTAGTTTCTATTTAAAGCATTTCAGTTTTATTTTAAAATGAGGGAGAAATAATCTATTTATCTTTTTTAAGTTCTTGGATTTCCGCCTCTAGTGCTTTGATTTTTTCTGACTGAATATTGAACATATTATAAACGCCCTCTATGAATTTAATATCTGTTTCTGTTGGCACATTTCCCAAAAGGTGGCGCGGCGGTTTTCTCCCGAGAGTTGTCGCAATATTCACACTCTCTTGTCGCTCCCTCTCTTGAATTTCTCGCTCTTCTAATTGAAGTTTCGCCCTTTCTTTGGCGAGGCGGGATCGTTCGGCAGCCGGAAGAGCTCCTCCATATTTTGACTGAAGTTTCAGTTGAAACGATGCTGTTCTCTCTCGAAACTCAATCATTGCTGGGTACTTTGAGCTTAGAGAGAGTGAGGATTGAGCGCATAGTGCAACCAATGCAATGTAGGGTCTTCTGCGTTATAATACTCCCTCAGTGCACTTGTTTTATCCAAAATACCTTTCATAAATTCCATATTTGGTTTGGCGAGAATAGAACGTTCGTGTTCCCGTTCTTGTTTATCTTGTTCCATTTTGAGAGCAACCGCCATCTCTTCTTGAAGACGATCCATTTGCAACTGCATTGTTTTTACTGCGGAAGACATATGTGGTATAAAATTATTATGTTTGATTATTTCAATTTTATTTACAATATAATGATTATAAATAAAAATTTTAATTTATTAGGTTGTCGATGAAAAAAATATATTTTTATATAACCAAAATATAATATATTTATTTTACTATAACCATTTTATTCAAGACCGGCGTTTTTGAGATATTGTGCGTGAAACTCCTCGGGCGTGCTCTTCCTAGCAAACTTCCGCAGTTCCATATTCAAACATTTCCTGCACGAAATAGAGCGACCCGGTTTTTTCATCGGCGGCTTCTTACACAGACACCACCCCTTAGAACTCATCTTAGTTGTGTGGTAAAACGGACGAAGTGCACCATCATCTTTTGGAAACGGACTAGACACCCAATATTCCTCATAATCCTCCTCAGCCAATAGAGGGTCGGCCAAGTTCTTATGACCCGCGCATTCATCTTTATCGACATCAAAGTCATCTCCTTCTTTTGGAGCAATAAGCTTTACATCAATATCGTGATTAAATGAGAGCCGTCGGCTCTTTTCGGCACCACCTCCGCCAGAGGCAGTGTCGCCATCACCTCTCTTCCAATCCGAAAGAGAACTCTTTCGCATAAGCTTCTTCCACTTAGCCCTGCATCCCCAGTAAGCGGTATCATTCTTAAGCACTACCGGGTCACCGAGCATTACCCATATAATAAGCAGTTTGTCCTCGAAATCTTGCTTGTCCATTCCGACGATGGGGGGTCTCGCCTCCTCGATGGGTTCTGCGACATAGCAACGAGATGCTTCGGCGATTACGCTGAAGGGCGTATCGCTATCAAAGATATTCGGAAGAGACATTTCGCACGGCGGAATGTAGAGCGGGGTGCATATCCCACCGGGAGTTACTTGAGAAGGCATTTCGCGCAAGCAGGAAATAACACGGTCAAAATCTGGTGTTGACATCGTAATTGTATATACTGGTTCAGATTATTTAATATCAGAATAACGCAGAAAAGCATTTCAATTTTTTAAGAAAACAACCAAAAAAACATAACACCGGCGTTGTGTTTTTATATTTATGTTTTATTTATGTTTTATTTATGTTTTATTTATGTTTTGCTCAGCTTTTTCCAGAAGTTGAAATTATACGTTGCATCCAATCGTCAGCACGTGGTTTATGTCTGCGTTCTCGACTAGTTCCTGTTCGAAGCAGCGCACCATATTGTTCTTCGCCATAACAGAATTCCATATCCACTTATCTTTCCGCTCGTGATCCCACTGCAGCCGGGCTACGGATTGGGTTGCCCGGTGTCGGCGGTCCATCTCATCCTCCTCCTCCATCCATCGTCTCTGTCTCCGGTCGTAATCATCCCAGCTCGGCGCGTCGTTTGATGCGTATTTTCCAGAAGTCCACACACCCGGTTCCGTCCACTCTTCGGCGTCGCTGAACTGAAAGTCCAGATTGAACAGTTCCCCGCTGTCGAGCGCGGCCTGGAAGGCATCATTCTGTAGGTGAGTCATATTCGTCGTTATCGTTGTCTGTTTGATTATGTGGTTGATAATTAATTTGTCTTTGATTTGGTTATCGTGATATCTGCTCATCGGAAAAAAAGTTTTCAATTTTATATATTTTGCAAAAATGATCCATTTTAAAAACACGAAAAAAAATAAATGAGAACCATCTCATTTTTTTCGTGTTTTTATATTTTTATGTTTTTATATTTTTATGTTTTTATATTTTTTAATTAGCTTTATATTACTCACTCATCATCGTCTGATCCGGAAGATTCATCGTCTGATCCGGAAGATTCATCGTCGTGTCCGCCATCATAATGTACCCGGCACATCGGCACGGCCACCACTGACACCGCCACACTCGCACCATCACCACTCACCGCCTCACCCGGCGGCACCGTCTCAATTACTCGCGGAGAACCACCCTCGAGCAGTCTGATGACTTCCTCGAGCGCACCAACTTCATCCTGACAATCCACCAACTGCAAGATAAGGTCCTCCTTCTTCATATCGCACACGAATTCGCGGCGAGGCAAATGCCGCAGAGAAGGATGAATCGGTTGCGGTCGTTCATCCCACTCGTCTACCTCACAAGTCTTTCTCAAATCCAGCTCCTTTTTGATTTCGACAATCCGCCGATGGAAGTGCCGCCACGAGCGCTCCGCCTCAAATAGGCGTTCACATTCCTCCGCCACCGCCATTTCCCGCTGCGTGGGAAATAGTACCGCGTCTGAGTCTTGAACCGCCGCCCACCACTCGCGCCCATCGTCGCCCAACTGTTCACTAAGCGTGAAGTCCTTCAGGTCGCGCTCGCGCTTCCTGTCGCGGCGGAGCTTGGCCGATGCGCACTTGGTCGACGGCGATGACTTGCGCTCCGCGCGCTTGTGCCCCGCCCACTTCCTCCCCTTCCCTCCGTCATAGCCGGCCGCCTGCCTAGAAGTCACTTTGTGCACCCGAGTTTTTCCACACTTCTCCGAAGATGTTGTTGCGTTGCGAATGGTTCCTGTCATTTGTATTTGTTTTAGAATCGTGCTATCTTCCCTTTGAGAAAAAAGTTTTCAATTTTATTTAAATTGAAAAAACACAACCAACGTATCCTCCAACTATAAATTCAAACGAGGAATAAAAAACAAAACTACCACCACCGCTCTTTAAAGTTTAATGTTTTTTAATGTTTTTAATGTTTTTAATGTTTTTAATGGTTTTAATGCTTTTTAATGTTTTTAATTATTAGATTCACCAACAATGTCGCCGCCAATCGTCGTCAGGGTCTTCGTGCATAATCATCTCACAGCTTCCAACGATATCCTCGCATTGCGGGTTCTCAGGGAGACGCGGGAATAGAATGTAGGCAATTGCCTTCTTCACCCACACATCGTCGTCGTTGATGTCTTCCGGGTTGTCCATGAAGTGGTCGCACGGCATCACCAACCATTCCCCCTTGATTCTCCGAACAAGGCACGAAGTGCTGTCGACCAGTTCGTATGTGTAGGTGTCGGCAGCGAAGCAGAAGTCGCTGCCAAACTTGACAACAATCCCCTGCGAACGCGACTGCATCGGAACAGCTTTCAGCTTCATATCGTCGCCTTCCCCGGTTACGTTGACACAATACATTTCTTCCGAAACTGTGGTGACTGGGACGAGTGGTGTCTCCACGGCGGCGTCGCTGTACTCTGGCGGAGGCAAAACACTCCCGAATGCCGCCCTCGAGTGTTGGAACTCTGTTATGACACGGTCGAAGCTCCCTTCCGCGTGCCCTTCGTCCTCCACAGGTTCACCCACGTAGTTGAGAACGGGGTCCTCGTCGTCCTCAGCGGCAAACTTTTCCCGGTCCTCTTCGCAGAGAGCTTCGCTACGAGTGAAGTGCTTGAGCTCACGTGCGTTCTTCCGAGCGCGGCGGCTCTTCGCCGACATGTTCTTGGTCTCCGAGTGCTTCTTGCGCGTGTGCGAGCGGCCGTGAGGGTTGGACGCGTAGTTGAAGTCCTTTCTCCCAAAAGACGGCTTCTTCTCCCAATCGTCGCACCCGGCGGGAACACCGGTTAACCTACGCGTCTGCGTTCTCCCCCGGTTCACGCTGCTCGTCGAAGTGGTCGATGTGTCGGTGCGAATAGTGGCGGTCATTGTTGTCTGGTTGTGTTTGATAATTAATTTGTCTTTGATTTGGTTATCGTGATATCTGCTCATCGGAAAAAAAGTTTTCAATTTTTTTAATTTTGGAAAAAAAGCACACATTTGGCGGAGTGTTTTAATATATATATATATATATGGTTGGATATAATAGAGATCATAATGTTAAACGGGGGGGTACAACCACCCGGAGGCTGAGAACAGCAAATCAGCGGGCGTTGCCGTCTTTATACAGCTGTTTTGAATTATTTGGAGAAAAGATTGCACTCCTTTTAATCGCGTACAATAAATACGCGAGAATGTATGGTGCTGTTAGCGAAGGGGTGGAGAATGCTCGCGCCGAAGCGTCTAGTCAAGGCGAAGGAAATATACTAGAGACAATTAAAGATTGGGATAATATACTGGAAAAAAATTCGGATTTTAGAATTCCTACGGAAGACGTTCTCGCTGAGAAATTTATGCACAACGATTTAGAAGGGATTGAACCGGACGGCATCGGATTACTTGATTTAGCAAATAAAGAAGGGGCGAAGCTTAATGCTGTTTTGAAAGGAAAATTAGATGAAATAAAAGAGAGTGGCGCCGACGCGACAGATGAGTGGAGAATTGATAAATTTGAAAAATTATCTAAAATATTAATGGTTACAATCGATGCGTGTATCAGCCAGGATTTAACGCTAGGTGGAGCAGGATGGATCGGTCAAAATAATGAAAAATTTCTTCTTTTTCCGGGAGAGAGCATAAGTAGTGTGGAAGGCGCCAATCTTGAAGTAATCGTAAACAAGCAGGGGAGATTCGGAGAGGAGGACGAGGGGTGGACGAGTGAAGATTGTATAAATATTTTGGCTAGATGGACATACGATAATCCTCGGTCAATACAGTCTGAAGTTGGAGACACCGAAGTAGACCGTCTAACCCAGATATATCGCGTATGTCGCACACCATTGACATCTTTTAAAAAAAAGAAAGTGTCGATGTTAAATGCTATTGATAAACTAACTAATATATACCATCGCACATATCTCAATCTTATACCATACTTACCCGCACATCTTTACGCTAAAAATATTGGCGATGACGTACCTAAATATGATACAAAATTACAAGACCCCCCTATTTTAGAGCTAATAGTAGAGCTTAAAATACAACCAACAGATGGCGTTGAAATTATCGAGGATTTGTGGAAACAAGAAGAGGGCGAGGTGTTACTTCAAAAATCGAGAGACAGAATTATTGATAGAATATATCGACCCGCAGATAAACTGGCAGATGTGCCTGGAAAAGGTTTCAATTTACATTCAGCATATACTGAAGAAGAAATTGAGCTTATTAACGAAATATTAATCGGCGAAAGAAACGAACCGATATCTCGCGCAGAATATGCACAATATATAGTTGATAGAGAATTCTATATTTTAATAGACGGTATTAAGGAAGGGTTGGCGGAAATATATGAGCTTGATAATAATACTCAAAGAAAAGAAGCATATTCCAATTTAATTATAGATGTTAACAAGACGATTGTGAATACCCCAACATTGGATGTAATTCGGTATGTGAGTGATGGAGAGGGCAACCCCTGGATGCGCACGAAAAAGGGGTTAGCCGAGATGATTACAAAAGTTCTCAGCGACCCCAGATTCCAGTTTTATATTCCAGAGGACGAGGGCGACGAAGCGGAAGATGACGAAAGCAAAGGAGAAGATCTAGAAGATTGGGTAAGTGCAGCGACCGCGCTAGAACTAATACCTAAATTTAGTGCTCCAGAGCCGGGCTCTGAAGGCGAATGGACGAGCCGCGGGTTAGGCGAGACGCTGGCCCTACAACATAGCCTGTTATCAGATATATTAGACCCATTCGAAAATGGCGGACGTACAGTGATCATTCCAGACAAAGGTATAGTGGATGTTCCTGGGCCAAAACTCTCGTGGAGCGACGCGGAAGCGAGGCATTTATCGAGAGAACAATGGCTCCAACTTAGATTAAATGAAAGTTATTTTAACATATTAGATAGTAGAATTAAGGAAGAAGACCAACACTTGCGAACGGCGCGGTGGCAGGGGGAAGCACTTTTTGCCAAGTATCGTCCAGATCATGAAGATATTATTGAGTACGCCCCATTTAGGGGTACTTTAATAAGTTTATTTAATCTGCCACTCGATGAACTAGTTGAAGGGTCGGGGGCTAGGAGACGCTATACTAGACATAAAAAGCATAAGCGTAAATGTAAAAAAACACGCCGGAAGAAAAAGAAACAAACGCGGAGGAAGAAAAAGAAAAAACTCCGGCGGAAGAAAAACTCGCGAAAGGGGGGAACATAAGCATTTAAATTATTATTCCGTACACGTGAATAATAATTTATTACCTAGTTTGTCTTTTCTTATTTTTTCTAGGGCGAACCCTCTTTAAACGCACCTGTATTGTTCTATTATTTTTCCGCAAGTATTTTCTTTTTCGTCTACTACGTTTCCTAGATGGTTTACGTTTCCTAGATGATTTACGTTTCCTAGATGGTTTACGTTTCCTAGATGGTCTGGATTTTCGTATACGCCGCCCGACACCAGAAGCCTCCGCCGGAGGCATCAATCCTCTGCTGCGCAATATGTCTTCGACACGCTCCGCTGAAGCTCCGGGGTCGGTGCGGTTCTGCTCTACAATATTCATAACATTTCGCTTTTCGCCGTCACTTATATGGTTTCCGGCACTAGCGAAATCGCTCCCGAGACCCATCCCTGTTAGACTCGTGTTCTCTAAAAGCCCTTCATATAGAGCTCGGGCACCATCGTCGCTTATCCTATTTCCGGCAAGATTCAACTCCTCTAGTGTATCGTTTCCTCTCAACATATCTGCAATTCCACTCGCACCCTCATCACCAATCTGATTGTCTTCGAGTGTCAAAATCGATACATTCGAGTTCACCCTCATTGCGTTCGCCAGTGCTATCGCACCATCGTCTCCTATCTCATTTTCGTCGAGAAATAGATGCTTCACCGCCGTGTTACCCTGCAATCCATCAGCAAGAGCTCGCGCACCAGCGTCACCTATCCCATTGAAACGGAGATCCAATGTGTTAAGCGTCGAATTATCACGCAGAAGGTCGGCGAGTGCGGTCGCTCCCTCTTCGCCTATGTGGTTATCACTGAGATTCAAGTGAGTAACACTCGTGTTATGAAGAAGTCCTTCCGCCAACACGCTGGCGCTGCTATCATCAATATCCTCGCTGCCTACATTTATAAGGGTCGACTGCTCAGCCTTCGCTCGCTGCAATGCTTCCCTCACAATACTTTCTGAGTCATTCGCATCGGCCGCCATATATATAATATAAGCATTTAAAATAAACGATAGATAAAGAATTTAAGGCAAAGAAAAATGGATTGAATATAATTCGGTGTTATCAAGAAGATGTTTTAATGGATAGAAAAGATTGGGAGGATAATCTTAATCATAAACTATTGTGTATTTAAATAAGCATTCAAATTATTATTGCTATTAAAAAGAAAATAATAATTTATTAACAAAAGTTTTATTTTGACTCAACTTTTTCTAAAAGTTGAAAAAGTTGATGATAAGGTCCAGCGGGGATTTGAACCCTGGTTGCTTGATTCAAAGTCAAACGTGATAACCAACTACACTACAGGACCAAAATACCCTGTGCGGGACTCGAACCCGCGACCTCACGCTTAGAAGGCGTTTGTCTTTGTTGTTAGACTGACATATCGGTTGATGATTGATAGTAGTTTTTGTTTAGTTATTATCAATTTTATAATATATCATACAAATATTATGTATTAAACATAATATTTGTTATTTAAATGATAATGGTCGCATTTGAAAAAAGTTTTGCTAGTTATGAAGGGAAAACTCCTTCGGGGAAAAAGAAAGTTGATTGTTGGAGCAATAAAAATAAATTAAAACCATATGAAGTTTTCAAAGGCACACATACAAAAGCTTGGTTTCATTGCGATAAATGCGGGCATGATTTTTACAGTGATTTACATAATATAACTGCTGTAAATTGTACTTGGTGTCCTTATTGTGCTAATCAGAAAATGTGTAATATAGAAGATTGTGAGCATTGCTATCATAAAAGTTTTGCGAGTTATGAAGGGAAAACTCCGTCTGGAAAAAAGAAGGTTGATTGTTGGGGTGATAACGATAATAAACAACCCAGAAATATTTTTAAGAATTGTAATAAGAAATTCTTATTTACATGCGATACTTGTCCGCATAGTTTTACGCAAACATTAAATGGCATTATTTCAGGAAATTGGTGTCCATATTGCTCTGTTCCGTGTAAAAAATTATGTAATAATATTAACTGCGATTATTGTTTTAATAAAAGTTTTGCGAGTTTTGAAAAAACTACCCCCTCGGGAAAAAGGAAAGTAGACTGCTGGAGTAGTAAAAATAAATTAAAACCATACGAAGTTTCCAAAGGTAGCGGTAAAAAAGCAATCTTTGATTGCGATAAATGTCTTCACTCATTTGAAACTTCTGTAGATAAAATAACCTCTTCAAATGGAAATTGGTGTCCTTATTGTGCTAATAATAAAATATGTGCTAAAAGTGAATGTAGTCATTGTTATCATAAAAGTTTTGCAAGTTATGGCGAGTTAACCTCTTCTGGAAAAAAGAAAGTAGATTGTTGGAGTAAAAAAAATAAATTCAAACCATATGAGATTTTCAAGTCAAGTGCTGTAAAAATTTGGTTTGATTGCGATAAGTGTGGACACGAGATAGAAAAAAATTTGGGAACTGTCAGTGGAGGAGGGTGGTGTCCATATTGTGTTGGGAAAAAAATATGCGATGAAGATAAAAAGTGTGGTAGTTGTTTTAATAAAAGTGTTGCGAGTTATGAAGGAACTACCCCCTCAGGAAAAAGGAAAATAGATTGTTGGAGCGATAAAAATAATAAATCACCTTATGAAATTACCAAAGGCGCGGGGGCACAAATTATCTTTGATTGTGATAAATGTGGCCATGAATTTGAAACAAAGGTAGCCCATATAACAGGGACTGGATGTTGGTGTCCGTATTGTGCTGTTCCAAGTAAAAAATCGTGTAATAAAGAAGATTGTTTAACATGTTTTAATAAAAGTTTTGCCAATTTTAAGGGATTAACACCTTCTGGTAAAAAAAAAATAGATTGTTGGAGTAAAAAAAATAAAAAAACACAAAGACATGTATCCATAAGTAATGGTTCGTCATTTTTGTTTGATTGCGATGTTTGCAATCACGAATTTTCATCTATAATATCTAGTATAACAAATAAAGGACGAATAACGTGTTGGTGTCCATATTGTTCTCATCATAAAATGTGTTCTAAAAGCGAGTGTAATCATTGCTATAACAAAAGTTTTGCGAGTTATAAAGGAACTACTCGGTCTGGGAAAAAAATAGTAGATTGTTGGAGCAATAAAAATAAATTAAAACCTCGCGAAGTTTCTAAAAGTAGTAACCAAAAGTTTTTGTTTGATTGTGATAATTGTGGACACGAGATACAAAAAAATTTGGGAGATGTCACGGGAGGAGGGTGGTGTCCTTATTGTATTAATAAAATATGTGATGAAAGTGATTGTAACCATTGTTACCATAAAAGTTTTGCGAGTTATGAAGGGGAAACTCCTTCAGGAAAAAAGAAAGTTGATTATTGGAGTATTAAAAATAAATTAACTCCTCGCGAAGTTTCCATAGGCAATGACATAAAAATTTGGTTTGATTGCGATAAGTGTGGGCACGACTTTGAAAGTGTAATTGGTAGTATTACGCGACAGAATACTTGGTGTCCAAAATGTAAAAACAAAACCGAACTGAAACTATATAATTGGTTATTGAAAAGGGAATATATAAACGCTGTTAAAAAGGAATGGGGTCCTACATGGTGTTCTACGGAGTATACGCATATCATTAAAACCAAATATAAAATAGGCAAATATCAATACAGATATGACTTTTTAGTAACTCTAAAAAATAAAAAACAAATTATTATAGAATTGGATGGACGCCAACATTACGAGCAAGTAAGAGATTGGAAAACACCGTTAGAACAACAGATCCGCGATAAATATAAAGAATTTAAGGCAAAGAAAAATGGATTGAATATAATTCGGTGTTATCAAGAAGATGTTTTAATGGATAGAAAAGATTGGGAGGATAATCTTAATCATAAACTATTGTGTATTTAAATAAGCATTCAAATTATTATTGCTATTAAAAAGAAAATAATAATTTATTAACAAAAGTTTTATTTTGACTCAACTTTTTCTAAAAGTTGAAAAAGTTGATGATAAGGTCCAGCGGGGATTTGAACCCCGGTCAATTGATTCAAAGTCAAACGTGTTAACCACTACACTACAGGACCAGAAATACCCTGTGCGGGACTCGAACCCGCGACCTCACGCTTAGAAGGCGTGCGCGCTATCCAACTGCGCCAACAGGGCTGATTGAATTCTTTGCCGAAGGAGATGATCTTTCCTATAAGTTCCGTATCCGGGATTCGAACCCGGGTCAGTCGGGTGAAAACCGACCATTATAACCAACTAAACCAATACGGATGATTAGATTCTTTGTCGAAGGAGATGTCATTTCCTATAAGTTCCGTATCCGGGATTCGAACCCGGGTCAGTCGGGTGAAAACCGACCATTATAACCAACTAAACCAATACGGATGTAATACAGTAATGGGGATCGAACCCAAATCATTCTCAATAGGAATGAGGACTGACCAATGCCACTGTATAGAACTTTTAGGTGCTCCAAACCTTTGCGCCCACCGGGAGTTGAACCCGGGCCTCACCCTTGGAAGGGGTGAATCCTAACCGCTGGACTATAGGCGCTCAATATATAACAATATTATAAAAATTATTATATTATAATTTTAGCAATGAGTGGTTTCGATCCACTGACCTTCTGGTTATGAGCCAGACACGCTTCCTCTGCGCCACATTGCTATTTGGGCCACACCTATACTAAGTTCTCTTTTGACGTAGGCAAAACTAAATTCCCGAATGCTCACCGTGGGGCTCGAACCCACGACCACTCGCTTAAAAGGCGAGCGCTCTACCGACTGAGCTAGGCAAGCTGATGTATCTCTATTATTAGGCAGATTACTTTCCTTTACACCAGGCGGGATTTGAACCCGCGAAGCTTACGCATGGCATCTTAAGTGCCACCCCTTTGACCAAACTCGGGTACTGGTGTTGATGTTTGTCGTAAACATTTTATCGATGTGGTCTGTGCGGGGCTCGAACCCGCGACCAAGCGCTCATAAGACGCTCACTCTACCAACTGAGTTAACAGACCATTTGTATCTCTATAAGGCAGATTACTTTCCTTTACACCAGGCGGGATTTGAACCCGCGAAGCACGAAGCACGACATCTTGAGTGTCGCCCCTTTGACCAAACTCGGGTACTGGTGTTGATGTTTGTCGTAAACATTTTTGTCGATGTGGTCTGTGCGGGGCTCGAACCCGCGACCAAGCGCTCATAAGACGCTCACTCTACCAACTGAGTTAACAGACCATTTGTATCTCTATAAGGCAGATTACTTTCCTTTACACCAGAGGGTGTTGTTGATTACTTTACACCAGATGGTGTTGTTACTTACTATACACCAGATGGTGTTGTTACTTACTATACAAGATATAATGGTATGTTGTTTCTAAGTCCTTAACTGATAACATTACCTCAATATCTTCCCGTTTCAATTTTTTTTCAAAATTCGCTATAATGCGAATGCAATAGCGCTAAGTAGACTATAGTATAGGACAATTGTTTTACAATTCCTCCCTTCACATTCTATAATAGAACTGTATCTCTAAGCTATTTCATAGAACATATTATGGGATGAATGCTGTTTCACAATTCTTCCCTTCACATTCTATAATAGAACTGTATCTCTAAGCTATTTTAAAGAATATAGTGTTATATTTCGCGATTATTCTACATATGATAACCCATATATCTCGCGAAACATCTTGCTGAACACCTTTCTAAACTATATAAAGATTTTTCGAGATATATAAACAATGCAGGACCCCCAAGATTCCATAAAAAATGAAGACGGAGAGGAAATCTTTATTTTTTCTCCATTTAATCCAAATAATAAAGAAATAACGCAATCAGATATACAAACCATCTTGACGAGATATGGTGTGAAAAGTAATTTATTCAATATCGAGTTATATAAGCGCGCATTTGTTCATCGCTCATATACCAAGAGACCCGACCTAGAAAATAAGGCGGCAAATATCGAGGTAGCGAAGAGACCTTCCAACTGCATTCCACTGAAAACAAAATCAAACGAGCGACTAGAATTTATTGGGGACGGCGTTCTTGAGCTAATTACAAAATATTATTTGTATAGACGGTTTCCGAAGGCAGATGAAGGATTTATGACAGAAAAAAAGATTGCACTAGTTAAAAACGAGCATATTGGAGCTCTCGCTTACGAAATGAGGCTGCAAAACTGGCTTTTATTGTCTAATCATGCAGAGGAAAGAAAGACGAGAACCAATCTAAAAAAACTGGGGTGCTTGTTCGAGGCGTTTTTAGGAGCATTGTTTCTAGATTTTAACAAAATAGATATAAAAGACGAACATAACTGGTTCAAAGACGTATTTGTTTGCGGACCGGGTTTTCAAATGTGTCAGATTTTTGTCGAAAACATCTTTGAGAAGCACGTGGACTGGATTAAATTAATCGAAACCGACGATAACTACAAGAATATTTTACAGGTTAAAATACAAAAGGAATTTAAAGTCACCCCGGAATATATTGAGATAGATAGCGACACAGATAGGGGATATCATATGGGCGTTTACTTATATATAGGAAATTCATTACATCTACAGAAGTGCGAATCTGCAAAACACCTTTCGGAATTCAAAACGTTTGATAATATTCAAAACTATCTACTGGACCATAGCAGTGTTTTTATTCTTCTCGGGGAAGGATATCATAAAATAAAAAAAAAGGCGGAACAGCTGGCGTGCGAAAACGCAATTAATATAATATAATTAATAAACTGAAGACATAAAAGTTTTTATATCTTCAGTTTATAGATGTCCTCCACAGTTCTAAAATTAATGGCGGTAAAAAAACCGGCGGCTGTTAATAAAAAGTTTGGCGTCGCCATGCCTGCGAGGGTTGTAGATCTTAAAACAAAGGTTGTAGATAGACGTTCTCAGAAAATTATAGCGCGAGACGAATTTATTAGAAAGCTTAAACCAGCGGTAATGCGGGTGTCCAGACCCCCAAGAAAACCCGTTATAAAACACGGGCGCGACGATGCTTTGTCCACAGATGCTTTTCCCAGCGCCGCAGATGCAGCGCCCGCAGATGCAGCGCCCGCAGATGCAGCGCCCGCAGATGCAGCGCCCGCAGATGCAGCGCCCACAGATGCAGCGCCCACAGATGCAGCGCCCACAGATGCAGCGCCCGAGATTAAAATGAAAATCATAAAGAAGAAGAAGAGGGTTAAGCTAAAAAGTGCAACGGAAGAACCAGTCGAAAAGGTTGGGCCTCCCGAAAAGAAGTTCAAGTCCCCAATTGGTGTTATAAAGGAGGGACACGTGTCATCGCTTATTATTGGAGACGAATCAATATTAGGTAGACTTGAGAAGAAGCGCGATCTCCCCAAGATAAGCACATCTCCTTACTATATGAATAATCGTAAAATATTTATTAACTTCATGTCTAAATTATTCAAAAGCTACAAAAAAGAGATTGTAGAAAATGCTGGGAAGGCGTCGTGTGATTATGTGGGAGGAGAAAGCTTTTCACTAATGGCTCATCAAAAAATCGTGAGGGATTATATCAACTTATATACACCATATCGCGGCCTTCTTCTATTTCACGGCTTAGGTTCGGGGAAAACCTGCTCATCTATCGCCATTGCAGAGGGTGTGAAAACTAGCAAATCTGTTCTCATTATGACACCCGCATCATTAAGAATGAACTATATCGAAGAATTAAAAAAATGCGGCGACACAATGTATAGGAAGAACCAGTATTGGGAATTTATTGATACTCGCGCAAATCCCTCATTAATCGATACGTTGTCGAGTGTTCTTTCCCTTACAGTGGAGTTTATCAAAAAGCAAGGTGGAGCGTGGTTGGTAAATATCAAAAAGAAACCTAATTTTTCAATACTTAGTGCCGAACACAAGTCCTCCGTTGATAAACAAATAAATGTTATGATAGACCATAAGTATAAATTCTTAAATTATAATGGTATGCGAATGGCCCATCTAAAATCCCTCTCTGAAAATTACACAAAGAACCCATTTGATAATAAAATTATTATCATTGACGAAGCTCATAATTTTGTCGGCCGCATTGTAAATAAACTAACCAAAAAAGACTCTCTGTCTATGAAACTATATAGCTATCTAATGGACGCAGATAATACAAAAATAGTATTCTTGACGGGGACACCAATGATTAACTATCCGAATGAGCTCGGTATTCTATTTAATATTTTAAGAGGTAGAATAAAAACCTGGTCTTTTAAATTAAAGATTACCGACCAGAAAAAAATAACGACAGACACCTTCACGAAAATGTTTTCGTCTAGAGTCAACGGAGGTAAATTAGTAGATTTCATAGAATATAAACCAACAACCACAACCTTGTCAATAACAAGAAATCCCTTTGGATTCGTAAATACTGAAAAAGGGTCTATATATAATGGTACGCGCGTTGGAGAAAGCGGAAACATATCCGATACTAGTTTCATAGAACTAATTACTAAAGTTATAAAGGGACACAAGATGAGTGTTGTCCCAAAATCTATAACCTTAACAAAGTATAATGCACTTCCCGACACCCTCGACGATTTTAAAACACTTTTCATCGACGAAAAAAACACCATTAAAAATACAGATTTATTTAAAAGAAGAATAATGGGTCTCACTTCGTATTTCAGGAGTGCACAAGAATCGTTAATGCCTAAATACACGAGATCTAAGAATTTCCACGTTATAAGAATTCCTATGAGTGACTTCCAGTATGGAGTATATGAAGAAGCACGAGTTCAGGAAAGAAAGCTTGAACTTAGAAACGCTAAGAAGAGAAAGAAGCTAGGGGACGGTGTTTTCGACGATTCGGTGTCTACCTACAGAATATTCTCGCGAGCATTTTGCAACTTCGTATTCCCAAGACCCGACATTAAAAGACCTATGCCCAACGACACCGATGATTTAGAAGCTGCAATTATTAATGAGGAGGCTACAGAGGACGTCGTTGACGCAAAATCGGCTCTCGAAAAGATAAACGACGTAGATGGAAAATATGAGCGCGATGAGGTCGATAAACAAGCCGCAGAAACAGATATTGAAACGCGAAGCTATCAAGAAAAAATTAAGGCAGCACTCGAACAACTAGAACTTAATAGCTCTACGTTTTTATCATCTTCTGGATTAAAGACATATAGTCCTAAATTTTTGAATATGTTAGAAAATCTACAAAATCCATCCCACGTTGGTCTACACCTCGTGTATAGTCAGTTTAGAACGCTTGAGGGAATCGGAATACTTAAACTCGTCCTTGAACATAACGGATTTGCTCAATTTAAGGTAAAACAAACCGCGGGGGTATGGTCTCTAAATATTTCTGAAGAAGATATGAGCAAGCCAAAGTTTGTCTTATACACAGGAACCGAAACAGCTGAAGAGAAAGAGATAGTAAGAAACATCTTCAATGGACTATGGGATGTTATACCAACTACACTAGTGGAACCATTGAAAGCTATATCCCCCAATAACAATCTTGGAGAGATAATAAGAATATTTATGATAACCGCGTCCGGGGCCGAAGGAATTTCTCTTAAAAATGTAAGATTTGTTCACATAACGGAACCATACTGGCACCCCGTTAGGACAGAACAAGTTATTGGGAGAGCTCGAAGAATTTGTAGCCACAAGGACCTCCCGGAGGATCTACAAACTGTTGATGTTTTCTTATATTTAATGACATTTACAGAAGAACAATTAACCAGCGATAAATCAATCGAGATGAGATTAAAGGATAAGGGTAAATTAACAGATCGCGCGCTCACAAGTGACGAGGCCCTTTTTGAAATCTCTACAATAAAGGAAGACATCGCACATCAATTATTGGATTCTGTTAAAGAATCCTCGATTGACTGCGCGCTACATTCGAAAGCTGGAGAGGAGGACGAAGTCAAATGTTTCACATTTGGCACTGTTCAGTCGTCAGCATATTCTTTTCATCCTTCAATCGAAGAAGAAGAGACGGACAAGGCAGCCAAACAGAATAAGAAGAAGGTTAAACTTAATCTGAATGAGCTTACTATAGATGGAGAGAAATATGCCTATGATAAAGTGACACATAAGATTTACGAATACGAAAGTTATCGTAGACAAAATCTCGTCCACCTCGGTGAGATTGAGTTCCTCCCAGACAAGAAGTTCAGATTGGTATTTATATAATTTTAATTTTATTCAATATAGTCATTATATCTGTCTGTGTTGTAATTAATCCCTTTATGGTTTCATTCATTTTTTCAATACATTGTTTCAAATCATCTATTTTGTCAGGGTCCTCTTTAGCGCGGTCCTCTTTAGCGTGGTCCTCTTTAGCGCGGTCCTCTTTAGTTTGACCAATCTCCGTAATATTTATAACTTCTGCCTCTTTCGCGCGAATAGTTATATCTTCCTTCTCTAGATTAACCGGTTTTTTATAAGTCTCATATATTTGATTTAACTGTGATTTTCTCTCTAGTAACATTTCTTGAACCTTATCATCCATATCTTTTATCCGCGGATCACTCTTTGTATCTTCAAATTCTATCTTGACCGGAGAAGGTCTTTTTAACAGAGACGCGAACTCATCTTGCCTGCTTTTTAAACTATTATTAAACGCAGATTGTCTGTTACGATGTTCTTCTTCTATTGTTGATATTTTCTTGTCTGATAAATCTTCGAAAGACACCCGTTTATTATTTGGAACTCGAAATGTTTGTAAGTTCATTCTTGTCTTTTCTAAGAAATGTTTATTACACTCCATAAGTGTTTTTCCGTGATTATCATTTTCCGCCACATCGGAAATATTTGTTTCAAACAACTTTGTTACCTCCTCCATTTTATTATCGGGTATATCCGAAAACCAATTGTTTTTATTGATAAACTCCCATAAAAAATGTTTATTTTTTGTCGACGAAAATACGCTATCTACGTCCATTAGGCTTAATAATTAAATAATTATTAAGCCTATTTCAAAAAGATTGATTTGTTTAACACGTCCAAAATAGCACCCATCAATATAGAATTTACCATAAAAATTTATGGCTTAATATTTTTGGAGTAAAATAGCCTTTTCCCTTGCGTATTTCCTTTTTAATTGCCGCTCCCCTATTTTTCGTCCCCGAATGCCTAGAAAAATAGTTCTGCATTCTTTTACGCGTTCCGTGATTTTTAGATTTATATAACTTCAACGGCGTTCTGTCCTTATACTGCTCATATCTTCTATCTCCAAAATGTATTTTCCGTGTTTTTTTTGTTTGTTTATTTTCTACCATAGCCGTATATTTTTTGGGGAACGGACCTTTTTTAAACTTTATTATTTTTTCTTTCATATAATATTACACAATATTATATGAATTCAATCAGTATATTCATCGAGAATATGTCTATTCTTCGTGATTAAAATATTTCTTTCTCAAGCGCATCATATCTTTATCAGCAATCCTATTATTCATCAACCACTTAGGTGTCTTTTTTCCATATAAGAGCTGGATGTTTATAAATAAACTATACATACCACATTCGCTATCTTTGTATTGATGTTCTTTTTTATTTTCATAAAGTGTAAGGGTAATTCCAACGTCGGCCGCTTGTTTTATAATTCTATTGACCAGTTCCCTTATTTCTTTCGGCATAGAATCGCCAGTGCTATCTATATAAAATACATATTTCTTCTGGAGGTCGACAAACGTAGAAAACCAATGAGAACCTTCCTTGTAGTGTGGGTCAAGATTGAATATCATCCCTATTTTATTCTTACCTTTAGATATCAACGATTTTAAATCAAAATTACATAGGTCGTTCCAAACACATTCTCCGTAAACAAACCTTTTATCAAAATCAATAGGAGATGGACCTATAAACGCAAAGTTTTTCATCTTATTTTCGTGCTGTTTCATAACCTCCTCTATTTCAACACTGGAAAGCCATTCATTTGGATTTTTATCCCACGCTGCAGGGGCAAATGGAGCAAAGGTATATTTCGCTAATTCCGCGGTTATTTTATTCTTAGAGAACTTTTGTTTAAGCCAGCAATGCTCCGAACTGCACACCTTGTCCATATTTTTTTTTAACGTATGCCATATTTTCTTTGGTTTTTTCTCTAAGATCGGGGCATCCGGGTGGCGAGCATTCCACATTTTTTTTAATTTATGCAAAGAGTCGTTACTATAACACGTAAATTTGTTGTCCTTTTTACCAGGACTACATATCATTTTTTTTGTTTTCCGCCGCTTTCCCCCCCGAAGCCTATACCGTCTTGTAGTAGACATTGTATATATATATAGAACGTATATTTTATTTATTTTTTTTTCTTACCCCCTTCGTTCTCAGAACCGGGTCTTTTAAATTTATATTCTTCTTCTGGGGTAGGCTTTCGACCTCCTTAATGGGCGTTTTCTTTGTTACAAAGTCGTCCATCGTTATATGGGGCGGTTTTATATTATAAATATACTTGTTCGCATCATCGACAGAACAATCTTTCATACCACCAGTCGTGTCTTGGTCAGTCATACCTTCGTATTCCTCCTGTAAAATGTCCTTTGTGTCTATCATTTTTAGGTATTCTATCAAATAGTTTATATATCCCTCGTGCAATATCTTCAAATGTGCGGGATGTTCATTCGGTTTAAATAATTCCCGTGTTACGGTTAAAATTCTTTTTTTATAGAACTTTTTATCCGCTAATGTAGGGCCATCGTCCCTATTTTTGTCGTTGCCCATACATTTACTATTAGAATAGTATGACGGATTCGTCATATAATCCATCGTCGCACGATGGATAAAGTTTTCGTTATGTTGACTCATTAATATATATTCTAGTTTATATTCTAGAATATATGTTATTTTACAGTTCCATACGATGCGGTCAATATCCTCATCTAATTATTTAGCGCCTTGGATTGCGTTTTGTGCGTGCCGCTCTGCGTCCTGTTCTGCGTGCCGCTCTGCGTCCTGTTCTGCGTGCCGCTCTGCGTCCTGTTCTGCGTCCTGTTCTGCGTTTTTTATTGGAGCCGCGCCCCTCAAACCCTCTAGTAATGTTTCCAGTGAGTTCTAGTTCGCGGCGTTGCTTTTCCATAAGCGCGGGATGTAGAACAGTTCTACACCGCGTATTCCGTCTGCGCAAGTCTTTTTCGTATTTTAAATATTTAGCGACATCATCTCCCCGCCTCCCAAGATATCTTGGAACAAAATTTCCTTCTATCTCAAGAAGATCTATGGATCTTTGGCATTCTAATAGGTCTTCCATAATATCACGTAAAATATTGGTTTGATTTTGTCGTCGGCGGTCCGCGTATTTTTTTGTATATTCAATTTCGGCTTTCTCCGCTTCCTTTATTTCACTTACCATAGAATCAACCTCGGCTGGGGTTTGTAGCGTTTTACTTCTAAACATTTCGAGTCTGTCTGAAAGGTCGCCTGTGACACGGTTTATACTTCCGGCAGAAAGTTTTTTTTTGCTAAATACTGTCCGTGGCGACATCCCGGGTGTTTTTGTAAAACTTTCTAAACGTTTTTTTGTACTTGTAAACATTATATTATACGGTCCTAAAATAATGTTTATTATGTATTTCTAAGTTGAACCCGTGTACAATTGTCGAATACTTCATTTCCTAAGTTGCATACATTTGGATTAAACTTGCTAAACTCGCTCTCGGCAAATAGTCCGGGAAATGGCTGATCGACAACAATACTATCTACAATACCAACGTAGAGGTCGCTACTAGTGGACGGCACATATACCGCCTGGTCCCCTTTTTGTAGTGCGAAGAATTGATTTCTTAGTTTAGATTCGTCGTTTATATGTGTAGGAAATCCACTCCACGGAGCATTTGCGGTTCCCGGATTAAACGTTTGTGTAATATTATAAGTTGGTGGGATTACAATTGGCACAGTTGCCGGAGCCCGTCTATCAAGTATAGGCATTACCGCATATTTTGTTGAGACCGGGCGCATACCAAATTGTGGTTTTAAGTATGAAGATGGCACATTTCTAGCCGAAATACGGTCGCTTAATTCCTGCGTTCTCTCCGACCCGCAACTAATAAGCCCTCGAACAACACCGTGTATACCACTATATCCATTTTTCATTTCCGACATAATATATATTGTATATAAAGAAATTACCTAAACGTTACTATTAAATTATTATTAATGTGTGGGATATTCGCATTAATGAATAATACCACGGCAATCCCGAAAACGGCAATAAACGATGCTTTTTCGAAAGGTAGTTTGCGTGGTCCAGAAGTCAGCACCTTGGAAATATGCGATAATAAATTATTATTTGGATTCCATCGCCTAGCAATTAATGGTCTAAATCCCGAATCAAACCAACCAATTAAAATAGACAATATCAAGCTTATCTGTAATGGCGAAATATACAATTATAAAGAACTATATTCGCATTTAGACGTATCTCCTTCAACCGACTCCGACTGCGAAATAATCATTCATTTGTATAAAAAATATGGAATTGACCGCACACTTAAGCTTCTAGATGGCGTATTTTCATTTATTTTATATGATTTTGGAGAGGAAACGACAGACCCAATAGTATATGTTGCGAGAGACCCGTATGGAGTTAGACCTCTATATATGATGGAGGCAAGAACCGAGACAAATAATACTCAGGCGACAAATAGAGGTATAAATATAACCCACGACAGAATTATCGCATTTTCATCAGAACTAAAGGTTCTGAGTGAGATATTAAACCACAGCAGTATGTTAAGTCTTGGTGTATTAAACAGCGCTACCGACATTTTTAAGAACCATCCAACGTATTTCAAAACAATCACGCCTTTTACTATTCATCAATTCCCACCCGGAACATACTCTACGTATACGTGCGGATTTACCTCCCACTCATATTGGAAACCTATTTCGGTGGAAAACATTTACACCACGCCACGATGTCCACCTAGCATTCTTAATATATATAATCAAACAGATGTGGAAGCCGCTCGCATCCAAATTTGTAAACTGTTAAACCGTTCTGTAGAAAAACGGGTTATAGGAACGTGTGAACGTCCCATCGCGTGTTTGCTTTCCGGTGGACTTGACAGCAGTCTAATAACCGCACTTGTTAATAAATATTACACAGGAACGCTAGAAACATATAGTATCGGTATGGCAGGTTCGGAAGACCTCCGTCGAGCTAAGCAAGTAGCGCTATATCTCAAAACAAAACACACCGAAGTTATTCTCACAAAGGAAGAATTCTTTACAGCAATCCCCGAGACAATCCAAACAATCGAGAGCTACGACACAACCACCGTACGCGCGTCTGTTGGAAATTATTTACTTGGGAAATATATTTCACAACACAGCAAAGCCAAGGTAATATTTAATGGGGATGGAAGTGACGAGCTTACCGGCGGGTATTTGTATTTTCTGAAGGCACCGAGCGACCTCGAGTTTGACAATGAGTGCCGCCGATTGTTAAAAGATATACACCACTTTGATGTTCTGCGTTCAGATAAAAGTATTTCATCTAATGGTCTGGAGCCCAGAACTCCGTTCTTAGATAGAGAATTCGTTGATTATTATTTATCCATACCAATTTCTATTAGAAATCCGATGTCCAACGCATCGTATGTTATTAATAAGAATGTATGTGAAAAATTTTTATTGAGACAATCGTTTTCCATAATAGAGCCAAGTCTATTACCCGACCAAATTATTTGGAGAACCAAAGAGGCATTTAGTGATGGAGTGAGTGGCGTTGATGGGTCGTGGTTTGAAATAATCGACAAGGAAATCGCCAAGAGTGGATTCGAGCCGAAGAGCTACACAAATAACTACAAGAGAACTCTCCAGGAAACGAATCCGCCAATTACGCGAGAACAGCAGTATTATAGAGAGATATATGATTCTATTTATCCTAACACCGCATACGTGCTCCCGTATTTTTGGATGCCTAAATATGTAAACGCATCCGACTCAAGTGCGAGAACTCTCGATATATATAAGAAACAGGAAACCGCTTCTTCTCCACGCAAAGCTGCGATCACGTGTGCGAATAAATATAAAATAATATCTAATTATAATTTATAAATTCATGCACAATGATGCAATAATCCCTTTTATTTTATTTGGTATAATATTATTAATGCATTTATATGATTATGATATTGAGAATTTTGATACGATAACCCAACCTAAAATTATATTATTAGTTATTAGCACTAATGATAACGGACACGCTCGATGGAAAGCAGAAAGGAACTCGTGGTTAACTTACTTTAAACAAACCCCAAATGTAACCGCTGAATTAATTGAATGTGGATGCAAAGAGGACGACCACTCCATCGTAAAATCATATAACTGTGACGAAAACTATATGCCCGGAATATTTAATAAAACAATATTGTCTATTAAAAAAAATATTGGCAAATATAATTACTATATTAGAACAAATTTAAGCACATTTATTATAAAGTCTCGTCTAATCGAGTATTTAGAAGAAAAAAAAACCCCCTATGGAGGAGTTTATTGTAGTTTACCAGACTCGTGGGTAGGTGGGTGGGGTATTATTATGAATGATATTGCTGCGGATGAATTGCAAAAAATGGCACCTAAATACAAAGACGCGTCGAATGAAGTTCCGGATGACGTTCTTATTGGGAAAATTTTGAAAACATCCGACATTACGTGTGAACACGGCGATGATATGGGGTATATATGGGATTATAATCTATCATTTGATAGAAATATACATATTATAGACGAAAAACCAACTAATATTTTTATAAGATTATACACAGATAACTTATCTGAATACGATGTAGTTATTAAAAACCTGTATAATATATACGGATGACCGGATTTATAAAAACGCTAATCAACAGCAAATGGCACAGGAATATATATATATATTCTATATATGCATCATATGTCCTGATAATTATTGCAGTTACTGGTTTTTTTTATATATCTCCTAAATACCTAACAACTTTAGAGGACTGGATTAAATATTATGTAATCGCTTTCTTACTACTGAGGTTCAATCCCTGGATATCTAATATAAAAGACCGGAGGGAAAACGCCGAGGTTGACAGAAAGATTGCCTTCTCGGCCGGAATCTTTTTATTATTAACTACTGCTGCTACAGATGTCGCGATGAATAGCCTTTCGCATATTGGTATTCCTATCAAAAAACTCTAAAAATAATATATTTTAAAAATTATATTATTTTATTGAACCTTTTAAGATTTCTTAACGGCGTTTAGAACGGCGGCGGCGTCTAGAGCGGCGTTTTTTAGCGTGGTGTTTAGCGTGGTGTTTAGCGTGGTGTTTGCTGGACCGACGTTTATGGCGGCGGCTGCGTGAACGCGACCGCTTGGTGCACCTTGAGCGGCGACGACGACGACTCTTTCCGCCACTGAGTGGGGAACCAACGAGCGAGGAACCAGCGAGCAATTGATTGAATGAGTATCCTTCAACTGTCATTATATAGTATATAAATATAATAATTATTATCAAAATTTATATTAAAAGATTTTCCGTGTCCCCGCGCCTTTATTAGAATAATTTCCGCGTCTTGTTTTGTTGCCGCTTTTCAAGAACTCCTTCAAGTGCTGCAATATTTTTTTACTAATTACCTTATCTACGCTTATTTCATTCTCTCCCTTCTTGATAACATCGTGTCCGTATTTGTTCATATATTTATGTATACTGTTTGCAAATTCTGAACGCTCTCCAATAACTTTATCTCCGTGCGATTTATAATATCTATCCGCCATTTCTCTAAATGTAAAGCTATGTGTATACGGCTTCGCGTTAATATAAAATACGTTGCTATGCTTCATACGCGGGTGATACCTATCATCTAAAAAACATATCTTGGCATTTTTGGGAATTTGGGTGCATCTTAATAGGTCCCCCACGCTTTTATCGTGACTTGTACGCCCAGCCTCCACAATCTTACCATCTACCTTAAACGCTGCAACGATATCGTCAAATACTACCGCGTTTAATTTATGGTCAAAATACTTTGCAATATTTTCCGCCCACGACCTAGGGCCTTGATTATTTGTATATATCATCAGTTTTTTACATTTATTTGCTGCCCTCTTCTTTACCAAAAACGACATTATCTTCATAATATCCGGTCTCAAAAATTCTTCGAATAAGTCCATAAGTTCAAAAAAATGCGACCTCTCTATTTTATTTTTTGTATAATTCTCTAGAGCGTCACAGAACATACCCAGTTCAACAAATGTCCCGAGCGTTTCATCTAAATCAAACACAACTATTTTAGGAGGGTTTGTCATATCTATTATTGAGAATTTATTTTATACAATTATTCTCTCCCCATATACTATATGAAGAACCTTACTCTATCAGACTATAAGGCGATCCTATATTATTATAATGTGGAGGTTGATACGTTAAGTAAAAAACAAATAAAGTTGCAAGCAGAGGATATGTTGGCTGCAAAGCTCTGTCGTTGTATAAAAAAAGTTAATGCTATTCAGAAAGACAACTCTCGCTCAATAGCAATATGTAGAAATAGGGTTATCAAACGAAAGGGGCTGGCTACCTCCGGATTCAAGTGCAAAAGAAAACCAAGACTTCTCCCATTCAAAAAAACAAAACGTGTTTTAAAAAAACTAAGGAAAAACTTGACTATCCGAAAATACAAGAAATAACATTGTTTATGAAATTGCTCGCCTCTATAAAGTCTCAATGTACCCCGTGCCGTCCGCTTCCGTTCCTCTCAATGAACGTTTCTAGTCGAACCCTTTCATCTGTGTGGAGAAGACCAATAGATACTTTAATGTCGGTAAACGACTCTGAAAGAGCGGGTATTCTAGCATCGTGGTTAATGAAAAGTCTCCGGAATACATTCCTATGAAAATCTGAATACCCAAACATTACAGGAGTGTCGTTATTTAAAAACCTTGTTATGTCGTTACTAAGCCACTCCAGACTTCGTTCATTCGGTTCCGGAAACCGTTTTTTATATTCAGAGTGGGCTCGTTCCATTGTAAAATAATATGACCGTATATCGTCAAGTAATTTCGGGGACTGTGGAGAGTATGTATATGGGGCAATCATATCGCGGAATATACCCGGAGGAAGTTTATCTAGATAAGACATTGATAAATTAAATTAAAAATCAAATGCAATCAATTTTATGTTGTTTATACGAATAATTATTTTCCCGTCTACATTATAAAATTGATTGTAAGTATTCGGTAAATTTAATAATAATAACACACATAACAAGAATATGAACATCATCCCTCTCCCAGACGAGCTTGTCCGCGCCATTTATAGCTATATAAACCCGGCGTTTGAGTATTCCGGCTATATCCAAAATGCTAGGGGGTATAGCAAAACAAAGGCGGAGCTATGTAATTTATGCACCGAATGCCAAATGGTCTCATATCACGGGACCGCTGAAGAAAAAATAGATAATTGTGTAAATATTGCATCGTATTCGTGTCTTGCTGCCGAATACCTAGAATCAATTAGTTTATTCATTGACAATAATCCCAAGTTTAAGCGCGAGGGTGTCATCGCGCTGCATAAATATAAAACTCATTTTGATTATGAAATACACGAGGACTCCATCAAAATGATGGAAACCGAAATTTCGTTTCATAGAGGAATGTGGGTATATCCGGATAAGCCCAAGGAGATTTTGTTGTTTCATAGTATCCCTGAGATTCTTTTCAACGGGACAATTAAAGATATTATGTATTCTTGCATTATAAACAACATTAGAGGATTCAAAATAGCTCTAGGAAAATATCAAAGAAAGAATAAAATTTATCACCTCTCCGAAAGAGACATTTCTAAATTTGTAAACGAATATTATAATAACCTCGACTGGAACAAAGTCGACGTTGTTGCATATAGGAAAGGACTTATTAGAAAACTTATGAAGATTTAGTATATATTGTTTGTATATTAGTATGTCTCCATCCGACATTATTTTCCCAGTGAAAGGAAAAAACTGCAAGATCACATTATTTCTACTATTATTGAGGCTAACTTTAAACTGTCCGATGCTCAATAAACGAAGTTAAGACCTTTTCTTATTATGTTTATTTATTTAAATATTCCATTGCCGACAATAACACCCGCTCTTCCTCACTAAGTTTCTGGAAAACCAGACACTTCGCCATTTTAAATTCAAACACCAGATTTTTTCGATTTCTACACAATACACTTACATCATCTCCTATTTTGACATCGCATACGACACCACCATTTGTAAGTTTTATATTATCTGGATTTGATAAGGGGATCCACCTAACATAAGAACCGAACTTTATATCGGGTATTTCGTCAATGTATCTATAATGCTTGAGGGATTTATGATACTTAACCAATACTTCCCGTCTTAGACCTAGTCTCTGAAGCATATCGTTTTTCATTTTGTTTACGGTGCTATAATCTAATTTCATTAATTTTGCGTTGTCATCATTATCAAGTGCATTTATTAATGTATTTATGTCTAGGGGCATATTAATATAATTTACTCTATATTATAATATAAAAATTAGTTTTATATCATATAAAATTGAAGCATTTAAAAGTCGCTTATAATATATAAAATAATGAACACATTGCCTAACGAACTTGTTCAAAAAATTTATCAGTATATTCACCCAGCTTTCGATTATTGCGAATATATAAAAAACAAACAATCATATATCATTGAGAAACCCATAATGGACAGCTACTACACAGATATCTACAATAATTTAGACACGATTGAACATACTTCGGATAAGATGGGTGTGGTTTTCGCATATTGTGCTCTAATGAACGACTACTTGACAAAGATGAAACTGTTTATTTCAAAGAATCCTAAATTTATCAGACCCCCAGAGTCCAATTATTTAAGTGAATATCAGTATATTACGATGTGGTCTACTGTGTATACTTTAGACCAAATGAATCATATGGAACAAAAAATTAGGAATCGTCGAAGAAGGTGGACACAACACACCCCGGCGAGAATAAAAACAGGTGACGTTGTTGAAATTTTGACATATGGATCTGTTAACGACCTCAGATATAGTTGTATTATAAATCGTATAAATTTCGCTGCAAGTTATCCATACGGAGGTGACCCATATGGCTTACAATATAAGAAATATCTCGCGGGAAAACTTATGAAAATCTAGTTTACTTATCAGCTATAACGTCTTTTGATATAACCGTTTCCTTCACAATATTTTTAATAATTTTATTTTCAGTAGATGATTGTGAAACGTCCATCATCGCTTCTTGAACAATTTTTATATATTCATCTCGCCCATTATCTGTATTCTCCCAGTCGGGATTTTCTTCCACCCAGACGGGTATTGTTTTTCGTTGTTTATTCGCAATGTCGTTTATGGCGGTCTTAATATGGCATTTATTCTCATCCCTCCCCCACTCATTATTTTCCTTTATATATAACGTTTCTCGCTTTATGTCCGTGCAATGTATAGGTCTTCTAAATGTATCCAACTGTTTTAGTGCATTTACAAAGACGTTACTCACACCCTCGACCAGCCCCTTATCTTTGGTATATATAAGGTCATCTAGTTGAATTTGCAAAGACTCAATAAAATCCGATAGATTAATAGCATTCTTGCACTGTTCATTTAGAAATACGTTAACATTAAATCTATTATTGTTATTATTTCCGATTCTCGGTATCATATCTTGTATTATTTTCCTCTGTTCTTTCAACTGAATCATCATCTCATTTTTCACGTTTGAGTCACTATGTATTCCTGCTAATATACGTTCCATTAAAAGCCTCATATCCGTATTATCGTTTTCTACATTAGTATTTAGTGGATTCATCTTTACAGAATCATCTATCACCGTATTCTCCAGCCCAACACTTTCGTTTATCAAAAGATTGCCCGATTTATTTTTTTTTGTTATATTGGTAATTACTTTTTGTGGGGGTCCACAAGTCTTGCCATGCCTCCAAAGTCCCGACCGTTGCTTATAACTCTTACCGCAATGGTCACAATAATGCTTTCCCGCTTGTGTTTTATGTGTTATTTTAATGGGCGTTGCCGAGCGTTGCCGTTTATGCTTAAGGGTTGAGCAATGTTGCTTCCATAGGAAGGGGCGTGAGCATTTATAGTCGCATTTTTCACAGTAAAAATCTTTGCATATTTTTTGCATATTTCGGTTGCCAAAAATATGCTCTATTTAAGCAACGGAAAATATGCACAAGTCCTTTTCGTTAAAATATATATTTTTAAAAAAAATAAGTATGGTAACAAACAGGAAATACTTTTCTATATTTTTAGAGCTTTATCGTCTAAATCGTATTTTTTTTAAAATTTTGAAAAAAAAACGGCATTCTCAATTTCATTTTTCGAAAATGGACATTTTCAGAATGTCCATTTTTGAATTATCGAAAATAGAATGCCCGTTTTTTTTCAAAAATTAAAAAAGTTGAAGATCTTATGGTAACAAATATTTAAAAATAGTGTGGTTTTAACACTATAATTGATAACACTACTCGAATAATGATGCAGATAAAAATAAACCACCCTTTTGAAAAACGCAATATCCCTGTTATAAGTCTTTATGTAACAAATGTAAATAAGAATTATAAATATTACAACATAATATATAACATATCATAAATATCTTGAAAAATATAATTTTAAAACAGGATTATACTGGGATCCTATTACAAATTTTTATAAAACCGATTATTTAATTATGTAGAAATAAATCCTACTATTTTAATTATGTAGAAATAAATCCTACTATTTTAATATTTTAATATTTTAATATTTTAATATTTTAATATTTTAAAAAAAAATGAGCTAGTCCAAAATATCGGCAACGGATCGGCAACGGATTTTATTTGTGGTGCCAAAATTCTATCGGAAATCACGCATCATAATACCATATTACGTAACGTTTCGACTGCATATATTTTGGTTGCCGATTTTCTGCATATTCAGCAACGGAAAATATGCAGCCCAAAATCGCAAAAAATGGTGAAAAAAAGTATGGTAACAACTTTAAAATGTTTTTTTTGTTTTTCAGAGCATTATCATCTAAAACCATTTTTTTTTAATTTTTGAAAAAAAAACGGCATTCTCAATTTCATTTTCTGAAAATGGACATTTTCAGAATGTCCATTTTTGAATTATCGAAAATAGAATGCCCGTTTTTTTTCAAAAATTAAAAAAGTTGAAGATCTTATGGTAACAAATATTTAAAATATTACTAATATTAACACCACAGAAGATACCACTCCATAAATAATGATGCGGTTCAAAAATAGGAAAACTTTTTGAAAAACATAGATGAGAGGAGTGATTAATATTATATACAATAATTGTATATGTTGTGCAAAATGTCCAGTTGGTTAGCAAACTCTATGGCTATATATTGTCTCGCGTGTGTTTACTATATTGTGGCTACACGTAAGGTAGAAACCCCTTTTAATGACTCTCTTAGTGTAACGCAGAGAGAAATTAAGAAAAAATCTTCAAATATACGGAAAACCATATTTTACCAAGGTATAATTGGCTCCGCAATACTTCTTTTAACAATTAAGCCTTTTGAAAGTTGTGACTAAATATTAGAAAGTTACCGCCTTCTTCTTTTACGGCTTCTTCTATGTCCCCCAAGTGGACCGCCTCTGACAGCAAAATGCGTAGCACGTTTTTTGAAACGTTTATGAAGATCCTTCTTCTGCTTGGAAGTATACTTTCCACCCCGAGACTTTAATTGGCTCGAGCGAACGCGCCTCCACGTAGTCAACGTATCTTTCCGAGACATTGTTGGTATTTTATTGCGAAGAGAGTTATATGGAGAGAGTTTTTTGGTAGGCATTATAATGTAGGTAGAGATTATAATTTGCAAAATTGAAACAAAGAATAAGATAATTAATATAAATAAATATGAGCGTCCCAAAACATGTATTCTTTAGCGATAGTGGAGAAAAAATTAAGAAAACCAAAACACTCGATCAATCGGATGTCTTCCCAGATGAATATAAAATAGCTGGTTCGTCATTTTACGATATGGTAAATGATGTGAACCTTCAAGAACAGTATGGTGCCGAGGATTATGTCACAGATTATTTCGGTGGGTGGACGAGATACGACTGGAGAGACCACACATTTTGGTGGTGGAACACTCCCCGAAATGGGGGGATGGGGCCTCGACTACGACCATTTAGCTGCGTTATTTCAGAATTGAATTATATTGCCTATTCGTTGGGTGCTCCTAAATCGGAGGAGTCCATTTGGGATGATACCTATCACGGATATTGGATTACGTGCACGTGGGAAAATGAGGCTGGAGAAGACGAGGTAAAAACGTTTTGGTGGGGCGAGTAATGCGGAAAATTTAGGAGTATATACAATATGTTTTGGATAAAGATAAAATAATAAAAATATTTTTTTCTTTATATATAATATAATGTTTGGAGGAACTAGCAAACGCCATTCGCGCGCCCGTCGTTCGAGCGCCCGTCATTCTCGAGGCGGCGCGCGACATTCTCGCGCCCGCCATTCGCGTGCCCGCCGTCACCGCAGTAAATCGCATAAACGTCGCAAGTCGCACCACGCCAAGCACCGTCGGTCCAAGCACCACGCCAAGCACCACGCCAAGCACCACTCACATTAATTATAAATATATTTCATATGAATAATCTGAAATATATCAATCTAAAATTTAGGAATATCAAACCCTATTTTAGAATTAGACATATAGAATACCGAACATATGTTGCGTTTAAACAATTTCACAATCATATCCCTTACTTTTTCGCGAGTAAGAGAATCAATACGAGCGGATACCTCAGATAGGGTGTAAATAATTGGACTTTTATTTTCAATTTGATACAGGTATTGCGGCGAATAAAACGTCGTAACACTCGATGTAGTATTTAAACATACATTTTGTAGTTTTAATAAATATTTCAATTTATAATGCACAAGGGTTTCCTTATCAATAAGAACCGACTTATATTTTTTAAGTATATCAAAGGTTGTGTGTAGAACCTTTTTAAGATTTTTATGGATTGTGGATATATTAATATTTAATAATGTTCCGCAAAAATTAGTAGAATGAGAAACGGCTACGCCATATACCAACTTATCTTTAATCCGTAATTGTTTTAGAAGCAAAGAATTTAGTCCGCCGCCGAGTATTTCAGTTATAATTGGAATATATAATAGGCTTTCATCTCCGTGATATATTGGAATAGGAAATTCTATAAATATTGTAGAATTTTTATTCGAATCGTTCTTTACGTGAACCACTCTGGTTTTTACGTTATAACATAATTTAAAACGCGTTGGAGGCATCCGAGAGCCACAACTCGTTTTAGGAAATGTATCGAGTAGTTTTCTTATTTTAGAAACAATACCCTTTTTATTGTAATTTCCACTTATAATAAACAATACACGTTTACGAGAAATGATTTCTTTCGCAAATTCCAATAAATGCTCCATCGTAAGAGTTTTTAAATTACCCAATTGTATTTCATAATCATTGCTGTATTGCAGCCCCGTATTCTTAAACATATGCATTGACGCAACCCTCTTCAGTTCGTAATCAGGAAGATTCATATAGTTAGTAATTTCATTTCTAACCGCTTCAATCTCTCTACTCATTACGTCTGCAGTAATATGTGGATTAAGCGCGATCGATAGAATATAGTCTATCATCGTATGTTTAAACCTAGATAAACCTTTAATCCAATACCCGGTGCTTGTTGAGGTAGTGTATGCATTGCTCACCGTTCCATATTTTTCTAGATAAAACGTGCACCCGCGCTTGTAACATTTTTTCCAGGCATCTGTAATAATGTGTTCTAGTAAGTGGGATATTCCCGAGTTATGTTTATTTTCCAGATAACTTCCGCCATACACTTTGCAATCCACTTGAAAAGTCTCCCCCTTTATTGGTAATAGCAAAAATTTATATCCATCAATAGTTATTTGTTCAGGTGCTGTTTTATAAAAACCAACCCCTTTTATAGATTTACGAGTGGTTCTTTTTGCACGAACCGACCCGCGCTTTCTAGTAACCATATATATAATATATATGATTATTAAAATATTTTATCAATGTGCACCAGTCATTAGTGCTGCGCCGTGATATCCCGCCGTAAATACAGCCAATACACCAATCGTCGGGTAAATAAACTCATTTGACTTTTTTCTATAATATGAAATATATCCTAAAACGGGGACGATGAACAATAAGTGAATCGCATAAATTAAATACATTCGTCTATCGTGGTCTATTTTTTCTAGCGCAGCATCTTCATCTTTGACCTCTGGCGAAGATGTAGGAGGTTTAAGCATACCAGTAATGGAATATTTTCCTCGACGTAAAGAAACTAAATCGCAATTAAAATAATAGTCATACCACGCCATAGCAACATATGCGACAACAAAAATAATGAATAATGTAAAATATAACATATAATTGTTTTTAAATACAGGTTTGTATAAAAACAGCATCATGCATAATATCGAAAATACGATACATTTCTCATTAAAAACAAATGCACGACCAAATAATCCTCCGGCCATTTATATTATAATACTATATTATAAATGAAATATTTTAGGAACCAGTCTTACATACTCATTATGATACTTTATTCAGTAATCACGTTTTTCCTGGGACCGATGGCTACTTTCACGATGAACACCGGTCCAGACCACATCGTGCACGGATTCGCGGCCGGGTTTGTGGTTAGTGTAATTTTATGGATGACGTTCGGCAAGAAATGTGTGCAGCAGAACAAGTGTAGTTTTTTTTAACTTAAAAAATTGAAGTTCATTTTTGTAAGGTAAATATGATACAAATGACGACAAAGATGATTCTTGCGATTATTGCGTGTGCGACGGCAGCCTCCTCTCTTATGACTGAAAGCGAAACGCATCTTCGGGGTAATACTAACAATGCGGCCGACGATGTAAATGTGAATGGGGATTATATGATGAATCATCTTCGGGGAAATAATGGCCGGGGATTGATGCAGCACAAGAATCGTCGGGCTCTGAATGGCGGTATTCCAAGTGCCAAGAATATTGTTGTCCCTTGTTATAACGCGACGAGCAATTGCGGAATTAATGGACAGTGTCGAGTAGACGGCGCCGTATCATTGTGTAAGTGTGATGACGGGTATTACTCGATGGATCGCTCGAAGCCGTGTGATGCAAAGGGAAAGCCACAGGCTCTTATGGCCGCTATGTGGTATCTATTTGGGTGGACGGGGGGTCCAGCATTCGCGCTTGGGTGGATTTCACTTGGAGCGTGGATTCTTACGACGTTTTGCTGCGGGTGCTGTTGTTTGGCCGAAGCGAAATCTTCCTCGCGAAGTGAAGATAAGAAAGGAGCTATGGCGTGCTTTGGCGTTCTGAACTATATTGCACTAGTGGCCCTCTTGATTTATGGCGGGATTATGGTTTCATCATCGAACTGTATTGATAGCGACGGAGTGCCTTGCAAGAAATGGTAAATAAATGGTAAATAAATGGTAAATAAATGGATTATAAATAGAATTTTTTCATAAAAAAATATATTTATCGAAGAACTCCGTTTAAAAACTTTTTCATTAATTTGTATGCCGCTTGTGGCTTATACATAGGTACTTCGTGTCCAGCAAAGTTAACTGTTGCAAATATAAATTTTTTGTGGTTATTGGCGCTGTACGTACTAATATATCCAGCGGGTTCCTTCTCCACGAAATATTGCTTCCACTCCTTTTTAGGTTTAATATTAAGTTGAGTAATCCATTTCTGGGATCCAATCGTCCCACATATAGAGTCGTTTGTCCCAGATATTATAAAAACATCAAGATGTTTAACATCCTTATCGTTTAATAATTTATCTATTAACGGAACCTGAGAGTTATAGGCGTCCTTTGCGCGATATTTTACCAAGTCGGAACACGCTTTCCATTTAACGCGCTGTTTCCGCGCATGTATCGCCTCTTGAACATCCTTGCGATTTAAGTATTTCGTGGTATAATTATCGAGACACGGCGTATATCTTTTCTTAACGGTTTTATTTTTACTACGAGAGTAGCTAATAAGTGCATTTTGTTGGTTTGTTACACATATAGGATAATCTATAGCATATGGGTTATGTTTTCCGACCTGATCTTCTAACTTATATGCCAAATCCTGACACCTGTTCTTTTTCCACGTTTTACGCCAATTCTTTTTACCTTCCAAATTAGAGCACTTGCGTTTTGTAAATTTATTCCACGATTTAATCGGCAGTTTCTGATGTCCCCAATAACTTTCTATTTGTGTTGATGAACCGGTAAGAAAGTCCACGTAGGGATTTCCAATCATAAACCCTTTTAATTTTATTTCGTCATCGTGTTTTTTATTATATTTAACAATTTCATTTGCCCACAAGGGGACATAATGTCCGCCATAACTTTCGGAAATCAAATACATACGGTTTTTTTTAAAAGAAGAATATTTGTCAAAAAAGTTTAATACGAATTGTAGGTTATCCTTTGCTGATAACATATCGTTTGATACTAAATCAGATTTTGTATTAGACCAAGAAAATCCCACGCCAATTGGTTGTTCAACAAACACGATGTTTGCGAATTTAGTCCATGCCCAAGGGTTATATTTAACCTTTCCCCCTTTGGTGGGTCTATATGGACCAAATTCTTCGAATAATCCCATTAATCCCGAACAACCGGGTCCACCATTTGTCCAGAATAAAATAGGGGCGGTAGACGGGCTAGTTTCTGCCTCAACAAACATATAATACATATGTTTGCTGTCTGATATGTCGACATATCCTCCGTATGTTTTAGACGGAAGCTTATGACTAAACCCCGGCATTTTATGTATAAGATCTGGGTTGTCCGCGACCATTATATATATATATATATATATATAAAACTATTTATTACTTTCGTTTTCGCCGTTTAAATGAATGGGCGAGTCCTCCTGCCGTTTATTTTGTTTGCAAGGTTTATCCACATCCTTTACAATCGGCCCCTCGTTTTTTTCAGACACACTATCAGAGACCCGATCAGACACACTATCAGCACCAAGTTCCGTAGTCGGAAACAGCTTATGGGATACATTTTGCATCTGGAAAAATCGTAGGATAAATCTAGGTAAAACAGCCAGCGTGTTCATATATGTGCGGTATTTAAGGGATGATATAACCGCCTCTTTCTGAAATTCAATACTATACCACCAAAAAGCGGGTATATATAATACTTGACCCTCCCTCAGAGTAATATCTAATGTATCAACATTTTTCATATCAAACATATATTCATCTTGAACATTCCAAGGGTTAATTGGAGAACTAAACTCAAATGTGTTATAATTTTTAGTTTCGCTTAAATACTCGCTACTTTTCGGTGGTGAAAGCTTAATTTTAACGGAGCCTTTCAAACAATAGTAAAAATTCCTATAATTAATGTCATATCTCATCGGCGAGTATGCGTTATTAGAACCAAACATAATATCATATGTTTTTGATATAACCATACACGGTTTAAGATAGTAATCATTAGAATCTATTATATGATTAATACCTCCCGAAGAAATCAAATCTGCATTATTCTCACTATAATATGTAGATTTATCATCTTTTTCAAAAAGGTCCCGTGTTTTTTCTAAGCTTAAAGGGACGCTGTTTTCCATAGTTATAGAATTTCTTATATTTACGCTTGCGTTGTCGTGTTTTTTTTCACGCATCGACACAAGTATAGTATCGCGAATAGCCTGGTTTTCGTAATTAAAAACGGCGGGTTGTCGCAAATCGCATAATTCTTCGACCTTTTCTTTTGATATATTTTCTAGATAATATACTTCGTTCGTATTGTTTTTCTTTAAATGGTAGATAACGTGAAGATATATTAACAACACAACACTAAATATTATAATAGAGTATAGATGCATATCACTAAAAAATGCAAATAATAATATATAACGAATACTACTTATTTATCAATAATTAGTCCTCTATCCGCGGGGCTAGGTAAAACCCGACAAAACACGTCTTATCGTCTTCGTCATCGTCCGACGAGAGATTATAAACCAAAGACATAGGCATATTGTCGCTAAAACCCATAGTAATATTCTTGTTTAGTTTGCTGAAATTACACATCATATTGATAATTGCTAGGCTATACGACTGTGTTAGCACAGAATCCTCGCCGATTGCATATTCGTTAACGTCGTCTAGGTCAATTTTAGAACTCATTCCGCCCTCAATTCCGGAAGTCTTGAATTGAATATCCTCATCAGTGAATGTGAGTGTGAGTTGGTCGCTAAATATAAGAAGCTGAGTGATTAGTTTCGAAAAGACTGTTGTCTCCATTTTAAGATCGACGTGTGTATCTTGGTCGGGGATAACTAGAAGCTCGGTGTCTAGGTCAATCAGAGCAATTTCGAAATGTTTATTAAACATGTTGGCGTTGTCGTTCTTTCTATCCCCGAACTTGATATGAAGCAAATCCGTGTTTCCCTCATACGAGATCTCGATGATTTGATTGTCGTCAACTGCACTAATGACCTTATATAGAATGCCGGTTGCTAGGCACACCTTGGGGTCATCTACTCCATCTGAATAAGAATATTCGTCAAACCACGAAGCGTTCAACTTACATTCAAATAGACAAATCTGTGAGTTGTCCATCCCCTGGATATAAAGGCCAGTGTTACTAAAGTAAATAACAATATTTTCAACAAGCTGCTTGAGATGCTGAAATATCGCAGAGAATTTGGCGGCCTTTACCGAATCTTTAAGAATCAACTTCATTTCTTTATATAATATTATACATAATCATATCAATTTTGTTTGATATAATTATAAAATTAATGCTTATAAAATCTATGCCTCTTCGATTTTCATACTAACATTATTTTTGCCTTTTTTAGGATTGCGAAATCTCCCCGACTGTGGCGTTTGTTTTTTTTCAGACACCTTAGTTCCGTCCGGCAAATTACTTTCGCTCGCCACTTTACTTTCGTCCGACAAATTACTTTCGCTCACCACTTTACTTTCGTCCGACAAATTACTTTCGCTCACCGCTTTACTTTTGTCCGACAAATTACTTTCTCTCGCTACTTTACTTTTGTCCGCCAAATTACTTTCGCTCACCGCTTTACTTTCGATGTCTTGTTCTTCATCTTCCACGTGGCCTTTATTTAACTTAGCTTCCATAATAAGTGTATTTAGCAACTTCTCTATATCAGTCAATCTCTCGTGTAAGCTATTCTCATTTACCCCTATTTTTTTTAGTGTTTCATTAATGGACGAAATCTGCGTAGTGTGTGTATTAATATGAGCAATACTTTCACCCAAAATGTTGTCGTGAATTTTCAGAGCCTCCATCGGATTAGACGTAGACGGCATACGGACAGCCGCCACCCTCTGCTGCTGCTGTTGCTGTTGCTGTTGCTGTTGCTGTTGCTGTTGCTGTTGCATTTGCTGGTGCTGCATTTGCTGGTGCTGCATTTGCTGGTGCTGCATTTGCTGGTGCTGCATTTGCTGGTGCTGCATTTGCTGGTGCTGCATTTGCTGGTGCTGCATTTGCTGGTGCTGCCTGCGTGGGTCATTCCTCTGCGGTTGCTTCTGTAAGATGTCGGCACCGCCCGACCGGCGTCTTTTTGCTGCTGATAATCCTGCTGCTCCACTCATTTTGAATTAAATAAATATTATAATTCGCGATTATTTTCGCATTTCCATTTTAATCGGAGGATGAAACGTATAATCGTGAATATTAAAGTCGGCTTCCGTATATTCCTCAATAGAGTCATATTTGTTGGAGATAGTTAGAGTTGGAAATGTGTAGGGTATTCTGCTTATTTGGGGAGAAAGACTTTCCAAGTGGTCGCTGTAAATATGACTATTTCCTAAATAATAGCAGAATTCGGTTGCCTTCAACCCACAATGCTTCGCGATTAAATGGGTTAGAAAACTATAAGATGCAATATTAAATGGGACACCTAGACCAACATCGCCGCTTCTTTGATATAAACTACACGACAGTTTGTCACCACCAAGAACGTTAAATTGCGCTAACACGTGGCACGGAGGAAGCGCCATTTGGTTTAATTGTGATGGATTCCACGCAGACATAATGAGTCGTCTAGAAGTCCTGGTTTTCGGGTTTTTCAGTTCATCGATAATATACTGTAGTTGGTCTGTACCTTTTCCTCTATAATCCGTTCTACAGTCTGTATAAGGAGCATTAAAAAATCTCCACTGGTGTCCATAAACAGGACCAAGATCATTTTCTTCTAGATGATGTAATCCTCTAGAATCCAAGAATTCTCTAGAGGCATTTCCATTCCATATTTTAACATTTTGTTTTTGCAATTCTACGTTGCTTGTAGAACCCTTTATAAACCATAATAGCTCTCGCAGACACGTTTTCCACGCGACTTTTTTCGTAGTTAAAATCGGGATGTTATTATTTTCAAGAGTGAAATGCATTGCGGAACCGAAAATAGACTTTGTTGTTCCGTTGCGCCCTTCTACGAGTTCGCCCTCATTTAGAATATCCTCAGTTAAATGCAAATATTGGTTCTCGTCGTGTATGAGACCGTTCCTAGTTTTAATGCCCGAGGTTGACTTCTTCAACATTAATTATTATGAATTATATATTTTTAATATCTTTTTATAAATCATATGAGCGAAGTTACGGAATCATCAAAATCTTCCTCGAGCGACAATGAAGGATTTATAAACTATATTTTAACATTTAAGGATGATCAGAAAAACGAGGTTATGAACATTATGCAATACTGTGTTTTAGCTATTATACCTGTGATGGTAATCCTTAAAAGCGTAAAGACTATTGTTCCCGCGGACGATGAGTCTAAAGGTTGTTTAGAAATAACAATAGAATGTGTGTTGCAGATAGTGTTTATTATGGTATCTATATGGTTAACGGATAGAATCATTCGCTATGTACCAACATATAGCAAAGAGAAATATGGAAAGTTTACTCCAGAGAATTTTATCATCCCTCTATTAATTATATTAGCTACGATGCAGTCAAAACTTGGGTTCAAATTAAACATATTAATGGACCGGTGTATTGAAATGTGGAATGGTAAGCCAGATAAACGCGAGGAATCTGGTAAAGGTGGTGAACAGAATAAAGGTGGACCAAATTATAGATTGCCTTCAAAAGAAGGTTATGCTAATCCTAATAGACAGGCAGGGTTTGGTGAGCTTGGTGCGTCGGGGAACGCTAATGGAAATGCAAATTCGCAGGCAATGATGAATACTAGTTTAACTGGAAGTGTTCCCGCAGGCGCTATGCCGCAAATTGGTGGGGGGGCACAATCTCAGCAAAACTTCAATGATTTTTATGCTGGATCGCAAAATAATATGCAAAACCAACCATTTCCTTCTCCAACAGAACCCTCTGCCGCAAACGAAGCACTCGGCGGCTCCTTTGGTAGCAGTTGGTAAAAAAATTTTATTATATATATAAATTAATTTATTATATATATATAAATTATTTGTCTTATAGTTCCATTATAGAGCCATCAGGGAGTGGGTTTCGTTGGCTAGGCATCGAATATTGCTCTGGCTAACGCACCCCTCTTTCGTAAGTCCAAGACCATAATCGACGCGATATAGCCAATCGTTATGTGTAATTCCGGGGGTGGCATCATATATGTGCCTCTTTCTGGCGACGCCATTCTCGTTAATAATTACAATATCTCCCCGGTGGTATTTGATAGGAGGGAGTGTCCATTCTCCTTGAATCGCGGCGGATACATCGGATATATCATCGTGGCCAACAATTCTTACTAGTCCGTTTGCATATGAAACATAATATGTTGCTGCATCCTGATTATATCCACAGATAATCCCGTGTTTTTCTGCACCATCTACGATAACCGTCGCGGTGTCTCCGTTGTTGTATTTCGCAATAGATGTCATCTTGTTAATATATAATAACTATAAGTGTAAATCAATTTTATAATATAATCTGGTTATACGACTTCACCTATCATTAGAGTTGTTAATATTTTCATTAATAAGTGAAAATATTAAAGTTTAGACCTTTTTAAAGAAGCATAGCGCTGCGATTCCTCCCAAGAATTGTGCCACCATATACCCGATAAGATCTTCGGTATTAAGCTTTCCGTGAAGGTGCATCATCGCACTTACCGCAGGGTTAAAGTTGCCTCCGGATATCTTGCCGCCGAAGAATATTGCGGTAGCGAGGGCAACTCCGATGGGGATTGCTTCTCCTTTGGTTAAAATTACGGAGAGAAAAATAAACGTTCCAATAAATTCGACTAAATATTTTCCAAAATTCATTATAATAAAGCGTGAGATATAAAATTGATATAACTATGAATTATACAATAATATATATGCATTATTTCTTTCCAGAAACAAGACACTATTTAAAATGGAATATAGAACCTCACATAATACTTCCTAAAGATTTCTGTCCGGTTAAAGAGAAACTATTTCCCGGAGATGAAATAAACAACGCGGGAAAAGCAGAGAAATCCCCTTATCGAGAAAAACGAAATATCCCGGGCGTTTTGGTTCTCACCGGAAAAACATATGGGACGACTGGTAAGGGAAAAAGCGCAAGAAAGTATTATAAGTGCGTTCCATATGATATCAGATTACCGTGTATTCTTATACCATACGATGATAACCGAAAAACATTCTCTAAGCATACCGTAAATATATTTGTATTATTTACCATTAAGTGTTGGGAAAATAAGCATCCAGAGGGCGTATTGTCGAATGTAATCGGGAAGGTGGACATATCGGAGAACTTTTACGAGTACGAGTTGTATTGTAAAAATTTATTTATATCGATGCGAAGTTTTAATAAGGCCGCAAAAAATAAAACGAATAACATCAATATGGGAGAGCATATTTCGCTATTACTTAACGGAGGAAAATGCTCAAATAGGAAGGACCGACATATATTTAGTATCGACCCAGAGGGGACTGTCGACATAGACGACGCGATGGGTATCACTACAGCGAAGGATGTTATCGGGGAAGAGGTCGTTATAATAAGTATATATATAGCAAACGTCCCGCAAATATTAAGTATATTAAATCTGTGGAGGGAGATGACAGGAAGGGTTTCAACAATTTATCTACCAAACAAGAAGGTTTCTATGCTACCAACCGTGCTGTCTGAGGGGATAATGAGTTTAAAAGAGGGAGAGACGAGGATTGCATTTGCGATGGACATTCATATAAAGAGAAACAGCGTTATAGATGTTGCTTATAGCAATGTAATTATAGATGTTACTAAAAATTATGTATACGATGAGAAGAAGTTACTAGTTAATAAAGATTATAATGATATTCTCTCTACCACAAGAAAAATAATTGACTATTCTAAGACAAACTCCATAGTTTCATATGTGGAAACTGTAGAGGACAGCCATGACATCGTCGCGTATTATATGATGATGATGAATCATATGTGCGGAAAAGAGCTAAAAAAGATGGAGGCAGGTATTTATCGGTCTGTTACTTGCGACCACTCGGAAAGCACCGGAACAAACACTCCCCTCCCAAAAGATCTTAAAAATTTCGTAAATATTTGGAAAAACACACATTCGGAATACACCACATATGGTAATCAGAAGGGTCACGAATTAATTGCAGGTGGTCTAGATGTTTATGCACAAATAACCTCGCCCATCCGTCGGCTCGTGGATGTTATAAATATGTCATATATCCAAATGAATATGGGTCTTCTTGATAGAACGCCGGAGATGGCGGCCGTATTGGAAACGGAAGGACGTATGGACTCGCTAAATATATCTATGCGCAATATCCGCAAGGTTCAGACAAATTGTGCTCTATTGGGATATTGTGGAGATGCATCAACAGATAAGATGGTGGAGGGGTATGTCGTGGGTTATCTAGAACAGGATAAAGAGTATACAATATATATTCCTCTGTTAAAATTAATTACGAGGATAATCTCTGATGGGACGTATGAAATGCACAATAAATACAGATATAGTATACACGTATTTAATGAGGAGAATTCGTTGCATAAAAAGATTAGATTACAGTTTTGTTAACCAAATGTGTTTTCGCCAGAGTAACGTATATATAAATATCCGTCTTCGGAAAGATTTTCGTCGAATGTTTGTCCAACGGTATAGCTTATTGGAACCATTTTGTTATTTATAAACATAAAAATCGCCTGTTCAGCGCTGCACCTGATTTTTTTCCGAATGACATATTGGAATTGCCCCATTGTTAATCCGCGGGGGACTAAAAACTTGTGCTTATCGAGGTCGTCTATATCAGATGTATCACTTTTTCCTACAATAATACAGCATCTGCTCGGGTATTTTTCTAATAATCTGGACGAGTCTGCCTTCCGCGATTCTAAAGAGCATTTTTTAAATTCATCAATATATTTAGACATTTATATATAGATGAAAGATAATTAAGTTTAAATGCTTACCGAATGTATATAGTCGAAAATACCGCGATTGTCTTAAATATAATTAAATATAATTAAATATAATTAAATATAAAGTGAAACATTTGTTGCCACGTATTTCAGGAGAAGAGGAGGTATGGCACGTATTTTTTCAAGTGCAGACACGTTTTTCATCATTTCGCATATCTTTTCTAATTCAGAGACAATATTGCTAATTTTCAAAATACCTTTTATAAAGTCTCCCAACGATACCTGTTTCTCGTGTTTGAGTTTCTGGACGATTTCCTTGCATTTATCCTCGTCATCGGAAGAGCACCACGCGTGAATATATTTCTGCATATCCATATTAAATGTGTAATCTGTCCCCGTCTCCTCCCCTATAAGGTCCAGTTCGCTTTTCATATACGTCTGTAGTAAATCCCCAATATTTTTTGTGCACTCGTCGACGGGGGGGCCAAACCCGACGCAATTGTATGTTTTCAGATCATCTTTAACATTTATATTTGTAAAGCACGATAATACTGTTGCTATTTGAACCGGACTAAAAGTAGAGAAGTAATCCGTATCTACCACGAGCCGCGCCATAACAAGTGGATGTGCCTCCTGGACTTGGCTGGCGATCTTCCCAAGGGTAGTAATGTCGCTTTGTCCATCATTCATCGCGACGAATCCGTGATGCTGGAGAAAATCAGTAACATATGTTGCGTTATTACCGATCCAGCCTTCGACATATGTTTTTTTGCTATTATTATTCACAATAGATGTCTCAACATCCTTGACTGAATTAAACTGTTCAATATCCCGTTCCAAAAATCGATAGTCGTCCTCCATTGAGGATAACTCTCGCAACAGACGCTTGCGTTGTTTATTTGCCGACATTTTTAGTAGTGCCTTTTTTTCAGCAAAAGTTTCCATAACATCAAAGGGTGTTTTTGTAATCTGTTCCAGCGCACTCTTTCTTATTATAAGTTCTTCTTTCATCCTAATATCTTCAGAATCATATACATTAATCTCCGCGAGAATGTCGGTGTTCATTAAACTTGTCTTTGTAAAATCCGTTATATTTTCGATAGACCCGCCCGCCGATAATATATGGAGGGCGAGCTGCAGCGAAATCTTAAATTTAGAGGAGAGTGCTTGAGGCGCACCAGTTAGAATTTGTTTACATTCAGCAGCAGACCCCATATCCACAAGATTACCTAAAATCCATACAAGTCCCTTCGTATCAATCCCCCGTCTGCCAGCCCGCCCGGCCATTTGAGTATATTCGTGTGCATACAGCGGTCTCATCTGGGTTCCGTTAAATTTTTCAAGACTGGTGAAAATAGTTGACTTCGCAGGGACATTAATACCGACAGCAAATGTTTCCGTCGCAAATAACAGTTTAATATAACCTTTGTCGAATAAAAGCTCGACCATTTCGCGCAACACAGATAACATCCCTGCGTGGTGTATCGCAACACCCTTTTGGAGAAGAGAAATAAGTGTAGTGTATTCGGGCAAATGCAAATATTCCTTATAGTTGGCGAGTTTAGAAATAAGGATTTTTTTGCACTCGTCCTCGATTGTAATAGGGACGGTGCTGTCTTCGTCGAATAAACTCTGGGAAATTTCTCCAGCACATAACTCGACGTGTTTTCTAGAAAACACGAAGCATATTGCGGGGAGGTGTCCGTTACGCTTCATATATCCTGAAAGGTCGTTTAGTATAAATTTCCGTTTGATAAAGCATTTCTTTTGGCGTAGATAATCCGACACTTTTTTAACTTTGTGGAAGTTTACCTCGCTAAATTCTCCGCCGGGAGCTTTAACGACAATAGGTTTGTTGCGAATGTCGTTAATTTTCGACTGCATCGGGTCTCCTTTCAGTTTTTTGATAGTAGAGTCATGTGTCGTGATCCACATATAGTGAGTGAGTGGGACTACTCGATGATTTGTAGGAATAAGATAAACCAACTTTTTATGTTCTGTCGATTGGTTTCTTTTTTGATTCTCAATCCACTGGGCAAAAGCCTCTGGTTTATCGATAGTAGCCGAAAGCATAATAAGTTGAATATGTGGCGGCAAAAGCAAAATGGATTGTTCCCACACAGCACCTCTATGCTCGTCGTTAATATAATGAACTTCGTCGAATACTACAGCGCCAAGGTCATTTTCAATATCCATCTCAAACGCGAGAGGGAGCGAGGGAGAATCATCATTTGGTTTAATCGTGTCGATAATCTTTTTATTAAAAAGGGTATTCCGCAGAATTTCGGTGGTCATAATAACCACGTCTGCCTCTGGATTGTCGCAAACATCGCCTGTGATAATCCCGAAAGAAATGTCTGGATATTTGCGCCGAAGTTCGGACAGCTTTGTATTGGAAAGTGCTTTAATCGGTGTTGTATAAATAACCTTTTTCCCCTTTTCGACATAATGCTGAATTGCGAATTCCGCCGGAAGTGTTTTTCCGGACCCGGTGTGTGCGGTAATAAGGATATGTTCTGACTCCACAATTCCTTTGACAGCCCATTTTTGGAAATCGCTGAGTGTAAAATTGGGGAAACGACTAAAGTGAATATCATATTCCGGCTGAACTCCAAAAGATTTATCGCATAGCAATACCATTTACGATGTTAATATTATTACTGTATTGCGTTTATGTGTGTTTGGCGAATGTTTATTATATATAATTTTAATAATTATATAATATATAATGAGTAGAAGACGAGAAACAACTCTATCATATAGCGACGAATACCTCGCTGCCCAACGCGCTGCGGAGATGAGACCCGGACATCCGATGCAGAAACTTCGGACGCGCGACGTCGAAGAAATAATGAGGCAGCACGCACGGATAGGTGAGACCGGTGTCGCTCTTTCACTCGGTAAAGCGGGTAGTCGGCGCAGAACACACAGGTTAAATATGCACAGAAAACCGAAGAAAAAAAGTAGAAATCGAAGAAGGAGCAATCGAAGAAGGAGCAATCGAAGAAGGAGCAATCGAAGAAGGAGCAATCGAAGAAGGAGCAATCGAAGAAGGAGCAATCGAAGAAGGAGCAATCGGAGAAGGCAGAAAAAGAAGAAGACCAGATCTAATTAGGTGGTTCGGGTATATCCATTGTAATAGGATTGTCTGTATCGGTTATGCTATCAAATAGGGCTTTCCAGTTTTTACCGAGAACGCGTTTATCAATCCAGAAGTTCTCTCCGTCTTTACGTCCAAGAGACTCAATATTAAAAATATCTTTAGCTTCTTTGTCCAATCCAACGGTATCTGCGCTCTTCCAACAACATCTAGAAGCCGCGCTAATATTTTCGGGCATATTTTCTAGTAGATATAATATAAAATTATTATCAGGTTGTATTTCTCCAATATATGTCCACCCGGGCTCATTTACGTATGTATGTCGAGCTTTCCCAATTTTCCATTTAATAATATCCGTTTTAAGTGAGTTTACATTATATTTGGTAAGGATATTATTATATAATTGATCTTTAGTTAACATTTCACAACCGTCTTCGTCTATTATAATGGGGTCCTCGGAAAACAATATATCTTGATGGTTTTGTTTAATCTCGATTATTGACATTATATATATATATATATATATATATATATGCCTATTCCTAAAAATTATAGTGGAAGTGGGAAAAATTGCTGTGTGTATAGCAAGGGTTCTTATCGAACAGCGGGACTCGGGAGAATATTTAACAAAGCGAGACCATCGCCTCTAGATAACAAATATGTGGTTGGGTCGGGTGTAGGGGCACAAAGTATATTTGTGAAAAGAGCGCTGAAGCGGCGTGCGAATAATAAAGCAAATGGGACGGCGTGTTGTGCTCCTGCTCTGGACCTGCCTCTTCTCGGGCGGAACCTTCCTGGGCTACTGCACGTACGATGAGCGAGTACGCTTATTTGTACGCGACGTTGGGCTATATAGATATTTCCACTGCTGGTGGAAAGGAGTTTTTTAAACAAAAACTTCTGGACGCTTTCCCCCACCCCGCCAACCTAACGACCCCTATTATAGTTCTATCAGGAGATTTCAGATATAATGTGGTTGTGAACGCGAGGCCGGTAGGCCAGTATATTTCCACCGAGGGCGGTCTCCCCAGCCCCGGCCTAACCATTGATGAAGCAGACAGTTTTCTGCGTGAAAAAAATCCCCACGCATTACAATATAATTTTGGTTATAACCCACCGGATAGCTTTTTGGTGGCGGCGGCAGGGTGGACAGGTTACTTACTCACTGCTCCACATCTCCCTCTCCACAACCCCTTCGTTGCCGTCCTCATCCCATCAGGTAATATTCTTTTTGTCAGAGAGGGTCTCCCGCTGTACAACCCCGTTTGATTCTGATTCGAATGGCACGAATAAATGAATGAAAAAGTTATTCGTACACTTGTTGGAGTTATATATATTAGTTAATTAAAATATAACAACGAAGGCTTAATTATACTATTCTATGGCGGTTGTAATCGAGGACAAATATATAATTAAGGATAAAATAGGAGAGGGTATGTTTGGAATGATTTTTTTAGCAAAAAATAAGTATACTGAGGAGATTGTGGCGGTAAAGCTAGATGAAAGTATACTATTAAAGAATGAGGCACGAATCTATCGCGTATTGGCGGACATTAAGGGTATTTCTAAATTGCGTAGTTTTGGAAGTATAGATAGATATAACTATATGGTGATAGACCGCTTGGGGAAGTCATTCGAAGATATAAAAGTAGAGAATAGAATCGATATGAAAACGATAATATTGGTCGGGTTACAGATGATACGCCGCATAGAGTCTGTCCATAAACGAAATATCATTCATCGAGATATAAAACCCGAGAATTTTCTAATAGGGCGCGGCGAAGAGAAAAACCTGGTGTATATAATAGATTTTGGACTGTCGAAATTATTTAAAATAAATAACAAGCATATTGCGTGTGAGTCGGGGAGGTCAATTGTGGGAACTCTCCCATTTGTAAGTTTGAATATACACGAAGGCTTTACTCCCAGCCGCAGGGATGATATGGAGTCGATTGGATATACCTTGATATATTTATTTCTTGGCGGATTGCCGTGGGTAAATATAAACACAAATTTATTATGCGAAGGATTAAAATCAGAAAAAGATAAGGAAAGAGTAGATTCAGACATACTAGAAAGAGAGACATATAGATTAAAGAAAACCACAAATTTCTGGGATATAGATGGTTTGTCGGGTGAGCTAATAATATTTATAAAATATTGTAGAGGGTTGCGATTCGACGAGGAACCAGATTACGAATATTTGAAAATGTTATTAACTAATTTATATAAGATGAAAAAATATCCTATAGATAATATATTTTGCTGGGATGTATGATCCCTTTCTGAAAAGGCGTATCCTATTATTATATATATATAAATTGCTTAAAGATGTAATACATAATTGTATTATAAATATGAGCAGCACTAGTGACACAACAACAACGGGACGCGTAAAATGGTTTAACAAATCTGCAGGGTATGGATTTATTACCGCAATGGACGGAGATCATAAGGGAGATGATATTTTCGTTCACCATTCCAATCTAGATGTATCTAAGGACCAGTTTAGATACTTGGTTGAGGGAGAGTATATTAACTTTTCGTGGTCCCCGAGCGGAAATGATAACAGCAAGCACGAGTGGCAGGCGACATCGGTATCCGGGATTTGTGAGGGACCTCTTATGTGCGAGACGCATCACGATTCGCGGAGCGAAATGTCCGAGTCTTCTAATGCGTCAGGGGGCGGTGCTTCGCAACGAAGAGGTCGTCGCGTTGGCGGAGGTCCCAGCTTTACCGACTCGAACGGAAACGAGTATAAGTTGGTTCGGAATAAGTCGTCTCGCGCGCGGGAGGAGGCGGAGGTCGAGCTCTCGGCATAATACAATACAATACAATACAATAAGTGTACAGTTACCTACACTTATTGTAGATATAACAAACAAATAGGTTTAAAGTTTATGTACTAGTTATAGTATAATGTCTAGCGAAAACGATGCTCTAATTGAAGAGGATCCTGATTCAGATAATAAAATAATCAAGGGGCAATTCGCAGATATGCTCACCACATTAGCGATTTTCAGGACACAAATCACCGCATTTCAGCAGCAGATTAGAATGGTAGAGAAGGGAGTTGATAAAAAGCTTCGCCAAGCAGAAAAGTTAAATAAGAAGAGGCGTCGGAGGTCATCAAAACCGTCTGGATTTGCATTACCTTCAAAAATTTCGGAGGAGTTGTGTTCGTTCATGTCGAAAGAGAAGGGCACTCACGTCGCACGGACTGAGGTGACTAGGTATATAATTAGTTATATTAAGGGACAGAAACTGCAAAATCCCGATAACGGACAGATGATTAATCCGGACGACGCTTTAAAGAAGTTATTGGCAGTTGGAGACGACGATAATCTAACTTATTTCAATCTTCAAAAGTTTATGAACCGCCATTTTCATAAAATGTCAAAGGAAACAACGACATAGATAGACCATAAAAGATATTCAAGTTTAAATTTAAACACATAAACTTGAATACAATAGAATGCTTATACTGTTGGATTGTAGGGAGACTAAATTAATAGAAGAATGTAAAATGTTTTTATCTGGAAAGGACGAGTTATCGCATATAAAGATGGAAGTAAGAAATTTGCCTATAGGGGACATTATTATAATGGATGGTACGGATAAAGAACGGATTATTGTAGAGAGAAAATCAGTAAATGACTTAGCGAGTAGTATACGGGATAGTAGATATAAAGAACAAAGTTTTCGTCTGAAAAACTGCGATATACCAAATCACGACATATTCTATGTCATAGAAGGTTCTTACGCTAGTTTAGGACCGAGGTATAATAGAAAAACAATACTGTCGGCAATAACGTCTCTCGCATATTACAAGGGTTTTTCGGTGCATAGAACATTTTCCATAAAGGAAACCGCGGAATGGTTAATGAGATTTGCCGATAAACTATATAGGGAGGGAAAACCGGGTTTTTATAGTAAACCTGCGACAAACGAGACAAATATAAAGGAAGATGTAGGATATAGTTCGGTGTGTAAGCGTGTAAAAAAAGACAACATTACTGTTGATAATATTGGAGAGATAATGTTAATGCAAATACCGGGTGTTAGTTCGAGTGCAGCATCCGCCATATTAAAAGTGCATCACACATTAAATGCCGTGATAAAATCATTAGAGGCAGATCCGAAGGCACTAGATTGCATATATACAACAACAAAAACAGGTAAAGAGCGTAAACTGAATAAATCGGCGGGGGAAAATATATGTAAATTTTTAATATCGCAATAAAACACCACACTTTAGTGGATATTTAGAGTTATTATAGTATAAATATAATATTTAATTTAAATATTATATATATAATGGAAAACTTTGCAAAGTATGCTTTAATTTGTGTATCGATAATCTATGTGTTGTATATAGTAAAAAAAAGATTTAGTCCAAACCCCGATTTGAGGGATGTAAATGGTGCAATACTTGAGGGATTAGAGAGTAAGAGATCAAAAGAAGACGGTGGAGGTGTATCAGATAATGGTGCGCCGATTTCTGGGAAAGCAGACATAATTAAAGGGCATACTGAAAAACAAAATGTGAATTTTAAAGACCATAGAAAACACCACGAAGAGATAATCACAAACTTATATGATAATGTGCAGGGGATGATTCACAAGATGACGGCACAGCACTCAACTTCTATTGCTAGGGATCCGATGTCTCACGAGTCGCAAGAGAAAATGAGATATATGAATACTTTGCACGATTTTGGAAATAAAACGCTGGAGGGGAGTATGCAGGACCTGGATAAAAAATAAGAGGTGGATTATAAATCATTTATTGCTTGAACCCCACCTATCTTTTATTGCTTGAACCCCACCTATCTTTTATTGCTACAGCGGCGGCGGCTCTACCTTCCATTTCAACATCTTCGCCAATAATACCGCTTTTAAATTCCAACACGTTAGAATCTTTATAGTGCCCGGTATTAATTAATCCCTGCGTATGCTCCCTTCCTCCCCAGTTTGGGTCCATAGGATTTGGGCTGATTTTAGATGAGTCGTGATACATTTTATCCAGTGGCGTTTCCACGCCAATATACATATTTTCTGAATCAAATGAAGGATACATATCAGCGTTATAAGGACCGTCGTTCCTCGCAGCATCTATTAATTTAGTAAAATCCCTCTTATTTTCATCTGTCGATTGGACCATTCTCTCTTTATTTAGGCCACCTTGTAGGTCTGTTGGACTCGGGTGAACATTATATGTTTGATGTCCCTGCGTATCGTAGCTTTCGCGGATATATAGAACGGGACAATTAATATTTTGACTGCGCTGCCAATCCAAAAATTCAATATAATCTTCTAGGCTCTTAAATGTAACAGGATTTATTCCGGGTACTGGTGCGGCCTTTGTATTATGTAGGTAAAACGTATTACCCTCTTGGACCAATACGTCTGGGCAGTTATATTTAGTACTCCCTTTAGTAACATTTACAATATCGGATTTAAACGCTTCGGTTGGAACTGTGTTAAATATATAGTATATTCCCAGCATAAAGATGAAAAAAGATATTACTGTTTTATACATATATAGTCAAATTAGATAAAATTATATATTATGATGTATTAATTGTCTAAATATATAGTAATGAGGCACCACGATTTTGATGAGAATGCAACGCGTGAAGATTATTTAACCGCCGCAGCTGGAGGTGCGATGGCGCTAATACATTCCCCACATTGCCAACATTGTAAGGCTATGATCAATCCGTGGAACGACATTATAGAGGATATTCCTAAATTTAAAGACGATTTTTCAGATGATACTAGTCTTATACGGTTGCACTCTGGAGCAATTGAGAATATATGTGATGGGGATGAAGGTAAATGGCTTGCGGAAGAGTTTTCTAAAAAAGTATCTGGTGTTCCGACAATTGTTATAATCCATCCCGGAGGAAAATTAGGCGAAGTATTTAATGGTGAAAGAAAAAAGAACGAGATTGTCGATTTTTTTAAAAAGAAATTAAAAAAAAAAGAGACACCGATGAAAGCCACGTTAGAGTTTAAATCACCCGGAAGCCATATGGCACGCGGAAGCCATATGGCACGAGGAAGCCATCGGGCACACGGAAGCCATAGGGCACGCGGAAGCCATCGGGCACGCGGAAGCCATCGGGCACGCGGAAGCCATATGGCACGCGGAAGCCATCGGGCACACGGAAGCCATAGGGCACGCGGAAGCCATCGGGCACACGGAAGCCATCGGGCACACGGAAGCCGCCGGCCAGCTCGCGCAAGCCGTTGTCCTCACAGCGGAAATAAAATACAAAAACACGGGGTTTTGAGATTAATCGGTGGGACATCTCGTCGACACAGGAGCAAGCATAAGCGGAGCAAGCATAAGCGGAGCAAGCATAGGCGGAGCAAGCATAAGCGGAGCAAGCATAAGCGGAGCAGGGAGTAATGAACGTCTCAAATAAAAAAGCGAAAATATTTAAATAATAATATATTTAAATATTTATTTCATACAAAAGTATCCTCCAATTACAACCATTATAAGTCCAATTAGTTTATCCGTTGTAAACTTTTAGGGATAGTATAGCCATATATTTGTTACGGGTATTGAAATAATAAAGCTGCTGATTCGCATTGTGTAACCCCGTGAAATTTAAGAAACATTAATCCTAAATAAACTGTCACCAATATCAAACACACATAGCGTGTAAAAACAATGCTATAGATTTTTTACTATTGTAGAGTCTTGAGTATATTGGTATATTGGTATTACCAATAGAGAGAATAATATGGCTAAAGTTTCAATAAACAATATAATAATAATGTTATATTTTTTTGCAAATTTCTTTTCAAGTGTGTTGTTATACCATCCAATAAATGCCACAATAAACAAATATATATATATATATATAGCCACATCTTGCTTTTCAAAATATCCATTCTAAACCATATAATAACAATAACAATAATAACATAATAATTCGTAAAAATTTATGAATTTCCGCAATATTCACACCACTCACAATCAGAATTTATTCTACAGCTGCTTCGAACAAGCCCATCATCCAAACTATGGGTGTCACACAACCACCCGCTTCCGGCATCGCGACCCGAATTAAATTTGCACCCTTTTGGGCAATGTGGTTTTGGCGGAGGGGCAAAAGACCCATCTACTCTCGACCGCATCCATTTTTTATAATTTTCTGAGTTAGAATGCTCCCCCTTACACAGTTCCGTGTATGATGGTGGGGGTGGAAGTTTCCTTTTATAATTTGCGTTAATGTGCTTTGCTCCCAAACCTAAGGTTTTATTCACTAAACGTTGAATATCCTGCATCCCCTCCGTTATAGAATCTTTCTTTACCATATATTGCATTAGTATTGCGAACACCAGAAGTATCGCGAGTCCCGCCAGAACCGATAATCTATTAAACGCAACTAATTTATTTTTTGAAAAGACGGAAGCATATTTCATAAAATAAGTGTAGAAAATTATATAGGAAAAATTGAAGAGTTAATAATAGAGTAGATAATGGTAAAAATAATGAAAATCAAGCCTATGCACTCTTTCCGCCTCCTAAGTTTTAATACTTATGACGAAGCGGTAAAGAGCGAGGGAGATGATAAAAGTAATCAGAAAAAGTTTGCAATTCAAATGTTTGGAATAAACGAAAAGGGTGAGACGGCCTCTATCTGCGTAACAGACTTCACTCCCTACTTTTATATTAAAGTAGAGGGTGAGTGGGACGACTGCAAGATGATGATATTCGTATCGCAAATCAACGACGACCTTGGGAAATACTACGATAATAGTATAGTGAAAGCATCATACGTAAACAAGAAGAAATTGTATGGCTTCGACGGCGGAAAAGAGCACACATTTATTCTTATTAAATTCACGAGCGAGGCGGCGATGCGAAAGGCAAAAAATCTGTGGTATACAACAACTATTACAAATCGCGTGTATAATAAGGTTCTAAATCCAGACGGTTATCTGTGTAGGGAATGCTCTACCCAAACATATATTTACGAAGCACAGATTCCTCCACTTCTTCGTATGTTTCATATAAAAGATATTAGTCCGTCTGGTTGGATTGGTTTGCCGACAAAACTGACTACAAAAATTCCTAAAAAATTCAGCAAAACGAGTTGCACCCACGAGTTCTCGATTCATTACAAACATATCGTATCTCAGCCTGACAAAGAAACGGTCGTTCCATACAAGATATGCAGTTTTGATATTGAGGCGAGCAGTAGTCACGGCGACTTTCCTCTGGCGAAGAAGGATTACAAAAAACTGGCGACTAATATTGTAGATGTGTGGAAGGAACATACGAAAGAATATGACATCGATAATACGCAGGGGAAACTTTTGCTGAAACAAATACTCAAGACGGCATTTCAGTTAAAGGCCGACACAGTTGATAACGTGGATATCATATACCCCAAATATCCTATTGATGAGAATATGTTTGTCACTGCGTTCGAGAGCTGGTTTGATACCGATACTTCCAGATATGATGGAAACGCTGATGGCGCCGACGACAGCGAATGCGAAGATATATCCCAAGACATCGAAGCAAATGCAGGAGAAGAGGGAAGGAATAACAATGAGGTGGAGGCAGACCAATGCAATTATTGGTATAAAAAGAAGAAGAAATATAATCGTTGTTCAATCAGCGGAAATGTAGTGGATATGTTAAATAATCCAAAGATATGCCGCGATATTAAGATTACCGTAATAAATAAGTCGCTGAACGACGGTGAATGCTTATTTCCCCCAATCGAGGGAGATAAGGTAACATTTATCGGCTCTACATTCTGGAAGTATACTGAATCAGCACCATATCTGAATCACTGTGCTGTTCTTGATACGTGTAGTGATCTGCCGTCTATTAATAATACTGTAATCGATTCTTACAAAACAGAGAAGGAAGTTCTCGTCGCGTGGCAGCGATTGATTCAGGAGGAAGACCCTGATATTGTCATCGGGTATAACATATTTGGTTTTGATTATCCGTTTATGTATCAGCGGGCAAAAGAGCTGAATTGTGTGGATTTGTTTATCGAGTTATCGAGGATCAAAGGCGAGCGTTGTCTTAAAAAAGACTGGAAAACAAAGAAGGAGGGGCTCGAGGAAAACACGATTTATATCGCGAGTGGCCAGCACGACCTTAAATATATTAAAATGAATGGGCGGCTACAAGTCGACCTATATAATTATATTAGACGAGATTATCAGCTTATGATGTATAAGCTGGATTATGTATCTGGGTATTTTATCGGTGACCAAGTGAAAAAGATTGAACACATCGACGACATCACGAAGATTTATAGTAAGAACCTTTCTGGGTTGGAGAACCACAGCTTTGTTAACTTCGAGGAGGCTGCTCACTCGGTTGACCAATATAAAGACGGAAAAAAGTTTGAAGTATTCGATATTAATTACGCGGAGGGGACATTCTGTATTAATGGGACGGAAACACCCGATACCAAGACAAAGCGCGTCAGGTGGGGAATGGCGAAAGACGATGTCACTCCGCAAGATATTTTCCGAATGACAAACGAAGGACCTGATGAGCGGGCAATTATTGCAAAATATTGCATTCAGGATTGCAACTTGGTTCATCATTTGTTGCGTAAAATCGACGTCATCACTGGTTTTATTGAGATGTCCCGACTTTGCAGTGTTCCGTTGAATTTCCTTGTGATGCGTGGGCAGGGGATCAAGCTAACTAGTTATATTGCTAAAAAATGCCGTGAGAAAAACACGCTTATGCCTGTTATCGAGAAGGGCAGCAACAATGAGGCATATGAAGGTGCGATTGTATTGCCTCCAAAGTGCGATTTGTATCTCGAAGACCCGGTCGCGTGCGTGGATTATAGTTCCCTTTATCCGTCGTCGATGATTAGCGAGAACATCTCGCACGACAGTAAGGTAATGACAAAAGAATATGACTTGAGTGGAAATCTAGTAAAAGAAACGGGCGAACGCAATGAAGCTGGCGAATATATCTATGATAATCTACCAAATTATAAGTATGTAGATATTGAATACGACACATACACGTGGCGGAAGAAAAGCTCGCTGCCGGGCAGTGCGGTGGAGAAAGTTCACATTGGAAAGAAGTTGTGTAGATACGCGCAATTTCCGGAAGGGAAGGGCATTATGCCGTCTATTCTCGAAGAGCTTCTTAAGGCGAGAAAAGATACAAGGCGGCTTATTCCCGGCGAGAAAGACGATTTCAAAAAGAACATTTTGGATAAGCGACAGTTAAGCATTAAAGTAACTGCTAACTCGATGTATGGTCAGACGGGCGCGAAGACCAGCACATTTTATGAGATGGATTGTGCAGCATCGACCACGGCAATCGGCAGGAAGTTGCTCACATACGCACGGCGCGTTATTGAAGAGGCGTATCATAATCTGGAAGTTGAGACAAAAGATTATGGTAGAATTATGGTGAATGCGGAGTATGTATATGGCGATACAGACTCGGTATTCTTCAAGTTTAATCCGACTGAGTTGGATGGGACGAAAATCATCGGACAAAAGGCGTTGGAGATTACGATCGAGCTTTCTCAGCTGGCGGGAGCTCTCGCAACTAAATTCCTGAAGAATCCCCACGATTTGGAATATGAAAAGACGTTTATGCCGTTCTGCTTGCTTTCCAAGAAGCGATATGTGGGTATGTTATATGAGCACGACCCGCATAAGTGTAAGCGTAAATCAATGGGGATTGTATTGAAGCGCAGGGACAACGCTCCTATCGTGAAGGACATCTATGGCGGAATTATTGATATTTTGATGAAAGATAAAAATGTGGAGTCGGCGGCGAAGTTTCTAAAAGATTGTTTGCAGAAAATTGTGGATGGCAATGTGGAGATGGATAAGCTAGTGATTACAAAATCTCTGCGTTCGGGTTATAAAAACCCTGACCAGATTGCGCATAAAGTTCTAGCTGACAGGATTGGTAAGCGGGACCCGGGGAGTAAGCCCAGCGTGGGGGACCGTGTTGCATATGTATATATTAAGAATAAGAATAAGAAGGCACTTCAAGGCGAAAGAATTGAAGTTCCGGCGTATATTCTAGAGAAAAAACTCGAAATTAATTATTCGTTTTATATCACAAACCAGATTATGAAACCAGTCCAGCAGGTATTTGCTCTAGTGTTGGAGCAATTGGCGGATTTTAAGAAGCGAAAGGGACATACGTTGCGTAAATGGAAGAAGGAGCTGGAGACCCTTCGTCGACTACATCCTGACCCGGAAACATATAAAAAGCAGGAGGATGCGGTTCGCAATAAGGAGGTGAAGGCGATGCTTTTTGAAAAATATTTGCAACAAACAATGCGGGATGGGAGTCAGAGTATAATGAGCTTCTTCGGCCAATAAGAGATATTGCATTTAGTAAGCCGAACTCGAATAAATCTTGTTTTCAATAAGGAACGCAACGCCCATTCCGCTCCCAAAACCGAAGCCATATAATATTTTTTGCCCAAATACTTTAAATGTTTGAAGCATTATATATATATTAATATTTTAACCGAATCTATTTAGAAATATAATTAAGTATTGCATTATATGGGTTTCCTAAGGTTTATTGTCGCAGCATTATTCGGTATTACGCACATTTATTCGCAGGACATCCCGGTGTATATTGCATTACGACAGCAAAACATTCCTATGCTGGAAGATAAATTGCGACAGATTAGTGATCCGGTGTCGGCTGAATATGGAAAATATCTCTGTGCGCCACAAATCCATTCTATCGTTGACCCGCCGCATCACGAACAGCGCGCGGTTCTCACTTGGCTGAGTGATAACAATATAAAAGACACGGAGAATCACGGAGATGCGATAAGGTTTTCGGCATCATATCCCAAACTGGCGCACGTGTTTAAAATCCCCGAGGGGGGAATATCTAAAAATAAATTATTGAATTATTCTATTCCTCCGGAACTTTCGCCAATAATCGAATTTGTTGAAATGGAAATTAAACGGAATCCTCTCAATAAAAATAGTCAGTATATTTCTCGCAATCGCCCCGTTTCTAATGGAGATACGGATGAGCGTTTTTTCGGGAGAGAACCACTTATGTATATGTATAATGTTTCCACCGAAAGCGTATCACGCTCGGTAATAGGTGTTCTTGCCGAGTTTCAAGGTAATGGCGGATTCTTGCCGGCAGATTTAACGATGCATCAGGCATCTAATAATCAGTCGGAAAATGATGTCGTCAAAATTGTTGGCGGTAATGTCGGAATAGATATTGAGAGCGTGCTGGATGTTCAAATGATGTCTCAGGCGGGAAACGGAATGGAGATGTGGTTTTGGGATACGCCATATTGGCTGTTTTCTTTTGCTGTAGATTATTTTAATTCTCAAAATATAGGGAATATTATATCTATGTCGTGGGGTTGGGCGGAAGATAGTCAGTGCGATATCATAGATTGTTCGGGTGGATTAACTTCAGAAAAATATGTAGAGAGAGTCAACACCGAGTTTTTAAAGCTGGCTCTTAGGGGAGTCACTATTGTGGTATCATCGGGAGATGCAGGTGCACCCGGGCGTACCAACGAACAATGTGGATATGGTAGACCGATGAATCCGGTATTTCCCGGTTCAAGTCCATATATCACGAGCGTTGGAGCAACATATGTCCCTTATAAAAATGCGACAAAAAATGCGACAACGCCTCTTTGTCGTGATTTTGGGTGTATTGTAGGCACCGATGAACGTTCTATTAGCTTTGAGCACGTGGACTGGACTGCTGGGGGAGGATTTGACCTATATCTTAACGAGACTCCTTGGTGGCAAGCAGATGTAGTGCGTAGCTATTTGGAGTCGGGAGTAACACTGCCATCTAAATCATTATATAATAGTAATGGGAGGGCTTATCCTGATCTTACTGCGATCGGACACAACTGTCCAATTTACGTGCAAGATGAAATGCAGGGAGTAGACGGCACGAGTTGTTCAGCACCAGTAACAGGAGGTTTATTGGGACTGGTTTCAAATCATTTATGGAATCGTTATCATATTAAACTAGGATTTGCTAATCCGCTACTCTACTATATACAGGCAAATTGCGAGGATTGTTTTCGCGATGTTACCGTTGGGCACAACTGGTGCACCGAACAGCAATGCTGCGATAACGCAACCAATTTTGGATTCACCGCAACAAAGGGGTATGACCCTGTAAGTGGTCTAGGCTCTTTGAACGTGGGTAAGATTGTAGATTTTATAGACGAGATGCTTTAATATTTGGTTCTCTTTTCTAAGTTTTCATCATAGATTTATTCATAAAATATATCCACATATATTATATGTCTCTCTGTAAATATAAGGATATCTTTGGAAAGCCTGGAAAGGGTGCGCACGCCTACCGTATTTTTAACATAGCAATAGTTGATGTTATATTTAC
>Ga0206127_1000296_pt1 | contig 63928 bp, 55 predicted proteins | sample Helgoland_Spring_6_FD_148646 | JGI IMG/M metagenome (GOLD analysis project Ga0206127, IMG submission 148646) | Pelagic subsurface seawater microbial communities from Kabeltonne, Helgoland, North Sea - Helgoland_Spring_Bloom_20160419_1 | ecosystem: Environmental > Aquatic > Marine > Epipelagic ...
CAGCGTGCCGAGCGCGGCAATAGACACCAGCAACAACACCTGAGACACGAGCATCCAGCTACGGCGCAAACCGGGTTGATACTTACCTATTGAAAAAGAGTAGCGATCCAGCAGAGGAGACCAGATAAACTTCCAGGTGTAGGGAAGTCCAATCAGGGCAAAAAAGCCAATTTCCGCTAAACCGACGCCTTCTGTGCGCAACCAGGCCGGCACCAGAGAAATGAGTAAGTACAGCGGCATCCCCGAGGCAAATCCAGTAAAAATACAGATCAGCATGCGTCGATTCAATAACGCCTGTCTTAGAGTGGTCTCAGTCATCCACAGGCTCGCGCAAAAAGTTAAGCGGATTAGTTAGCATTAGGGCCGCCATTGATAGGTGTTTAATTTGATTCGCAACTGATTGATTTCAACGCCCTCTTTGAGGAGACGATGCTGCTGCCGATAACAGGACTCACTCTGCGGCGGTAAGCTGATTTTTCCTGATGCGGCAATGACTCGGTGCCAAGGTAGATCACTGTCATTAGGCAATTGGCTCAAGGTTTTCCCCACCAGTCGGGCGCAACCCGGCAGGCCGGCAAGTTCTGCCACCTGACCATAGGTGGCGACACAACCCACTGGAATTTGTCGAATGACACTGTAAAGTTGCTGTTGAGGATTATTGTGGCTCATTTCACACATTTCACAAGGGTGCGCCGATAGCATGTCTGTTGAAATCACTCAAACTACCCCAATGTATGACAGTAGACAAGCACAAAGGAGTATTTAATGAAGTATCTGCTGCTGGTATTTATTGTTATGCCCATTATCGAGATGTGGTTACTGATCACCGTGGGAACTCAAATTGGTGCCTTGGCCACCATTGGTTTGGTGTTATTTACAGCGATGCTTGGCGCTGGTCTGCTGCGACAACAGGGGTTTGCCACACTGTGGCGTGGTCAACAGAAGTTACAAGATGGCCAGTTGCCGGCCACCGAACTTGCTGAAGGTTTTATACTTGCGGTGGCGGGTGCGCTACTGTTGACGCCCGGGTTTTTCACTGACGCTCTGGGTTTTGCCGGCTTAGTCCCAGCACTGAGACTTTGGGTTGCCAAGCGAGTAATCAGTCGTATGGTGGTTGTAGGTGGTCACGGGGCAGGTTTTGGGGCTCAGTTCGGTGGTAGAAACAACGGTCAAACCAAAGCTAATAATGATGATGTGATCGATGGAGAAGCCTGGGAGCGAAAGGATATAGAACCTTGAAAATTTTTGTTAAAAAAAACTGTTTTTGCCCTTGAAAAGTTCATCGGCTGTCGCCATATAAACAACCAGCAGCGAAACAACGGGGTTCGCATGTTAACTCGACCCATGTAAATAGATAAATTGGAGAAGAAAACTATGAAGATTCGCCCATTACACGACCGAGTTATCGTTCGTCGCGAGGAAGAAGAACAAACTACTGCGGGAGGCATTTTATTGCCTGGTTCCGCGCAGGAAAAGCCCAATCAGGGTGAAGTTGTTGCCATCGGCAGTGGCCGCGTGCTAGATAACGGTGAGGTGCGCCCAGTTGATGTGAAAATTGGCGATACCGTGGTATTTGGCCAGTATGCCGGTAACGACAAGATTGATGTGGATGGTGAAGAGCTGATCATCTTGAGCGAAAACGACATTAAAGCGGTTATCGAAGCTTAATCGCCATTGATATAAACAGAATTTGTAAGGAAGAAAACCATGACAGCTAAAGAAGTAAAATTTGGTAATAATGCCCGTCAAGGCATGCTTGATGGCGTAAACGTTTTGGCGAATGCCGTCAAAGTCACCTTGGGCCCCAAGGGTCGCAATGTTGTACTGGACAAATCTTTTGGTGCTCCCACGGTCACTAAAGACGGTGTCTCTGTAGCCAAAGAAATCGAGTTGAAAGACAAGTTTGAAAACATGGGTGCACAGATGGTCAAAGAAGTGGCCTCAAAAGCATCTGATGACGCTGGTGACGGAACCACCACAGCCACTGTTTTGGCGCAAACCATTATTCAAGAAGGTCTGAAATCGGTTGCTGCCGGGATGAATCCAATGGATCTCAAGCGCGGCATTGATAAAGCGGTAATTGCAGCCACTGCTGAAATTGCTGCTATTGCCAAGCCCTGTGCAGACAACAAAGAAATTGCTCAAGTGGGCACCATCTCTGCCAACAGCGACAGCCATATTGGCGACATTATTGCTGACGCCATGGGTAAAGTGGGTAAAGAAGGCGTAATTACTGTTGAAGAGGGCAGCGGTTTGGAAAATGAGTTGGATATCGTTGAAGGTATGCAGTTCGATCGCGGTTACCTGTCTCCCTATTTCATTAATAATCAAGAGAGCATGAGCACCGAGCAAGAAAGCCCACTGATTTTGTTGGCGGATAAAAAAATCTCTAACATTCGAGAGCTTTTACCGCTTTTAGAAGCCGTTGCTAAAGCCGGCAAGCCACTGTTGATTATTGCTGAAGACGTCGAGGGCGAAGCGCTGGCGACTTTAGTGGTGAACAACCTACGCGGCATTGTCAAAGTATCTGCCTGTAAGGCACCAGGCTTTGGCGATCGCAGAAAAGCCATGCTCGAAGATATCGCCATTTTGACTGGTGGTACTGTGATCTCTGAGGAAGTTGGTCTGGATCTTGAAGGTGCGACTTTAGAGCACTTGGGAACCGCCAAGCGTGTCAGCATGACCAAAGAAAACACCACCGTTGTTGACGGTGCCGGTGAAGCGGCCGCGATCGAGGCACGGGTTAAGCAGATTCGAGCGCAGATTGAAGAGACTAGCTCTGACTATGACAAAGAAAAGCTGCAAGAGCGTGTAGCCAAATTGGCCGGCGGTGTTGCGGTGATCAAAGTGGGCGCTACCACTGAGATCGAAATGAAAGAGAAAAAAGCTCGCGTTGAAGATGCTCTGCATGCAACCCGTGCAGCGGTAGAAGAAGGCGTGGTGGCCGGCGGCGGTGTTGCGCTGATTCGGGTGTTGCAGAAAGTTGCCGATCTGCAGGGTGATAACAACGATCAGACAGTGGGTGTATCCATTGCACTGCGCGCCATGGAAGCGCCGCTGCGTCAGATCGTTGAGAACGCCGGTGAAGAAGGCTCAGTGGTTGTGGACAAGGTCAAGCAAGGTTCAGGAAGCTATGGCTACAATGCGGGTACTGGTGAGTACGGCGATATGATCGAAATGGGTATTCTCGATCCCGCCAAGGTGACCCGTACAGCGCTTCAAGCAGCAGCTTCTATTGCTGGTTTGATGATCACCACCGAAGCTATGGTGTCTGATGTTGTTGAAGAGGGCGCTCCTGCTGCTGGTGGCATGCCTGATATGGGCGGCATGGGCGGTATGGGTGGCATGGGTGGTATGGGCGGCATGATGTAATCATCATATAGCCATGTCATTCGCATTCAATGCGTCTAAAAAGCCTGCAAGTCTCTGATTTGCAGGCTTTTTTTATTGATTTTTCCTTTCTTTATTTTTTGTCATACCTCAATGCACCTGCATAAATAATAGCTTACTTTTTGACCTATCAATTACGTAATCAATTTTCAGTTAAACCGGAGGAATTTTAAGACCCCCAAAAACTTGGGTGATATCCTAAAGCTTAACCATTATTTTGTTGTTATCATAGCGGCCGGTTTGTGGCACAAGTGATCCTGTTGTTCGGTGCAGTGTCCACGCAAATAATAAAATAAAATCAGACTGTAAAGTCACACTATAAAAATTCATTTGAGGAAACGACATCATGTCAATACCAAAATATCTTGCTGTTCCCGGTTTTGTGATCCTGCTTTATGCCTTTTTCTCGCAGACCATAGCAAATGATAAAACTGAGAACCCACTTGCCAGTATTGCTTTGCGTAACATGGGTCCTGCGATGATTTCTGGGAGAATTTCTGATTTCGCTGTTAACCCCAAGCATTCAAATGAATTTTATGTCGCCACGGCATCGGGAAATCTGTGGAAAACATCCAATAATATGACCACCTGGACGCCCCTGTTCGAAAAACAGGGTGCCTATGCCATCGGTGTTATCGAAATGGCGCCGTCAAATCCCAATGTGTTGTGGCTGGGGTCAGGTGAAAACAATTCCCAACGCTCTGTTGCCTACGGTGATGGTGTCTATAAGTCGAATGATGCTGGCAAGTCTTGGACCAACATGGGACTGAAGAACTCGGGCCATATATCTCAAATCTGGATTGATCCCCAAGATTTGAATCATGTATTGGTGGCCTCTCAGGGTCCACTGTGGAGCAATGGTGGAGATAGAGGGCTGTATGAAACCACCGATGGTGGCACGTCTTGGCAGCGCATTTTAGACATCGATGTGTACACGGGCGTCAACGAATTTGTGGTGGATCCTGCAAACCCCAATAACATTGTCGCCAGCAGTTATCAGCGTCGCCGACATGTTTGGACGTTGATCAACGGGGGTCCCGGTAGCGGTATTCACAAGACTACCGATGGCGGTAAAACCTGGTCTCAGATTAAGGCGGGATTACCCTCCGACAATATGGGTCGCATCGGCTTGGCCATGGCGCCCTCTGCCGCCAATATGTTGTACGCCATTATTGAGTCAAACGATAAGGACAAAGGCGTTTACCGTTCGCAAGACTTCGGTCAAACATGGGAAAAACGCTCTGGGCATATGACCACGAGTCCGCAGTATTACAATGAATTAGTTGTCGACCCAAAAAATGCTGAACGGGTCTATTCCCTCGATACGTTTACCAAGGTTTCAGAAGATGGTGGAAAATCCTTCCAGCCATTGTCCAATCAGTTTCGTCATGTTGACGACCATGCGCTGTGGATAGATCCGAGTAATACCGAACACTTGATCATGGGTGGTGATGGCGGTGTCTACGAAAGCTGGGACCGTGGCCAAACCTGGCGACACGCGCAAAACTTACCTCTGGGTCAATTCTATCGCGCGCAACCGGATAATGCAGAGCCGTTCTACAATGTCTGCGGTGGCACCCAGGACAATAATTCATTGTGCGCGCCTTCGCGCACGGATGTGGTTCATGGCATTACCAATGCCGATTGGAACATTGTCATCGGTGGCGACGGTTACAAGCCTCAAATTGACCCCAATGATCCCAACATTATCTATGCGCAGTACCAGTATGGCGGTTTAGCCAGATATGACAAACGCACCCGCGAACGTGTCTCAATTACTCCTCATCCAACCATGGGCGAGAATGCTTACAAGTGGAATTGGAACTCTCCCTTGCTGTTGAGTCCACACAGCTCCACGCGGCTTTTTTATGCTGCGGAAAAGGTCTTTCAATCAGATGACCGCGGCGAAACCTGGCGAATTATTAGCCCCGACTTGACTCGTCAAATTGATCGCAATGAATTAAAAGTGATGGACCGGGTGTGGAGTGTTGACACCATCGCTAAAAATGCGTCGACGTCTATGTATGGTTCGATCATAGCACTCAGCGAAAGCCCCTTGAGGGAAGGACTACTGTACGTGGGATCTGACGACGGTCTGATCAGTGTGTCAGAGGACGGTGGCGACAATTGGCGCACCGAGGATAGCTTTAGAGGCGTGCCAGACATGTCTCTGGTGGAAGATATTATTGCATCTTTGCACGATGAAAATGTCGCTTATGCGGTGTTTGACAATCACAAAAAGGGCGATTACAAACCCTATGTTCTGAAAACCACCAATAGAGGCAAAAACTGGCAGCTCATCAGTAACGATTTGCCGGAATGGGGTTCAGCCCACACCATAGCCGAGGATCACATTGACCCCAACCTTCTTTTTGTCGGCACTGAGTTTGGCTTGTTTTTCAGCCAAAATGGCGGTGAGAATTGGACAAAAATGACTGGTAAATTCCCAACGATTTCAGTGCGTGATGTTGAAATTCAGCGCCGAGAAAGTGACTTGATCGTGGGAACTTTTGGTCGAGGTATTTATATCTTGGACGACTATTCACCACTTAGAACCGGTCAGGCAGACCTGCAAGAGCGTGAAGCGACCCTGTTTGATGTGAAAGATAGCTGGCTTTACTTGCAGGGTTATCAATATGGTGGTGAACGTAAAGGTTCCAACGGAGACGCTTTCTTCAGTGCGGATAATCCAGCTTACGGCGCGGTATTTTCCTATTATTTGAGAGACGGTTATCAAACGATGCAACAACAGCGACGTGAACAGGAAAAAGTTGTTGCAAAAGACGGCGGTGACACACCCTATCCAAGTTGGGATACCTTGCGCAAAGAGGACCGAGAAGAGGCGCCCACTGTATTTTTAGAAGTGAAAGATGCCAATGGGATGGTGGTTCGACGTGTTGACGCAGTGGCTAAAAAAGGGTTACATCGCGTTGCATGGGATATGCACTATCCCTCATCGGCGCCGGTTAAGCTATCAAAGCCCTCTGGTTATGTGCCACCCTGGGCTGTCCCTCCAAAGGGGCCTATGGCTCTTCCAGGGAAATATACAGTAACACTTAAAAAGCGCCAATTTGGTGAAGTGTCAGTACTTTCTGAAGCGCAACCATTCAATTTAAACCTATTGATTAACAGCCCTGAAATAACCACTGACCGAGTTGCCTTGTTAGCTATTCAAAAGCGCGTTGCCAACTTATTTCGTTCCGTGCGAGGGGCCTCAAGGGCACAGGCACAAATTAAGGATCGAATTAATCATTTAACTGCTGCTGTCGACTTAACGCCGTCCTCGACAGAGCAGCATGCCCAAATGGTACGTGCGCTGACAGCTCGTGTTGCGCAATTAAGTGTGCTCTTAGATGGCGATGACACCGTTCGTGCCCGTCAAGAGCCCGTGCCTTGGTCGGTTTCTGGCCGTACCTCCAGTTTGTACTATGCGATCACCGGTAGTCAAAACAGAGTGTCAGGCAACCACCTTGTCTCTTTGGATATTGCCGAGGCTGAATATACTCGAGTAGCAGATCAACTGAAGGTATTACAAACTGAGTTGACCGCCCTTGAGGATGAGCTTGAGGCGATGGGCGCGCCATGGACGCCGGGGCGCATTCCCAGTATCGACTAAGAAAAATTCGGGACTGCTTTTTTTGAGGTGATCCCGACTAAAAAATTAGCCCGCTACTCTAAGTAATCGGCAGCTAACATAGCCGTTAGTGTTGCAGTGAATAAAGAGTATCGCGACAGGGAGTAGGTCAAAGAGGTTTCTTTTAACTGCACTGCTTCATCAGGGTTTTCAGGATCTTTTTGACATCAGTGTTGAGGCAACGGCACTGAGAATAGCATCTGGGGACTTGAATCTGTCTAGGTGCTAAAATTATCTTTGATATTTTTATCTTTGCACTGATATCAGCGTATAATTTAGACATAAGATGTTGATAGGTCACACAGGGTGTTTAGCGACACAGGAAAAAAGCATGGACAAAAAGCCACGATCCCCAATTACCGCCCAGCGCGATGATATGATTGGTCGTAACATCGGTGATTCTCGGGGAGATTCCCGAGGTGATTCCAGTGGGTCTAAAGCGCGCTCAACATCTTCTGGCAATGCTGCAAGTTCCAGTGGTGGCAATACTATCGCTATCTTGGCATTGGTGGGCTTGATTGCCGCAGCGGGCTTTGGGTGGTTACAGTATCAGGATTTGTTAGCAAGACATGACAGCTTGCAGGCACGTTTTGAGTTGCTTGAATCTCGCTTGAGTAGCACCGATGAGTCGGTGACTCAGTCTGGTGCTGCCATGCAGTTGAATATCAGTAAAAACAAGGATGAATTGAAAAAGCACTGGAGCGAAATCAGAAAACTCTGGGGCGTATCCAATGACAAGAATAAATCGAACATTGCCGCGAATAAAAAAGACATTGCCTTTTTGGTGCAAAAACGTTCAGCGATCGAGAAATCCGTTGCCAAATTGAACACTGAGTTAGACACTAAAATTGATAAAGCCAATTCGCGCATCAGTGACATTGGTGTGGAAGCATTATCTTTGACGGAAGAACTCAACGTCACCCAACAAGCGCTGCGTAGCTACAGTGACAAACTCAACCAGCTAAAGGCGTCAATGGCGGAAACTGATGCTACCGTGGTGAAAAATGTTGATGCCATAGAGGCTATGGATAGTTTTCGTCGCAAGACCACGCAAAAGCTTTACGAATTGGAACAGAGGTCCCAGCGGTTACAGACAACATTGGAACCACAGGCATCGGACGAGGCTTCCGGCCCCTAAATCCACTGGGCCTTGGAGAGAGTCAAGGAGTTACCCATGGCCAACACCTTTTATTGGCACGATTACGAAACCTTTGGTGCCGATCCCTCGCGTGATCGGCCCTCTCAGTTTGCCGGTTTGCGCACCGACGAAGATCTCAATCCCATTGGCGACCCTCTCGTGATTTACTGTCAACCGCAGCCAGATATACTGCCGTCGCCCCAAGCCTGTTTGATTACGGGTATTACCCCTCAAGTCGCACTGGAGAATGGTCTTCCGGAACCTCAGTTTATAGAGCTCATTCATCGTCAACTCTCTCAGCCGAATACATGCGGCGTTGGTTATAACAGCATACGCTTTGACGATGAAGTCAGTCGCTATTGTTTGTACAGAAATTTTTATGATCCCTACCAACGGGAGTGGCAATACGGCAACTCTCGCTGGGATATTTTAGATATGTTGCGTCTGACCCGCGCACTGCGCCCCGACGGGATCCAGTGGACCGACCACAGCGATGGCAAGCCCAGCTTCAAATTGGAGCATCTGACAGCGGCCAATGATGTCGATCATACCGCCGCACACGACGCGCTGTCTGATGTTACGGCTACCATTGCGATGGCGAAGTTGATCAAACAGAGGCAACCGAAATTGTTTGATTATGTGGTTAACCACCGAGGAAAAACCGCGGTGGCCAGTTTACTTGACCTAAACCGGCGCAGTCCCTTTTTACATGTTTCCGGCATGTTGCCGAGTGACAACATGTACTGCGCCATTATGATGCCACTGGCTAAACATCCGACAAATAATAACGGCATTATCTGTGTTGATTTGGCCGCTGATCCCAATATGTTAATTGATTTGGATGCAGAGCAAATTAGACGGAGGGTGTTCACAAGCGCGGATAATCTTGGCGACGATGAGTCGCGAATCCCACTGAAAGTTGTGCACTTAAATAAGGCGCCAGTGGCAGCTACACACAAACTTGTGGATCCGTTGGTAGCTGAGCGCTTGGGTTTGAATGTTGAACGTTGCGAGCAACACTGGGGTCAGTTGCTTCAAATGGATGTCTCCGCTAAATTGCAAGAGGTGTTCTCAGCACTGGACTATCAACCGAAAATTGAAGCCGAGCAGCGGCTCTATGAGGGGTTTTTGCCCAATAGCGATCGTCAAATTCTGGAGGAGGTGCGAAAAGCCACTGTAGTAGACTTTCAGCAACAGCGCTATCAGTTTGCCGATCAGCGCTACAATGAATTGCTATTGAGTTACCGTGCGCGGTATTTCAATGACACCCTAACTGGTGAGGAGAGGGCGACTTGGAGGGCCAACTGTCGCTGGAGACTTTACGATGAAAGCTCCGGTTACCTGACCATTGAGCAGCTGTTTAAAGAAATCGATGTATTGTTATCCGCAGAGGATTTAGCGCCTCAGAAAGTTGACATTCTTCAGTCCCTGAAGCGCTGGGGGCAACAGGTGGATAGCGAATTTGCACCAACTCACTAGAGTGTCAGGCCGAAACAGGCTACACTCCCCGAAACTTGACTACGTCGTTGGTATAGCAGTTTGGACTTCACCGGTTCGCACATATTATCCATAAGCCAGTTTCAACGGGAAGATGTTGATAAAGTATTCTCTGTGGCTGATCAGATGGAGCCCTACGCGCTGAGGAAAAAAGCCACAAGGGTGCTAGAGGGAGCCATTCTGGGCAATATGTTTTTTGAAGCAAGCACGAGAACCAGAGTCAGTTTTGGCTCTGCGTTTAATTTGCTCGGTGGAGAGGTGCGCGAGACCGCAGGCTTTGAAAACTCCGCACTGGTAAAAGGTGAATCGCTGCAGGATACAGCGCGAGTCCTGTCGGGATTTAGTGATGTCATTTGTATGCGTCATCCACAGGCTGGATCGGTGGCTGATTTTGCCTCTGCTAGCCGAGTGCCGGTCTTGAACGGTGGCGATGGCGATAACGAACATCCCACCCAAGCGCTATTAGATTTGTACACCATACGTAAAGAAATGGCTGACCAGAACCGTGATATCGACGGTTTGAGCATTGCCATGATTGGCGATCTGCGCCATGGACGCACGGTACATTCGCTCGGCAAGCTGTTGTCGCTTTATAATGATATTCGTGTGGTGTTAATTTCGCCCAAAGAGCTGTCTTTGCCGGCGTCAATAATCGAAGACATGCGGAGTGCCGGTGTTGATGTGACAGAGTCACATGAACTGACACAGAGCATTGCCGATGTAGATATCGCCTACTCAACGCGTATCCAAGAGGAACGTTTTTCTAGCAAGCAGGAAGCCGATCTTTATCGTGGCAAATTTCGGCTCAACCAGGCTATTTATACACAGTATTGTCAGCCTAACACAGTGATAATGCATCCTTTGCCGAGGGACTCGCGGGCTGATGCCAATGAATTGGACAGTGATTTGGATAACAATCCAAACTTGGCTATTTTTCGTCAGACCGATAATGGGGTGTTAGTGCGTATGGCACTCTTTGCCTTGGTTCTCGATGTCGCTGACAAGGTGGATAAATTTTCTTGCCCGGTAAATTGGTATAATGCCCGCCAGCGTTAGATCGACCAACAAAGAGAAACCAAAGGTTACCTGATCAATTCAATGACTAATTTTGATGATATTCGTCCCTATCGTGACAGCGAAGTACCGCAGGTGCTTTCGCGATTGGTGCAGGATAGGGAATTGCTCGATCTGCTGCTGTCACGGCAGGTTCCCTGGCTTCCGGCGCCTCTATCTACGCTATTATTTACTCTGATCAGGCCCCTGTTATCGCAGAGTTTACGTAAGCGCGCTAGCCGTATTAAAACGGTCAGTGACTTGCAAGAGCATATGCGGGTTCGCTTATTAGAGGTGTTGGCGCGCACCACTGATAGTTACGATTTCGTCGGATTAGAAAATTTACAGGGTGATAAGCCCTATCTGTTTATGAGCAATCACCGGGATATTGCGCTGGACCCTGCGATTATTTGCCTCGGTCTGACCTTGGCAGGCAGAAACACAGTGCGTATCGCCATTGGTGATAATTTGCTCAGCAAGCCCTTCGCCTCTGATTTGATGCGCATCAACCGCAGTTTTATCGTTAAACGCTCCATCACAGGGCGCAGGGAGAAATTGGCCGCCCTTAAACATTTGTCTCACTATATTCGTCACAGTATTGTTGAGGAAGATGTTTCCATCTGGATAGCTCAAGCCGAGGGCCGGGCAAAGGATGGCTATGATCGCACCGAGACGGCACTGTTAAAAATGCTCGCTCTTTCTAAAGACAAGGAGCAGCCCTTTGCCGAGGCAATCGCTCAGCTCAATATAGTCCCAGTGTCTTTGGCTTACGAGTACGATCCCTGTGATAGCAACAAAGCTGATGAACTCCATCAACTGAATATTGGCAATTCTTACACCAAAGACCCGTTTGAAGATTTGGATAGTATCAAGCAGGGGTTTGTCGGCTATAAAGGCCGAATTAAGGTTACGTTTGGCGCACCTATCAGCGCTCAATTCGAAAATGCCGATGCTTTGGCTGCGGAAATTGATCGGCAAATTCTGCAAAACTATCAACTCTTCCCCAGTAACATCATCGCTTGGCAGCTGCATAATAAGGATGCCGATAGTGAGGTTTTGAAACAACTAAAAGGTCAGTGGCCGGATGAAAATTGGACTCTGGCAGAGCAAAAATTTAAAACTCGTATCAGTGCTATGCCTCAAGACCACCGTGCAGTGGCTCTTGCCGCCTATGCTGCGCCGGTGGAGAGCCAGTTAGCTGTCGCTGCGAATTTTTAGGAGTCTTAACCTTTGTTAGACGCCGACCTAAGAGACATCATTCAAACAGGTTACCGAAATTTTCTTGACAAACGGGATCTGAAACCGCGTTTGGGTCAGAAACAAATGATAGCAGCGGTGGCAAACAGTCTCAGTCAAGAGGATGCCAGTAAACGCCTAGCGGTTATTGAAGCAGGCACTGGTACAGGAAAGACCGTGGGTTATCTGATTGCCGCGCTGCCCATTGCCCGAGCGTTGAAAAAAACTGTCGTGGTATCAACCGGTACTGTGGCCTTGCAAGAACAACTCATTAGCAAAGATATTCCCGAGCTGTTGGAGGCCTGTGGCTGGGATCATTCCTGTTCCTTAGTCAAAGGGCGTGGGCGCTACGCCTGCAACCTGCGCATGGAGCAACATCTCGATGCAATGAAAGCTAAGGACGCCGGTGTTTTTCTTTTTGAAGATACTGCCTCTTTCAACCCCAATGCGCAAACCGAGGCGCTCTACCGCGAACTGTGGGACGCACTTGAAGACGGCTCTTGGAGTGGTGATCGAGATACTTGGGACAGTCACATCAAGGATGTTGAATGGCAGGCGCTAACAGTGGATCGTCGTCAGTGCACAGGCCGTCGTTGCCGGTTTGTCAACCAGTGTCCGTTTTTTAAGGCGCGTGGAGATCTTGAAGAGACTGACTGTATAGTGGCCAATCATGATCTGGTTATGGCTGACTTATCACTGGGTGGCGGCGCTATTCTTCCACCTCCAGAGGACTGCATTTACATCTGTGACGAGGGCCACAGACTCGGCGATACTGCCATTCGACATTTTGGTGCCCAGTGTCGAATTAACAGTACCTTGAGCTGGTTGGAGAGAATTCCAAAACAGTGTAAAGGTCAGGCGACGGTATTTTCCAAAGACTCGAGTTTGTCAGAGCAACTGCCGAGAATTGAGCGCGAGGCGAGCGCTCTCAGCGACTTACTGTCGATGTCTTATCCACTTTTAAAAGAGCGAATTGATGGGGGGCAAGATGATGAACAGCGCTTTCGTTTTGCCCATGGCGATGTGGGTGACGCCATCCGAGATATTGCCACTCAGATTACTCAGCATACCAGTGGTTGGCTGGGACGCCTAGAAGTGCTAGAGGATACCTTGAGCGAAGCTCTCAGTGACAAACAGTATCCTGTGCCTGGCCCTGATATAGAACTGTTTTACCAGCAAGTTGGCTCTTGGCTTTCTAATGCTGAGCGGCTGTTGGCGCTGTGGGATCGCCTGCACAAGGAGATTCAACCTCAATCTGCTCCCATGGCCTGTTGGTTGACCTTAGATGAGGGTGCCTCCGGGAATGTGGATATAGCCATCAATGCCAGTCCAATTAGGGCCGCAGAAATCCTTAAAGACAGACTTTGGGGCAGTTGCTTTGCTGCCGTGGTGACCTCGGCCACATTAAAATCTCTCGGCAACTTTAATAGCCTTCAGCGCGAGACAGGAGTACCTGATTCAGCTCATTTTTTAGCCGTCGCCGGTGCTTTTGATTATGCCAATGCGGCGATCCTAAAGGTGCCAACAGATGCGGTGGAGGGTAATGATGTCAGTGCTCATACGCAGTATATGGTGGATAATCTGTCTGCCATGATAGATAAGAATAGCGGGACCCTAGTGTTGTTTTCATCCAAACGTCAAATGGATCAAGTCTATGACCAGCTGTCCAATGATATGGTGCGAAGGATTTTAATTCAGGGCCAGTATTCAAACCGAGAGATGATTCGTTTGCACAAGGAGCGCATTGATCAGGGTAAGACCAGTATACTGTTTGGTTTGGCCAGTTTTGCTGAGGGCGTGGACTTACCGGGAGATTACTGCCGCCATGTGATTATCGCAAAATTACCTTTCGCGGTGCCAAACGACCCCTTGCAAGAGGCACTAGCGGAGTGGATTGAATTGCAGGGTGGTAACTCATTTTTCGATATTGCTCTTCCGCTTGCGTCTTTGCGGTTAATTCAAGCGAGCGGGCGACTTCTGCGCACCGAATCAGATACCGGTATTGTATCCATATTGGACAAACGCGTGCTGACAAAGCGTTATGGCACTCAGCTCCTGAATGCGTTACCACCATTCACGCGCGATATCGGGACGCACTAACTGTGGTAGCAGACTCGGCAATCTATCAACAGCTCATTGATTCTTTGAATCAATTGGCGTCTGAGATGCGGGCCGCTGGTCAGTGGTCCGAACAATCACCATCGCAAGAGGATTTATCCAGTAATGAACCTTTCGCGGTGGATAAACTGACATTTGTTCAGTGGCTGCAGTTTATGCTTATCCCGCACATGCAAGCCCTCTGTGAAGCTCAACAGCCGCTGCCAAGAGAAAGTGCCATTGCACCCATGGCGGAAACCTATTTTGCCTTAAATAGAGTGGATGGCGGCAATCTCATGGTTATATTGACTACTATCGATCAGATTATTTCTGACGCTTAGGCTTCTTTGTGTAACTCTTTTTCTTTTTGGTTAATGGCGCACTGCCGTCCACGGGCTTACCTGTTTTTGATCTGCGGCCATCGAGGGACTTAGCTCGGTCATTTTTGGTGGCTTTCTTTGTTCCCTTTGCTGATGTTTTGGCCTTTTGTTTACGATCAGTATTGGGTGTGTCTTTGTTGTGCAGAGAAAGGGTTTTTTTACTGCCCTCTGTGACTGGGCGTTTCCGTGGGATACGGGGCTCTGATTCATTCTGCGAACTAGCTGATGCTACCCCTTTCCCGTTGAGTACGCTCAGACGCATGGGTTTGGCGCAAATGCGTACCTTTTTAAGATAATTGAGCAGTTCTTTTGGCATTCCTGCCGGTAAATCAACGGTGCTGTGGTCATCATAGAGTTTGATTTCACCAATAAATCGACTCTCAATGTCTGCTTCATTGGCAATGGCTCCAACGATGTTACTGGGTGTGATTTTATCATTGTTACCGACCTCCAGACGATAGGTCTCCATGGCGATGCCATCTCTATTCGCTTCAGCTCGACCCGCTTTTGCTCTGCGAGACTCTGACTCTTCAGTGGGGGATTTGCGCACCTCACGCTGAGCTCCGCGGGGTTCCTCTGTATCTTTACGAGTCGATCGCCGTTCCTCGCGCGATTTAAATTTTTCTTTGTGATCTCTGGTTTTCTCTCGACGGGAATCTCGATCTCGGCTTTTTGGTGCGGTAATAGCCTCAAGTTTAGGAAAAAGCGGCCGTTCTCGTTGATTTTCGTAGGCCAGTGCCGCAGCAATATGAGACATATCTAAATCATTGTCCTCGGCCAATTGTTGTACCAGAGCACGAAACTTATCCAATGTTGGCAATTCCATGGTTTTCATCAATTGTTCGGTAAACTGTTGGATACGCTGTCCACTGACTTCCTCATTACTGGGCATGGTCATGGGCTTTATACTTTGGCGAGTGGATTTTTCAATCGATCGCAACAGCCGGTTTTCCTTTGGAGTGATAAACAAGATGGCTTTGCCGTCGCGACCTGCGCGGCCTGTGCGCCCAATTCTGTGCACATAGGACTCATTGTCATAGGGGATATCAAAATTGATCACATGACTAATGCGCTCTACATCTAAACCTCGAGCGGCAACATCAGTAGCTACCACAATATCAACTTGACCCTTTTTTAGCCGGTTGATGGTGCGCTCACGTAGCGCTTGACTGAGATCACCATTGAGAGCAGCCGAGGAAAACCCTCGGGCCTCTAAGCGCTCTGCTATATCCACTGTGGAGGATTTAGTGCGCACAAATATAATCATGCCATCGAAGGCTTCCACCTCGAGCACTCGGGTCAGCGCATCCATTTTTTGATGGCTTTTGCAGGTGACATACTGCTGCTCGATGCGTTCCACGGTTTTTGTTTTGTTTTCAATTTGCACGGATTCAGCATCGCCCAGATATTTTGCACTGACACGGCGAATCGCCGGTGGCATGGTGGCTGAGAATAACGCGCGCTGACAATTCTCGGGCGTTTGTGCAAGTATGGTTTCAACATCGTCGATGAATCCCATGCGCAACATTTCGTCTGCTTCATCGAGGATAAGACCTCGCACTTGACTTAGATCTAGGCTACGTCGGCGCAAATGGTCAAGCATCCTTCCCGGTGTTCCCACAACCACCTGAGCACCGCGTTTCAGTCCCCTTAACTGGCCGCCAATATCAGCGCCACCATAAATGGGTAAAACATGAAATTTCTTAATGTGTTTAGCGTAGCTTTGAAAGGCCTCTGCAACCTGAATCGCCAGCTCTCTGGTGGGCGTCAGTACCAGAATTTGTGGTGTCTTTTGATCCATCACTAGGTTGCTCAAAAAAGGCAGAGCGAATGCGGCGGTTTTACCGGTGCCGGTTTGGGCTGTCCCGAGCAAATTTTTCCCATCCAGCAGGATGGGTATACTTTGTGCCTGTACTGGCGACGGTTGTTCGTAGCCTAACTGCTGTATAGCTTTGAGGACGGGCGCAGATATTCCCAGTTCAGCGAAGTCGGAAGAGGACATTGATTTACCTGTAATTTAGGCCGTTTCGGCCCAGAGTCATGAGGTCGCGGAGTATACGCTTAAGTGATTCATTTTTATAGTGTATTCAAAAACCTTTTAACCATTTGCAATCTTAGGTTGGAAATATATTTTTTAAACTACTTTATTTATTTTCACTACACCATGTCTCCGGATGCAAATCGGGAAATCCAACTTAAATTGTGATATCGCATCACTGTGAGACTTTCCAATCGATTCTGATTACTGCTGACGTTAAATCAGTAGCCCAAGCAGTTTTCATCCATGGTAAGGGTTATGTTTAAGGAGTATGACAAATCCCGTGATATTTAGTGCAACAGATATCAGCAACGGTTTTTCGAGACCAAATATTCAACTCTCGATAAAATGTTAATGCAGTTTCCCATGTTCGTGTCTAGCCATAATTTTGTTGACGCAGGGTAATTCTTTTGTAATTGACTCTACCCAATTAGGGAAGTTGGTTTCAGGATCCTTGAGGGCACGAGCAAATGCTACTGCATTTCTATTTTTAACGACTTTTGGCGGGTGTTCTTCAAATTCAGGCAGTCCTCGCAATACTCGCTCCTGGTTGTACTTCTCAACCAATGCATTGGCATTGGCATTTATCCAGTCTTCTCGAGTCTGATCAATTGAAAATGCTATTTCGTCTTTTAAGAAGTCAGTACCCATGGTCAGAACTGATGTGGGATCACCTCTCATTGCTTGAAATTTAGCAACCGATAATGCGGCTATGTACTTACGCAACGCCTTGGTGGCATCCTCCTTGTTTTTATTTATCCTAGCTTGCAAATACGACATGCGAGCATCATGTTTGGTATTAATGAACCACTTAGTGATGGCGTAAGTGCCTCCTTGCACAAGGTACTCTTTGAGCGCCGCTGAACGTTCCGTTGGGTGTCCTTCTTTTTCAGCGATGAACATACCCAAAGCTATTATACTGCCTTGTGATCGAAGAGCCTTCATGGTCTCGTCGTCGTAGGTACTATAGGTTGCCAAATCAGAGTCCCTCTTGCCTATTGACCGATCATAATCCCTTTGTATTTGAATCGCTTTGAGATGAGCTTGGTCGGTTAATTCACTCTTGAGGCACCAATCATCTTCATATTCTTTTGAGCCAAACACATGGTCATAATTATCAATTATTTGGTAGCTTGATAATTTTCCCTCTTGAGTGGTGGCTAGTTTGACAATCCCTAACTGCAAACTTTCTCCAGAAACTTTTGGATTGTCCAAGTCTACGATCTTAGGGTAGATCTGTTTTAGCGCAAAGTAGGAAAGTACTACTAAGCAGAGAGACCAAAAAAGGTAAATAGGCTTATTTTTCACTGCTGCTCCCCATTGCATGCAGCTTACTTTTTTGCCACAAGGCGGTCACACTAAAAGCCGCCCTCGCTCGCGTGGGCTTCCCAAACTTGAAGGCAGTTCTGAGTGTCATAGTCAATATACCAAGAGGCAATAGTAGCTGCGATTCTACCTAAATTCACAACCAACTCTGCAACATTTGATCCGTCAACAAAATCGACAGCGAACTCTTGAATAAGTTCGGCAACATTTACTGCTTGCTCTACTGTGTCTCCATAGCAAGCATTCATGCCTCCGATAATTTTACCCATAACTTTCTTGAAGTATTGTTGTCGTAATATTTCTAGCTGATTTTGGCCACATTGAGCCGTTTCAAGATACTCTTCTTGAACCTTTTCCCATTCTAAATCAGTTACATCAAAAAAGTTGGAAACATATCCATGGTAAATGCTTTAAAGGGTGATAACTGTATCGGTTTTAATGCTATCACCATAACTTCGTCTTTTTCATGGGCTACGACGCCAAATACTAAGCTGCTGAGAGTGACCAATATGATCGAGCTTACTAGTTTCGTCAGTTTAGTCATGCTTTCGATTCCTTAAAAATTTTCTTATGCCACGGTTGCTTTCTTTGGTGGAGGTTAAATTTCGCACTGATTAGGCGGATTCTCAATAGTCGTGTGGAGCCTCTATTAATCAGGTTTATTAGCGCTATGCCAGGAATCGGCCTATTCATTAACTTCATTTTACGGTTAAATGATAAGGTTAAAATATAACAACGGATTTGATTGATGGGTGAGCTTTATTTAGTGCGCCATGCACAGGCGTCCTTTGGTGCAGATGACTATGATCAACTGTCGGAGATGGGCCATGAGCAATCTCGACTACTGGGCCAGCACTTTAGCCGTCGGGGTGTTACATTTGATGCTTTTGTTGTCGGCGATATGAAGCGACATCATCAGACGCTCGATGGAATTGCTACCGGAATGGGCGTTCAAATGGCTGACCGTTTGGTGCTTTCGGGACTCAATGAATATAACTTTGTTGACATGACCGAGGCCTACGGAAGATGCAACGGTGATGATCCACTTTACCAACAGGTAATGGCTCAGCCCGACGATAAACGCAATTTCTATCGCTTGTTGCGGCAGATGTTATCAGCCTGGACCGCCGATGAGATTCCGGGAGTGCCAGAGACCTGGATGGACTTCAAAACGCGCGTGGCAGCGGCGAAAGAACAGTTACAGGCGCTGTCTAAAAAGAGTCATTCAGTGCTTGCCATTGGTTCCGGGGGGTCCATCAGCACCTTTGTTGGGCTGGTGTTGGGGATTCCAGATGAGACGGTTTTTGATTTAAATCTGCAATACAAAAATACTGCCCTCAGTCACTTCTTTTTTAATCAACACAGAATGCATTTGACTGGGTTCAATAATATTTCACATTTTGATAACAATGAGTTGGAGCAGTACATCACTTACGGTTAATCGCCAAATACAACAATAAGGAAAAATACTATGAGTTCTGAGTTTGATATGAGTGGGAAAGTTGCCATGGTCACCGGTGCATCCAGCGGTTTTGGTGCACATTTCGCCAAATTACTGTCTGCCAGAGGTGCCAAAGTGGTGGTGGCTGCACGTCGTGTGGATCGTCTTGATTCACTGGTAGAGGAAATAAAATCTTCTGGTGGTGAGGCCGTCGCAGTGGCTATGGATGTGACAGATCCCAACTCAATCGAAAGTGCTTTTGACCAGGGCGAAGCAGCTTTTGGGACCATTACCGTAGTGGCCAATAACGCCGGTGTTGCCGATATTCGAAGCGCGTTAAAAGTTGATGAAGCCAGCTGGGATCGAATGATGGATACTAACCTTAAAGGGGTTTGGATTGTGGCTCAGCAGGCGGCAAAACGCATGATTGCAGCAGGCGTAGGAGGCGCTATTGTCAATACGGCATCAATACTGGGTTTGCGAGTTGCCTTTGGTCAGTCTAGCTATTGCACATCAAAAGCGGCGGTAGTGCAGTTGACTAAATCCTTAGCTATTGAATGGGCCAGTAAGGGTATCCGCGTCAATGCGCTATGCCCTGGATATTTTTTGACAGAAATGACCGAAGCGGCTTTTGCTTCACCAGACAGTAAAGCCTACCTGAATTCGTCGCCGGCTCGTCGAGCGGGTGAGATGGATGAAATTAGTGGTCCATTTCTTTTACTTGCCAGTGACGCAGGGTCGTATCTCCATGGCGTCGCCTTGCCAGTAGATGGTGGTCAATCCATTGGTAACATGTAGCCTCTGTTCGACCCATTTGGTCTAGGCTTTGTCTATGAGTATAAAAGATAACCGTCGAGAATATGATTACGCCACGCTGTCCAGAGACAGTCTAGACCGCTGTCCCTTTGCGCAATTTTCTCAGTGGATGGATCAGGCGATGGGGGCAGGGATAATCGACCCTACGGCGATGTGCCTGGCCACTGTGGATAGCAATGGCAGACCGTGGCAACGGATGGTGCTGTTGAAGGGCTTCGATGATAGAGGTTTTGTTTTCTACACCAATCTGGGCAGTCGTAAAGCTTCAGCTATTGGTGGGCATCCCGAGGTGAGTTTGCACTTTCCCTGGCTACAAATGGACCGGCAAGTGATCGTTGGTGGTTGTGCCCAGCCGTTGTCACCATCTGAGGTTGCGGACTATTTCTCCAGCCGGCCTCAAGGCAGTCAATTGGCCGCTTGGGCTTCAAAGCAAAGCGCAGTGATCGATTCCAGAGCAGTGTTGGAAACACAGTTTGAGACGGTATCTGAGCGCTTCAGCGATGGCCATATACCAGTGCCCGATGACTGGGGTGGCTATCGTGTGGTACCCACAGAGTTTGAATTTTGGCAAGGTGGTGAAAAGCGTTTACATGATCGGTTTAGTTATTTGCTGACTGACAACGCTTGGCAAATTCAAAGGTTGTCCCCCTAATACTGGATTTTGCTAATCAGTAAGTGACGTTCCCCTGCGGGGGTTACCACGGTGACCTCGTCCCCCACCGCCTTTCCCAGCAGTGCTCGAGCCATGGGTGAATCAATACTGGTCCAATTTTTAGCAGGATCTATCTCATCAGAGCCCACTAGTCGGTAGGTGTCTATAGATTCTGTGTCCTGGTCCTCAACGGTTACCCAAGCCGAGAAGAATACTTTGCTGGTATCTCTGGGTTTGTCCTCTATGATTTGGGCATTTTCGATGCGTTTGGTGAGGTAGCGAACTCTGCTGTCAATTTCACGCAGGCGGCGTTTACCGTAAATGTAGTCGCCGTTTTCGGATCGGTCGCCGTTCTTGGCAGCTTCGTGCACTACGCGCGTGACCTCCGGTCGTTCTACTTTCCACAGCTGTTGAATCTCCGCGCGCATCTTTGCTGCGCCCTCGGCGGTGATATAGGGCGAGCTTTTGGGTGTAGGGGGGTGATACCGAGACAAGAGTTTACGTCTCTACTGTGAGGTTGAAGACCTCTTTGTAGAATCCGAGCTCAGATTCCAGAGCTCGGACAATATTGTCTGCCTTTCGGAAGCCATGGCCCTCATCAGGGAAGGTTACATGGGCAACCTTGATGCCTTTTGAGGTTAGAATATCCACCATCATTTCCGCTTGATTTGGCGGTACCACCTTATCTTCCAGTCCTTGGAGAAAGATAACCGGACAATTTAATTGGCTGGCATGGTGAATTGGCGAGCGGGCCACATAGGTTGCCTTGTCTTGGGGGTAAGGTCCCACTAGGCCATCCAAGTATCGAGCTTCAAACTTATGGGTATCTCGAGCTAGCATCTCTAAATCACCTATACCATAAAGGCTGGCGCCCGCTTTAAATGTATCGGTAAAGGTGAGAGCAGAGAGAACAGTGTAACCGCCGGCGCTGCCGCCACGAATAATACAACGTTGGCGATCAATCTTACCCTCTTTTACTAGGTGGTCTATGGCAGTGGTGGTGTCTTCCACATCTTTGATACCCCAGGATCCAGCGAGGCTATGTCGGTACTCCCGACCAAATCCGGTACTACCCCGGTAATTGATGTCCACCACGGCGAAGCCGCGGCTGGTCCAAAATTGGATCTTTAGATTGAGGCCACAATCGGTGGCTCCGGTTGGGCCGCCATGGCACATGGCAATCACTGGTGGTAGTTCATTGTCTTCGCCCTTAAAACTACTATTCACAGGCGGATAATAAAAGGCATGAACCTGTTCGTCATTGCCGCTGAGGTAGTAAAAGGACTCCGGCACAGAGAGCTCTTCTGCACTGACTGAGAGTTTTGCTGGTGAGTAGTTAATCTGAGGGGTTGAGTCATGCTCCATACTGATGACTTGGCTGGGACCCGTGGGAGCATCGGCAATCATCGTCATGTAACCATTGTGTGCGCAGACACTGTGGAAACTGCTGTAGTCACAATTTACCCTGGTCATGCACTTTGCTGACAGATCGTAAAACCCTGACTTCCAGAGACCATTTTGGCTCCAGACACAACCAATAACTGATTCAGAGATAAAACAGTAAGTGCTCATGCCCAGTTGCCAAAGTGGCGTTGCAAATTCGGCATCAATCGAATAAATGCTCTCATCACCGGCGTCATCGGCACGATAGATGTTCCACCAATTGTTGCGATCAGAGACGAAATATAATTGATTGTCCGGTGACCACTGTGGTTGAAAAATGGCTTCATTGCCGTCTTGGCCCGCAATAAGCTTTTGCTCGGTCAATACAGGTTGTTGGTTATTAGCGGTCCACAGTTGGGTCGCATCCCAAGGCATCTGTGGATGATTCCACTGTATCCAGCAGAGGGTTTTTTGATCAGCACTCAATCGTGGGTAAGCATAGAAATCTGCACCATCCACGAGACGTGTGGGAATTTGATCAGAATCATCTATCGCCAGACTGGCAATATAGTTTTCAGGCTCAGATTGTTTTTGGTGTTCTTCACAGACCATGATCAAACGATGGTGCGCCCCATCAAAAATAATGTCAGCAAAACGCCAGGGGCCCGGTTGAGATACTATCTTAGGGGCAGCTTGTTGCTCTAGCGACACTCGGTAAATACATTGATCAGAGGCGTTGACAAAATAGAGATGATTCTCCGCTACCGTGTAAGCACTGCCGCCATATTCGTGCACCTTGCTATTGTGACTGTAGGGGGCAGGGAACATGTCGCGTGTGTGCCCGTGCTTATCCTGACACAAGATCACGTTTCTGCCGGCTTCCCATGGGCGGCTTTCAACCCAAAATAGACTTCCGTTGTGAGATTGAACACTGCTGAGCCCGGGTGCAGCGGTTGTGATTAGCTCTGGCGTGATAGTGGACAACCAAGTGCCGTAGGGTTTGACTGTTGAACCGCGAGTCATATCAACCCCCGGACAGTTTAACGTCGTAACCACGCTGTTCCAGCTCTTTTTTAATCAGGTCGCGGTGATCCCCCTGGATTTCGATGATTCCCTGTTTCACTGTTCCTCCCGTTGAGCATCTCTGCTTTAGTTGTTTTGCGAGTATTTTTAATTCTGCTAAATTGAGCATGAAGCCGCTGACCGTTGTCACACCACTACCTTTTCTACCCTTTGTCTCGCGACGAATGCGAATGATTCCATCACTGCTTGGTGGCAGCTCGGCTGACGTTTGTTTAATCCGACCTCTGTCGGTTGAGTATACAAGTCTCGATGTATCATCTTTCATAAGGGTTGGAAATCTCCATTTATATTAAAAGTAACTAAGCTGATGGTTAGGCTGTGGTTCCAGAACACAATGACTGATCAGCAGGATCGACGTATCACGTTGTCAATCATTCAAAAGAAGCAGTTTACCTATATGCTGGTTCGTTTCCATCAACCTGTGACTGTCTTGCGCATCAGTCAAATGAAAGGTTTTGTGAATCACGGGTTTAAATTTATTCTCGGCGATTAATGGCCAGACGGTCTGTTTGACCCCCTGAGCAATTCTTGCTTTGTGAGTCAGAGGTTGAGCACGCAATGTAGAGCCTGTGAGGACCAACTGTTTTAACATCACTGGCAAAAAGTCCACATCGGTTCTAGATCCTCTCAAGAACGCAATGCTGACAATTCTTGCACCCAGAGCGCAAGCGGCAATATTTTTTTCGATGTAATCGCCTCCCACCATATCTAAGACCACGTTGACCCCGCCATTTGTTAGTTTCTGTGATTCAGCAACGAAATCTTGTTTGTGGTAGTTAATCGCTTTGACTGCACCCAATTGTTCACAAACTACACATTTGTCATCACTGCCGGCCGTAGCTATTACTTTGACACCCAATGCAGACGCCATTTGGATGGCGGTGGTGCCAATGCCGCTACTTCCGCCGTGCACCAACAAATACTCGCCAGCTTGCAGAGCTGCGCGTTCAAAGAGGTTATGCCAAACGGTAAAGCAGGTTTCGGGCAGAGCGGCTGCCTCTACGAGCGATAGATTCTCAGGAATTGGTAAGCACAGATCCTCCTCCGCTAGGGCATACTCAGCATAACCACCACCGGATAAAAGCGCACATACTTGATCACCGACCTTACAGTTGCTGACATCGGTACCGATTGCCACGATAGTACCTGACACTTCGAGACCCGGGATATCCGATGCGCCGGGTGGTGGTGGGTACAGGCCCAAGCGCTGAAATACGTCGGGTCTATTAACGCCAGCGGCAGCAACTTTGATAAGCACTTGATTTTCGCTGGGGGATGTCAAGCCACGTTGGCAAGGGCTCAATATTGGATGGCCATCATGATGGGCAATTTCCATGTTCAAATGTGAAGAGGGTAGGTTGTTATCCATGGTTAAATTATCTACTTGAGTCGGTTATTTTATTCAGCGGGTGAAAAGCAGTTCAGAATCTTTTACACTTAAAGTGCACAGTGATAAAAGATCCTAACTATTATGTTACATGAAACTCTGAGGGATAAAAGCTATCGCTTAATTTTCGGCACGGACACGGTTGCTGGCCAGCGCTTCGATCTTGCATTAATTGTGCTGATAACACTGAGTAGCATTTCCGTGATACTCAGTTCAGTGTCCCTTTTCGGTCAGCAATATCAACTTTGGTTTTCCCGCCTGGATTGGACATTTACGGCAATCTTTACAATTGAATATTGTTTTCGTGTTTATTCATCACCCTGGCCGAGGCGCTACGTTTTCAGTTTTTATGGTTTGGTGGATTTACTATCTTTCTTACCCTCTTATTTAGCCTTTATTTTTTCCGGTGATAGCTACTGGTTGATTGTGCGAATGCTGCGGTTACTGCGTATATTTCGCCTGCCAAGCCTGTTCATGTACCTCTCTGAGGTCAATGTGCTAGTGCGTTCTTTCTACGCTTCGCGGCGAAAATTCTTTGTGATGTTTCTGGTCATGTTGATGCTAAATATCTTGATCGGCAGTCTAATGTTTGTTGCCGAGCAATCGAACAATGGAATTAAAAGTATTCCCGATGGAATTCGGTTGACGTTGGCGTTAATGACATTTTCAGAATCATATGAGTTTGTTTCGAGCACATTTTTTAGTCAGATTTTGGTGTTTTTTTCCCGGTTTTTGGGATACTGCTATATTGCTGTTTTTACTGGCATATTTACTGTACAAATCGCGCGGGAAATGCAACTGCAAACACAATCTATAAAATGTGACAACTGTGGTCGCATGGACCATCATCGAGATGCAAAATATTGTTTTCACTGTGGTACGCTAATCGAGACGTAGTGCTGTATCGATTTGCCATGGCTGTGCAAATTTCTGACCCTCTCTCAACCTATTCATCAAGGCGAGCGCCTGTTTTTGGCTACAAAAGAATCTTTTTGGCCGGCTTTTAATTCGTAAATTTTCACTTTTAGCGACTAAATTTTGAAGAAAAACCAGTTTTTTTAAAAAACTGTCCCAGTGTGCAGGTTACAAGATCAAAAAAATAGACGATTATTTCGATCATGTACCAAAAAATGTGCGTCGAACATCAAAAATTAGATAGATTACTCGGGCGCAGAGGGTGATTGGTACGGCGATTAAGCAGATAGCAATGATGAAATAAGGAATACTTGTGATGACAAATTACATAGAGTCAACTGAAGCCATCGCGGCGACCATCATGAAAGAAAAGTCAACCTCAAGACCAACCATGGCCGGGCATTGCGCAATGGCTAGTTTTGGTTATTGGTGGCGTGACCATCCTGAAGTTCACCAGTTGCTTTCCTGTGAATACAATGAGCAGCATCTTCTGCTTACGTTTGATGGAGATGTATCTCTGATTATTAAGAGCCCGCGAGATGCTGAGCAGTTTGATGGATCCCTCATAATTTGGGATGTGGAGAGTTTGACTTGGCGGTGGAAGGGCTTCGCAAGCCAATATTCAGAGACGAACAACTTCTACCGTAAATATCTATCAATAAAGGGCAATATGCTTGTCGATAGCCGCGAGGGTGAAAATCCGACGTGGCACTATGCACCGCGCGCATTTCATCCGGCATTGATTATTGCTTGGGATTTGCCAGTTGGCCCTCCTGGACCATTCTTATACCGTTACAGAGATCGGGGAAAAGAGCGGTTTGAAATGCAACAGTTACAGCGGCTATATCAACAGCAGGGGGCTAACATAGCGTCTGAGATGTTGAGACACGCTTGCTAGAAGCCAGCATGCATTGCTAGAGATTAATGGCAGCGGATTAATTGACGACTTTTACATGTGCCGATGCCGGACTAATCAAAGGCATTTCAGAGAGCCTGATTCAAAGATTGTCGATAGCTCAATGCTTCTTTATAGTGTTCGATGGTCGGGGACTCGCTTGATTCTAAGTCGGCTATGGTTCTAGCAACTTTTAAGGTGCGATAAAATCCACGTGTTGACAGCGCAAATTTTTCGATGGCCAGGTCTAACAGCTCTCGGTGGTCCGAAGAGAGAGGACACAGGCGCTTTATCTGATTGCTGCTCAAGTGAGTATTGAGCATACCCTGCCGTTCGATTTGTTGATTTCTCGCCGTGCAGACTCGTGTCTGTATCTGTGCATCTGTCTCTTCTAGACAAGTGACGCCCTGTTTGAACAATTGCTCTTTTTCTACTGAAGTCACTTGAACTTTGAGATCAATTCTGTCGAGCAGGGGTCCTGAAAGTTTGTCTCTGTAACGGGAGATCTGCTGCACCGAGCAAACACAGCGGACTGTGCCTAGATAACCGCAGGGACAAGGATTCATTGCTGCAATGAGTTGAAATCTTGCTGGATAGGTCATTTGTGCTGAAATCCTCGAAATTAAAATTTTGCCTGACTCGAGCGGTTCCCGTAACACTTCTAAAACGTGGCGCGAAAACTCAGGTAACTCATCGAGAAATAATACACCCTCATGCGCCAGCGATATTTCACCGGGCCTTGGTCTGCTGCCACCACCAACCAAGGCTGCCGCGGAGGCTGTGTGATGGGGAGACCGAAACGGACGCGACCATATATTGGTTCTCAAGCCTTTTCCTGCTGCAGAGTATATAGAGGCTACGGTCATAGCTTCGTCGTTTGAGAGCGGGGGCAGAATGCCTCCGAGTCGGCTCGCCAACATAGTTTTCCCCGTTCCGGGTGGTCCAAAAAGCAATACGTGATGGCCCCCAGCTGCTGCAATTTGCAGCGCACGCTTGGCGTGATTTTGACCGAAAACTTCGTTCAGTTGTTCAGTGCAATTACGTCTATCGGGAACTGTTCCGGACCAGGCTGCCAAGGGCTCACGCTTGTGAAGATGCGCTGATACTTGAAGTAAATGAGAGGCAGGAAGCACTGATAATTTCTCAACAAGCGCCGCTTCAGTGGCATTGGGTTCCGCAACTATTAGACTATTCTGATCGTCAGCGCAGCACCGAGCGGAGGGGAGTACAGCTTCCACTGGCCTGAGCTCGCCAGTCAAGGCTAATTCAGCGATAAATTCACAATTGTCTAGGTCATTGTCCGGCACCTGTTTGGAGGCTGCTAATATAGCGATGGCAATGGCCAGATCAAATCGACTTCCTTCCTTTGGAATATCTGCCGGCGCCAAGTTTACGGTTATACGCCTTGCTGGAAAATCAAAATGGGAATTAATTATTGCACTACGAACCCTATCTTTACTCTCTTTTACAGAGGTTTCCGGCAGTCCAACAATGTTAAATGCTGGCAACCCATTAGAGAGGTGTACTTCAACTGATATTTGCGGTGCTTCTATACCTAATTTGGCGCGACTGTAAGTAACCGCAAGCGACATCACACACCTCCTTGTATGTGGTTGAAAAACAGAAGATCTCTGCTGCTAACTATTGATCACTGGATGATTTGCTCACCAATTGCTCGAGTGCCTTTATTTTTTTTTCGAGCTGATCAATTTTTTCCCTCGAACGCGCCAAAACAATTTTCTGCACGTCAAACTCTTCTTTGGAAACCAGCTCCAATTTTGTGAATGTTTCATTAAGCGCAGTCTTGATCACTTGTTTTAGTTCGTCACCCACGGTTTGAGCACCTTGCAAGGATTGCTCAAGATGACTATAAAATTGTTTTAAAAAATCTTCATTCGCCATTTGATGTTTTCAAATACCTCTTAGATAAGATGGTTTAGTTAAGACTGTACGACTTAAGTGTAGCTTAACCAGCCCTGTAACAAAACTATCATTACGTCAGCTCATTTTGGTGCATCAATTGAAAGGCTTTACCGGATGACTGCACCATAATGGCGCAAAAAATGGGAATGAACTGACTATTTTTGAAGAAAATCACTGTTTTTCGAGTTGGCACGCTATATGCAAAGGTCTGGGTGCAAGCATGACACCCGCCTACAGGTGAATTGCGTAATTTTGAAGAGTCACACAACTTTAAACTTCTTGGGAGAAGACTAAATGAAAGCTATTAAAACCGCAGTTTTTGCTGCAACGATGATGACAGCTGCTACCGGTATGGCGGCAGAAGTGTCCGGAAATGTTGCGTTGGGATCTGAATATTTTTTCCGTGGTGTGGATCAAGCCGGTGGTGAAGCGCTGTCTGGCGGGTTCGATGTCAATTTTGATAATGGGTTTTACGTTGGTACTTGGGCCTCGAGCATTGACTTTAGTAATGGCCCAGAACTGGATTACTACCTCGGCTACGGCGGTTCACTGACTGAGACAGTTAGCTTTGATGTTGGTTATCTCTTTTACGGATATCCAGGGGATTCTTCCTTGGATTTTGAAGAAATTTATGGAAGCTTGTCATTTGGAGACGCGACTGTTGGGTTTAATTACTCGGACGACTACTTTGACTCCACCGGTGAAACCACTTATCTGTACGTCGATTATGGCTTTTCTTTGGGTGAAAACCTCAGTTTAGGCTTGCATTACGGAACAATCTCTGCCGATGACAATGAGTCCTATGACGCTGTGTTTGGCGATACTATCGATGACTACTCTATCTCTTTAAGCACTGAGGTCAGTGGTGTGGGCGTTGACTTCAGCCTCGTTGATTCCTCGGGTTCTGGTGCGTTAGACGCTGACACCCAGTTTGTTGTGGCTATATCTAAGTCGCTTTAAATAGGCGGTCTTAAATCTAAACCTAAACGAGTGGCTCAGGCCACTCAACTGGAGGAATACTATGAAAATGATTACAGCAGTAATTAAGCCTTTTAAGCTAGACGAGGTTCGAGAAGCGCTTGGGGAGCTTGGTGTCTCTGGCGTAACAGTGACAGAAGTTAAAGGTTTTGGTCGTCAGAAGGGACACACTGAGCTATATCGAGGCGCTGAGTATGTGGTTGATTTTTTACCAAAAGTCAAAGTTGAAATTGCACTTGATGATCCGATGGTAGATGGGGCAGTGGAGGCGATTACTAAAGCTGCAGCCACTGGAAAGATAGGTGATGGCAAGATCTTTATCAGCCAACTCGATGACGCCATTCGAATCCGCACGGGTGAAACCGGTCCCGAAGCCATTTAATCTGAGGAATAGACAATGAACGAGATATTTGAATTACAGTATGCACTGGACACCTTTTACTTTTTGATTTGCGGTGCCCTTGTCATGTGGATGGCTGCTGGCTTTGCTATGCTCGAGGCAGGCTTGGTGCGGTCTAAGAACACCACTGAAATCTTAACCAAAAACATCGCCTTGTTCGCAGTAGCCTGCACCATGTATATGGTTAGCGGCTATGCAATTATGTATGGCGGTGATTACTTTTTATCCACTATAACTGGAGACGGCGCAACCGGCGCTGAAGATCCTGCTACCTATGCGCCGTCTGCAGATTTCTATTTTCAGGTGGTCTTCGTTGCAACCGCGATGTCTATCGTCTCCGGCTCTGTCGCTGAGCGAATGAAGTTGTGGGCATTTCTTGCTTTCGCTGTGGTAATGACAGGCTTCATCTATCCGATGGAAGGCTCCTGGACGTGGGGTGGAAATCCAGTGTTTGGAATGTACACCTTGGGTGATCTTGGTTTCTCTGATTTCGCCGGATCCGGCATTGTTCACATGGCAGGTGCTTCTGCGGCGTTAGCAGGAGTGCTGTTGCTAGGCGCTCGAAAGGGTAAATACGGTGCTGACGGCTCCATTAACGCGATTCCCGGCGCTAATCTGCCAATGGCAACGCTGGGGACTTTCATCCTATGGCTCGGATGGTTTGGTTTTAATGGTGGTTCTGTCTTGGCCACTGCCTCTGTAGAGAGCGCAAATGCTGTTGCTGTGGTTTTCATGAACACAAATGCAGCCGCAAGCGGCGGCTTGATTGGAGCAATGCTCGTAGCGAGAATTTTGTTTGGTAAAGCTGATCTCACCATGGCGCTCAATGGTGCCCTAGCCGGTTTGGTTGCCATTACGGCAGAGCCATCTACCCCAACCGCATTACAGGCTACCTTGTTTGGTGCAATGGGCGGTGTACTGGTTGTGTTCAGCATCGTTACTCTCGATAAAATGAAGATCGATGATCCCGTCGGTGCCATCTCTGTCCACGGTGTTGTTGGACTACTCGGTCTTCTGTTAGTGCCCATTACCAACGACGGAAGTTCGTTCTCTGGTCAATTGATCGGTGCGGCTACCATCTTCGTATGGGTATTCGGTGCGAGCTATGTTGTATGGAGCATCCTTAAAGCGGTTATGGGTATTCGAGTGTCTGAAGAGGAAGAATTCTCTGGCGTCGATATCTCTGAATGCGGTATGGAAGCTTATCCTGAATTTGTAAGTTCTAAGTCCTAACGTAAATCCCCCTCTTTAACCGGGGCCCTGTGCCCCGGTTTTTTTTGAGTGCAATAAAGTCGGGTAAACTTTTTGCCAACCGATGATGCATTTTTGCCTAAAAACAGGTATCTTTCAATGCTTGGCTAAATTGTTTGGAAACTAGAATTATGAAACTAATTACTGCAATCATTAAACCTTTTAAACTGGATGATGTGCGAGAGGCATTGAATGATATTGGTGTTCAGGGTATCACCGTCACTGAGGTGAAAGGGTTTGGTCGTCAGAAGGGACATACTGAGCTTTATCGGGGTGCTGAATACGTGGTGGACTTTTTACCAAAGGTTAAGCTAGAAATCGCAATCTCCGACGACTTGGTCGATAATACCATTGAGGCAATTTCGAAGTCAGCTGCTACAGGAAAGATTGGTGATGGTAAGATCTTTGTGTCACCTCTGGATGAGGTAATCCGCATTCGAACCGGTGAAACTGGTGCAGAGGCTATTTAAACAGATAAGTAAGTTATTTATCCTGGTGGTCAGGTTAGTTCGTATTTCCACCCATTGACTTGGTTTATTACTGGGTCAATCGCTTGAGAAAATCATCATGAAAATTTGCATGTCGTTGCACGTATTTGTCCTCATTTTTCTGTCAGGCTTAAGCAACTCTGGGTTTGCAAACGACCTATCAGATGCCGATGTAGCTAATATCCTATCCAAACTAAAGTCGGCACGAGCGGCACTAGATTACACCCTGGTTGGCCCTGCGCCTGTTGAGGGTTTTTATGAGGTTCAGGTAAAAAATGGTCCCCTTCTTTATGTTACAAGGGGCGGTGACTTTTTCTTTGATGGTACGCTTTACAGTATCAAGCCGGGCCAGTTCGTAGATGCTCGCAGCCTGCGCTTAAATTCTGCGCGAAAATCTGCTTTTGCTGACCTGAGTGTTGAAGAAATGATTGTTTTTAAGCCAGAGGGTGCGACTAAAGCAATTATCAATGTTTTTACTGATGTCGACTGTGGGTTTTGCAGAAAACTACATTTTGAGATGGCAGAGTTAAATAGCTTGGGTATCGAGGTGCGGTATCTTGCCTTTCCCCGGGCTGGAATACCCTCGGATTCATACACCAAAATCGCCACCGCTTGGTGTTCTGATGATCCTCAGGGGAGCCTTACCCGCTCAAAGAATGGCAATGATGATGACGCAAATGTCTGTGATAAAAATCCAGTGGCAAGTCACTATGAGTTAGGTCAGAGATTAGGGGTTACGGGTACGCCAGCGATTGTGCTGATGGATGGATCGCTGATTCCCGGATATCGAAAAGCCAGTGATATTGCAAAGATTCTAGGCATCGATTCGTAGGCACTCTGATTCATATTATAAGGCTAAGTTGGTTTTGACTGCCTTGGCCATACTAAATTAATTCTTAGACAAAAAAACTGACAATCAGACGGTGGTGTCAGGTAGGGACAAAAAAGTGACGAATATAAAAATTGGTATCTGTGGGTTGGGAACTGTAGGTTCCGGTGTTTTCAACGTAATGCAGCGTAACCTAGCGGATATAAATGCGAGAGCCAGTAACCAGTTGAGCATATCCTTGGTGGGCTGTCGACGTGACAACGCCAACTGTGATTTATCGTCGACTTCAATCACTCGTGACATATTCGATGTGGCAAAAAGCTCAGATGTAGATATTGTGGTTGAGCTCATAGGCGGTACCACAGTTGCTTATGACCTAGTCATGACCGCAATTGAACAGGGCAAACACGTTGTTACCGCTAACAAAGCGCTGATCGCCGAACATGGTATGGAAATATTTGCTCGCGCTGAAGCGCAGGGCGTTATGGTGGGTTACGAAGCATCTGTCGCCGGTGGCATACCCATTATTAAAGCGCTTCGCGAGGGTCTATCGGCTAATCGAGTTAAGTGGCTCGCGGGCATTATAAATGGCACAACTAATTTTATTTTGTCTGAGATGGATTCAAAAGGACGCCAGTTTTCAGATGTGTTGGTTGAAGCCCAGGAAAAAGGCTACGCTGAGGCCGACCCCACATTCGATGTTGAAGGCATTGATGCGTCGCACAAGCTTGCCATTCTCGCGTCTATCGCCTTCGCTATGCCTGTCTCCACCGAAGATCTGTACACCGATGGCATTACTCAATTGGATCCTCAAGATGTGGCCTATGCCAGAGAGTTGGGCTACGCTATTAAGCACTTAGGTATTGCTCGTCAGACTACAGAGGGCATAGAGTTGCGTGTGCATCCAACGCTGGTTCCTGAAGTTTCACTTATTGCTGGTGTAAATGATGTACTCAATGCGGTAATGGTTAATGCAGATGCGGTGGGAACTACGTTGTTCTATGGACCAGGTGCTGGAGCAGAGCCAACGGCATCTGCTGTGATTGCCGATGTCGTCGATATAGCAAGATCAATGAGCTCTCTGTCAGAGACTTGGGTGCCAGCATTGGGCAGAGATCTCAATAGCCTTGAGTCACAAAATGTTCTACCTATTGAAGAGGTTGAAACCAGTTTTTACATGCGTTTTTCGGCGTTGGATGAGCCAGGAGTACTGTCTAACATCACTAAAATAATGGGTGATTCCGGCATTAGTATTGAAGCTATTATCCAACGTGAACAGCCGGCGGGGGAAGACTATGTCAATGTTATTATTCTTACCAGCGTAACCAAAGAAAAATGTTTGAATGAAGCTGTTTCTCACATAGAGCAATTGAATACGGTGCGTGGCTCTGTCAGCTTTATTCGGGTCGAGCACTTGGATCAAATGTAAGTACTGCAAGTCATGTAAACAGTACCACCGTCATAGAGTTTAACGGGAACAAAAGCAATGAGATACATTAGCACGAGGGGCAAGACGCCGGCACTTGGGTTTGAGGATGTGGTGTTGACCGGTTTGGCGCCGGATGGAGGTCTTATTGTTCCTCAATCAATGCCATCATTTAGTCAGCAAGAAATTTCCTCGTGGTCTCATTTGAGTTATCCCGATCTGGCGCTAAAGGTCATTAGTCCCTTTGTCGATGGTGCCATCCCAACTGAGGATTTGAAGGCTCTGATTGATAAGTCCTATGCAAATTTTCGACACGACTCAGTGGCACCTCTGGTGGAAATGGGTGGTGATCATTGGATAATGGAGCTTTTCCATGGTCCAACGCTGGCCTTCAAAGATTTTGCTTTGCAGTTTTTGGGTAATGTTTTTGATTATCTTTTAGAAGCTCGGCAGAAAAAAGTGGTGATCATGGGTGCCACCTCAGGAGATACAGGCTCGGCTGCCATTGAGGGTTGTCGGCAGTGCAAAAATATTGATATTTTCATCCTGCATCCGCACCAGCGCGTGTCAGATGTCCAGCGTCGGCAAATGACCACAGTTGAGGCGAAAAATATTCATAATATAGCGCTTCAGGGCAATTTTGATGATTGTCAGAATATGGTCAAGGCCAGTTTTTCAGATCAGTCATTTTTGCCTGACGATCGGCAGCTGGTGGCGGTGAATTCGATTAACTGGGCGCGAATCATGGCTCAGATCGTCTACTACTTTTGGGCTTCTCTGCGCCTTGGTGGTCCCGAAAAAGCAGTGTCCTTCTCTGTGCCAACGGGAAATTTTGGCGATATCTTTGCCGGTTATTTGGCTCACAAAATGGGGCTGCCTATTAAGCAGTTGGTGATTGCCACTAATCAAAACGATATTCTCCATCGCTGTATTAGCGACAATGACCACAGTATTCGCCCGCTACAGCAGAGCTTAGCGCCCAGTATGGACATCATGATCTCAAGTAATTTTGAACGGTTGTTATGGAATCTCTACGACGGAGACGGTGAGGTTATCAGTGAACTTATGGCTGATGTAAAATCTGGGTCTATGCAACTTAACGCCCAGGCGCTGGCGCGCGCACGTCAGTTATTTTCCAGTTATCGGTGTGACGATGAGATGACCGTGGATATGATTGATAGGATTTATCAGGATACTGGATACTTGTTGGATCCGCACACCGCTATCGGTCTCGCTGCGGCCAAGGCTTGTCACAGTGACCCAGGAACACCGATGGTGACGCTGGCAACGGCGCATCCAGCCAAATTTCCTGATGCCCTTCGACAGGCGGGTTTTCCTGAAGATCCACCATTGCCCGCACATATGGCAGATTTGTTTGATCGTGATGAAGCGTTCACTGTACTGGAGAATGACCAAACAGAGGTTCACAGATTTATTACCGAGAACATTTCTATCTAAAGGTCTGTTCTAACAGTCTGTAATGTTTCATACAGCGTAGAATCTTCATAATATTTTGGAGTATGTGATGTTTGAAGAAAACAAGTTGTCCAAAGAGGACCAACAGCGGGTTGATGAGTTTTTGGCGCGTGGGGTTAATGATATTGAGCGGCAACCTTTTCGCCCGCTTCGCCTCTTGGGCGTGATTTGGATAGTGGTAGCGGCCCTCGGCTTCATTAGTTGGTACATCGGGAAACAGGCGGGTTTTCTTTAAATTTCGACTCGATCATATTTCGAATTAGGGTTAAGAAATGGCATCTGCATCAGCAATGATCAATTCAACTATGATTGAGACTAATGGTATTGAGCTTGAAGTATTTCAGGCCGGTGAGGGTGGTGTACCTATAGTCCTCTGTCATGGTTGGCCAGAACTGGCCTACAGTTGGCGTTATCAACTTCAACCGCTTGTGGATGCCGGTTTTCACTGCATTGTGCCCAATCAACGTGGTTACGGTGGATCGAGCAAGCCTACCGCGGTAGAGGCCTACGATATTCATAACCTCACTGATGATCAAAATGGATTACTTGATGCCTTAGGCATCGATCGGGCGATTTTTGTGGGTCATGACTGGGGTGCAATTATGCTCTGGCAGCATGCCTTGTTGAATCCCGATCGGATAATAGCCTTGGCTAACATGTCAGTGCCTTTCAAGGTTAGAGAACCCTCTGATCCAGTGATATTTTGGGAAAAAATGCTGGGCACAGACTTTTATTTGGTTCATTTTAATCGATACCCCGATGTGGCTGCGCGGTCCTTCGAATCCAATGTCAGGCGCACATTAAAAAACCTCTATCGCACAGAACATTGGTTGGACGACAGTCCAGCACAGCCTGATGGATATACCATTATAAAGTCTGCCGAAATTGACAACACTCGAGGGCGTCTGCTGTTGCAAGATCATGATCTAGATGTCTTTGTCCATGCTTTTGAACAGGGGGGCTTTGTAGCGCCCTGTAACTGGTACAGAAATTTCTCACGTAATTGGGAGACCACGGCTGATGTCAAACAACAGATAGATATCCCCTGTCTTATGATTTACGGCGAGCATGACATGGTCCCTAAACTGGATATGAGCGCATCCATTTCGGATCTCGAAATTCACACCCTCAATTGTGGTCACTGGATTCAACAGGAGGAACCAGAGCAAACTAATCGGATTCTTCTCGATTGGTTGCAGCGAAAAGCGCTTCCCCTGTTGTCCTAGGTATGGAGATTCGATACCGTCAAAGACCCAGTGAAAGTGTCTCTTTGGATCCCAGTCTGGATCCATTGCTTGAGAGAATATACGCGTCACGCGGTATAAAGGGTCAGCACCAGTTAGATCGCAGTCTGGCCCGTTTACCCCCACCGAGTTTGCTCTCTGGAATAGTTGAAGCTGTAGATCGCCTGGTGACTGCACTGGAATTGGATCAACAGATTGTTATTGTCGGTGACTTCGATGCTGATGGTGCCACTAGTACTGCGCTCATGATGCTTGCTCTGAATGCCATGGGGTTTAAGAAGGTTCACTACTTAGTGCCAAACCGTTTCGATTATGGTTATGGGTTGACACCAGAAATCGTTGATTTGGCCTTGCAATACAAACCCGATGTCATTGTTACCGTGGATAATGGTATATCCAGTATCGATGGCGTTGCACATGCGGCTAATTTTGCAATTGATGTGATTGTTACCGACCACCATCTACCCGGTGACAACTTGCCTCAGGCTTTTGCCGTCGTTAACCCTAATCAACCCGGGTGTGATTTTCCCGCGAAAAATTTGGCAGGGGTAGGGGTTGCTTTTTATTGCCTCAGCGGTCTCAGATCAGAACTGCGATCTCGTGGGTGGTTTGAAAAGGCGGGTATTACTGAGCCTAGTATGGCCACTTGGCTAGATTTAGTTGCTCTGGGAACCGTTGCGGATGTAGTGCCTCTCGACGAGGTCAATCGAGCCCTAGTGCATCAGGGTATTCAGCGTATTCGCTCAGGTCTATGTCGCCCCGGAATAAAGGCGTTATTACAAATTGCAGGCAAGTTATCTCATCGTGTCCTTGCCAGCGATTTAGGTTTTGCGCTGGGGCCGCGTCTAAATGCAGCGGGACGGTTAGATGATATTTCCTTGGGGATCAACTGTCTCATCACCGACGATCCTCATCATGCGATGTCAACGGCTACGACCCTCGATCAGTTAAACAAGGATAGAAAATCCATCGAGCAGGGAATGCAGCGAGAAGCACTCTCAGTGCTAGACAAACTATTAATGGAACCCGACCAGGAACTTCCGGTGGCGCTCTGTCTATTTGATGCCAGGTGGCATCAGGGCGTAGTAGGTTTGGTTGCATCGCGGCTTAAAGAGAAATATCACCGACCTACAGTGGTGTTTTCTCGGGCAGATAATGGCGAGTTGAAAGGTTCATCCCGCTCAATTCCTGGATTACATATCCGTGATGTGATGGAGGCAGTGGCAAGCGAACATCCTGGACTTATCAGTAAATTTGGTGGTCACGCAATGGCCGCAGGGCTGACCCTAGAGGAAGACAAGCTCGAAAAATTTAGTCAGGCGTTTCAGGCTCAGGTAGAGCAAGAGATTAGCGCTGATGACCTCAAGGCTGTGATATTTTCGGATGGGGAACTCAGGCCTGATCAGCTTAGTGTTCCCGTGGCCGAATTGCTGCGTGACAGTGGTCCCTGGGGCCAGCAATTTCCTGAACCTTTGTTTGATGGTAAATTTACTATAAAACAACAGCGAATAGTCGGAGAAAAACATCTAAAGCTAGTGTTGAGCTGCCCATCTCAGCCTGATCTCATGCTGGACGCAATCCACTTCAATATGGATGCTGAGCGCTGGCCCAACCGTCAATGTGAGACTGTTCACTGTGTTTATCAACTCGATATCAACGAATTCCGAGGTAAGTGCAGTTTGCAGTTACTGGTTCGGCATATTCAGCCTATTGCAGATGAAAGAACTACCTTATGAGCAATAGCGCTGAATTTAAAGCTGATTTTCTGCTTTTACTCACAGCGTTTATCTGGGGCTTTGCCTTTGTTTTTCAACGCACAGGAATGGACTATATTGGCCCTTATACCTTTGTGTTTGGTCGTTTTTTTGTAGCTAGTCTGGCCATGTTGCCGCTCTGGTATCTGGTAGAAAAACCTACCAAGTTATTCTCTTACCAGCCATATGATGGCAAGGCTCTGCAGCTTGGGTTAATTATGTTGGTGGGCATGTTTCTTCAGCAGGTGGGCCTTTTACATACGACTGTGTCTCGGGCAGGTTTTTTGACCAGCATTTACATCATATTTGTCCCACTCTTAGGATTGTTTTTAGGCATCAAAACACAATGGCCCACTTGGATAGGCGTGGTGTTTGCACTTGTTGGCTTATATTTTCTCAGCCAGATCGATGTTAACGCTTTTCTATTCGGCGATATACTGATACTGCTGAGCTCGGTGCTGTGGGCACTGCATGTTATTTACACCGGTAGGGTGGCAAATAAAGTGTCAGTATTTCGTTTGATATTTTTGCAATTCGCTGTCTGCACGCTGGCGAGTGCTATTGTGATGGTTATTGTTGAGCACTGGGATTGGCAGGCTGTAAAAAGTGCCATGCCAGCCTTACTGTTTGTTGGTGTGTTGAGCTCTTGTGTCGGATTTTCTCTTCAAGTGATCGGTATGCGCACAGCTCCTGCGTCTCATACTGCGCTGATACTGAGCTTTGAAGCCGTATTTGCCGCAGTGGGTGGTTGGTGGTTGCTCAACGAACGTTTAACCACCACAGAACTGATAGGCTGTGTATTGATTTTAGTGGGTGGCTTGGTATCCCAGTTAAAACTGTTTGTGCGCGTCCCCAGCGCAAATTAGCCTTTAATCAAGTTTCTTTCAAAGCGGCCCAGCTGGATTGTGCTCATCTAAGAAATCATTGATGGCACTGAGCACGGCGAGTCGTGTTTTACTGGTGGACAACCAGTGGTCTTCACCCTTGAGTTGAATCAACTCAGAGTCTTTTCCAGCCGATTTAAGAGCGCTATGCATTATTTTGCTTTGCTTAATCGGCACCACAGTATCATCTGTGCCATGCAGAAGTAGCACTGGTGCATTGAATTTATCAGCAAAATTAACTGGCGATAGACTGATTAATTTTTCTTGCTCTTCTTTCGAATCGCCGATTTTCTTTTCCCAATACTTTACTATGGAACTGTAGGACTTATTTTGAGATTTTGTTTTGCTGATCATTCTCGGAAGATCTGATACCCCAGCGATTGACACAATGCACTTGTAGAGCTCGGGTGAAAATGCGCCCCCTGCAAGAGCAGAATAGCCACCATAGGATGCACCCAGGATACAAACTCGGTCTGGATCCACGTATCCGGCATTGGCAAGTACTTTTATACCGTCACTGACATCATCTTGCATTTTACCACCCCATTCGCCATCACCTAGATTGAGTAATTCGCCACCAAAACCCGTAGAGCCCCGGAAATTGGGTTGAAGTACCGCGTAACCTTTGGCAGATAAAAATTGCGCCAACCAATCAAAGGATAATTTATCATGGGCAGCAGGTCCCCCATGAGGTAGCGCAATTAACGGCAGATCTTTTCGTTGTTCGGGGTTCGTTGGCAGGGTTAGGATTGCTGGTATCTTTAAACCATCGCCCGCTGTGTAGTTAATAGCTTTTATCTCACCAATATCCTCTATTTCGGGGTATTCAGAAATGACGGTCTGCAGCTTTATCTTTTTTCTATCGAATACTCTGTAGTCTCCTGTACTGTCGTTACCGGTTAGATAGATCAACCACTTTTGGTTATCTGCGCTGCGTTGTTTCACATAGACGCTGCTGGCGGGAAAGTATTCAGATAACATTTGATAGGACTGATTGTCCTCATCATTTAAAAAAAGATAGGAGGGGCGAAAGCCGCTGTATTCAACAGCAGTTATTCTTCGATTTAAATCTGTCACCATGTAGCCAACGTCGCTGGTTTCCTTTGCAAATAGGGGTCCTTTGATATTTCCAGACACCAAGTCCATGGAAAAAATGGATCGGATCTCATCTTGGAAAGACGTGAAAAATAATTGCGTTTCATCTTCAGACACTGCCTGCAAATCCAGTTGTGGAACGTCTGTTTGATCACGGTGGATTTCTCGCCAATTGCCAGAAACTTTCGAGTAGATCAGGTACTCACCGGTTCGTTCATTAAAATCCTCGCGCGCGAGAATTTTGCCATCTTTACCAAGAAACCAGTCTATGGTTGATGCATTGCCCTTGGCATAACGCCTTTCTTTGCCCGTTTTAAGATTAATACTATAAACATCATAGGTAGCTGTATGTCCCAGTGTCCCGCTGAAAGCTGGCATGTAAAGTTCGCTGCTTTTCTCATTGAAACCAATTACCTGTGCCGAATTATTCTGAGCTGGATGAATTCCATTGCGTTGGCACTTGACGATATTAGTGCCTGACGTATCTTGACATGCTACAAGTAAAGGGGTTGTTTCTTTTGTTTTGAGATTGTAGATAAAGGCTCGACTATTCTCCCACCTACCTCTAACTCTCTGATCCTTTTTGGTTGTCGAACCGATCATCATTAGGTGTTGATCTGTTATAAATCTAACATCTCTTGCCTTGTATGCGTTTGCACGAAATGCTCCAACTGTCTCAAACGTGGTTGCATCCATGACGACAAAGAGCTCTTCATCTGCTACTCGCTCGATAAATGCCAGATATGTTGTGTTGGGTGAAACGGCCATATGTTCATACTTTGGCAGCATCCCATAGCGCTCTATATTCGGAGAGGCGACAATGGTTGCATTTGGATAGCAAAGGCTGGGAAACAACAAAAGCGTATGAAGAGAGATGAAGCAGACGATGAGACGGTACATTTTCATGATCAAATCCTTATGATTACATGAGATAATTAGCCTACCCTATCTATTTTTAAAACACCACCTTAATTAATAAACTCATCTAGACGGGATTTTACCACGGCCATGATCTTTGGTTGTGCTTTTTCAGTGGGATGTAAACCATCCTGCTGAATCATACCCTCTGTAGTTATCAATTCTTCGAGCTGAAAGGGTATCAACTGAGTATTGGTCTCTTCCGCTAGCTGCCCATAGACGTTGGCGAACGCGTCTGTATAGCGGCGACCATAGTTGGGAGGAATGCGCATTCCGAAGAGAATTGGTGTTGCATTTGCACTCCGACAAAGCTTAATCATTGTGGCTAAATTATCTTTCATTAGCCGCAGAGGTTGGCCGCGCAGTCCGTCATTGCCTCCGAGTTCGAGAATAACGTAATCAGGTCGAAACTTTTCAAGCAAAAGGGGAAGTCGAGCTAGGCCGCCACCTGTCGTGTCACCACTGATGCTGCCATTGATGACCTTGTGATCATCACCAATTTCGTTTTGTAAAAGCTGTACCCAGCCCATTTTCGGATCGATACCATAGCCAGCACTCAGACTATCGCCTAGTATGAGCAGGGTTGATCCAGAAGTATTGGCACCCAGTACAAGAAACAGGCAACATAGCACCCGGTTAAAAAGCAATCTGGATAAATGCGGTGTGTTTTTTCTTTGCATAGTAATGTCCAATGGGCACAACAGTTGAACATTATCAGTGCTAGTGATTTTAATGACAATGGAATAGTTAAATGATTGACGTTAAAGATGTCAGTAAACAAGTTACCACCACCGAGGGCAATCTGCGTATTCTCGACGGGATTAGTCTATCGGTTGATGATGGCGCTACGGTGGCCATCGTTGGTCCCTCGGGTTCAGGTAAATCAACGCTATTGGGGATTGTTGCCGGTCTTGATGTGCCCACGTCAGGAACCGTTATTTTAAATGGCGCAAACATTACCCTGATGGATGAAGAGGGTCGGGCCGCAGTGCGTGCTGATAATGTGGGATTTGTCTTTCAATCTTTTCACCTCTTACCTGGATTGACGGCACTCGAAAATGTTGTGCTACCGCTAGAGTTAAACGGGGATGCCTCTGCTTTAGAGACTGCAAAAGACTATCTGAGTCGGGTTGGATTAGCCCATCGGATGACTCACTACCCGCGTCAGTTGTCAGGCGGAGAGCAGCAGCGTGTGGCTGTTGCGCGGGCCTTTGCCTGCAAGCCAAGAATTTTATTTGCCGATGAACCTACAGGAAATTTGGATACAGGTACGGGTAAAATCATCAACGATTTACTCTTTGAGCTCAACCGTCAAGAGGGCACAACTCTGGTGTTGGTGACCCATGAGATGGGCTTGGCGGCGCGGTGCAGCTCAATTATTCAGCTACAAGCTGGGCGCCAGATTGAGGATAGTGTCGCGGTGTCAGAGAAGGTGAAGTAATGTTTTCACTACGAATGTTGTTTCGCAGTTGGCGCGGTGGGGAGCTCAGTTTAATATTGTGGGCGTTGGTGTTGGCGGTGGCAGTGGTGACCTCGGTATCGCTGTTGGCAGAACGTATTGAGCGCGCTTTGACACAAGAATCGAGCAGTTTTCTTGCCGCTGATCTAGTTGTCCGTAGTAGTAAAGAAGCTGATCCGGAATGGTTGGATGAGGCAAATAAAAGAGATATACACACAGCCAGACTGATGAGTTTTGCTTCAATTGTGTTTTATGGAGACGATCTTCATTTGGCCTCGATAAAAGCGGTGGAGCCCAGCTATCCACTGCGTGGTAGCATAAAACGCTCCTTGATACCCTTCAGCCGCGATCCGAATGTCATAGAATCGGTGAACTTTGGGCCTGCCGAAGGTGAGGTTTGGGTCGATGCTCGTCTTTTGCCATTGCTCAATGTCAATTTAGGTGACAGTATCGATCTCGGCGATCAATCTCTAAAGATAAGTCATATTCTGGTGGAGGAGCCAGATGGTAGTTCCTACTCCTTTATCGGTGCACGGGTGCTGATGAATTACGCCGATGTTGCTGCTGCTGGTGTCGTTCAGCCTGGCAGTAGAATAACTTACCGCTATTTGATGGCAGCCAACAATGCAGGTGATATGGTTGATTATCGAGCCTGGTTGGAGCCGCAACTGGATGTCCATGACCGCTTGATCACCCCAGACCAGGCTCAAGAGAGTATAGCTGATACCATGAACGAGGGACGGCGATTTTTGTTGCTGGCAGGTAGTATCGGTGTGGTATTGGCCGGTATTGCGCTGGCTCTGGCCAGTCATCATTTCGCCAGTGGTCAGACCAAACAGGTTGCTCTACTAAAGAGTTGGGGTATATCTGCCACCAGCGTGAGACGACTGTATCTGCAGCAGAGTCTCTGGTTGGGCTTTTTGGGTTCAGCGGCGGGATTGATGGTGGGGTTTTTGTTCCATCACCTGTTGTTGCTCATCGTTCAGGAGTGGTTACCTATATCCTTACCGCTAGCTGGATTGCGTCCTTGGATCACTGGTATGGCCACTGGGCTCATTTGCTTGGCAGGATTTACCTTACCTGCTCTTTGGCATCTCCCTTCGCAGTCGCCGCTGGCAGTACTTCGACAAGATGTGGTTTCACCACCGATCAGTTCTGCTGCTCGTGTGGTGTTGGGCGTATTGGCGGTGGCTGGTCTGTTACTTTGGTACAGCAACAATGTCACTGTGTCTGTAGCTATTCTCGCAGGTTTTGGGCTTACGGCGTTGGCCTCCGTGGCTGCTGGTCTGGTACTGTTGAACTTAGGCATGCAGTACGGAAGGCGCCTGGGAAGTGTGTGGCGCTTAGCGCTGGCTAATCTGTGGCGACGACGCAACCAGAGTTTGATTCAAATGGTCGGTTTCTCGGGGGCCATTGCACTGCTGATGATAATGGTAGTGGTGCGAACGTCACTGATTGATCAATGGCGTTTCCAGCTGGCTGAGGATGCGCCAAATCACTTTTTAGTCAACGTAGCACCTTATGAATTAGACGGTGTTCGTGACATGGTCATTGACAACAACCTGGAGACCGCTGGCTGGTATGCCATGGTCAGAGGGCGCATGGTGGAGATTAATGGCCAACCCATTACCGAGACCCAGAAAGACAGCCATGAATCATTTCGCCGCGAGCTAAACCTGAGCTGGACGACTGACCTGCCAGAGGGCAACAAGGTTGAGCAGGGGGTCTGGTGGGATCAATTAGACCTGACGAAGTTTGAGAGTACGGCGAAAACGGGAAACTCACTGGCACCCGTGTCCCTTGAGGAACAACTGGCTGGAGAACTTGGATTAAGTCTGGGTGATCGAATGACCTTTAGTGTGGGTGGGCTGACGTTCGACGCTGAAATGGTCGGTACTCGAAGCCTTAATTGGGACAATATGACACCCAATTTTTATTTCCTGTTCCCCGAGGGATTATTGGAGGAATATCCCCGTACCAGCATGACCAGTTTGTATATACCGCCAGAAAAAAAGTTGCTGGTGAATGATATTTTGCGAAGCTATCCCACAGTGCAGGTGATTGAGTTGGATAAGATCATTGATCGTATTCGCACTATTGTCTCTCAGGTGACTCGTGGGTTGGAGGTAATGACGTTACTTATTTTGGCCTGTGGTGTACTGGTCATGTTCGCAGCTGTCAGTCTCTCTATGAGTGAGCGGCTACAAGAAAGTGCCATCTTGCGCACTTTGGGTAGCTCCAAACGCCTCATTCTTGGAATTCAAGCCATCGAATTTGGTGGTTTAGGCCTTATGGCCGGGTTACTCGCAAGTGCTGGCGCAGAATTATCAGTGGCAGTTTTACAACGATTTATTTTTGATCTGCCGGTGACGCTGCATCTCTGGTTGTGGTTAGTGGGCCCAGTTGGTGGCTTGATTTTGGTGGGATTCCTAGGGGTAGTCTATAGTCGCAAGGCTGTGGTTCAGCCTCCGTTGGAGGTATTGCGCTCTCTGTGAATGTGGTTTTTACACCAGCGGTAACTGGAGACTAAATATTGTATTACCTTCATCATCGGTTGACAGAGCGACTTGCCCTCGATGTTGCTCAGTAATAATAAAGTGAGTAAAAGACAGCCGCTGATTGTGGTTGTTGTTTACGTTTGCCTCCTGCGGGGTAAAGGAATCGAATAGATGGATTTGATCTTGTTCACCCATGGGCTGACCGTTGTGAACAAAGGAGACCCACAAATCCTCATATATTCTGGATACTGAAAGGCGGATCTCAGGCTTGTGATCAATGTCATCTACATTGCCCAGAGCAGTGCAAGCCTGTCTGATCAAACTCAAAAATACTTGCTGTAATTCGGTTGGGTAGCAGGGAAAGTCAGGTAGGTCGTCACCATAATTTAAAGTAATGGCGATATCATTAAGTCTCAACCCCGTGGTCGAAGATGCCAGAACGTTCTCTGCAAGGTCGATACTATGTTCTACGATATCCTTGATGCTAGCCAGTGATTTTGCCTCGCCACCGCTGCTGGAGAATCCGAGTAAATTCTCGACGACTGCCTTTGCTTGCTGGCCGTGAATCAAAACATCCTCCAATGTGTCCCGCAAATCGACGACGTCGACTATATTGTCAGCAAGGTCTTGGCGAACTGTCTTTACAGTGGAGAGCATAGAGGCCAGCGGTAACTTTACATCGTGAGCCATGCTAGAGGCCATTTCACCAACAAGTGACATTTTGTCTTTTTGAATGAGCATGGTTTCAGAATTCACGCGTTGGGTAACATCATCGAGGAGCAGAACAACGCCGGTGACTTGTTGATCTTTCAGCGGGTAGATGGTGATGTCAAAATGGTATTGTCCATACTGGCTGTAGTTAATATTTACCGCTTGTTGTTTATCTGCAGCCTCGGCGATCTGCTCAGGCGTTACAGTGATATCGGGATAGCAGTCCCACAAGTTCTTGGTGATAACTTTTGCTGCGGTAAGCCCTGATATTTGCTCGGCTTGAGGGTTCCATTGAGTAATGTTGTTATCTCGGTCTAGCCCAATAAGTATAAGGGGCATGGACTGCAAAATTTCATTAATATAGGATTCCGATTGGCGAAGCTGATTCGTGGTCAACAAGTGTTGGTCGATTTCCTCAGCGAGAGCGACATTGCTCTCCTTTAGTAGATTATTCGACTCATTCAGTGTTGCCGTTCTCTCGATGACTCGTTGTTCCAACTGAGAGCGGATGTCCTCCAGCTCACGATTATAACGGTTGGCCTGACGTCGGCTAAGAAATAGCCTAATAACCGTGTAAGACAGCGCTAAAATGAGAACGCCGCTGGAGAAGTTAGCGATGTATTGCCAGTTGGTGGAGCCGTCCGCCTCGCGGAATGCCCAAAATATGTCCGCGGCAGCAAGCGAGCTGACTGTAAGACCGATGATGGCCAAGATTTTTTTCATACGTTCATTATGGCAAAGCTGGTAGGGGAAAAATAGATAAATTTAAATGTTGTGGTTAATTTGCCGGTAAATTTCAACTGATATACCTCTGCTGTAATCATATTCTGGTTACTATCGGGATAGTAATTTTTGCACCCACCATGATCGACTTTAACTCAAAACTTTTCGTCCATTATTCGATACACTAGGAGGCTGAGCTCATCAATAGACCAGTGGATTAACCGATGCAAATTATCCCTGAAATTAATCTCGCAATGGCGTTTGTACCGGTCATTATCGTTTTAATTATTATGGCCAGCTGGTCGCTTAGTTTGAGTGATAAATTGGTGGCTTTGGTGCGTATGCTCATACAGTTAATCCTTATCGGCTACGCCTTAACCTGGATATTTGCACTAAATTCATCCGTTGTCGTTTTGCTGATCTTAACCATCATGTTATTGATCGCCAGCTCTATCGCACTGCGTCCTCTAAGCAGAGATGAGAGTAAACGCGACTACTGGCGAGCCTTTGTGGCAATTTGCCTCGGGGGCGGTTTTACTCTGGCATTTGTGGTAGTCGTTGTGCTTGAGCTAAGTCCATGGTTTCAGGCTAATACCATTATTCCTTTGGCGGGAATGATCTTCGCCAGCGCTATGAATACGGTCAGCGTTGCAGCGGAGCGATTTTCCATGGAATTGGAACGAGGTTTGCAGTGGATAGATGCGAGAAATCAGGCGTTTAGTGCGGGACTGATTCCCATTTTTAATAGTTTATTGGCGGTGGGATTGGTGACACTGCCGGGAATGATGACAGGACAAATTTTGTCCGGTGTATCGCCTTTAATTGCCGTTCGTTACCAAATTGTGGTGATGTGCATGCTTACCGGTGCATCAGGCATTTCAGTGGCCATTTTTCTCTTTTTGCAGGCTCGACGAGTGCTTAACTCAGGAGGAGCAACTGACGGATAAAGACTCAGACCAGTCAGGTGAGAGGCCGGCGTACTCCTCAGCTTCTGGGTGTTCATCAAAGGGATTTTGTAAGATATGCAGCAATCGATTAACCTCGCTAAAGTCGCCGTTTTCGGCTTTCTCGATGGCAATTTGAGCCATATAATTGCGCAATATGTACTTCGGGTTGCGAGCCAACATGGCTTGGGTACGTTGCTGCTCGGAAATGGTTTCATGGTCGAGTCGATGTCGATAATCCTCTGCCCATGTGTCAAAGCCAGTTCGATCCAAAAACAAGTCACGGACAGCGCCGGGGTCTTGATCAAAGGTACAGAGTTTTCTAAAAAATAGGCTGTAATCGACTCCGTTGACTTCCATCAGCGAAAGCAATTGATTTATCAGATTTTCATCACTGTCAACGTAGCCCGTGAATCCTAACTTCTCAGCCATTATGTGCCTGTAACGCAGTAAAAACGTGGGTTCGTAAGTTTTAAGACTGGCTACCAGATTCTCCGTTGGAATCTGTGTCATCAGCGCAGTGGCCAGCGCATTGAGATTCCACAAGCCGATAGCCGGTTGGTTTTTAAATGAATAGCGTCCGTTGGTATCCGAGTGATTACAAATATGTTCCGGATCATAGGCGTCTAGAAATCCAAAAGGGCCATAGTCCATTGTTTCGCCAAGGATGGACATATTGTCGGTGTTCATCACACCATGAGCAAAGCCGATAGCTTGCCACTGAGCGATCATCTTGGCAGTTTGGGTCACTGTGTAATCAAACAGTCGCGGGTAGCCATCATCAACATCGACCCACTGAGGGAAGTGCCTCTGAATGACATAGTCGAGCAGGGCAGCGACGGATTCAGGTGCCTGTCCATAGTGAAAATGCTCAAAGGAGCCGAAGCGAATATGACTGCGCGCTACCCGGCACACCACAGATGCGGTCTCTACGTCCTCGCGGTACACCGGCGTGGTACTGGTGGTCAGGCTGAGTGCTCTGGTAGTGGCTACACCAAGCGCATGCATGGCCTCGGAGCAGAGGTATTCGCGAATACTTGAGCGCAGCACCGCGCGGCCGTCGGCGAAGCGTGAATAAGGCGTCATTCCGGCGCCTTTAAGCTGCACATCCCAGAGTTCTGATTGGTTACCATCTGCCTGCTTTACTGGAAGCTCTCCCAGAGTAATCGCCCGCCCATCTCCAAGCTGGCCAGCCCAGACACCAAATTGGTGCCCGGAATATGCCAGAGCAATGGGATGAAAGCTGGGATCAATGTGATTTCCAGAGAGTAGCTGAAGCGATTCATTGTTTTGCAAAAAGTCAGTATTTAGCCCCATTTCCGCAGCCAACAGAGGATTGACACTGACCCACTGCGGCTCATTGATGGCAGTAGGTGACACAGCTGTGAAGTAGTCATTGCTGTCCGATGCAAAGGCCTCTGCATAGCTGTGGCCTAGCTTTTCGTCCGGAAATAAGGTGTCAGTCATTTAGGGGGCGTTCTCCAAGTCGATGTCTTGCCAACTGATTCTGGCTAAATTGTCTGCGTGTAATGAGCTGATATACAACCAATTGTCTGTCTCTAGAGCTCCGGTATTGGTGTGGTATGTGCCTTCCGGATCTTGCAGTGAAGTGAGCACGTCACCATTGCCATTCATGGCGAAAACATGGCTGTAGGCAACAGCCTGAGGACGCATAAACGCAGGGAAACGCTGCAAGACTTTGCGTAATAATGGCGATTCAGAGAGATCATCGAGTGCCTTGCTGCGCGGTGATACCAAACCCACCCAGAAGCGTCCATCTCGGCCACGCACCACATTGTCCGGGAAACCGGGCAAGTTATCGATAATAACTTCTGATTTCCCTGCCATATCACCTGTCAACCAATATTTGTGGATGCGATAACTACCAGTCTCATTGACCAACACATATTCACTGTTGGCATCAGTGGCCACGCCGTTGGCAAAATTTAGACCCGTCAATAGAACCCGAGTGGACTGATCAGCGGGATCATAGACCAAGAGACGACCATGACCACCATGTTCCATGGTGTCTAGAAGACTGGCCGCATAGGTACCCCCCATATGCGCGCCGAACTTGGTGGATGCATCGCTGAAATAAATTTTGCCATCGGTGGTGACATCCAGATCATCAGCGTAATCAATATTGCTGCCGTCAACCTGTCGAGTAAGCACAGTGATCTCACCACTGGGTGTTACCTTTAACAAACCTTTGTAGGCATCAGCGATCAATAGATTGTTCTCTTTATCGAATACAAGACCCAGTGGGCTGCCACCAGTATTGACCCATTTTGTTTGCTCCCCGGTTTCCTCGTTGTAGCGGATTATCCATCCCTCTCGTGTGGCTGCATATATGTCATTGTCCAGCACTGCTAAACCCTCTGGACCATGAGTGTCGGGAAGTTCTATGATCTCCAATGCAGCCAACGTTTGGTTTTGCCTAAAATCGCCGACAAACCCTTTATCCTCCGGTGCTTTCCAACTCACCGGATCTATGGGAACTGGCCATAACAGTAGATAGGCAAATAGCACTGCAACGACAAGTAGTAATTTCTTCACCATGTTGAGCCTCTTATTTATTTTTTTGTGTCCTCAATGTTGCTCTACTATGATTGCACAATCAAGCGCCATTAGTTTCCCTTGGTGAGGGCTCCGAGCTGAGGTAGAATGCGCGGCTATATTATTATACAACGCGACAGGGTGATCACAGATTCCATGGAAGTAAATCCTCTCTACACCGCACTAGATGACCTGCAAGCACGCACTGACGTGTTGAGGGGGTATCTTTGACTATGAAAATCGTAAAGAACGTTTGGCCGAGGTTGAATTAGAGCTCGGTGAACCCGACGTTTGGAATAATCCCGAGCAAGCCCAACAGTTAGGTCGAGAGCGGGCTTCTTTAGAGCAAGTGGTAAAAACTATTGAGGACCTAGACAGTGGCGTCGCTGACGCTCGTGAGTTATTAACCATGGCAGTGGATGAGGACGATGCCGATACTGTCTCTGATGTTGAAGAAGAAATAGCAGGTCTGGAGTCGCAGTTGGCCGGTTTGGAGTTTCGACGTATGTTTTCCGGTGAGATGGATGTCAACAGTGCCTTTTTGGATATCCAGGCGGGTTCCGGTGGCACCGAGGCCCAAGATTGGGCTGAAATGTTGCTGCGTATGTACTTGCGTTGGGCCGATGATAAAGGATTCAAGGCGGAACTAGTGGAGTGCTCTGCTGGTGATGTCGCCGGTATCAAAAGTGCCACCATCGAGGTCACTGGCGAATACGCTTTTGGTTGGTTGCGCACTGAAATTGGTGTTCATCGCTTGGTTCGAAAGTCGCCCTTTGATTCAGGTAACCGACGGCATACCTCTTTTGCGGCCGTCTATGTATCACCAGAACTGGACGATAATATTGACATTGAGATTGACCCATCAGACGTGCGTACCGATACTTACCGAGCCTCTGGAGCCGGTGGCCAGCACGTCAATAAAACCGACTCGGCGGTGCGCTTAACCCACGAACCTAGCGGTATTGTAGTGCAGAGTCAGAGCCAGCGCTCGCAACACCAGAATCGCGATAAGTGTTGGCAAATGTTACGTGCGAGACTCTATGAGCTGGAAGTTAGCAAGCGTCAGGAGGCGGCTCAAGCGACTGAAGATACTAAATCAGATATTGGCTGGGGCAGTCAAATTCGCTCCTATGTGCTGGACGACGCACGCATAAAGGATTTGCGTACTAGCGTAGAGACACGTAACACTCAGGCGGTGTTGGATGGCAAATTAGATCAATTTATTGTGGCGTCGCTGAAAGCGGGGCTTTAATTACAACTAAAATTATTAGAGTAACCATGACTGATCAACAGGACGAAAATAAACTCATTGCGGAACGTCGCGCAAAATTGGATGCACTGCGTGAAAATGACGGCGCCACTTTTCCAAACCAGTTTCGACCGGCACACAGCGCGGCGGAGCTTCAGAGAGGGTTTGGTGATCAATCGAAAGAGCAGCTTGAAGCCCTAGGTAAAGTAGTTAGTGTCGCCGGCCGGGTGATTCGTAACCGCGGTGCATTTATGGTGGTTCAAGACAGTACAGATCGCATTCAACTCTATGTCACCAAAGCGGCGCGACCCTTCGCTAAGACTCTGGATTTAGGTGATATTGTCGGTATTACTGGTGTTTTGCATAAGTCGGGCAAAGGTGATCTCTATGTGCAGATGGACGAGTATCAGCTACTGACCAAATCGCTGCGACCACTGCCTGACAAATTTCATGGTCTGGCTGATCAGGAGATGCGCTATCGACAGCGCTACGTCGATTTGATCGTCAATCCCGATGTCAGGGAGACCTTCAGAATTCGCTCAAAAGTGGTGGATTTTATCCGCCGTTACCTCAATGATGCAGATTATTTAGAAGTGGAAACACCTATGCTCCAGATAATACCTGGCGGAGCGGTGGCACGGCCTTTTGTTACCCATCACAATGCTTTGGATATAGATATGTATCTGCGCATCGCTCCAGAGTTATATCTGAAGCGTTTGGTTGTAGGTGGTTTTGAGCGAGTGTACGAAATTAATCGAAATTTTAGAAATGAGGGTTTGTCGACGCGCCATAATCCCGAATTCACCATGTTAGAGTTCTACCAGGCCTATTCTGACTTTAATGACATGATGGATCTCACTGAGGATATGCTGCGCAAAATGGCTCTGGAAGTACTGGGATCTACTGAAGTGGTTAATACCCGTCGTAATGCCGATGGTGAAATTGAAAGTCAAACATCTTACGACTTCGCCAAGCCTTTCGAGCGTTTGTCAGTATTCGATTCTATTTTGAAATACAACCCTGATATGACAGCGCAACAGCTCGGTGATGAGACTGGCGCCCGTCAAATAGCGAATTCTTTACATATTCCTCTGAAGGAAATTTGGGGTCTTGGCAAAGTGCAAATCGAGATATTTGAGAAAACCGTTGAGCACAGGTTGGAGCAGCCCACCTTCATCACCATGTACCCAGCCGAGGTATCGCCCTTGGCTCGGCGCAATGACGAGGATCCCTTTGTCACTGACCGTTTCGAGTTTTTTGTCGGTGGTCGTGAACTAGCCAATGGCTTCTCCGAGCTCAATGATCCGGAAGATCAGGCCTCTCGCTTTAGACAGCAAGTGGCGGAAAAGGACGCGGGCGACGATGAGGCCATGCACTTCGACGACGATTACATCCGCGCTCTGGAATATGGAATGCCTCCGACAGCAGGAGAGGGCATCGGCATTGATCGACTAGTGATGTTATTGACCGATTCACCCTCAATTAGAGATGTGTTGCTATTTCCCCACATGCGCCCTGAGTGATGTTTAAGGTTAGTTTTCAGTAAGGCGGCTTATTCATCGCCGCCTTGTTTGACCTCGTTGTGGCTACCAACGTCGGTATCAGTGATGTTTTCTCGATCTGCATATCCAGTGGTGCTATCGCTTTTCTTGTTGTTTGTTTTACTGCTCGAGATTGCGCTTTTCTCCATCGTTGGTTGAACTGTTTTGGTGTCAGACTTGGCAGTGTTTCTTTGTTGTGGATTACCCGTTAATGCCAGTTGTAGTTGACTGGCAATCTCCTCAGGTGCTGGTTTTTGATTGATGTTCAAAGAACCTTTGTCGAGGGCTATTTCCACTTGGTAGCGATCATTTTTCAGATGCACGAGATCTTGCTCAATATACTCAGCGAGTAGGGGTGTTATGCCTGCTTGATCGACAATAGTCTTGTCCACTGCAACAGATACAGTGATGTTTAACAGATCGAGTAAGTCTGCTACATTCTCAATAGCGATTGTCGAGGAATTTTCACTGCTGCTTTGATATTCAACCCTCGCTGTGGCGTCGAGATGTCCACCCATACTTTGAAGATTCAGGGTTTGGTGGAGTGCTGTATCAGGTTTTAGGAGCAGATTTGCAAGATCCATTGCCTGTTGTTTGAGTAAAACAGGATCTTGAGATTGTTGTTGGGGAAGATTGGCCCATTGTAAGTAGAACTTTGGATCGACTTGAAGTAGTTCGGCGCTATAGGCCGCCGACGTTATCGGAGCTGGTACCAATAGTTTGTCAAGGGCAAGCTCGATCCGATTGTTAATTTTATTATTCTGTTCAGTTCCTGAATAACTAAGTTTAACGTCGGAGACAGAGGCATTGCCGGTTGGACTGCGAAAATCAATTCCTGCTAAGGACAAATTTTGAGATCCGAGAATATTAAGGCCATTGTATTGGCGTGTGTCAAAGTCACTGGAGAGTGTATCCATCTCGAGGTTAAAGGCCTTGCTACTAATACTCATTGGATTGACAGTGATTTTTCCCAAGGAGGTGCTGAGATCTTTGTTCGATCGCCATTGTGAGCTAATGCCGTTGGAACGAATCTGAACGCCCTGTGTAGAAAAAGAAAATTCCTTCACAGAAAAGCCAAATGTCATGATGCCAGTCAACCCGACATGGACAACTGCCAGTGGGCTTTCAGGAACTTGAAGATTATCGATTAATTGACTAATTTTTTCGGACGAAGATTGCACAGAAATAGTGATTTCTCCTGCCGCTAATCCTAGATTTGAATGCGAATGCCCAAACAGCAGGGGACCATGAAAAATTCTAGTATTAAGATCTATTTGGAGGTGCTCATCTTTGACGGTCTCTATTGGAATGGATAATACTGATGAAACGCTCGATGAAAACCATGATGATTGAGTTTCACCGTGTTCAATATTGAATTGTCCTTGGCGATCAATTTGTTCCCATAGCTCAATATAACGAGTTTTTGCCTGCATACCGATTATTTTGGGTAGGCTGATGAGTATTGAGATGATGATAAGTGATAGAACGATTATTGTTTTTTTCATCGTGCCTCCATGGCATAGCCAAAATACTCAGGTGTGGTTTCGCAACCGCAGCAAGTACTAGAATTAATGGCTAACTTATTGTGAATGTTTCTGGCAAGTGATTCTCGATTTCTTATTGTGGTCTTATTTTTTGCTGTTGGATCATTTCCTATAGCAAAATCCCTATTTAACATAGCTCCAATTTAACAGGTCTGCCACCTCTTTTAGAATGGGTCTATGATTTTAGACCAGTGCAGACATTAGTGACTGATAGGTTGGCAACCTAATAAAATTGAGATCATTCACCCCATGCTTTCGATTCAGTCGTCTGTCAGCTGTTACCAAAGCATTAACGCTGTCAGGCTCCCGAGGGGATATTCTTAAACGCCACACCCTTATCTGCTCGGGCGTCTTGTGGCAGTCCAAGCACCCGTTCGGCGATGATGTTACGCAATATTTCATCAGTACCACCGGCAATACGCAACCCGGCTGCGCCCAACCAAGCATTGTGGAATCCGTGAATCTCGCTATTGTCTGTGACTAACATTCCGGCCATATCCAAAGAGTCAATACCGAAATTTCCCAGAGCTTGTAGTTTGTTAGCACTGACGATTTTCGTGATTGAGGCTTCCGGCCCTGGCGTTTCGCCCTTGGACAGGGCAGACATAGTGCGCAGCTTTGTATTCCGCAATCCACTGGCCTGACAATACCACTGCGCTATTTGTTGGCGCACTGCGCCATTATCCAACAGAGATTTTCCGTGGTTATCTTGTTCACGAGCCCAGCTAAGCGCTTCTTCCACATCGACGCCATTGGCGTCGCCCACAGCGAGTCGCTCATTCATCAGTGTAGTAATAGCGACGCGCCAACCATCCCCAACAGCGCCCAACCGCTGACTGTCGGGTACACGGACGTCATTGAAATAGACTTCATTAAATGAGGCCCCACCAGTGATCTGTTTGATGGGCCGAACATCGATGCCGGGTGACTTCATGTCGATGAAGAAAAATGTCATTCCCGCGTGTTTATCGACATTGGCATCATGTCTCACCACAATAATGCCGTAGTCACAAAAATGCGCCCCTGAAGTCCAAACCTTTTGACCATTTATAATCCAATGGTCGCCATCTCTCTCAGCTCTGCTGCGCAAACCGGCAACATCAGAGCCCGCAGAGGGCTCAGAAAAAAGCTGACACCAGATTTCCTCGCCCGCAGCCATCGGTGGAAGATAACGCGCTTTTTGCTCTTCAGTTGCATACTGCATCATCACTGGCCCGGCCATACCTAAGCCAATTTCATATATTCCTCGTGGGACGGCAAATTGTGATTCTTCCTGCTGCCAGATAATTCGCTCAATGGCAGAGGCGCCAAGGCCACCGTAGGCCTCTGGCCAGTGCAACATGGCCCAGCCGGCATTAAATTTTTTCTTCTGCCAGGCGCGGGCTTGATCGAGGTACTTGTCGCCATAGCGATTTTGCTGACCTGATGTATCCAAATTGCTGGTGCGCTCGGCGTTGTTCTCTAACCAGCGCCGGCATTTCGCTCTAAACTCTGCTTCCTGTGGTGTGTCATTAAAATCCATGGTGAGGCCTCAGCTAACGTGATCACAGTGTAAATTTTCTAATTCTTTAACCAGTTTTTCTTGCCAATTAGCCAGAGATCCGATGGTGACACTCAGTAACTTGGCTCGACGATAAAATAGATGGCAATCATATTCCCAGGTATAGCCATTGCCACCATGGGTTTGAATGTTTTCTTGGGCACAAAAATTGAATGCCTCCGTGGCCGAGACTCGAGCAGTTGCTGCGGCTAATGGCAGCTCACTTGAATCTGTAGACAGCGCCCATGCCGCATAGTAACTGTTAGATTTTGCCAATGTCAGCTTGATGTACATGTCGGCAAGCTTATGTTTTATGCCTTGATAGGAGCCAATTGCTCGACCAAAGGCATAGCGCTGCTGAGCATAGGCATTGGCCATGTCTAAAGCTGCCTGAGCACCACCGATCTGCTCAAAACTGATTAGTACAGCAGCCTGATTCAGTAGCTGCTGTAATAAATTCCATCCCTCGCCCACTTCACCAAGACGTTGGCTATGGGCGTTGGTAAAATTGATAGAAAAATGGCCGCGGCTATCGTCTATGGTGTCCACCGCAGTGATTTCGCAGTTTTGTGATAAATCTACCAAGTGCAATTCGATGCCATTGTTTCCTTTACACACCACGACACAGTGAGTGGCAATATCAGCATCGGGGACGGCGATTTTCCTTCCTGTTATCTTATCTTCGGAGACGGTAACTGAGATGTTATCGGCATTGGGCGCATGAAGTTGCTCTGTGACAGCCAGGGTGCCGACACAGTCACCAGTCACCAGTTTGGGCAGTAGATCCTGTTTTACTTGTTCATCAGCATGTTTAACTAATGCTTCTGTGAAAAGATATACCGAAGATGCAAATGGAACGGGGGCCAGACAGCGACCAAGTTGCTCCGCAACAACGCATAACTCGAGATGAGAAAGCCCCAAACCATCATACTGCTCGGGTATGTTGATGCCGGTCCACCCCATATCGACAATTTTTTTCCAGAGTTCATTGTCACAGCCATCTTTCTGCTCTAAAACATGCCGGGCACGACGCAGGCATTCCTCCTTTTCGAGGAATTTTCGAGCTTCGCCTTGCAGGAATTTTTGATCATCTGAAAAATCGAGGTTCATATAAAAAGTTCTCAGCGTCTATTTTATTGTTATGTCGACCCTAGCATATCGCCCAACCGCTCAAGAAAGCAAGGTTGCTATAGGTGTTAACCTGCATAGGTATCCTCGTTGCCAAAAATTACCTTTGGGTCAGTGATTTTTAGATAGGCAGTGGCTGATAAAAAGTGATGCGCTGAGAAGCGCCACTGCACACACCTGGTGAGCCGCGGCAACTGGAACAGGTATGTACAGGACCAAGGTGCTGATGCCGAGCACAACTTGCAGAAAAAGAAGGCTTAAAAAGCCGTAAATAGCCAGCCGCAGAGGGCCTTGCAAGTTTGAGTTCAACGCTCTATAGACAAAGACTAAAACCAGAACGACAATTAAATAGGCAAACATGCGATGGTTGAACTGAATCGTTAGCATGTCCTCAAAAGCAGATAACCAAAACGGTTGCAGACTGTAGAGCCCCGGAGGTATGAAGCTGTCACCCATGAGCGGCCATGTGGGATAGGGGATTCCAGCCCGTGTTCCCGCCACCAAACCGCCGGACAATATCATCAGGAAAATCAGGCCAGTGAGCATATATGACCAACCTTTGAGGTGGGGTGGTTGCTCAATTTTCGGAGACAGGAGATCGAGAATGGTCCACAGAATAAAAGCGTAAATAAATACAGCCATTCCCAGATGTGCAGTGAGCCGGTACTGACTGACGTGGGGGTTATCTACCAGGCCACTTTTCACCATATACCAGCCCAATAGTCCCTGACTTCCGCCCAGCACAAGCAATAGTAACAACCTTGGCGTTAGGCCGGCAGTGATTCGCTTAGTAAAGTAAAAAAAAGCAAAAGGTAGGACGAACAGAAGTCCGATAAAACGACCCAGCATTCGATGCAGGTATTCATACATGAAGATGGGCTTGAACTCATCTAAGGTCATGTTGAAGTTAGTCTTCTGGTATTCAGGAAACTGTTGGTATTTTTCAAACATGATTTGCCAATCCGCTTGAGTAATGGGTGGAATCATGCCTTTGATGGGTTTCCAGTCGACCATAGACAACCCGGAGTCAGTGAGACGAGTGACACCACCGAGTAGAATCATACCGTAGATTACCACTGCACAAGTGATCAACCAATACGCAATCTGACGGTTGTATTGATCTTGAAGATCTAACGAACTGTTTAACATATCAACCTTGAATAGTTATTTTCTCTGAGTGACCTTGAAACCATGTTCTACTACGAAATCGGCGCATATTTAGACTGGCTTTGATGGAAAAATCAAGCAGAGACAACGCGTATAGCCAAACCACCTCAGCACCTATAGTGACCAATATCCATGGAGCGATAATTCTGGTTAAAACAATACTGAAGATTGTTACCATCATGGGATAGCGCGTATCACCCGCGCCGCGAAGCGCCCCAGCCATACTAAATTCAATTGCCATCAAAGGCAGGCAGGCTGCAAGAATATAAGTAAAATCTACCATATGATCGATGACCTCTAGGTCATCGATCATAAATCGGGCGATATCTTCTGCCAGAAAGGCCATGAGCAGTGAGCCTGACAGCATCATGTAGAGGCAGGTTCGCATACTGCGCCAACCGACGTTATAGGCTTCTTTTAAATCGCCCGCCCCGAGATGTTGACTGACCAAGGCGGCACTGGATATTGAGAAGCTAAAAGCCACTACAATAACCAAACCTAAAATAGCCAGACCTATTCCATAGGCGGCGAAGGGTGCACTACCGTAACTGGCCAGAAAGACCATAAAGACCAATAAACCACCTTGAAAAAATGCTTGCTCAAAGGCTGCAGGCATGCCAATGCTAATCAGTGATTGACTGTTCTTCATCGCTCCTGGACGCGGGTCGGCCGGGCGAAAAGCGAAACCATCCGCGGACCAATAAATCAAAAATAAGGTGACGGTGATGCCTATGCCAATTCCGCTTCCAATAGCAATACCAACAATACCTTGTGCGTCCAATCCCCACCAACCATAGGTCATTGCTCCGCCTAGCAGTAAACTCAGAATACTACCGATAATAGAAGACAACAGGGGGGTCCTGCTGTCACCTGTGGCTCGCATGGCCATATTGAACACCAAAGTGACCAACATGACTGGGGCAAATACAGCCGTCCATAAAAGAAAGTTTACCGCTAAAGCATGCCCTTGCTCGGAGAGGTTGAACATGCCAACAAGCGTTTCTCTAAAGGGTATAGCCAACCAGGATAGGAAGGTACCGCCAAAGAAGAACAAAACCACCGATAGGGACGCAAATCGGCCTGCACCAATTTTATCAGCTGCGCCCCAATGTTTGCCAACCATGGCGGTTGTGCCACTGCAAAACCCCATCATCACCGCATGGAGAACGAAGTAGAGACGTTGACCAGTGGTGGTCGCTGCCGCTGCATCGGTGCCAAAGGTACCGGCCATTTTTAAAAAGACGACCCCCATCAGCATATAAATAATATTGCTAATTATGGTAGGCCAAGTGAGGCGCCAGATGTTATTTGTTGTGCTGGAATGCATGGCGTAATGATACCATCACAGGGTTGAGCAAGCCTTTATTTTCTGTCTTCGCTGTCAATATATATGTCAGCGCCATCAATCATCATCGGCATTGCGATGTTCAGACTTATTGGTCATCATTCATATAACCAAACATCGATTACGTTTATTTCTACATTTTGGAATTACCTCTGATGATTACAGATGAAAACATCTATGCTGCGGCAGACCTTATAGAGGGGCATTTGGTAAAAACGCCTCTGGTCTACTCTCCTCTATTGTCTCAGCAATTGGGATGTAACTTATATTTAAAACTTGAGTGTCTTCAGTTCACTTCGTCTTTTAAAGCACGGGGAGCTTATGTTGCCATGCACGATTTAACGGCGCAGCAGAGGTCAAAAGGTGTCATAGCCATGTCGGCGGGAAATCATGCGCAGGCAGTGGCATATCATGCCGGTAAAATGGATATTCCCGCGGTTATTGTTATGCCGTCGCAGACGCCTTTTGCCAAGGTAGCGCGCACACAAAATTACGGTGCAGAGGTGATCCTCAAAGGGCGTAACCTAAACGAGTGCGAGGCCTTTGTTCGAGAGTTGATAGATCAGCGCGATCTCACTTTGATTCATCCCTATGATAACGAGCAGGTCATAGCTGGGCAGGGCACCATTGGTTTAGAAATGTTGACTGAAAAATCAGATTTGGATTTGTTATTGGTCCCTATTGGTGGTGGTGGATTAATTAGTGGGATTGCTACGATTGCCAAGCAGCTGAATCCTGATGTGCGAGTTGTCGGTGTGCAGACGGAGGCCTATCCCAGCATGAAAGCGGCTTTGGATGGCAATGAGGTGAGTTGTAACGGAGAGACTTTGGCTGAGGGTATCGCGGTTAAAACGCCCGGACGTCTTACCTTGCCGGTGGTAGACGCATTGGTTGATGATATCCTTTTGGTAAGCGAACAGCAGCTCGAATGGGCTGTGAGCGCATTGGTTGAGCAGCAACGAGTGGTTGCCGAAGGCGCCGGGGCCGCTGGGGTGGCGGCGGTTTACGCCTATCCAGAGCTGTTCGCGGGTCTCAATGTTGGCGTGGTTATTTGTGGTGGGAATATTGATTCACGACTGCTGTCATCAATCTTAAATCGAAATATGGTTCTCGATGGTCGTATTGCGCGACTTCGGATTGATATTTCAGATGAACCTAGAATGCTGGCGTCTATAACTGACTCTATTGGGAACTGTGGAGGTAACATTATTGAGATTTACCACCAACGAATGTTTTTCGATGTGCCGGCAAAGCTGGCCAAAATTGATGCAATTGTAGAAACCAGAGGTGCGGCACATGCTCATCAGATTATCGATGATTTACGCGCTAAAGGATTCGTGGTAAGACTGATGGAAGAGGGCGCTGGGGGCTGAATAATTAAGCAAACTTGTCTTCCGTCTGTGTTACGCTCTGGCTGTTTAGTTAAGAGTCATTATTGCGTCATTATGAATGTTACGGATCAGGCATTAAAAAGCTTACCGATGGGATGGCGATCGGTATTGCAACAAGAGTTTGTAAAATCTTACTGGTTGGAACTTGAGAGCTACCTGCGGCAGCGTCGGTGTCTAGGAAAAGTCATTTATCCGCCATCAACGGAGGTGTTTTCGGCGTTTAAACAGTGTGATTTGGATAAAGTTCGTGTGGTGATACTGGGTCAGGACCCGTACCATGGTCCTGGCCAAGCCAATGGCCTGTGTTTTTCGGTGCCTCAGGGTCAAAGAGTACCGCCGTCGTTACGAAATATATTTAAAGAGCTCGGCAGTGATGTTGGCGCGCCAACGGCGACACATGGATGTTTAACATCTTGGGCTGAACAGGGCGTACTGTTGCTAAATACGGTCATGACAGTTGAACAGGGGCAGCCAAACTCTCACGCCGACAAGGGATGGGAAACGTTCACCGATCGGGTGATCCATCTGATAAACGAGAACTGCGATTCCGTGGTGTTTATGCTCTGGGGTTCCAACGCGCAAAAAAAGCAATCGTTGTTGGATGAACCACAACACCTAGTGCTGAGATCCACTCATCCATCACCGCTGTCAGCTTATCGTGGGTTTTTTGGTTGTGGGCACTTTTCGCGCGCTAATCAATTTCTTGTATCCAAAGGACAGGCACCTATTGATTGGCAGTTGCCTCTGGCAACCGAGGATGTACCTCAAATAAGTTTGGGTTTTTAACGCGGTATTTTATGAATAAATCAACGACGTGGCGGACGCCGCAAAATTTACTAATGTTGATGACAGTGGCAATGACCTTGGCCTTTGCCACTTGGATGGCTCTTTTGAACAACTTTGTTGTTGAGCGGGCGGCTTTTACGGGCAAAGAAATTGGCCTGTTACAGAGTATTCGCGAGATTCCAGGATTTTTGGCTTTCACTGCCGTGTTTGTTCTGTTGATTGTGAAAGAGCAAACCTTTGCTTATCTGTCGCTAGCTGTTTTGGGTATTGGTGTTGCTGTCAGTGGGTACTTTCCCTCCGTTATTGGCCTGTATCTGACAACATTTATTATGTCGGTGGGCTTCCATTATTACGAGACGGTCAAACAAAGTCTTTCACTGCAGTGGCTGTCTATCGACGAGGCACCAGCCGCACTGGGTAGGTTGATAGCCGTGGGGTCAGTGGCGTCTCTGTTTGTCTACGGATCGCTCTGGTTAGGACAGCGTTATTTTCAATTTAGTTACGAGTGGGTTTATTTTGTAGCCGGTGTTAGTTGTTTGCTGTTGGCAGTTTTCATGGGGTGGGCATTCCCTCGATTTCCCAGTGTTGTGCCGCAGAGGAAGCATCTTTTGCTACGCAAACGCTATTGGCTGTATTATGCGCTGACCTTTATGGGGGGTGCTCGGCGACAGATATTTACCGTATTTGCCGGCTTTTTAATGGTGGAGAAGTTTGGCTATAGCGTGTCCGATATCGCTGCCTTATTTTTGATTAATCACGCTTTCAATTGGGCATTTGCCGGACGTATCGGCGCGCTGGTGGGCAGAATTGGTGAGCGCAAGGCGTTGACCTTTGAATATTGTGGCTTGATTTGTGTCTTTACCGCCTATGCCTTTGTTGACAATGCTACCTGGGCCGGTGCTCTCTATGTTGCAGATCACTTATTTTTCTCGCTGGCTATCGCCATAAAAACGTACTTTCAAAAAATAGCAGATCCAGCTGACATGGCATCCACCGCCGGTGTGGCATTTACCATTAATCACATCGCGGCGGTTTTTATTCCCGCCCTATTTGGTCTGGTCTGGTTGGTTTCTCCTGCAATGGTATTTTTAATGGGTGCCATGCTAGCTCTTGTCAGTCTTGTCCTAGCGCGCAATATCCCCTCTAACCCATGTCAGGGCCGCGAGGTAATCTGGCATTTGCTCAAGGCTCCTGTGGAATCAGCGCGTTGACGTAACCAGTTGGTTGTTATCGTTTTAGTGGAGGCTTGTTCGCCTTGTGTCTCAACCAGTTGAGTTTTGAGAAAATTTAGGGGGAGAGGTCATGAGCAAACCTCGTAGAGAACTGGTTTAATTACGCGGGTAAATCGTCGAGGCTTTAAACAGTAAAAGTAAATAAAAAACCCATAGCCCAAGGTATAAAAACTCAAATGACTGTGCACCACAAATAAGACTGTTAGTTGGCTATCCAGCGCACAATCCAATAAATTGGCCAAACAAACGGGTAAAGCTTTGGTTCAAAAGGTATTGTTATGAACACTCCTGCAATGTAGATGTAGAAGGCTATTTTTTTCATTTTTACGGACTCCATTGAGCAAATGCAGAGCTATTGGTTCACTGATCCTCGGCCTGTGTCAATAGGTCTTCAAAAGAATATGCCTGAATAAGGATTCCGCTGTCAATATCTTTAAAAGTCTTTCATTTGCCATAAATAATTTATAGCAACATTGACGTAGTAACCACAACAAATTGATGCCTATAGAAAACTAAATCTCTGGAAAAGTACAATTTGGCATAGACACTTTTACGAAGGTGGGCAAAAAACTAGCAGTAAAGGGTCTCAAAATGGTGAATGCGTGGGGCACCGCGACCACGGTTTTTGGTACATTAACCGATATTAAAGCTCGCCAAGTATGTAACGAGCAGTGCGACAAACCGACGTAGGTGCGCAGGAGCGATAGTGAGGTTTGTGTTACGATAATGAAAGAGCGTAGCGCCGAGGTTAACTGAAAAGGAGCGCCGAAGTTAACTGAAAATGAAGGGCTTTCTTAAAGTGAGAATTGCGATGAACATAAAAGTAGGTTTGGCTCTATTACTTATTTTATCAGTAACTATTGGTGTTCTCTTGAGTGAGAACAGATCAGTAAAACCTGAGGTAACTGAAACTGGCGTACCTATCCAATTACCCTCACCTGGATTGCCGCGAGCGGGCAAAGTGATAATTTCAGGCAAGCCTGTGGATATTCCAGCGTCACTCGCACGATTTGATGATATTTGGACGCTGGGAACCAAGGCTTATGACGACGACTGGTGTAATTATTATGAATTGTTACCATCAGAA
>Ga0206127_1000297_pt1 | contig 63860 bp, 58 predicted proteins | sample Helgoland_Spring_6_FD_148646 | JGI IMG/M metagenome (GOLD analysis project Ga0206127, IMG submission 148646) | Pelagic subsurface seawater microbial communities from Kabeltonne, Helgoland, North Sea - Helgoland_Spring_Bloom_20160419_1 | ecosystem: Environmental > Aquatic > Marine > Epipelagic ...
ATGAGGCTAATGCCTATCAAATTGCTACTCGGTCACTGTGCGTTAACCTCAGTGATATGGCGGCTATGGGCGCTATACCCAAATGGTTTACTCTGGCTTTAACCCTGCCTCAGCAACTTGCCACTACTGACTGGCTGCAGGATTTTAGTCAGGGTCTAGCTGAGGTCGCTAAGCAATATAATGTAGCCCTAGTGGGTGGCGATACTACAGCAGGACCACTCACTATTAGTATTACAGTTGCAGGCGAGTTACCTGCCGGTGAGGCGCTGTGTCGCGGGGGTGCTCAAGTGTACGACAGTATCTATGTGAGTGGTACGCTGGGTGATGGTGCTGCCAGTTTGTTGGCATTAACCCAAAATTCCGAAATGATCAGCGAACGACTTTTGCAGCGTTTTTACTTTCCACAGCCGCAGATTGCTTTAGGTGTAGGCCTGAGAGATTTTGCTACTGCCTGTATTGATATTTCTGATGGGTTAGTTGCCGACTTAGGCCATATATGCAAAGCCAGTGGCCTTGGCGCGGCAATTAAAAGTGACCTTCTGCCTATTCACTCTGAATTGAAAGACAATCACAGTAATCAAGTGCCTGAGTGGGCATTGACCGGCGGCGATGATTATCAGCTATGTTTTACTATACCTGAGTCCAAACAAGCGGCCTTTGAGGCATGGGTACAACAAGCAAATATTCCAGTCACTAAGATTGGCAATATGACGCAATTACAGCATAATCAAGACGCGGTATTGCTTGATGATCAGGCCCTATCCGCCAACTTTGGAGGATATACCCATTTCAAATAAGAACCCGAGTTTTACCGACCTTCTGCGATCGCCAACACTGTTACTGGCTTTTGGCTTTGGTAGTGGTTTAGCGCCCAAGGCGCCGGGTACCTTCGGCACAGTTGCGGCTATTCCGCTTTGGTTGTTGCTATGCCAGTTACCCCTGTATCTTTACTGGGCTGTGGTCGCAATATCAGCAATTGCTGGCATCTATATCTGTGGTCGAGCCTCTAGCAAACTTGCAGTGCATGATCATTCGGGCATTGTTTGGGATGAATTTGTCGGTCTTTGGATCGCGTTAGCATTTATCGAACCTCAGCTGTCGTCGATTATTGTGGGTTTTTTACTCTTTAGATTTTTCGATATTGTTAAGCCATGGCCTATTAGTTGGCTGGACAAACAGGTTGGTGCCGGAATTGGCATTATGATCGATGATGTTGTGGCGGGTTTTTTTGCCGCAATAGTTATTGTAGTGATTAGTAACTTGGGCTTTTTGTAAGTAAAAAACGTAGTGATAAATCTATAATATAAAATATTTAATGCCAGTGAGGGCAGCTAGTTGAAAACAAAATTACTTCCATTAATCGTTATTGTCGTGGCTTTCCTTATTGCATTAATTATGAGTGCCTTTAAGCCTAATTCCCTTGAGTTAGAATCACCCGATCGGGAAGTTGCGGTAACAACCGAAATAATTAACTCGTCTAAGGTCGAATTGCAGGCCGTTTCGCAGGGAACAGTTCAGCCAAGAACCAGCACGACATTGGTTTCTGAGGTTTCCGGCGCAGTTCTTGATGTTGCTGCCCAATTTGAAGTGGGCGGTACCTTTAATAAAGGTGATGTTTTAGTTCGATTAGATGCAGCAGATTATAAAGTCGCCAAGCAAAGAGCAGAGGCACAGCTAAAGAGTGCCAAGGCGCAGTTACTGACTGAGCAAGCTAAATCAGTTCAAGCCAAAAAAGAGTGGCAGATGACAGGTCGCCCACTGGAAGATGCGCCTGTATTGGCACTGCGAACGCCATTTTTAGCTGAGGCTGAAGCTCGATTAATTCAAGCCCAGGCTGAAGTGGCTCAGGCAGAATTAAAAATTCAACGAACCATTATTCGAGCACCCTATGCCGGCATGGTAGCTAGTACTCATGTGGATATGGGCCAATATGTCACCATCGGAACAAAGTTGGGTTCAATCTTTGCTATTGATTATGCCGAGATAAGACTGCCCATGACGGATAAGCAAATGTCTAAGCTTTCTTTATCTGAAGGGTCTATAAAAAACCAGTCTTTTACCAATGCTAAGGTTGAGTTGAAGGCCGTGGTTAATGGCAGTAAGGTCGAATGGCCCGCCATTTTGGTTCGATCTGAGGGTACCATAGAGCAGAGTAGTCGTGCTCAGTATCTCGTGGCACAAATTGATGATCCCTATAATTTAAAAAACCAGAAAAACCGTCAACCACTCCTCATGGGAACCTTTGTCGAAGCCACTGTGTCCGGCAAGACAATTGATGCCGTGCATGCACTCCCTCGCTATGCGTTGCGAGCTAATCAGCGGGTTGCCGTGGTCACAGCCGAGAAACGGTTAAAGATGGTTGCGGTTGATTATATTTTCGACGATCGTAATTACTACTACATAAACTCAGGTCTTGAAGGTTCCGTTGAAGTGGTTACCAGTGGTATGGGCATTATGGTTGATGGTATGAAAGTTAAGCCGCAATCAACGGATGTTTGGACAGAATTATAATGAAAGAATCTAACAGCTACGGCTTAATTGGATGGTTCACCAAAAATCCGGTGGCGGCTAATCTGCTGATGTTATTTATTATAGTTGCAGGCGCAATTTCGGCATTTACCATCAGTAAGGATATGTTCCCACGAACAGATAGAAACATTGTTCAGGTGTCTGCAGTTTATCCTGGCGCTGCGCCGGTAGAGGTGGAAAAGGGGGTTATTCTGCCAATCGAATCGGCCTTGCAAGGTTTGAGTGGTGTCAAAGAAATGCGCTCTAAAGCTAGTCGTGATGTTGCTAGTATTGAGTTGGATATAGAGCCCAGCCAAGATATTAACGAGGTCATGGCTAGCATTGAAGACCGAATTAGTAGCATCCTAAATTTCCCTGATGATCTTGAAAAGCCCAGTGTGAGTAAGTTTGAGGATATTAGCTGGGTGACAGGCGTTGCGGTTTCCGGGCCATTGGACGAATTTCAGCGCAAGGAACTTGGTCAAGAAATCCGAGACGAATTATTGGAGTTATCTCAGGTAAAGAAAGTTATTCTTTGGGGTGTCGATGACTATGAAATTTCTATTGAGGTTAAAGAGCAGCGCCTAAGAGAACTAAATATGACCCTCGCTGAAGTTGCCAAGGCGGTGCGAGAGTCTTCCTTAGATCTTCCCGCGGGCATGATTCGTTCTGACAGTGGCAACATACTGGTTAGAACTGAGGGCAAGGCCTATTCAGGTGAGCAGTTTGAAAATCTGGTGCTACGAAGCTACGCCGATGGCTCACAATTATTAATCTCCGATGTAGCAACAGTACGAGATACATTCCAAGAATCCAGCACCTTTGTGCACTTTGATAAAGAGTCTGCCGTCACTCTGGGGATTTTTTCCTTAGAAGACCAAAATTTGCTGGCGATTGATGAAGCTGTCAAATCTTATATCGAGAAAAAATCAGAAACCTTAGTTGATGGGCTCACCATTGAGCAATTTGAGCCACTATCTTTCCATCTCCGTGGTCGGCTCGATATGATGCTCTCAAATCTTGCCATGGGTGCCATACTGGTTGCTGTGGTGCTGACGTTATTTCTTAACGTTCAGGTGGGATTCTGGGTACTTCTGGGTATACCGGTAAGTTTTCTTGGGGCTTTTTGGTTGATGCCAATTAATCCCTATCCGGTGACCGTCAATGTTTTAAGTCTATTTGCCTTTATTATGGTGCTGGGGATCGTGGTGGACGATGCCATTGTGATTGGCGAAAGTATTTATACCGAGGCGCAACAGAAGGCGGCCAAGGTACTAGGAAATGATAAGAATGGGGTCTTTACTGCCCGAATTGAAGATGTGATTGAGGGCGCAAAAAAAGTCGCCATACCCTCAACCATTGGTGTTTTAACCACCATGGCCGCTTTTGCCCCCATGTTGTTTATTGGCGGGGTTGTAGCAGGTTTCCAAGAAGCCATTGCCGTAGTGGTGATTCTTTGTCTAATTTTCTCACTGATAGAGTCAAAGCTTATTCTTCCAGCTCACCTAGTGGGTATGAAAATTGGCGGTGTTTCTCAGTCTAGGTTTAAATTTATCGGCAAAATGCAGGCTAAGGTTGATAGGGGTCTTAAGCAGTTTATCGTAAACAAATACCAGCCAGCATTGGCTTACTGCTTAAAAAGACGTTACCTAACGGTTTCATTTTTCCTTGGGCTATTAATTATTGCCGGTGGTGCGGTAAATAGTGGTATCGCAAAATTTGAATTCTTCCCCAATGTACCCAGCGACACAGTGCGTGCCGAAGTAATTGTCTATGATGGTACATCCGCTAGCAGTATGGCTGACATCCTTACTACAATTGAGGGCGCAGCCTACCGCGTAGACGAAAGTTATCGTCAGCAATACCCTGAGGGCAAGGGGTTGGTCAAGCATCTATTATTCTATGCAGGCTCCGACACCTCTGGTACTTTTATCGTCTCACTGGTTCCCTCAGAAGATCGACTAATTTCGTCATTAACTTTTGAAAAGCTGTGGCGGGAAGAGGTAGGCCAGCTACCCAACGTCAGAAAGCAGCGGTACTTTGCTAGTACCAATGCCGGGGGTGGTGCGAAAATCAACTTCCAACTCAGTGGTTCTAACCCTGAACAACTCCTTCAGGCAAGTGACCGATTACAAAATAAATTGGCCCAGTATAACGGTGTTTTTGATATCTACAACTCACAGGGTACAGGCGGCAGAGAAATTCAAATCAGTCTCAAACCCTATGCCAGTCAGATAGGTATTAGTCTTGCCGATGTGGGGCGACAGGTAAGACAGGCTTTTTACGGTGAAGAGGTGCAACGCATTCAGCGTGGCGTGGATCGAGTAAAAGTCATGGTGCGCTACCCAAAAGATGAGCGTGATTCAGTGGCTAGCCTAGAAAACTTACTGATCCGAACCAAGTCAGGACAGGCCATTCAAATTGGTCAGGTTGCCGATATTAAGCTAGGACAGGGCCTATCAACAATCTCCCGAACCGATCGCAAGCGAACAGTGGATGTGACTGCAGATGTGGATTCCAGAAAGGTTCAAACGGGTACGGTTGTTTCGGATATAACCGATAATTTTATTCCCAAGTTACTTGAGCAGTACCCCCAAGTTGAATTTGATTTGGGTGGCTCAACCAAAGAAGAAAACACCCTTATTATGCGTACCATGGTAGGTTTTGCCGCGGCACTGTTTTTAATTTATGGGCTACTGGCTGTTCCTCTTCGCTCCTACGTCCAACCCTTAGTAATAATGTCGGTGATACCCTTTGGTTTTATTGGGGCAGTCGTTGGGCATATTCTATTTGGTATTTCACTCAACATGCTGTCAATATTAGGCTTAGTCGCCTTGGCAGGAGTGGTTGTTAATGACAGCTTAATTCTAGTTGAGTTTATTAATCGGCGGCAGGGTGCTGGAGAAACAATGGACGACTCCATTATGTCAGCCGGTAAACAGCGATTTAGAGCTATTGTGTTAACTACATTGACGACTTTTGTGGGTCTACTGCCCATGTTGTTTGAAACCAGCATGCAAGCACAGTTTGTTATTCCAATGGCCATATCGCTGAGTTTTGGTATTGTTTTTGCCACTACTATGACGCTTATTTTGGTGCCCTGTTGCTACCGCATCGTCTATGACCTAAAAGCTAGTATTCAATCAATGCGCCAAAGGCTTGGTATTGGCAGTTAAATCGCAGTAAAAAACTGAATTAACTGCGGTCAAAGGTTACAATGAAAAATTACTACACACAGATTGGAGTTGTCATTGGTTCTGCGTTTTATTGAATCCTCAAAGTTACCCACCCGATGGGGACAGTTTGATATTCATGGTTTTGAGGATCCCTACAAAGGTAAAGAGCATATCGCCATTACAATGGGTGATTGCGCTTCCGATGAACCTTTACCGGTCAGAATCCACTCAGAATGCTTAACCGGTGATGCTCTTGGAAGCCTGCGCTGTGACTGTGGCGAACAGCTTCAAGAGGCGATGCGCAATATAGCCGAGCTCGGGCGAGGCGCTATACTTTATTTGCGACAAGAAGGACGCGGGATTGGCTTGGTTAACAAAATACGTGCCTATAGCTTGCAAGATCAGGGCGCTGATACCGTAGAAGCAAATGAGCGATTGGGCTTTGGAGCTGATATGCGTGACTATTCTATCTGTGCGCCCATGCTTCAACATCTAGGCGCGAAAAAATTGCAGATAATGACCAACAATCCACGAAAAATCGATGCCCTAGAAAGTTTAGGCTTTGAGATTGTGGAGCGCATTCCTATCCAGGCAGAAAGCAATCCGCATAATGTTCAATATCTGGCCACCAAGGCCGGAAAATTAGGTCATATGTTTAATGATAAGGATAAGGATAAGTAGATGTCCCAAGGTTTAGCTAAACGTTTGATACCCTGTCTAGATGTCGACAAAGGTCGGGTGGTAAAGGGCGTACAGTTTGTGGATATCCGTGATGCAGGCGACCCCGTTGAAGTTGCAAGGCGATACAACGAACAGGGTGCAGACGAAATTACCTTCCTTGATATTACCGCCAGCCATGAAGACAGAGATACTATATTGCATACCGTTGAGCGCATGGCCGGTGAGGTATTTATCCCGTTAACTGTGGGCGGTGGCGTACGAGAATTATCCGATATACGCAACCTGCTCAATGCAGGTGCTGATAAAGTCGCCATTAATTCAGCGGCTATTAAAAATCCAGAATTTGTTAAGGCAGCGGCAGATAAGTTTGGCTCCCAATGTATAGTGGTGGCAATTGATGCCAAGCAAACTGATGATTCCGATAATCCAAGATGGGAAATATTTACCCACGGCGGTCGCAACGCAACCGGTATCTGTGCCATTGAATGGGCAATAAAAATGGCTGATTTTGGTGCCGGTGAAATACTGCTAACCAGTATGGATCGCGATGGCACTAAAAATGGGTTTGATCTACAGCTAACCTCAAGAATTAGCGATGCAGTTGCCGTACCTGTTATAGCCTCGGGTGGTGTAGGTAATTTGCAACATCTAGTGGACGGAGTTCAGCAGGGCGGTGCAGATGCCGTTCTCGCAGCCAGTATCTTTCACTTTGGAGAATACAGTATCCCTGAAGCCAAACAGTTTATGGCGCAGCAGGGAGTGTTAGTCAGATAGAGTTGAGTTTTATTTCTTAGTGGCAAAAAAAAGACCGCGCAAGGCGCGGTCGAGCACAGGTATAAAAATGCTAAGAGGAAATGTGAAATTAAGCAGGGTTTACTCTTAGCCATGGGTTTAAAAAGAAACCCAATGGACTGGTTAATTTAATCGGCGCTTCCTGCGCTGACAAACAGATACATTCGCCATTCTTGGCACCCATGGGCTGATGAACATCACCAGGCTCACGGACAATAAAATCACCTTCGGTATAAACAGATTTTTCATCAGAAAAACTGCCTTTTAAAACTACTGTGTATTCAGTACCTCTGTGGTCGTGCTGTGGTGTAGTACCACCGGCACAAATTTTGTGCAGAGCCACTTCATATTTACTTTGACCGGTAAATAATTTAGCAACTTCCATCGACTTAGAGAGTCTCTTCCAAATAGGCATTTCAGCGGCGTCATGAATAAGCTTATTAATGAGCTCTGGGAAACCTTGAATGCCTTTTTTGGGTTCAATAACAGGTTCTTCCACATGACCCTCATCAATTTTACGCATCACTTCCTCAAAAATGCTGTCATCAACTCTTTCAGGAGAAGAGATAGCCATTAGTTGAGCCCCAACTTGATCAAGACGTGCTACTTCTGCTCTACAGCTAGCACAAAAATGCAAGTGTGAAGCGACACAGATTGAAGTCGCAGTATCTAAAGTGCCTGCCGAAAACTCGACTAGCATCTCAATTGATGGATGGTGGTTTAAAACATTAGTCATTGATTAGCTCTTCTCTAAATTCCGGCGAGACTAGGATCTGCAATTTCTGTAGACCTAAACGCACTCTTGATTTAACGGTACCCAAGGGTAGTCCGAGTTCATTGGAAGCTTCGGCGTGAGATTTACCTTCTAAGTAAACTTTTCTTAGGATTTCATCCTGCTCTCGCGGTAGCTGTCCGAGGCTTTTGCGAACCTGCTCTTCGGTTTTTTTCTGTCTGAACAATGAAACTGGCGTTTCTTCATCAGGTTCATGCCAGAAGTCTTCATTCTCCAAAGGTAAATGCTGCGTGTTACATTTGCGGCGCAACATATCAATACGACAGTTTCTCGCAACGGTATAGATCCATGTAGTTGCCGAAGCTTTTCTTGGATCATAGCCGCCCGCTTTCTGCCATACTTTAATCATCACTTCTTGCACCAGATCCTCTGCCAATCCGGGAAACCAACCATCTTGACGACTAGCCTGTGCAAAACTCTTCAGCAATGGAGCAAAATGTTCAAAAAGTTGAGCAAACGCACGACGATCCTGAGTAGACCCTACTTCAACAAGAAGAGTGCTCCAGAGGTCATTGCGCTTTTCAGTACTTTTTAAAACCGCAACTTTCGGTGTGTTAGGCTGTTCTTTTTTCACGATAGCTCTTTGATTTTTCATCGTCTGATTGCTTTATTTGATGAGTCTAACAAGTTTTACGCCCTAATTAGAAATTAAGATCACTAATAAGGGGTGCAAAACATATGTTTCTATTATTAAAAAAAGGCAAAAAATACGATTTTTTATTGATAAATAAATAATGATCTATTAAGTTCTAAGATAAGATATACACGCACTAAGCTTCAACCCGATGGATCAGGTTTGATTAAAGTGTTTAAATAAGTTTTTACGGGCAAAAAATTTAGAGGGAACTTTTATGAGTCTTACACGGAAAATTGTCACAGCAATGCTTTTGGGCATGCTGGTTGGCGTGATATTAAATATCCTATTCTCTTCATCGCTGATATCTCAGCCAAGCATAGAATGGCTTCATACTAATCTTGTTTTTGGCCTGTTTGATACAGTAGGTCAAATCTTTGTTCGCTCCCTAAAGCTACTGGTTGTCCCTCTTGTTTTGGTATCTCTTATCTGTGGTGTTTCTTCATTGGGTAATAATTCAAGAATGGGCGCTGTGGCATTAAAAACCGTGGTTTTGTATCTGGTAACCACAGCCATCGCTATCAGTTTGGCAATATTGACAGCAGTTATAGTCCAGCCTGGAGTAGGTATTGATCTTGCGCTTGCCTCTGAGTTTGTTGCCAAAGAAGCACCGCCCCTCAAGCAAACACTGATTAATATATTCCCCAGTAATCCCGTTGAATCCATGGCTAATGGGGCTACCTTACAAATAATTGTATTTGCCCTTTTGTTCGGTTTTGCGGTCACAAAAGCCGGTGAGCAGGGGCAGAGAATTATCAGTTTCTTTAACGACTTAAATTCCGTAATTATGAAAATGGTGATGATGCTTATGTTAATCGCGCCTTTCGGTATTTTCTGTCTACTGGCCAAATTATTTGCCGACGTAGGCATTGGCATGATTATGAGTCTGGGCAAGTACTTCTTAACCGTACTTTTTGTATTGTTACTCCATAGCTTGGGTGTCTATTCATTGTTATTGAAATTCTTTACTGGGCTCAGTGTAAAAACGTTTTTAAGTAAATTGCGTCCGGCATTAGCGCTGGCTTTCAGTACCGCTTCAAGTGGCGCCACAATGCCAGTGACTATGCGAACAGTAGAACAGCGGTTAGGTGTTTCCAAGAGTGTTTCATCGTTTACGGTTCCCCTGGGCGCAACCATTAATATGGATGGTACAGCAATCATGCAGGGTGTAGCGACAGTATTTATCGCGCAAGCCTATAATATTGGACTAACCTTTGAAGGTTACTTGGCGGTGGTTTTAACCGCTACGCTAGCTTCAGTTGGAACTGCCGCTGTGCCTGGTGTAGGTCTGGTGATGTTAGTGATGGTACTTAATCAGGTAGGTTTGCCCGTGGAAGGAATCGGGCTTATCATTGGTGTGGACCGGTTACTAGATATGACCCGCACGGCGACTAATGTCACCGGCGACGCAATGGTCACTACAGTTGTTGCCAGTAGCGAGGGATTAGTGGACAAAACTGTTTTTGACTCGCAACTTAAGGCGGTTACCGAGGATTCGTAATTGTTAGCCCCGTTAGTGCAAAACAGTCAAACGCCTGAGCAGTTATATGGCGACCATATTCAGCAAAAATTAAGCCGCTTTCGTACAATTTTACAGGCCACAAATTTTGATCGGCTTATCATTGGCTCCGGTTCTGAAAAAATTCAATTTCAGGATGATATGGCTTACCCCTTTAAGACTAATCCTTACTTTAGAGAATGGGTGCCCCTCAACTATGCTAATTACTTTTTGTTTATTGATGCCGAAAATGAAAAGCCTAAACTTTATATTCAGTGCAAGCAGGATATTTGGCATTCCGCACCACAAAAATTAGCCGAAACCTATGCCCAGCATCTTGAGATAATCGAATACAGCTCTTTGGAAGCATTAATAAAGCAGCTTTCAAAATCAGCGGGTAGCCTCGGATTAATTAATGAGACTAATGATTTTGATTTAGACGCAAAAGCATGTAATCCACCTCAGATTTTAAACGCAATCGATTTTCAGCGACGCAGTAAAACGGCCTATGAGCATGCCTGTTTGCGAGAAGCTACTCGACTGGCTGCACCCGCCCATCTAGCGGCAAAGGATGCTTTCATGGCAGGCGCATCAGAGCTTGAAGTTGCCAGTGCCTATTTGAAAGCCTGTTATTGCGCAGAGAGTGAAATGCCCTACGCAATTATTGCAGGTATCAACGAGAATACAGCGGTGCTTCATCATCACCAGCTAAATAATCAGCCCGTTGAGCCGCAGAGTTTATTGTTAGATGCCGGGGTCCAGTTTAATCACTATGCCTCGGATATCACTCGAACTCACGCCTATGATTCAGGTAGCGATTTTTCATCAATGATTAATACTTTAGACCGGTTACAGCAAGATTTAGTTAGTGAGGCGGGCATAGGGAAAAATCCAGCGGCGTTACATGTTCAATCTCAATACGCGATTGCCAGTACTTTAAAACAGTTCAATATTTTAAAAATATCCGTGGAAGAGGCGGTAGAAAATAAAATCATTAATACCTTTTACCCCCATGGACTTAGCCATCATTTAGGCTGTAATGTGCATGACAAGGGCAGTCGCCTTGACAATGCTCAGGGTGATCAGATGCCCGTATCAGAAAAATACCCCCATCTTAGGGCCAGCGCACCTATGGTTGAAAATCAGATTCATACCGTGGAGCCTGGACTCTATTTTATTCCTGCATTGCTCGATAAATTAGAGGCAAGTAAAAATAAAAGCTCAGTAAATTGGGATCAGATAGTGCATTGGAAAAAATACGGTGGAATTCGTATAGAGGATAACATTATTTTGCACGCCAAAGGACACATCGAAAATGTCACCCGAGACGCGTTTAATTCGCTTAATTAGACCCATTAAACTTCGAAAACCCCCTAAATTAGACAAAATAACCCTTAACTGCGACCAAATTCCTAAGATTGCCAAATAGCATATTGCAAGCCATTTGGGCTGAGTCTAATCTTAAGTAATAATTAATAAAAAATTTGGGGATTTATATGGCAGGGCCAATTACTGGCGATTCATCGTCAAAAACAGTGGGTGAGCAACCACAGCAAACGCAACGGTTTGCATTTATTGCAATGACCTGTCTGTTTTTCTTTTGGGGATTTATCACAGTACTCAATGATATTTTAATACCCTTCCTAAAAGACTCTTTTAACCTTAATTACACTCAGGCAATGCTGGTTCAGTTTTGTTTTTTTGGTGCTTACTTTATTGTTTCTCCCTTTGCAGGAAAACTTATCGACAAGGTCGGTTACCAGCAAGGCATTGTACTCGGGCTTTTAACCACTGCGGTAGGCTGTGTTCTGTTTTACCCCTCTGCACAGCTCAATGTGTATGTACTATTCTTGTTTGCTTTTTTTGTTCTAGCCAGCGGTATTACAATACTTCAGGTTGCAGCTAATCCCTATGTAGCGGCATTGGGGCCAGATAAAACCGCTGCTAGCAGGCTGAATTTAGCGCAGGCCGCAAATTCTCTGGGCACCACAGTGGGTCCTATTATAGGAGCAGCCCTTATATTGGGCGCAGCCACAGCAGATGCCAGTGCGGTTCAGGGGCCATACCTTATTCTTGCTGTGCTTTTATTAGTAGTTGCGATTATGTTTCGATTTATAAAGCTACCAAGAATTGCCAGTGTAGAGAATGATGATAGCTCTGATGAGAGTGTTTGGAACCATCGATCCTTAGTGCTGGGTGCTCTAGCCATATTTTTATATGTGGGTGGTGAGGTTTCCATAGGTAGCTTCTTAGTTAACTACTTCGCAGAAAGCTCTATAGCTGGACTTAGTCATGCCGAAGCCGGTGAAATGGTTGCCTATTATTGGGGTGCGGCAATGATTGGTCGACTTGTTGGTGCGGCAGCAATGAATTATGTGGCACCCACCAAGTATCTCTCAGTGAACGCTTTAATAGCTATTGTGATGATTATCGTCAGTATGAATACCACTGGTAGTACAGCAATGTGGTCGATTTTAGCAGTTGGGTTCTTTAACTCAATTATGTTCCCAACTATTTTTACCCTGGCAGTTAAGGGCTTGGGTTCGCTGACGAGTAAAGGCTCCGGTTTAGTTTGCCAAGCAATTGTCGGTGGCGCGCTTATTCCATTAGTACAGGGTGTGGCCGCTGATATGATCGGGATCCAGTTGAGCTTTATTGTGCCAATGCTCTGTTATATCTATATCGGTTGGTATGCCCTTAGGGGAGCAGAATAGCAATTTAGCCCATTATTTATAGTTTGATAAAAAAGCCTTAACCCATGTTAAGGCTTTTTTGTTACTGCCCCAGAAATAACTAAATAGGCTTGTCCCTGCAAAAAACCCACAGTTCATCCTGTTAAATTGACAGATTGTCGATTCGCAATTGCCAAATAGGCAGTATTCTGCAATTTTGTATAACTTGGTAATAATCAGAGAAAAATCATCATGTTGAAGAAAAATATCCGAGTACTTTTAGCATCGGCTTTATTTATTGTAGGTGCACCGGTAAGTGCCGAATGGGATGAGAAAAAAATGGCAGAAAAAATTGATAATCTAGTGTCTCAAATGACATTAGAAGAAAAAGCCCTAATGACCTCAGGCAGAGACGCTTGGAGCACACAGCCTATTGAGCGCTTGAATATTCCCTATATTTGGATGGCCGATGGCCCGCACGGGCTACGAAGAGCGCCAACAACCTATTTATGGGGTTATGGTGATCAGGCGCCCGCTACCTGTTTCCCAACGGCCTCGGCACTTTCTGCAACCTGGGATATGGACTTGTTAGAAGAAGTTGGCAGTGCATTGGGCACAGAAGCTAATGCCCTAGGTGTTGATCTTCTTCTTGGCCCAGGTATAAATATAAAGCGCTCACCCTTAGCCGGTCGAAATTTTGAATACTTCTCTGAAGATCCGATTCTTTCAGGCAAATTGGGTGCGGCCTATATTAATGGCGTACAGAGTCAGGGCGTAGGTGCTACGGCAAAACACTATGTCGCAAACAACGTAGAGACCCAAAGAATGTGGGCTAACTCCAATGTAGATGAGCGCACCCTTCAAGAGGTTTACATGACGCCTTTTGAGATTGCAGTTAAAGAAGCTCAGCCATGGTCAGTGATGGCCTGCTACAACCGAGTGCAGGGCGAATACGGTACGGAGTCTGTGAGACTGCTGACTGACAAGCTCAAAAATGAGTGGGGCTTTAAAGGTTTTGTGGTATCTGACTGGGACGCGGTAGTAGATCGTGTTCAGGGTATCCGCGCAGGTATGCATTTAGAAATGCCAGGCAAGCCAGCAAGAATAACCAATAAAATGATTGTCCAAGCGATTAAAAATAATGAGTTAGACGAGAAGCAATTAGATGCAGTGGTAAAAGATATTCTGCGTATTGTATTTTTAGCGCAAGACAATCAGCAAGAACCTACAGACATCAAAGTTGAAGAGCATCACCAGTTAGCTCGTAAAGTTGCCGCTGAAGCTATGACACTGCTTAAAAATTCTAAAAAACTATTGCCGCTAGATAAAAGCCAGTATAAAAAAATAGCAGTAATAGGTGAGTTTGCAGAAAATCCACGTTATCAGGGTAATGGTAGCTCACAGGTTAAACCCACTAAGCTGGATAAGTTTACTGACGTTATCCGTGACGAATATGGTCAAGGTATCGAGTTAAGCTACTCCGCAGGTTACAGCCTAAGTAATGATGATGATCTATCGCTTATTGCTGAAGCCGCCAAAGTAGCAGGGCAGGCAGATGTTGCGATTATTTTAGCAGGCCTGCCGCTCAGCTATGAATCTGAAGGTATTGACCGCAAGCATATTGATTTGCCGCCATCTCATAACCAGTTGATTAGTGCGGTAGCAAAAGCGCAGCCCAACACAGCTGTTGCGCTCATTAATGGTAGTGCCATTGCTATGCCATGGGTAGACGAGGTCTCTGCAATTCTTGAAACCTGGTTAGGTGGCCAAGCCGGTGCAGGTGCAATTGCAGATACCTTATTTGGCAAGGTCAATCCATCGGGTAAATTAGCCGAGACCTTCCCAAAGCGTTTAGAAGATTCCCCCGCCTTTATTAACTTCCCGGGTGAAGATGGTCAGGTTATCTATGGTGAGCGCATGTTTGTCGGTTATCGCTATTTTGATAAGCTCAATATAGAGCCCTTATTCCCATTTGGTCATGGTCTTTCTTACACAGACTTCAGCTACTCTGATTTAAAGCTTTCAGCGAAAAATATCACAGATAAAGATCAGCTAGAGGTTAGCCTAACCCTTACCAATACAGGTAAGCGAGTAGGTAAAGAAGTAGTACAGCTGTATGTTGTAGATACTGAATCTACGCTACAAAGACCGCTTAAAGAGCTGAAGGCTTTTGATAAAATCGAGCTTGCACCCGGCGAAAGTAAGCAGGTTAGTTTTGTACTTTCAGTCAGAGACTTCTCATATTACAGTAAACAGTATGATCGTTGGCTCGCTGAAAGTGGTGAGTTTGAAATTCTTGTGGGTTCGTCTTCTCGCGATATGCGACTGAATGGCAGTTTAACGCTAACCAGTACAGAAGAACTGAACTACAAAATGACAGAGTTTAGTTTCTTTGCCGAACTTTGGAGTAACCCTCAACTCAAACCATTGCTAATCGACTTTATGCCAAAATGGATTAAAGCTATGACACCAGAGGGCAAGCCAGTAGAAGAAGCAAAGATCGAAGATTTCTTACAGCAACAGCCGCTAATTAAATTCCCTTATTTCACGGGTGGAGAGGTCAATGAGCAGCAGATAAAAGTGTTTGTTGATCAGATTAATCAGTTAACGTTTAACCCTTAAAGAATTAAAGGACAACAATGTTTAAATCTAATGCATTGTTGTCCTTTTTTAAGCCTAATCTTATTGAATAACCCTCAAACCCTAACCCTAAACGAATAATTTTAAATATTTTTTCTTTTATGTGAACTGCGTCACATTATTAAATTTTAATATAGTCTATCTTTCAATTATCGGTTGCCAAGACACTAAATCCACAGGGTTCCAAAATAGTTAGACTGTATAAAAGTTTTTTTATTAAAGAATTATTAGGCTTGCTATAGGCAAGATACAGAGACAAATAACAAAGTGTGCTTCCTGTTTCCGCCCCCTAAATGGGGGCATCTTTTCTTTGCAGGGTCTTTGGGTTTTGGATATTAGATATTTTGAATATAAAACTATTTAATAAATAGCCTACTGGTTTTAGAGGAAAGGGTTACAGTTTTTATTGGACATGCAGTAAATCTTTTAATTTAGGTATAAGATTCTCTATAGACGATGACTTAATAAAATAGCCCGCAATATCTAATTTAAGAGCACGTTCAAGCATTTCTCCCTCTTCAGCAGAAAGAACCACAATAGGTATTTTGTGGTGATTATTGATATTATCTTTGTGGCCACCCTCAGTTTCACGCTCCCGATATGCCACTATGAATTCAATGCCATCCATAATCGGCATTCTTAAATCAGTAAGAATTAAATCACAGTGATTATTTTCTAGAATATCTAGCGCATATTGACCATTTTCAGCGGTTAGGCATTCAAATCCGTGGTTGATTAAAGTCCCTACAATAAGTTTACGGCTTAATTTCTCATCCTCTACAACAAGAATAGTTTTTTTCATATTGATATGGCATCCAGCCTAGTTAAAAGGCAAGCGTCCTTCAAATCTTTGCTTACCTGCGGTTACAACTCAAAAATAAAACTCGCTCCTTTTCTCAAGAATAGTTGATCTGTGACTGTTTTGTGAAAGATGCTGTGTTCTATTCGATAATCCAAAACTCTAGCTTTAAATCACTGAAAAGAAGTTGTGTCAGATAACCACGCCATAAGTTTTAATCATTTTTTAATCGGATAAATATTTTAGGTAAAGATTAAGTGAACATAATTTCATGGTTTGCTCTTTCGAAAATTGATAGGGAAAGCCAAATGAATTTATCCCATAATTAAAATAGTTAACTGACTCCATTTGGAAGAAAATAAGCCCCTCAACTTACAATTGACTTTGATACAACCTAAGTTTGCAGGTAGCGCTAAATAACGGCAGTTAGCAATAAGCTTTGGAACTTAGTTAGAAACTAGATATATGAGATTGAAATAAGCTTAACTATACGAAATGACCAAAAGGAGTTTTTTGTATAGTGCTTCGAAGGGTTAATTTGATGTGCTAGAACCATCTTTTATTTATACCGTTAGGATTGCATAGGTTTAAACATTTTATATTGAGTTTTTTGTGAGAAAAAATGTAACGTTTTTTCCTAATTATTTACTGATAGTATTGTTGCGAAGCGAAAAAATAAAAAATGGGGTCAATTCAATGCGATATAAAAATTATCTATCATTATTCATAATTTTGTTAGTAAGTGGCTGTGATGTAAATTCAATAGCTAGCAAAAGTGATGATTTTGAGCGTGAAGTTCAAGGAAAGCTAACCTCAACCGTAAAAGTTAATCCAAGTATATGGCCCAAGCAGAATTCACCTGTCCAGAGAAAAAAATCTGAAGAAAAAAAGATTAAGGCGTTAGTCAGTCAAATGAGCCTAGAAGAAAAGGTCGGTCAGATTATACAAGCAGATATTGGCTCTGTAACACCAGAACAGGTGCGAAAATACCATTTAGGATCAGTGGTAAATGGCGGCAATTCTGCCCCTGGAGAAGATAACCGAACAACTCCAGATGCATGGGTGGCTCTCGCGGATGAATTTTGGCTCGCATCTACGGACAAAAATGGCGGTAGAATAGGTATTCCAGCCCTTTGGGGAACTGATGCTGTGCATGGTCACAATAATATATTAGGAGCAACGCTTTTTCCCCATAATATAGGGCTAGGGGCTGCAAATAATCCAGATTTGATGTATCAAATTGGCAATGTAACTGCCAAAGAAATACTGGTAACAGGTTTAGATTGGACGTTTGCTCCCACGATTGCAGTTGTCCGCGATGACCGTTGGGGGCGCACCTATGAGAGCTATTCAGAAGACCCAGCAATAGTTAAAGAGTACGCAAAGTATTTGGTAGAGGGTATTCAAGGCAAACTTAGTGATAATAGCTTTCTTGATGAAGACCACCTAATTGCAACTGCCAAACATTTTGTAGGTGATGGCGGAACTATAAATGGTCGAGATCAAGGCGATAATATTTCCAGTGAAGAAGAATTAAGAGATATCCAAGCTGCAGGTTATCCCAAGGCAATTAGTAGCGGTGTGCAGGCAGTAATGACATCCTTTAATAAGTTGGCACGGGCGCAAAATGCATGCCCATAAGGAACTATTAGTTGATGTTTTAGTGGGTCAAATGGGATTTGATGGCTTTGTCGTAGGTGATTGGAACGGCCATGGTCAGGTTGAGGGATGTACTAATGAATCCTGTGCAGCAGCCTTTAACAATGGACTGGACATGTTTATGGCACCTGATAGTTGGGAAGAGCTTTACATCAACACTTTAGCGCAGGTTAATAGTGGTGAAATTACAATGGCACGTCTAGATCAAGCTGTCAGTCGAATTTTGCGAGTAAAAATACGAGCAGGACTTTTTGAGGCTGGACTTCCATCAGAGCGAAAATACGCTGGACGTTTTGATTTACTATCAGTACCAGAACATCGTAAAGTTGCTCGGCAAGCTGTACGTCAATCTTTGGTTTTACTCAAAAATGAAAAGCAGTTGCTACCAATATCCCCATCTTCTCATATTTTACTTGCCGGTGATGGTGCAGATAATTTAGGCAAGCAGACAGGTGGATGGACTCTTTCATGGCAGGGTACTGGAAATAGTAAAAAGCATTTCCCAAAGGGTATGTCCATATACGATGGGATTGCACAGCAAGTTAATGCTGCAGGGGGAAAAGCAATATTAAGTGTAAATGGAGTGTACCCAAAAAAGCCAGACATCGCTGTCGTGGTATTTGGTGAAGATCCCTACACAGAGTTTCAAGGCGATAGGGCTCATCTGGATTTTCAATCTGAGGATGGCCTAAAATTATTAAAGAAATTTAAGTCTCAAGGAATTCCTACAGTAGCTATTTTTCTTTCCGGTCGACCCATGTGGGTAACCCACGAAATTAATGCCTCAGATGCATTTATTGCAGCTTGGTTACCGGGTACAGAGGCAGCAGGTATCGCTGATGTTCTCCTAACAAAAGCCAATGGCGAGATTCAGAACGATTTTCATGGAAAATTATCATTTTCTTGGCCTAGAAGCGGTTCGCAGACAATAGTTAATCACGGTGACAAAGATTACAATCCTCAGTTTGAATATGGTTATGGCTTGAGTTACCAGAATGAAGTTACGCTCGGCGTGCTATCCGAGGATCCCCAGCTTGGAGATATGGCACAGTCACAAAGTAAAAACTTTTTGATAGCAGGCGAGCCTAAACTACCTTGGCGTCTAACTATGCAAGATTCCGGTGGAACTGTTCAGGTAACATCATCAAAAGCAAATAGTGCATCTGGTGGTGTTGTTATGAAACCTCTAGATTACTCCGCACAGGAAGATTCTCGTTTATTTAGCTTCTCAGGTGATGGGATTATCGCTATCGAAGGAGAGTCAGTGGATATTTCACGAGAATCCAATGCAGATATGGCAATAGAATTACAGTATCAAGTTATCGGCGATGTTAAAGCTAATGCTCTCTTAAGTATGGGCTGCGGAGAAAACTGCCAAGGTGAGTTGGATATAAGCAAAGATTTTTCCAAAAAAGCTAACTTAGGCTGGCAAACCTCACGCATAAAACTAAGTTGTTTTGCTGATAAGGGAACTAAAATGACAGCGGTCAATTCCCCGTTTGTATTAAGCGTATCTGGAGAATTACAGCTACAGCTGCACAGCTTAAAAATTGTCAGTAATCAAGGTGATGCAAGTTGCTCGTTATAAAGTAAAAATGAATATTTAATCGAATTTAAATGGGAGCTACGGGTGGACTTGAGCCACCGATCCCAGCATTATGAATGCTGTATAGTAAAATTTAAGCCATTGTTTTTATTAACTATTTAGGGCATCTGTAGCCAGTTAAACGCCCCTGAAGTCCTGCAAGATCACCTGAGATCCCTACAAAACTCCTACAGTGAAAAGAGGGGGGTAGTGATCTGACGGTGGGGGCATTCACTATATGCGGTTCTATGGGGGGTTAATGCCTTTTTCAAGTGGTTCAATCTCTGAAATCAGACTCACTATATCTTTCAATTTAAGATTATTTTCCCGAAGTATCTCAATCCGCTTAAGAACCAATGATTCATAATCAGGAATGTCTCTGGAGGTAATAGACAACTCTTTTATTTTTGTTTTCTCAGAAATATGAGGCCAAACTTCTGGAATTAAGGCACCTTCCATATCAATGCAAGCATAATTCATAATTATCCCACTCCTACGTTGTTTGAGTTAAAGGAATAAATACAAGAGATATTCCTAGGCTAATCAAAACACTACCAATAACTTTATTTAAAACGGACTGACCTGAAATCATCAGCTTTCGAAGTGTTGTATTTGAAAAGAAGAGAGCAGTAAAACCAAACCATGCTAGGTGTGCTAAAGACATGAATAAACCATATCCAATCACAACATATAACGATGTATCTGAACTAACAATTTGTGTATATACGCTAATAACGAATAACATTGTTTTTGGATTTAAGGCATTTGTAAAAAAGCCCGTCCGAAAAGATACAAACTTACTTTGTGCCTGATTATTTGACAGGTCTATGTTCATATTGGTGGGGGCAGTGAATGTTCTATAGCCAATGTAGAGAAGATATGTCGCACCAATTATTTTTACAAAACTAAACAACAGTGGAAAATGTGCTACTAATAACCCCATACCAAGAATTGTATACATAACATGTACTTGTACACCTAAGGCAATTCCCAAAGCGCTTAGTAGTCCTGATGATCGGCCGTATAAATAGCTATTACGAGTAACCATTGCGAAGTCTGCACCGGGGCTGATAACGGCTAAAATAGTGATTGTTAATACTGCAATTAATTCAGCCATGGTCGATTGCCTCAGAAGATACTTTCTTTTTGAAGGTAACAACTAATACATCTCTACTTGCGTGCTCATTTGGGTTGAGTTGTTTGACTGAGGTGATGCCATGGAATATGTTCTGGTCATCAAGAAGAGCCATGCTTAAAGGCGATTTCATTGTAAATTCATTTATTTTGTTTTTATTTAAGTCATATATACAGGTATTTCCACCATCTATATTATTTCTGTTTATCATTAATATTATTACAAAATTAACTCCATCACGATGTATGCCTTCAGGTGTAGGTTCGCTTTTTTTCTTAGCATGAGCTTCTATTCGAAACTGGTGGGCTTCTATATGCCAAGCATTAGATGGGGACAGACGGCCAAATATTTCACACCCAAGTGCAATAACACTTGTAAATGAGACATTATCCATAGTTGTAGCAAGTATTGGTTTATAATGACGAGCAATGCCTCCATTCAAAGAATTGTAATGCAGTGTTTGGTAGTGAGGTTGATGCGCCTCCCTTTGCCATATTTTGCTATATGGTAAAGCACTTAAAGTTGCATGCCTACGTTTTCGATAACTTCCACCATCTGCCATGTATTGATCAGTTATAAGGCTATTCCAGCTTCGTGCAAAGTTACCCCAATCATGAAAAGAATAATCCTTATTATTTAGTAATGCCTTAACTTGTTCTGTTTGCAAATAGCAATATTTTTCATCCATCAACAATTCACACACTGTATTTATGCTTATATTATCTTCATCTATTTTATTATCTATCATTTAGGTTTACTCCAAATTATTCCCTAAAAACCATGTTTTTAGATATTTCCTAATAATGTGAGACTTTATTTGCACGAAGCAGATTTTGAGATAAAATAGGCAAAACAAACCTAGTTTTTGTTAGAAATTTTCGCCATATCTATGATTACCGATACTTACCTCTTCATTCAGAAAAATGTGCCTTATTCTTCTTTCACTCTCGTGTAAAAATATCTGAGCCATTCCAAGAGTAGTTTATCTGCGACTGTTTTGTGAAAGATGCTAATTTCTATTCGATAATTCAATTTTCTCAAGAGTTATATGGGCCAAAAGCAGCTTTTTTCGTGAACTGCGTCACAGAAATGAGTAAAAATTGCCCCCTCCCATAAAATATTTACTAGCCTCTAGTCAAAGGCGTGTAGCTTTCTCATTTGATTACCCTCCGGTAGATGTTCTTTTGAAGATCACTCCAAAACTCAATTAATACATGGAGGTATCCCAAATGGATATAAAAAAGTTTTTATTACGAGCAGCTTTATGTCTTAGCATAGTGCTGGGCCTATCAGCCTGTAATCAATCAGAAACAAAAGAAACCGCTTACCAAAAACGCAACCAAACACTAGCACTAGAAACTGAACCCGCATCCTTTAGAAAATACGCCCTAGTTTCCAGTGGCGATATTAATGTACAAAATAACTTTGTCACCGATGGCCCTTTAGCGGATGTGCATAGTAACGGGGCTATTAATGCCCGAAGTCTATCGTTAGATATATCGGGCAGAATTACCGCAGCAAACAAACCTGATGGGGCTATAGTGCGGTCATTCAACTATGACAGCCCATTAGATGAAAAAGAGAGTAAGTTTGTACAAATAAGAGCCTTAAAGGTCAGTGAATACCTTAATACCAACAACCTTGATGAATACTATCTACTCACCGCCGATGGCAAAGCCCTTTACAAACAGCAGGGGGCAAAAGATACCGAGATCGCCAACACTGATATAGAATTTTCATACGAAAATAATACATGGACACTTACTGCCAACCAAGCCACCTTAAACAGCCCCTTAGTCGTAGAGTCTAGCCTCTCCATTCAAGCCGCCAATTTATTTATTGCGGGTACCTTGATGGTTAAGGGTGACCTAGATGCACGGGGTGAGCTTAATATCAATACCGGCACACCTTTTGAAAAAGCCTTAATAGTCGATAGAAATATTAGCGTTGAAAAACTAGTTACCATTGGCCGCCTTCATGGCAGTGGTTCATTTACCTCTTATGGCGAAGTTAATATTTTAGGTAATGCCGAAATCGATGGTGATGTGAATTTATACGGCGATGCCAAAATTAACTTCCTTGATAATATTTTCAAAGCAGCACTTTACGAAGCCCAAGAACAGGCCGGTGAAGAAACTATCTCCATGACACTGGTTCATTCTCAGTTATTCTCAGATGTAAAAGGCAAAAACAGTGTGGTGCTTTTCACCTTTGTAGAGGGTGACTATATTATTAACGAAAATGTGGTTAATTCGTTAATAGAAAATAACCAAATAGATGACTTTAAATTTAAGTCCTACCTCTATGGTGCCAGTATCGACTATGGCGCACAGCTGCAAAAATTTGATGGCCTAAGCCCTTACTTTGCCAACAAGCAAGCCATACTCAAAAAACTCGCTGACGAAGGCTATACCGGCATTAAAATCAGCGAAAGCCTAGATATTGCCCCCTCTAATTTGTATCACAGCTTTAAAGATCAACATGGCAACCTAATAGGTACCTATCAGGTTCACTCCCTTGCTGATCAATTTAATCAAGATAACCCAATTATGCTCACTCAAGAGGACAGAGAGGGCGCTATTTATGAAATGGATAACAAAGCAGAGATAGAACAGCAGCAAGAAGACCAAGCAAAAGAGCAATTCGCACTCGCCAAACAAGAAGTTATTGATAGTGAAGACTATGATGAAGAGAGCAAAACACAGCTTTTAAGCGAGATGAATGAAAGCATCGAAGCTGAACAATCGGTAGATAAGGTTGCTCTTGGAAAAGAAGCCACCCAAGACAGGGTCAATGAATGGGTTGAATACAAAGACCTAGCGACTGAAAACAAGGAAGTTGAAGTCGCAGAAATAGCCGTTGAAGGCCAAGGCCAAACAAGGGGTTGGTTTAAAAAGTTAAAACGTAAATTAAAACGTATTTTTAAGAAAGTGACCTTTAGGGATTGCAAAAAGAGATATGAAAAACGCTGGATTAAGGGTGTTGATACGGATAAAACTCAGTTTATAAAAAACCAAAAACAAGATTTCTGGTATTCATATATAACTATCTATAATGAAAAATGGGGTTATTGCACACCAACTTCTATAGCGATGATTATTAATTATCACAATCATATTATAAAAAAGAAGGGGACACTCTATAATTTAAAGACCGAAAGGCGCAGTAGGACTAACAAATTGTCACATGAACTGGCGAGTAAATTTGGTACAAGTAAACAGCCAGGGGTTGGAACTCCTTGGGAGAGTTTTCGTCGTGTAATCCCAAACACTACCAAGGCAAAATTACGAGAATTAGGTATTAAAGGTTATTCCTATACTTGGCAAACGTCTAAAAGGAATATAGGTGGACAGTTTAATACAATTAGATATTACATAAACAAAAATAATCCAGTCATGCTGACTTCCCTAAAAGGTGCCAGATTTGATGGTTTTTATCAAAAATACCTTCATGGCAGTCATTCTATGCCCGTGATTGGTTATCAGCAACAATACTATAAAGGTGTTTGTTATAAAAAATGGCGTGCAAAGAGGAGTTGGCTATTGGTAGATACCACCTGGTTTAGCCGTGCTTATATTCGGTTTGATAATAGAGGGAATTACAGAAAACATTCAAGGGTGACTTATGTTCGTGCTTATTAAATTAATACCAATCATTTTTGCTATCTATATGATTAATGCCTGCTGTGCTGGTGGTGATTGTGAAGAAACATGTTTCAGTACTGGTGGTTGTGGGAGTGTATGCTCAGGTGTTGGCGGTTGTGGCAATACCTATAAATACTTTCATTTTTCAGAGTTCTTTTATGATGATCAGGGCGCCCTCATTATTACCTATGAGGCAAATATGGATAACCCAAATAGTATTAAAAAGTACGTCAAATTTAATACGGAAACTTACAAGTGGGAAGCTTCTGAAGTTGTTAAAAAGGTGATAGCTGATGAGCAAATTGCCACATTTGGTAAAACCATTATTAAGAATTCGGATAATGCTGTGGTATTTGAGCAGTCAATTCCCAGTATTTCTGATATTCAAAGCCAAACTAAAATATCACTTCCCAATGCAGAGGCCTATTACAACTACTTTAGAACGGGCAATGATTATCGTTGGGATAGAAAGACAATCATTATTAAAGTGGGTATTAATAAAAAGACTGATAAATGGGGTGGAAAGAGTTTTACCGGAATGCATGGCTTTTTGGCCGAATATGATGAAATAAATAGCCTATGGAATGTAAAGCATTTGCATAGCTGGTCAGGTGATTTTAATACAGGTGCTTTAGACCTTAAAAATTCGAATAATTTTTATTCATCACTTAGTGAAAGCGGTTGGGGCCATAGGGCTTTTGTAAACGCGAATATATCACTTTGCCATCAACAAGATGGTGGTAATGATGATCCCTTTAATAGTTCTATAAAATGTTTGGTTAAGCATGAAAATGGTGAAGTTTCACTGCAAAAACTCTATGGTGAAATATTGCCAGCTCAATATGCTGATGTCCTTAAAGACATACATCAGAATAAGTTTTCCAGACCAGCAATCTCAAGAGTATATTTTGATAAAAACCAAAATCTATACGCCTTCTACAACAACACCGAAGAGGCCAAGGGCAAATACTTCTACTTTGAGATGTATAAACCCGATCAGCCGACAGTGGCCCAACATAAACAAAAGATTTATTGGGACTAAATGTGCTTCGTTTTATAGGTTGTTTGTTGATTATTACTCCTGCCGCCTTAGCGGATATTTATTCCTATAAGGGGCAGGATGTTTATTTGCAGAAGTTAGAGGAAGATCGTTACCTAAACGATAAGGGTCATGTGGTTGGTATTAGCGATAACTTCTTTATCAAGTTAGATACTGAAATAGCAGTGATTTTAGAGAAGTACGATTTACAATTAGTTAAAACCTATTCCAATAACCTTTATAAAGTTCAACCCAAGTTTAAGACCGATGTATTGATGTTAATTGAAAAGGTCGATGCCGACTCATTAACTCAGTACGCCTACCCCAATTTTATTAAAAAAATCCAAGCGCGATGAGACTCGTCTTATTTTGTTGTTTACTCCTGTTATTGGGTTGTAACAATAAGAATAATTCACCTACTCCTGAACCCCTGTATCAAGAACAGTGGGCGATTCACTACAACAAACCATTCTATGAAGCCTATAACATTGACCCAAATGCTCACATTCATTCTGAGGGAGTCGCCTATACTGGCAGGGGTATAAAAATAGCGGTTATCGATATTGGCTTAGATAAAAACCACCTAGAATTTAAAGATAATATTATTAATACTATTAATAGTGCCGATGGCTCTGATGATGTGAGTTGTCAACACTCAGAAGACTGTTTTCACGGTACCGCAGTGACCGGCATTATTGCCGCTAATATCAATGGCTATGGTTTAAAGGGTATTGCCCCAAATGCACAGATTAGTTTTATTAAACTCGATTTAGGTGGTTATACAGGTGATGATGAAATCCTAGCGGCATTCGACTATGCCGAGAAACTGGATGTGGATATTGTTAGCAATAGCTGGGGTACCGAAGATGTATCGCCAGTGATTATCGAAAAAATTAACCACATGGCAATCAAGGGTAGAGACGGCAAAGGCATCCTAATGGTATTTGCCAGTGGCAATGAGGGCAAAGAAGTCCCTGATGATGAATCAATGCTTGAGACTGTAATAGGGGTAGGAGCGAGCGACGAAGACAACCTTAGAGCTATTTACAGTAATGTTGGAGCGGGCTTAGATATAGTCGCACCCGGCGGCTTTAAATTGGGTGTTACTACCACTAATTACAGAGATGATGGCAATAGTGCTTTTATAAAAGCCGAAGACCCAGATGGATTTATAGGAACCTCGGCATCAACCCCTATAGTCAGTGCTGCTTTAGCCTTGTTACTTGAAAAGAATCCACAGCTCACCCGTCAACAGGTTCAGCAACGAATAAAAGACAGCGCCGATAAGATAGGCAATGTTGAGTATATCGAGGGGCATAATCCTTATTACGGCTACGGGAAGCTAAATGTGAGTAGGTTGTTGGAGTAGCTGATTAGTGTTTCTTATAAAGCTTAGGTAGAAACTAATTAATGAGAAAGGATAAGGATATTTTTTGTGAAAAATGAGTATGTGCGACAGAGACGGAATCTAATGGTACTTGCTACATTGTTGTTATTTATAGAGTTAGTGGGTGTTCAATCTGATTCTATTAGTTTGCTAGACATCAACTTTGATGATTCCAATTCTCCAGAGTATATAAAACCAATGTTATTTACTGTGTTTGGTTTTGTGTTGATTGGCTATGTTCAGTGCCTTTATTACCAAGGATGGAGGTTAGTGAAAGTTGGTTATCAGGAGGAGGTAGATAAATCCATTGATAAGATTTGTCTTAAAGAGGTGCAAAGAATACAAAAGGCTGAGGCAACGCGAATAAATAATGAGCATTATTATGATATTGATATGCCATATCTGCTAAGTATGGAAAAATATTCTAGACCGAAAATTTCAGAGTTTTTAAGAAATGAAAAACAATTAGAAACAACCATGGGTCATTATCCCGGGCATTCAATGATTAAGAGTAATAATATCTCAGTTAGAGCTATTACCAAACCATATGTTTATTGGCGGCTGATAGCTAAAAATAGCCTTATTACCAGCTTTTGCAGACCAGAAAGCTATACGCATATATGGCCTCTTGGTTATGCTTTGTTTGTTTTTGGATACACCTTTGAGTCAATGTTGACTAAACTGGTTAACCAATAAAAAGCTCTATGCTGAAAATAACTTATTGATTTATATGGTAGCTACGGGTGGACTTGAACCACCGACCCCAGCATTATGAATGCTGTGCTCTAACCAGCTGAGCTACGTAGCCACTAAGATGTTGGAAGCCGTTCCAACTATTGCAGTTACTCTTGGAACGGGCGCGCATTTTCGCTACAGATAGCCTGTTTGTCAAGCCATTCCCCTGTTATATCACTGATGTTAGGCGATTTTATCGGCTTGCTAACTTTTTCTATTAATTTACTGAGGTTTTCTTAGCTATGGCAGTGGCAATGGATCCGCTGACCACCAGTATTGCACCTAAAATAGATAGCCCTGTCAGTGGTTCTACAGCCATATCTGAAATAGGCATTAGCTGGGCGATGGCAATGGTGAATAGTGGGGTGATGGCGATGATTGCGCTGACTCTAGAGGCTTCTAAGTGCACCATGGCTTCAGCAAAGCATCCGTAGGCAATGAATGTGTTTAGCCCGCAAAATAGCAGTGCGGCCCATTGTAGGCTACTTAATTGCCCTAATGTAGAGAAGTCACTGAGGGGAAGAAACACTAGGCTACCTATCCAATAGAGAACCAGCATGGTTTCGGATGATTGGAAGTCGTTGAGCAGAAACTTTTGGATAATGGCATAGCCGGTCCAAAAGATGGCTGACAGCATAATAAACAGCAACCCTAGGCCATAGTCGCCAAATTCGATGAGTAACTGGCCTATCTGGCGTTCAAAAAATAGTATTAGTCCTAAGGCAAACCCAATAAAGCCTAGCCATTGAGTGCGGGTCAATTGTTCTTTAAATAACCACAGGCCTGCTAGTAGCAGTAGCATTGGGGCGAGCTGAATCATGACCTGTGTGGCTTCTGCTGAGGTTTTTTCTAGGCCGAGAATGTAAAAGCCGTAGTTACCGGTGAGCAGAAGCCCTGCGATTAAGGTCATGGATAATAGTTTGGGTGATTTTAGCTTATGCCCGTTGATGATTTTTTGGGTAATTAGCAGATAGGGAGTGAGCAGTAGGGCGGAGATGAAAAACCGAAAAAAGGTACTGGTGGCGGGCCCGATGGTGGGCACCACTTGGTGTAAAGCCACTGGCAGGGTACCCCACATGGTGGCGGTACCCAGTGCTAGTAGTAGTCCAAATTTCCAGCGACCACTGAGGGCTTTTAGTTTAGACATTAAAGCGGAAGTGGATCAGATCGCCGTCTTGTACGATGTATTCTTTGCCTTCGAGTCGCCATTTTCCGGCTTCTTTTGCTCCCTGTTCACCATTACCGGCAATAAAGTCTTCATAGGCAACCACTTCGGCGCGAATAAAGCCTTTTTCAAAGTCGGTATGAATCTTACCGGCAGCGTTGGGTGCGGTGGCTCCGATGGGGATGGTCCATGCGCGAACTTCTTTGGGGCCTGCAGTAAAGTAGGTTTGTAGGCCTAGCAGTGAATAGCCGGCGCGAATCACACGGTTTAGACCGGGCTCTTCCATACCGAGTTCTTCGAGGAATTCCATTTTTTCGTCGTCTTCGAGTTCGCTGACTTCGGCTTCTAGTTTGTTACAAATTGGGACAACAATCGCGCCTTCCTGTGCGGCAATTTCTTTGACCGCATCAAGGTAGGGGTTGTTTTCAAAGCCGTCTTCGTCGACATTGGCGATATACATAGTCGGCTTTATAGTTAGCGGATTGAGCTGCTTGAGAACGCTGAGTTCGTCATCAGTTAAACCTAGTGAGCGCAATGGTTTCGCTTCGTTTAGATGAGGAATGACCTTCTCTAAAACTACCACTAAGGCTTTGGCATCTTTATCGTTGCCTTTGGCGGCTTTAGCCGATCGCTGAAGGGCTTTTTCGGCGCTTTCTAAATCGGCTAGTGCGAGTTCTGTGTTGATTACAGCAATATCGTCGGCGGGGTTTATTTGGCCTTCGACGTGGATCACGTTTTCATCGTCAAAACAGCGCACTACGTGAGCAATAGCGTCGGTTTCGCGAATATTAGCAAGAAACTGGTTACCTAGACCTTCACCTTTTGATGCGCCGGCAACTAGGCCAGCGATATCTACAAATTCCATACTGGTGGGTATTTGTTTTTCGGGCTGAACGATTTCGGAAATCATATCTTGGCGCTGATCGGGTATGGGGACAATGCCCGTGTTGGGTTCGATGGTGCAGAAAGGAAAGTTTTCTGCGCCAATACCTGCTTTGGTCAGGGCGTTGAATAAGGTTGATTTGCCGACATTTGGCAATCCGACGATGCCACAATTAAAACCCATGCTGTTGTCCTTTTTGGCTACTAGTTAGCGCTGTGAAGTTGGTTCATCGCTTGCTCCCATTGACCTTCAACGGCATGGGGCAGGTGATGTAGTGCATCACTGATGCTGTTATCTATAAGTTGCTGATCACCTTTGGAGGCTTTTTTTAATACATAGTCTGCAACTTGGTCTGCATGCCCTGGGTGACCAATTCCAATGCGTAAGCGGGCGAATTCTTTGTTATTGCCGAGGCTTTTTATAATGTCGCGCAAGCCGTTATGACCACCGTGACCGCCCCCTAATTTAAGCCTTGAGCTGCCGGGGCTATGATCGAGTTCGTCATGAGCGACTAGAATATTTTGTGGCTCAATTTGATAAAACTTGGCCATGGCGCTTACTGCCTGTCCACTGCGATTCATATAGGTACTAGGGATTAATAGGCGTACATCTCTACCATTCAGTGTGATGCGCGCAGTTTCGCCAAAGAATTTTGTTTCTGCGCTGAGTGTCGCGCTAACGGAATGTGCGAGTTCTCTAACGAAATCGGCTCCGGCATTATGACGCGTTCGTTGATATTTAGAGCCGGGATTTCCCAGCCCTACAATCATATCTACGGGCGTTTCCAATGTCGGAGCCTTAGGTTAAGCAAGTATGAAGATTACTCTTCGCTTGCTTCCTCTTCGCTACCTGATTCAGATTCTGGTGCATCTGGAGTTTCAGGTGCTGCATCAGAAATCTCTTCAACTTCCTTCGGCTTGTTAACTGCAGCAACAGGAAGATCGTGATCATCACCGTGGCTCAGGGCAACACTTTCAACGCCTTTAGGTAGTTTGATATCAGAGAGGTGAACTGAACCACCAAGTTCTACTTCAGCCATATCAACTTCGATATATTCTGGTAGATCTTTTGGTAGACAGCTAATTTCAATATCCGTCATGCTGCGAGCAATCAAGCCACCACCCAACTTAACGCCAACACATTCTTCTTCATTAATGAAGTGTAATGGTGCTCTTGTTTGTAGCTTGGTAGTTTTGCTGACACGGAAGAAATCCATGTGCATTACGTGGGCTTTAGCGGGATGACGCTGAAGATCTTTAATAATTACATCTTCAGATTTGCCATCGACTTCTAATGAGATAATGTGAGAGTAAAAGGCTTCGTTTTCTAGCGCTTTAGTAATATCTTTTTGAGATAAAGAAATTTGCGCTGGGGCTTTTTTACCACCGTAAACGATAGCGGGTACTTCTCCGGCCAGACGACGCAGGCGGCGGCTCGCACCTTTCCCTGTATCCTCGCGACCTTTCGCGTGTATAGTAAAATCAGTAGACATGGTAGTCTCCTATAATATGCCAAAACAGACCGCGACCAGACCTGTAATGGAGTTAAGTGCCCATAATTGGGCGATAAAATCAGTGCCTGTTATTGTACAAACATGGCGCTGATAGATTCTTCATTGCTAAGGCGTCTTACCGACTCACCTAAGAGCTTGCCTAGCGTTAGTGTGCGGATCTTGCCGCACTTTCTCGCTTCTTCAGTGAGTGGAATACTGTTTGTTACCACTAGCTTGTCGAGGCTTGAATTTGTAATATTGTCGATAGCTTTACCTGAAAGCACTGGGTGAGTTGCGTAGGCAACTACTTTTTCTGCACCAAACTTTTTAAGTGCCTCTGCGGCTTTGCAAAGCGTTCCTGCGGTATCAACGATATCGTCAATTAGCAGACAGGTACGACCTTCAACTTCACCGATGAGGTTCATCACTTCGCTTTCATTAGCTGAAGGACGACGTTTATCAATAATAGCTAGGTCACAACCGAGTTGTTTTGCCACGGCGCGCGCTCTAACAACACCACCGATATCGGGCGAAACAACCTGTAAATTTTTGTAGTTCTGACGTTGGATATCGTCAAGAAGTACCGGTGCACCGTAAATATTATCTACAGTACAGTTAAAGAAACCTTGAATTTGTTCTGCGTGCAGATCAACGGTCAATACACGATCTACGCCAGCATTGGAAAGCATATCAGCAACGACTTTGGCGCTGATGGGTACGCGCACTGATCGAACGCGACGATCCTGTCGAGCATAACCAAAGTAGGGAACAACGGCAGTAATACGTTCCGCTGATGAACGACGAAGAGCGTCGACCATCAAAATGAGTTCCATTAGGTTGCGATGAGTTGGCTCACAGGTAGGCTGGATAATGAATACATCATGTCCACGAACATTTTCGCGAATTTCAATATTGATTTCACCGTCTGAAAAGGTGCTAACAAGTGAGTCACTTAGTTTTATCCTAAGTGATTTAGCAACTTCGTTTGCGAGTTCTGGATTAGCATTACCGCTAAAGAGCATTAATTTAGACACATCTTCTTCCTGACTTTGCAATTTGAAAGATGGCTGGGGCGGGAGGATTCGAACCTCCGAGTGTCGGGATCAAAACCCGATGCCTTAACCACTTGGCCACGCCCCAGTTATAAATTTTTCAATTGTTTATGCAGAGGGGATTGATTGATTCCCTGTGCTACAAATGAATTCCAACTACTTGGTACCTGTTTATGTACCTGTTTTGCTTCCTCTTCACTATCGAAAGGGCAGAACACACTGGCTCCAGTCCCCGTCATTAGCGGCCTTCCAAAGGATTTTAGCCAGTCTAATGCCTGTTTTACCTGTGGATAGAGTGTTTCAACCACAGATTGACAGTCATTTCTGTACTGTACCTCCGAAAGGGCGCGTATTTTGATGGCTTGAGCGTTCCTTGTCAATTCACTATTTGAAAAAATTTCCTTTGTGGAGATCTTTATTTTCGGCGTGATAATCAGATACCAATTTTGTTGGCGCTCAACGGGGGTTAAATGCTCGCCAATACCCTCAGCAAATGCGGTCATTCCGTGAATGAAAACTGGTACGTCTGCACCTAGTTTACAGCCAATATTAGCTAGCTCATTTGCGGTTAATCCGCATTGCCATAAATAATTAAGTCCGACTAAGGTAGTGGCTGCATTGCTACTTCCACCCCCTAAGCCTGCACCCATGGGTAATTTTTTATCTAAATCAATATCACAGCCCCATTGGCAGTCTGTGACTTGTTGCAGGGCTTTGGCCGCTTTGTAGACTAAATTATCTTCAGGCTTTACCTCATTAAGATGGCTGGTGAGATTAATTTCTGGATTCTTGTTAGCGGTAAAACTAAGTTGATCGCCGTAATCGAGAAGCTGAAACAATGTTTGTAAATTATGGTAGCCGTCGTCTCTGCGATTAAGAATGTGCAGAAACAGATTAATTTTTGCGGGTGAGGGCAGGGTAATTGAGATCATTTTACTCGGCCGCCCTGTTATTAGAAAATTGCCAATCAGAGATAATAAGCTTAAAGGAAAGCTCGCCCTGTCGGCCAGCTATTTTTTTCGGGGTCCAATAGGCTCCGGTCTGAGAGTAACTTAAAATGCTAATCTGCCATCCGGCCTGTTGAAAATTTTCAAGCTGACCTGTTTGCGCGCGCTGAATATCGGTGGCAGCAGAATGATTGGGGGATATCAGACCTTTGACCCACCAGCTTAGTGCGGTAATAGGTAAGGGGATACCTGTGAGCTGCATGGTCAGCTGCTGTGGGCTAGCGGTAATTAATTGTCCGCCTTTTTGGATCTCAGCTTGATCGCTATCACCTACTACAAAGGCTGTACCAAACCCCAGTGGCCCATTCAGTCTCAGTTGGTATTCTTCACCCTGCTGCTGCCAAAGCATTCGTATTGATTTAGCATCTGTGGCTGTTCGAATGCCTAGCTTTGCGTTGATTTGCCAGTTATCAAGTTCGGATAATGAGGGTTTAGCAGATTCAAACCCATCGACATTAATAGCCTGATATTTTGTGGTTGCACAGCCAGATAGAAGCATTATCAGTAATGCGCCTACCCATAACAGAAGATGGTTATTCATTATTCCTGCCTGCCGATACTTAAAATTAATTTTGAATCTAGTGGTTGGGGTTGATGTTAACAGCTATGACTAGAACTGTCCTCTGAGAGCTAAGAGTTTTTATTTATTCTTCAGCAATTTTCCTATTACCGCTCACTCTAGTGTAAAATTGCGCTTTGTCACTCTGATTGTTCTCGGCTTATAGATAACTTTCGCCGTATATCAGAGTCTTAAGATAGTGTTTTAACCTTCTGTTGGGTATGGATATAGTTTGATGGCCTTTGACATCATAGTATTTGGCATTAATCACAAATCGGCTTCGGTAGATTTGCGTGGTCGCGTTGCCTTTGCCCCTGAGACAGTTGTCGAAACGCTGCGCTCTGCTCAAGTCAGTCTTGATTCTAGTGAAATTGCCCTACTTTCTACCTGTAATCGAACAGAAATTTATGCCGCTGGTGAGCTTTCGGATAAACAATTATTAGCTTGGTTAGCAGCAACAAAAGGGCTAGATGTAACCGAAATTGAAAGCTGTTATTACTGCTTGCGCGGCGATGAAGCAATTCGTCATATGATTCGAGTGGCCAGTGGCTTAGATTCATTGGTCATGGGCGAGCCACAAATTTTTGGGCAAATAAAATCCGCTTACTCGGTAGCCCAAAAAGCTGAAACAGTATCAGTGCATCTTAATGCGGCATTTCAGTGGGCCTTTGCGGTAGCGAAACGCGTGAGATCGGAAACCGCAATCGGTAAAAACCCGGTGTCGGTGGCCTATGCATCGGTGAGTCTAGCTGAGCAAATTTTTTCTGATTTAAAAACCGCGCATGTTTTGTTAATTGGTGCCGGTGAAACCATTGAGTTGGTTGCGCGTTATTTGCGTGATAAAAAAATTGGTCAGATTACTGTGGCTAATCGCACGCTGGAGCGGGCGCAAGAGCTGGCAGAAGATTTTTCTGCGGAAGCGATTTTGTTGGCAGACATGCCAGAGCATCTGCATAAAGCCGATATTGTAATTACTTCTACAGCCAGTCAGTTGCCAGTTCTGGGTAAGGGTGCGGTTGAAGCTGCCCTGCAAAAACGTCTTCATAAGCCGATGTTTATGGTCGATATTGCAGTGCCTCGTGACATTGAGCCGCAGGTCGAGGCTTTGGATGACGTCTATCTTTACACGGTTGACGATTTAGAAGAGGTTATTCAGGATAATCTTAAGGCGCGGCAGAGTGCAGCTGATCTTGCTGCGCAGATTGTGGATGAAGAGGTCGACAACTGGTCTTCTAAACAACGTGAGCTAACGGCGGTCGATACTATCAAGGCTTTTAGAGACAGTGTTGAAACGATTCGCGATGCGGAGGTTGAAAAAGCACTGGTTGCCCTAGAGCGCGGACAGGACTCAGCCGAGGTTATAAACACATTGGCGCGCAATCTCACTAATAAGCTCTTGCACAAACCTACCACCAAGTTAAAGCAGGCGGGTGAAGAGGGCTGCGAAGATACTATTAATGTGACACAGGCACTGTTTGGATTGGATAAAAAATAAACTATAAGCTTTCTGCTTTGCTAGTTATTTGAATAAATAGACTTGATAATAAATTATTCTTGACCGCAAATATCTACCCCCCTTTAATAGGGGTAAAATAATCTGGGGATGGACAGTGACTGAAAAAACTAAGCCTGAGGCGAAACCAAAAACAGCTAAGGTTGAAAAAAACAAAGTTGTTAAAAAGGAAAAGCCAACAAGCAAGCCTAAATCTGGCGTGGGCTTTTTTAAGGTTTTGGGTCGCTTGGTCTTTCTATTGTTTTTGGCGGGTATTTCAGTGGCCGGTTGGATCTTTTGGCAAGATTGGCAGCAAAAAACTCAGAACATCACCGCTAATAGTCTGACAATTGGTTCTATCAGTCCCGTGGTAATGGCCAATCAACAGCAGTCTCAGATTTCAGTTAAACAAAGCCTCGAGCAACAGCAAAATATCTTCAATCTTGAAAGTCAGATTCAGAATTTACAGTTAAGAATCAATGCCCAGGGTGCGCGGTTGGTTGATTTGGGATCAACAACTCGCAGTGATTGGTTGTTGGCGGAGGCAGAGTACTTGGCGCGTCTAGCCAAGCAACGATTGCAAACTGAACGCAATACAAAAAGTCCCTTAGCACTACTTGAATCAGTGGATGCCATTCTTCAGCAGATAGATGAACCTAATCTTATCGAGGTGCGCGGTGCGGTTGCTGCGGATATAATCGCCCTTAGATTAGTCAATGACATTGATAAGCAGGGCGTCTATGTTGAGTTAAATGCACTGGCGGCCAGCATCAAAAAATTGCGGGTAATGGAGGTTGATAAACCTCTAGAGCTGGCAAACCAAATCAAACAGCAGAATACCTCGCAGGAAGTTGGGGTTTTGGATAAATTCCTAGCGGATTTTTCGGGGTTGATAAGAATTCGTGAACGACAGAGCCCCATAGAGCCCATTTTAGAAAGAGCAGAAGAACAGACTGTTCGACAGAATTTACAGATGATGCTTGAGCAGGCTCAACTCGCTTTATTGCGCGAAGAGCAGGTTATTTATCAGCAATCCTTAGTGAAGGCGCAGGAATATCTTCAACGATTTTTTAAAGTTACCGCGTCGGCTGAGGGAATTGGTCAGCGACTTCAGCGGTTAGCAGATACAAATATTATTCAGCAATTGCCCAGCATTCACAGCTCACTGGAAGCAGTGCAAAATTTGTTGGTGGTGCGTCAGCAAAGACTATTAGACAGTAAGCGGTCTGAGCAAGCGGAGTCTCAGCGATGAGGAAAATGCTGCTGATTATTTTGGCCGCATTATTGTTAGGTGCTGCCAGCATCTGGTTGGTCGAGCAGGATCAGGGCTATGTTTTACTGAGTCTGGGTCATACTACAGTTGAAATGAGTTTTTGGTTGGCGGCTATTATTTTTGTGATCAGCAGCCTACTCTTTATTTGGGTGCTTCTTTTATTAAGATGGGTGTTGGGCGCTGGGGGTGTTAAGCAGTGGTGGTATTCAAGGCGAGCCAACAAGCAATCCAATAATATTGCTAAAGGCTTACAGGCCTTTTTGCTTAATGATTGGCAGATGGCTCATAAGGTATTGCATAAGCCATCGTTAAATCAGCCGCTTTCAGGGGTAAGTTTATTATTTTCCGCTAAGGCTGCAGCAAATCATGGGCAGTTGGATGAGGCGCGCTTAATACTGACTCAATTTCGTGATCAGCATCCAGATCAAGCAGATTATGCGAATACTCTGCTGGCTGAATGGTTGATCACATCGGCTGAAATTGACGAAGCCAAGAGCACGCTTTTGGCGCTGACCAATCAATCTAGTCGCTCCTTGCAGCTATTATCCAAAGTCTATAGTTATCAGTCAGATTGGTCTGCGCTGTATGCTTTGTTGCCGCAGATAAAACGTCAGTCTGGGATGGATAAAGACAGCCTAGCAACGCTTCAGGTAGACTGCTACTGCGGTCTGTTGTCCATGCCTGAAAAAGACTTACCAGCCAGTGCGCGAGCAAACAAAGTTCAGGCGGTTTGGACTGAGATACCGCGAAATCTCCGTCAAGATTCGGCATTGATTTGCGGTTATGTCAGGGCGCTGAGCGCAGCGGATGAGGGGGAAAAGGCGTTATCGATTCTGTCTAAAGCATTAAAAAATCAATGGCAACAGGGGCTGGTAGAAGCCTTTGGAGGGCTTAAGCTCAAGGATGCAACTAAGCAGTTAGCTCAGGGTGAAAATTGGTTGGTTATGCACCCCAAGGATGCAGACCTTTTACTGGCCTTGGGGCGTATCTGCCGGCATATGGGTTTTCTAGGCAAGGCAAAAGACTATTTAAAATCAACCATAGCGATTAGCTCATCGGCCACCGCTTATGCGGAATTAGCTGAGGTGCTTGCGCTTTTGGGTGATAGTACGAGTAGTTCGGAAATCTATCGTCAGGGCCTGCTTGCTTCAGTTCCGGCCAAGTAAAAATCAGCTTAAATTTTATGCCTTTTTAAATCTCTAATTAAGAATCTAGCCGGATGCATAGCCAGGCGAAGTTCTCTTTCTAGGGGTGATATTTCACGATTGATCTCTGCAGCAAGTAATTCTGCTGTTAGTGGCGCATAGCTTAGGCCTCTCGAGCCAAGACCACAATGAATATAGAGATTGGGGAAGTAGTTTCCAAGGCTATCCACTGTGGTGGTAGCATCGCGACGCAGCGCGTCATACTGCTGCTTAAATAGTTCTGCATTGGGCACTGGCCCTACAATAGGTAGGTAGTCATTGGTGGTACCTCTATAGTTTGCCCTGCCGTCAAAACTGTCTTTTTCTGAGTACTGAATGGCCTCGGCTAACCCAGGATCTGTATTTTGCATCATGTGTAAATTGGCGCTGTGATCCTCAGCACGAGTTTGCTTGGAAATAACCCCTTTATTATAGGAAGCTCCGCAGCTTTGTAGGCCGTTGGTTATAGGTGCAATATAGCCTTTGCCGCAAATAACCGTTTTCAAATTACTAGCCGCTTGCTGCTGAGGTAAATGAGTTACCTGCCCACGCAACTGATTCACTGACAAAAACTCAGTTTGTGGAAATTGCTGACATTCATAGGCGGTTGCCAGCACCAGAATATCTGCGCTAGCAATGGCGTTGTCCGATTCATCAATCAGTCGCCACTGTTGGCTATCAGTGCATCGATGAATCTTTTTAATATCTGCACTCGCGAGAGGTATGCATTGTTCTTTTAATAGTTGTTGGCAGACTGCCTGCGGAGGAAGCCAGCCTAACTGAGGAAAAAATAGACCCTGCTGTGCCTGTAATGAAAGTCCGCTTAAATGACATATTTGTGAGTTATCTACAGCGGTAACAAGCCTTTTATGTTGCGCATAACGTTCAGCGATTTGCTCAAGGTTGGTGCGAGATTTTTCGCTATCTGGTAATAAGAGTACACCGCATTGTGAGCCTAAACCCTGATCCCAGTATGGCTTGTAGAATCTGCTGGCCATTGTCATAGCGGTTAAATTAATTCGCGGCAACGCATCATTTTGTTTTGAAAGCTTGGGGTATACCACCGCCTGTAAATTTCCAGAGCCCTCATTGGCAACGGTTTGATGACGATCAATAACAGTCACCCTGTAGCCTCTTTTTGCTAGTGCGCTTGCGGCGGTACAGCCAGCAATACCCGCGCCTAAAACAATCGCAGTTTTGCGCTCTGACTGTTTGGGTTGTTGATCAAGAAACCAATGGGTAACTGATGCTGGGGTATTTAATGGCTGACTTTCAAACTGTCCTTTAAGGGATTCTCTTTTGTCACTAAATCCGCTGACTTTTTGAGTATTAAATCCTACGTTAGACAGCCCTTTTCTAACGGCTGATGCACAGGTAAAGGTGGCAAACGTGGTATTTTCTGCTGACAGTGATGCAATGCTGTTAAATATCTCATCAGACCAAAGTTCTGGGTTTTTAGCTGGAGTAAAGCCATCAAGGAACCAGGCATCAATAGCCTTTTTTTGATGCAGGGCTAATGCACTATCGGGACTTTCAGCAATGCTTGAAAGCATCTGATTGGCGTCACCTAGCATCAATATTAGTTGAATACGCCCCTGAGCTAATTCAATCAAATGAACTCCAGGCGTTAAAATTGGATACTTTTCGAGAAGTTCTTTTGATAAGTCTGAAAATACCGACCAGCTAGCATAAATAGCCTGTAAGTCATCAGCTGAAAGTGGTCTAATTTCAGTGGATATAAATTTTAGCCGCCAATCCCTAGGTGCTGTTTTTAACCAGAGATCACAGGCAGTTAGAAAATTAAGCCCAGTACCAAAGCCCGTCTCACCAATCGAGAAAGTTTTATTTTGTGATGGCAGGCTGTCTAAGCCCTGCCAACGTGAGGATAAATTATTTTGCTGTATAAAAAGGTAGTCAGTTTCTTTTAAGCCATGTTCTGAAAAAGGCTGTTTACTACGATAGTAAAAATCATCAAACTCAGTGCAAAAAGGCGCATTGTCACGCCATTCAATGGTTGCTGTTTTGATGCAGGATAAATCTGAATTAGCCATGAGTGATAAGGTCGAATTCATGCAGTATCTGTTGGCACCATTGGTCTACATAGTCATCTGTTTTTTCAAATTGATTTTCATCATCAAGGGCCAGACCTAAAAAGAATTTTTTGTCATCAGTCAGTGCTTTTGACTCCTCGAATTCATAGCCTTCATTGGGCCACAGCCCTACAGTAGAAGCACCCTGATTAACCACTTTGGCCCATAGGTAGCCTAGGGCATCTTGGAACCATTGAGGGTAGCCAATTTGATCGCCGAGACCAAACAATGCAACCTGTTTATCGGACAAATCAATATTATCCAGTGCCTGCCAGTGATTTTCCCAGTCTTCCTGAAGCTCACCATAGTCCCAGGTAGGAATGCCCAGAATAAGGTACTCATAGTCCTTAAGCGATGAAATGCAGTCATCGGCAATATTGTGCACATTGATACTAATAGAGGGGAGTTTTTGATGAATAGCATCGCGAATTTTTTCCGCCGCCATCTCGGTATAGCAGGTAGAGCTACCGTAAAAAAGACCAATTGACTCTGACATTAGCTAATGTCCTCGTCGATGTTCTGGCTGCCACTAAAACCCAATTGACGCCATGCTTCATAAGTGACAATAGAAACTGCATTGGAGAGGTTGAGACTGCGGCTATCGGGTTGCATAGGTAGGCGAATCACGCCTTCACCAATACTGGCGCGAACTTCCTCGGGTAAGCCGCGAGTTTCAGGGCCAAATAACAGGCAGTCGCCCGCTTCATAGCGTACCTTTGAAAAGCATTTTTTACCCTTGGTGCTAAGCCCGTAGACCGTTTTAGGTTGCACCTTTTCCAGATAGGCACTCCAGCTTGCATGCACCTGAAGCGATTGAAATTCCAAATAATCCAGACCTGCACGGCGCAATTTTTTATCATCCAAGTCAAACCCAATAGGCTCAATTAAATGTAAGTTAAAGCCAGTATTCGCGCACAGGCGAATAATATTGCCGGTGTTGGGTGGGATTTCGGGTTCATACAGAACGATATCGAGCATAATTAATAGTTATTCGCACAGTGATATTTTATGGGACAATAGTATTATTGCATTAAATCATGATGGGATTACAGCGCAGCATGATTTTAGGATCAATGAAGTAAGGAATTTGAAGTGATTGAAATACCAGCTGAGCGTCTAAATGCTGAAATTATGACGGCTATTATCGAAGAATTTATTCTTCGAGAGGGGACCGACTATGGTGCTCAGGAAGTAGATTTTTCCAGCAAGGTGGCGCAGGTAAGGGCGCTTCTTAAGGCTGGTGAGGTGATAATTACCTTTGATCCAAAAACCGAAAACTGTACCCTATTAACTCGACAGCAGTTTCATCGAGAGGTCGAAGCCGCAACACATGCTGAGTCCAAAGCTGACGATGATACCAGTATTTATGAGGACTATTGCCAAGACCAAGGAGGAGTTGAATAGCATGTCGATAAAAAATGTACTCAATTCTGCGCTGGATACTTGGAATCAGTCTATTGAAAGCGCACCTCAACTATTGGTGGCTGTTAGTGGTGGTTTGGACTCTATGTTGCTTCTCACCCTGCTGGCCGAAAGGGTGAATCCTGAGCTAATCACTGCGGTCCATATTAATCATGGTATATCTGATAATGCGGATAATTGGCAGGCGCAGGTTGCCCAGTATTGTCAGCAGTTAGGTGTTGCCTTGGTGGCTGAAAAAGTGACTTTAGTGAATTCCGGCGAGGGTCTAGAGGCAGAGGCTCGCAAGGCTAGGTACGCAGTATTTGAAGGAATTCTAGCGCCCAATGGGCTGTTGTTTCTGGGGCATCATGCTGATGATCAGGCAGAAACGGTACTTTATAGGCTAATGCGAGGTGCTGGTGCTAAGGGGCTATCGGGCATGCCGAATAACAGAGCCCTAGGTAAGGGTTATTTGGTAAGACCCTTTTTAGAGTGTGCTAAATCGGTGCTGGAAAATGAAGCGCAGCGTCGAAATCTTGCATGGATTGAAGACGAAAGTAATTTAGATAACCGATTTGATCGTAATTATTTGCGAAATGCGGTTATTCCACAGATTGCTCAACGTTGGCCTGACTATACTCAAAGCCTGAAGCGAACCGCCGACCTTAATTCAGAATCTGATCAGCTCGCTAAAGAGTTGGCTGTTATTGATTTAGACGCAGTGGATTTAAAGGCAGAGCGGGCTGGCTGGTCAATTTCAATTGACGCCCTATTAATGCTTTCGTCTCTAAGGCAGAAAAACATTCTGCGCTATTGGTCAGAATTACAGGGGCTAATGCCGCCAGGTATAACAATTATTGACGAGGTTCTAACCTCAGTGCTCAATGCGCGGCAAGATGCCTCTCCAGAGGTTAATTGGCAATCTCAGCGTTGGTCGCGATTTAAAGATCGTCTTTATTTACTTCAGTGCACTGAACAGGAATTTAAGGCCGAACAAATTTTCAGTTGGGATATGCAAAAACAACTAGACTTAGATGATGATAATCATCTGCGAGCAGACAAGCAGATGGGTCAAGGTATTAAGTCTACAGTGAAGCAAGTGGATGTTCGATTTCGTCAGGGGGGTGAGCGCTGTAAGCCGGCGGGACGGGGTCATTCAAATAGTTTGAAAAAGCTTTTATTGGAATATGAATTGGCTCCTTGGTTGCGCCATAGAGTGCCACTCTTTTATGTAGATGAGCAGTTGATTGCCGTGGGAGATTTGTGGGTTTGTGAGGATTGGCTCGCTAGTTCTGATGAAATCGGTCAAATGATTCATTGGCAAGTTGATTCTATGTAGAAGACAGTGGATTGCTATCGGTGTTTGTGGCAAAATAGCCTCCCATCTTAAGGCGGATGGGTCCACGGCTATTATCATAAGTTTTCAAAGCCAATTTACCTTCCAAAGAGACTTTTTTTTAACAATTCTGATCTGTACAGGGTCGCTATGACGCGTTTTATTTTTGTAACTGGTGGTGTGGTTTCATCTTTGGGAAAAGGCATTGCTGCCGCTTCCTTAGGTGCTGTTTTAGAAGCTCGTGGGTTGAGTGTCACTATCCTTAAACTTGACCCCTACCTCAATGTTGACCCGGGTACTATGAGTCCCTATCAGCATGGTGAGGTGTATGTAACTCAAGATGGCGCAGAAACCGATCTTGATCTAGGACACTATGAGCGGTTTTTGCGTTCCAAAATGACGCAAAATAATAACTTTACCAGCGGTCAGGTATACGAAACGATTTTAAGGCGTGAACGACGCGGTGATTATCTGGGTGGAACAGTTCAGGTGATTCCCCATGTAACCGACGAAATTAAGCGTCGTGTTTATGCCGGTGCCGGTGATCATGATATAGCGGTTGTTGAAATTGGCGGAACGGTGGGAGATATTGAATCTCAACCATTCTTAGAAGCCGTGAGACAGCTGAAAATCGAATTAGGTCATCAGCGCGCACTTTTAATGCACCTAACACTTGTGCCCTATATTGCTTCAGCTGGTGAGACTAAAACTAAACCCACCCAGCATTCTGTTAAAGAAATGCGCTCCATTGGGTTACAGCCAGATGTTCTTCTTTGCCGCTCTGAAGTTGAGCTTGAAGAGGGTCAGCGCAAAAAGATATCACTATTTACTAGTGTTGAAGAAAAAGCAGTTATCCCGTTAATGGATGCTTCAACTATCTATAAAGTACCGCGCATGCTGCATGAGTGGGGCTTAGATCAGTATGTGTTAGATCGTTTTAATATCAATCAGCCCGTTGCTAATTTGGATGAGTGGGATGCAGTAGTTGATAACCAGCTTAATTCCGAGGGTCAAGTGACCATCGCTATGGTGGGTAAATACATGGAGTTGCTGGATGCCTATAAATCCCTTACTGAGGCATTGATTCACGCGGGAATTCATAATAAAACCCGTGTCAAAATCCAATATATTGATTCTGAAAAACTCGAAGCAGATCCAAGTTTAATTGCTGATGCTGACGCAATTTTAGTGCCGGGCGGTTTTGGTACTCGAGGCACTGAGGGTAAAATTCATGCAGTAAAAACTGCTCGTGAAAATAACATCCCCTATTTGGGCATCTGTCTGGGTATGCAAATTGCGGTAATCGAATACGCGCGCAATGTGTGCGGCATGTCTGGTGCGAATAGTACTGAATTTGATACCGCGACTGATTACCCGGTAGTTGGGCTCATTACCGAATGGATTGATGAGCAGGGTAACAAAGAACAGCGTACCGAAGAATCTGATCTAGGCGGCACAATGCGTCTTGGTTCTCAGGTCTGTCATTTAGTTCCGGGTTCTAAAGCTAGCCAAATTTATGGCGCAGAGCAAATCGAAGAACGTCATCGCCATCGCTTTGAGGTCAATAATAATTTCTTGCCGAAACTAAAAGAAGCCGGTCTCGTTATTGGCGGTTTATCGGCAGACAAAACATTGGTTGAAACCGTTGAATTGTCAGATCATCCCTGGTTCTTCGCCAGTCAGTTCCACCCAGAATTTACCTCAACGCCAAGAGATGGCCACCCCTTATTCCAAGGGTTTGTGGCTGCAGCAACCGCATTTAACAAGGCAAATAAAGGTTAACTATGAGTGCTAAGACAATCCAAGTTGCTTCACTAGATGTCAGCAATGAAAAGCCGATGGTGCTTTTTGGTGGCATGAATGTACTTGAGTCACGTGATATGGCTATGCAGGTCGCTGAGGCCTATGTTGGGGTTACCGAAAAGCTGGGTATCCCTTATGTGTTCAAGGCTTCATTTGATAAAGCAAATCGCTCGTCTATTCACTCATTTCGTGGTCCAGGCTTAGATGAAGGGTTAAAAATCCTTCAGGAAATTAAACAAACATTTAATGTGCCAGTAATTACTGATGTGCATGAAGCTGATCAGGCTGCGCCGACAGCAGAGGTGTGCGATGTTATTCAGCTGCCCGCTTTTTTGGCCAGACAAACTGACTTAGTTGCGGCAATGGCCAAAACTAATGCCGTAATTAATATTAAAAAACCGCAATTCTTAAGCCCTAGTCAGATGGGTAATATCGTCGATAAGTTTCGTGAGTGCGGCAATGAAAAAATCATGCTCTGTGAGCGCGGCGCCTGTTATGGCTACGATAACCTTGTGGTTGATATGCTAGGCTTTAGAACAATGAAGGATGTTAGTGGTGGTCTTCCACTTATCTTTGATGTCACCCATGCACTTCAATGTCGAGAGGCACAGGGTGCAGCTTCAGGCGGACGTCGCCAGCAGGTCGCTGAATTAGGCAGAGCTGCAATAGCACTCGGGATTGCGGGGCTATTTTTAGAAGCGCACCCAAACCCAGATAGTGCAAAGTGTGATGGGCCTAGTGCATTGCCACTAGATAAGTTAGAGCCGTTTCTTAAGCAGATGAAAGCCTTCGACGAGCTAAGCAAGCAGCAACCCGATTTACAGATTTTGTAATAAATAAACTAGATGCAATTAAAAAAGCCTCTGGTTTTATAAACGAACAACCCCAACGTATGGAGTAATTTTTTGATGAGTAATATCGCTGATATTCGCGCCTATGAGATTTTAGACTCGCGTGGCAACCCAACTGTAGAAGCAGATGTGATTTTGGAAAATGGTATTGTGGGTTCTGCCTGCGCACCCTCAGGTGCATCAACCGGGTCAAGAGAAGCTCTTGAACTGCGTGATGGCGATAAAAGTCGCTACCTAGGTAAAGGTGTTTTAAAGGCCGTTAATAATATTAACACCACCATTAAAGATTTATTGGTTGGCGATGATGTGACTGATCAGAAATCTTTGGATCAAAAAATGATCGATGCTGATGGTACTGAAAACAAAGCTGTTCTTGGTGCTAATGCTACGCTTGCAGTTTCACTGGCAGCAGCCAAGGCCGCGGCCAAGCTTAAGCAGGTGCCACTCTATGCGCATATTGGCGATATCAATGGCACCAAAGAATACAGTATGCCTGTGCCTATGATGAATATTATCAATGGTGGCGAACATGCAGACAACAACGTTGATATCCAAGAATTTATGGTTCAGCCAGTATCGGCCAAAAGCTTTTCTGAGGCGCTTCAAGTGGGTGCTGAAATATTCCATGCATTGAAAAAAGTACTGGGCGCCAAGGGTCTTAATACCGCTGTAGGTGATGAGGGTGGTTTTGCACCTAACTTATCTTCTAATGCGGAAGCACTGGCAGTGATTAAAGAAGCTACAGAAGCAGCGGGTTATAAGCTAGGTGAAGATGTCACTCTTGCCCTTGATTGTGCCGCCACTGAATTCTACAAAGATGGCCAGTACGACCTATCCGGTGAAGGCAAGGTATACAGCTCAGAAGGCTTCAGTGATTTTCTGGCTGAGCTTAGCGAGCAGTATCCCATTATCTCCATTGAAGATGGCTTAGACGAGTCTGATTGGGATGGATGGAAATATCAAACAGAAATCTTGGGCGATAAAATCCAGCTTGTCGGCGATGATTTATTTGTTACCAACACCAGTATTCTAAGCCGCGGCATTGAAATGGGTGTGGGCAACTCAATCCTTATTAAATTTAATCAAATTGGTACTTTAACTGAGACTTTGGCAGCTATTAATATGGCCAAAGAAGCCGGTTATAGCGTGGTTATTTCTCACCGCTCAGGTGAAACAGAAGATACTACAATTGCTGATTTGGCAGTGGCTACAGCAGCAGGTCAAATTAAGACTGGCTCATTGTGTCGCTCTGATCGGGTTGCAAAATATAATCGCTTGCTCAGAATTGAAGCAGAATTAGGAAATAAGGTTGCGCCTTACAATGGGATTGCTGAATTTAAGTAATCGTCCCGAGTTTGGCGGGTAACAATCTTTTATAGATGGTTAGAATTAGCATGATGCGATGGTTAGTAGTTGTATTGGTTACTTTGCTTGTGTTGCTACAGATTCGTCTGTGGTTTGGAGAGGGTAGTATCTCCAATAAAATTGCTCTCGATAAGCAGTGGCATCAGCAGAGCGAAATCAACGAAAGCCTCATGCTAAGAAATAGGCTAATTGCACAGGAAGTTGAGAGCTTGAAAACCAATCTCGATTCCTTAGAAGAAAAAGCCAGAAAAGACCTCGGAATGATTAAAGAAGGCGAGGTTTTTTATCTGGTAACGGATAAGAAAAAGCAGTCTAAAGCCGATAAAAAAGAGCCATAAGTTGCTATGACTAAGTCCATACCAAAAATTTGGGCAATCCTTCCTGCTGCGGGTGCAGGTAAGCGTTTCTCAACGCAGAAGCCCAAACAGTTTTTTGAGCTCAATGGGCAGCTAGTGGCCGAACATAGCCTACGTCGACTCAAAGCAGTCCCACAAATTGAAACAATCATTATCCCCTGCGATATTGACACCGTCTGGTGGTCACAGGTCCCATCCATTTCGCAATCAAATGTAAAACAGGTTAAGGGTGGCGAACAGCGGGCGCACTCAGTACTCAATGGCCTGTTAAGCTTAGATCAAGTGGCCTCAGATGATGATTGGGTGCTGGTGCATGATATTGCCCGGCCCTGCATAACCCCTGCTGATATTAACAAGCTGATTAATGCAGTAGAGCATCACTCAGCGGGCGGAATTCTAACCGCTAGCGTCAATGAAACCCTTAAAAAAGTGAGCTCAGATCAGCAGATTGAGGCGACGATTGATCGCGCCCAATACCGCATGGCGCAGACCCCTCAAATATTCAAATTTAGTCTGTTAAAAGCAGCAATTGAAAGCTGCCTGCAGGCGGGTATCACGCCCACCGATGAGGCTTTTGCTATAGAGCATGCAGGGTTACCGGTATTAGCTGTTGAGGGTCGTCAAGATAATATAAAGATTACCCGTTATGAAGATTTAGCCATCGCTTCGGCGATTTTAAACAGTCAGGAGTCTTAATATGCGCATTGGTCACGGATTTGATGTTCATGCCTTTGGTGAAGGGGATCATATAATTTTGGGCGGGATAACAATTCCCTATCAGCACAGTCTTATAGCCCATTCGGATGGCGATGTTTTAATTCATGCGCTAATTGATTCATTATTAGGTGCCTTGGCATTGGGCGATATCGGCCATCATTTTCCTGATACCGACCCAAAATACAAAGGTTGCAGTAGTAGAGACTTACTAAAAGAAGTTGCGGCCTTAGTCCGCAATCAAGCCTATCAGCTAACCAATACCGACATCACTATAGTTGCTGAGGCCCCCAAAATGGCATCGCATCTAGAGGCTATGCGCAATAATCTAGTACAGGATTTAGGCTGTTGTTTAGATCAGATAAATATAAAAGCCACCACAACTGAAAAACTCGGTTTTACGGGTCGTGGTGAAGGTATCGCCTGTCATGCGATATCCCTATTACAAAAGGTCGAGGCATAGCAATTAAAACGCCAGACTGTTTTGACTTTAATCGACTCGCTAGGATGCATGGCAATGCTTTGGGTAAGGCGACCTTTCGCCAGTGCCCTGAAGATTTTAATGTTCATGAAATTGTTGATTTTGAGCCCTCAGGTGAGGGTGAGCATCTTCTAGTCCATATTCATAAAAGAGATCAAAATACCCAATGGGTTTGCGGGCTATTAGCTGAATTAGCCAGTATCAATCGTCGTGATATCGGTTTTTGCGGGCTGAAAGACCGTTTCGCTATTGCTACTCAATGGTTTAGCTTGCACCTTCCGGGAAAAGATATTGATCTCAGTCAGTTGCAACATGATGATTTTAAAATTTTATCCAGTAGTCGCCATAATAAAAAGTTAAGAAGAGGCGATCATGTGGGCAATCGGTTTTCGATTCGGTTGCGAGATTTTGATATTGATTTCGAACAGCTCAGTCAACGTCTGAACAGTATTCAACAACAGGGCGTGCCCAATTATTTCGCAGAGCAACGATTTGGCTGGGATGCTAATAACTTAGTCAAGGCTCAGCAACTAATTGTCGATGGAAGATTAAAGGGTAATCGGCAGGGAACAGGGATGTACTTATCCGCAGCAAGATCATGGTTATTTAACTTACTTTTAGATCAGTATTTATTACTTGGCAATAACAGTGTTGAGGATACAGGTGCGCTCTGGGGCAGAGGTAGATCAGCAACCGGTGAAAGTTTTCATGAGACAGAGCGTCAGGTACTCGAACCCTGGGCAGACTGGTGTCATGCTATGGAGCATGCGGGTCTTAAACAACAGCGACGCGCCTTTATATTAAAACCCTCCGCATTAACTTATCAGCAAGAACAAGAGGGTAAATTTGAGCTAAACTTTGAATTACCCGCGGGTTCATATGCCACGGCTATTTTAAGAGAAATTGCACAATTAATTCGCCCCGAATTCAAAAGCCTATGATATATTTAATAGTTAATTTAAAGCGAACTGCAAAGCACATGATTTTTGTTAGGAGCACTGGGTGAATTCGATTGATTTTGCTGGGATTGGCATGACTTCTCAGCGCACAAGAGAGCGATTAATTAAGCGTCTTGAAGAGCAGGGCATTAGTAATCAAGCTGTTTTGGATGTGATAAAACGAACCCCTCGACATCTTTTTCTTGATGAAGCTCTAGCCCATCGCGCCTACGAAGACACTGCACTGCCTATTGGCTTTTCTCAGACTCTTTCTCAGCCCTACATTGTTGCTAGAATGACTGAAATACTGCTTAGTGCCGGTCCCATGCGTCGCGTACTAGAGATTGGAACCGGTTCTGGTTACCAAACCACCATATTGGCCCAGCTCGTTGATAATGTTTATTCAGTAGAGCGAATCGAACCGCTACTAAAGAAAGCTCAGCAGCGTTTTAAAGCCTTTGGTTTAAATAACGTTTATGCTTCATTATCTGATGGTGCTTTTGGCTGTCAGCAAAATGCACCCTATGACGGAATTATTTCAACGGCTGCGCCTCAATCAATACCAGAGCATTTGCTGAGGCAGTTAGCCCCCAATGGGACACTGGTGATTCCAGTAGGTAATGGTGCCTCGCAAAGCTTGAGTGTCATTAAACGAATGGGTGCCTCCAGCGAATACGATGAAGAGATTGTTGAAAAAGTAAAATTTGTACCCCTATTAAGTGGTGTCATACACTAGGCATCTATGCCAACAGATACAGAGATTTGATGAATGAAATCAATTCACAGTCAGTTGCTTTTGTTTTTGCGCGGTGTCGCTATGGGCGCAGTGGATCTTGTGCCCGGTGTTTCTGCAGGAACCATTGCGTTGGTCACTGGTATCTATGGCGATTTAATTAATGCCATTAAATCCTTTAACTTCACGGCGTTAAAAATTCTCAAAAATGATGGGATAGTTGCCGCATGGCAACATATCAATGGACAGTTTTTATTCATTTTATTGTCAGGCATTCTTTTTAGCCTATTTACCTTTGCTGGTCTGATGCGCTTTTTACTAGCGACATTTCCGTTGCAGCTTTGGTGTTTTTTTATGGGCTTAATTATTTCATCGGTGATTTATTTACTGCGACAAAATCCACCCTCAAAGCCCTATCTTATTGCTCTGCTCATAATGGGTATTCTGGTTGCTTCTGCGTTTTCAGTTATGTCCTCAGCCGCTGTTGGCACCGGCTATGTGAGCATATTTATCGCTGGTAGCATTGCTCTCTGTGCGATGATCTTGCCGGGTATTTCTGGATCATTTATCTTAGTGTTGCTGGGGTTGTATCCGATGTTTATCGATGCCCTAGCCAGCTTCCATATGGATTTTTTAATAGTATTTGCCATGGGTGGCATTGTTGGTCTTATGCTATTAAGTCGCATTCTTTCATGGTTGATGAGCCACTATAAAACGGCGGTTATAGCCACTATGAGCGGTTTCCTTTTGGGCAGTTTATCGATCATTTGGCCGTGGAAAAATATTGCGGCCACAGTGATAAGCTCCGAAAATCAATTGGCTGTGGGGGCGCAAAATATATTACCCCAGAATTATCTAGCCACTGTGGGTCAAGAGCCGTACCTGCTTTCTTCAAGTGTTGCATTTGTAGTGGGTCTGTTGGTGGTGTTATTAATTGAAAGACTGGCTGATCGCTCAGGGCTCAATCAAGAGCAGGGTGCCTAAACGTGCGATTTTTCATTTTTATAACACTGTTATTGAGTCTGTTCACCAGTCAGCTTAGCCTCAGCTATAACGCGCCGATCGTTGATCTTGAGCAGCCTCCCACACAGTCGATAAAGACCCACCTTGTTGAGCAGGGTGAGACGCTATATTCGATTGCCTGGCGCTATGATCTTAATGTTACACAACTGGCTAAAATTAATGGCTTAAGCACCTCTTATCGGTTACGTCGTGGACAGCTGTTAAATATCGATAAAAATGCCGTTGCTAAAATAAAGCCAAAGTCGTCAGCTACGGCAAAAATCATAAAAACAGCCAAAAAAATCATCAAAAATGACGATAATAAAAAAAATTCACAAGTAAAAAAATCCCTTACAACGCTTAATAATCAGGCGCTTAAATGGCGCAATCCGGTAAAGGGAAAAGTGACTGAAACCTTTAATCCAAAAGACTTACGCAAGGGTATCGAGTACAAAGCCAAGCCAGGGGTGGGGGTTGTGCCCGCCGCACGTGGGGTTGTCGTTTATGCAGGAGACGGTTTGCGTGATTACGGAAAACTGGTTATCATCAAGCATTCAGATTACTTATTAAGTGCCTACGGCCATAATCAGAAGTTACTGGTTTCCGAAGGTCAGGTAGTCGATGAAAGTGAAATTATCTCAAAATTAGGATCCACTGGAAGGCTCTATTTTGAAATAAGAAAGAACGGTAAACCGGTTAACCCAATGGCTTACATTAACTAAGCTGTTTCCAAAATACTGCATTTTCTTTTTTTCAAATACCTAATAATGAGTTAAGAATAAGGACGTTCTGGCAAGTCTAACTTGTCTTATGGAGTTATAAACATGCAAAGGAGTTGCGCGTTATGGAAAAGCTATCTGTAGTTGATCAAAAATCTAATCACCCACCAGAATCATGTGCGATAGATGCCACCAGTCTTTACCTAAAAGAGATTGGTCGATCCCCCCTGTTGTCCGCGAAAGAAGAAGTTCACTATGCTACTAAGTTTCAAGAGGGTGATGAGTCTGCTCGTCATCGAATGATTGAAAGTAATTTACGCCTAGTGGTAAAAATTGCACGTTTTTATTTAAATAGAGGTCTAGATTTCCTCGACCTTATTGAAGAAGGAAACTTCGGCCTTATGCGAGCGGTTGAAAAGTTTGATCCCAGTAGAGGATTTCGCTTTTCAACCTATGCAACTTGGTGGATAAGACAAACCATCGAGAGAGCGCTAATGAATCAGACGCGAACCATTAGGTTGCCTGTTCATGTGGTAAAAGAACTCAATATCTATCGAAGAGTATCTCGCAAACTGGCTCAATCACTCGACCACACCCCAACCTATGAGGAAATTGCCAAAGAAGCTGGCAAGCCTGCGGATACAGTTAATCGTATTCTTGAGTTAAATGACTCGGTCTGCTCATTAGATATCCCAGTGGGCGATAACGAAAAATCCTTTGGAGATACAATTGCTGATCATAAATCTCTGTGCCCAGAGTTAGTCACTGGGAATGAAAATTTGATTGCTAAGCTCAATGATTGGCTCGATGAACTTCCCGACAAGCAAAGAGAGGTGGTTATTAGACGCTTTGGGTTATTAAATCACTCACAGGAAACTCTTGATCAAGTGGGGCGCGAAGTGGGCCTTACTCGAGAGCGGGTAAGACAAATTCAGATTGATGCTCTGCGAAGATTGAATGATATTCTCAAGAAAAATGGTCTCTCAAGTGACATTATTTTTTCCGATCAAAATGAGATCCCTGATTAATCAAACCCCATAAACACAAAAACCCGACATAAGTCGGGTTTTTGTCGGGCAAACCTAGTCTCTTAGAGGGCTAGGTAACGCTCTCGCGATGCCATAACTTCAGCTTTAGCGGCTTCAGCATTGTCCCAACCATCAACCTTCACCCACTTACCAGGCTCAAGCGCCTTGTAGTTTTCGAAGTAGTGAGCGATTTGTTGAATTAATAGCTGATCAAGATCACCAATTTCGTTAACGTGATCATAGATGCGAGTTAATTTGCTATGAGGTACAGCAAGTAGCTTGGCATCAATACCAGATTCATCACTCATTTTAAGTACGCCAACTACGCGACTACGAATAACAGAACCTGGAATTACAGGGTATGGTGTTACTACTAAAACGTCTAAAGGGTCACCATCTTCAGATAATGTTTGAGGAACATAGCCGTAGTTTGCTGGGTAGAACATCGGCGTAGCAACAAAGCGATCAACAAAAATAGCATCACTGTCTTTGTCGACTTCATATTTAATTGGATCGTGATTTGCGGGAATTTCGATGATCACATTGATATCGTTAGGCAGATCTTTACCTGCAGGAATGTCGTTATAGCTCATTGTTAAATCCATTGATAGCGTTCAGAAAGTTTGCGGATTATACCAGTCAGCTACAATTTGACTAGTCCCATATCAAGGGTTTTTAAATGTTCAGTAAAAAACCAGTCAAAGTTTAAGCTCAGTCAATCATTTTACTTATGTATAAAACCCCATCAGGCGGCTATAATTTATTGGCTTAAGCGAGAGATAACAGGATCTGTAGCGACGACCTAGTCGTATTAACCACACAGACTAATTGTCCGGCTATTAATTTCCCATAAAGGAATATGATGAATACAAATGTAAAAATTGCGCTAATAATTATCCTGGCAACCCTTGTGTGGTTAGGCAGTGGTTTATTTGCCAATGAAGATACGTCAAATTTAAATCAACCCGTCTTATCTGATACCAAGGTTTCTGTGGGCAAGTTTGCTCTGCAAGATTACTTGCCGTTGCTTGTACTTAATAGTCACACCCAGCCCAATAGAGTGGTCAATTTAAAAGCACAGATAGCTGGTACTGTTGAATCAGTTCCCGGTCAACGTGGCGCCCTGATCGAAAAAAACCAAAGTATCTGTGTTATTGAAGCAAAAGAAAGGCCTCAGCGATTGATGCAAGCTAAGGCGAAGCTAGAGCAGGCACAGATCGCCTACACAGGTGCACAGCAGTTGCAAACTGCAGGATACCAATCAAATTTTGCCATTGCGCAGGCAAAAGCCAATCTAGAAGTTGCAAAGCTAGAACTGACTTTAAGCCAAAATGAAGTCGATAGTTTAAATGTTAAGGCGCCATTTTCAGGCATAGTTGAAGAGCGGCCTGTTGAAGTGGGTGATTTTTTAACAGCCGGACAGCCCTGTGCCAAACTGGTCGAGCTAAGCCCAATCAAAGTGGTAGCAGAGGTCTCAGAGTCAGATGTGGTCAATCTACAAATAGGTGATAAGGCCAGCGCTTTATTTGATGATTATGCATCAAAAAGTGCGGTTATTTCTTACATTGCCCATCAAGCTAACCCTGTCACGCGCTCATACCGAGTAGAAGCGGTGGTGGAAAATACTGATTTGCAACTTAGGTCAGGGGTATCTGGTCAACTACAGCTTCGTATGGACAGGGTTAAGGCGCATCTAATTCCAGCGAGCTTAATTCTTTTGGATGCCGAGGGGCACACAATGTTAAGAGCTGTTGATCAAGAAAACCTTGTCACTCAGCATAGGGTGGTGGTTGTAGGTGAGGCAGAAAACGGTCTTTGGGTCACTGGTTTACCTGCAATGATTGATTTGATCAGGGTGGGTCAAAATTACGTCACACAAGGGGAAAGGGTAGAAACCTTTCTCTCAAAAAACACCCCTTAACAGGTTAAAAAATAACGTATGGGATTCTTTAAAGCCGTTGTAAGTCGCTCGCGAGCAACTCTTTCCTTGATGCTATTGTTCTTGCTGGCAGGGATAATGTCGCGCGCGACGATGCCTGTCGAAGTCAATCCAAATGTCACCGTTCCCGCAGCCATTATCATGGTGCGACATGAGGGAATTTCTCCTGAAGATGGAGCCAGACTATTAATTCGACCCATTGAGACCGAGTTAAAGACTTTGGATGGTCTTGAGGAAATGATCGCTACCGCGCGTGAAAGTACTGCCTATGTTTTCGTGAGATTTGATATCAACTTAGATATAGATACTGTGATTGCAGATGTAAGAGAGTCAGTGGATCGAGCCAAGGCAAAGTTTCCTGAAGAAACCAAAGAACCGATTGTAAGGGCAATTAGTCCAAGCCCTGAGCCCGATGTGGTTGTTACTTTCACAGGAAATACAGTGGATGAACGAGATCTATTTAAAGCCGCTAAATTTTTTCAGCGAAAGATTGAGGGTCTGAGTCAGGTACTTGAAACCAACCTTTCTGGGCATCGCGATGAGGTTGTCGAGGTTGTTTTAAACCCCAGTAAATTAGATCTCTACAATATTAATACCATGGAGCTCTTTCAGCGCCTAGGCCAAAATAATCTACTCATTCCTGCCGGTGAAATGGATGCGGGTTTTGGACGATTTGGTATTAAAGTCCCTGCGCTACTCGAAACTGAACAGGATATTCGCAACATACCTATAAGAAGTGACAGCCAAGCGGTTGTCAGTTTGGGGGATATCGCAAAGGTAGAGCGTAAGTTTAAAGATGCCACGGGCTTTAGCCTGCTTAATGGTGAGCCAACTATTGCGGTGGATGTTCGCAAGCGACTCAAGGCCAACTCAATTGAGACTATTGCAGCGGTCCGCGAAATCATTGACGCCCATAGGTCAGAGTTCTCCCAGGATATTCAAATCGATTTTATGTTTGATAGTTCAGAATATGCCCAGTCAATGGTCAGTGAGCTAATGGGTAATATTTTAACCGCTATGATTCTAGTGTTGGTATTAGTGGTGGCAACGCTGGGAATTAGATCCGGTATGCTGGTGGGTTTTGGTATTCCCTTTTGTTTGCTCGGTTCGATGATTATCGTCAATATGCTCGGTTACAGTTTTAATTTTATGGTGATGTTTGGCCTGTTGCTATCTCTTGGAATGCTAATTGATGGCTCCATTGTGGTGGTTGAATTTGCCAATACCAAAATTATTGAAGGCCTCTCGGTAAAATCGGCCTACTTGCAGTCTATTCGGCGAATGGCTGTGCCCGTACTGGCATCCACAGGTACTACCTTGGCTGCATTTTTACCCATGTTGTTTTGGCCGGGCGTGTCAGGCAACTTTATGGTTTATTTGCCGGTTACTGTTTTTTCAGTACTGGCATGGTCCCTAATCTATGCGCTTATTTTTGCACCCACGCTAGGTGTTACCCTTGCCAAAATAGGCGCTAAAAAACAGTCTAAAGAGGCACTTTCCAAACCATCCTCCACATTGTTTACACCGTTGCTTAATAATTATCTCAGGCTGTTAAAGCTTGTCTTAGCTAGACCTCTAACCACAGCAATTGCCTCGCTATTACTACTGGTAGGTATTTTCTATGGATACGGAAAATTTGGTGCAGGTCTTGAGTTTTTTACCGAGACAGAAAATAGATTTGGTATGGCTACATTGCGCGCTCAGGGTAATTTATCCATTGAAGAGCAGAAACAGCTGACAACTCAGGTTGAAAGCCGATTTTCCTATCTTCCCGGCATCAAGCAAATCTATGCATCGAGCAGTGCAGGTCAGTTAATGGGTCAACGAGACGCTAGCCGCGACCAAATTAGTAGCTTTCTAATTGAGCTTTATCCAAGAGCTAAAAGAGGTCGAAGTAGTTTAGAAATATTTGCTGAAATAAGAGAGTTAACCAAAGATATTCCCGGGGTTTATGTCACTGCAGCCAGTGTTGAGGGTGGCCCTCCAGTCGGCAAGGATCTGCAGATACAGATTTCCTCTAGTAAAAGGGAGTTAATGTACAACACGACTGCGCGCATTCGTCAATGGATTGAAGAAAATGTAGCAGGCCTGCGAGACATTGAAGACAGTCTGCCACTCTCAGGTGTGCAGTGGGAAATGGTAGTCGATCGATCACAGGCGGCCATGTTAGGGGTCGATGTAAATTCTGTGGGGCAAATGGTCCAGCTAGTGACCAATGGCATGATGATTGGTGAATTTAGGCCTGATGATGCAGATCAAGAAGTGGAGATTCGGGTGCGTTTCCCAGAAGCGTACAGAAAGCTTGAGTCCCTTGATAGCCTGCGAGTTAACACCGCCAATGGCTCAGTACCTATTTCTAGTTTTACTCAGCGCCAAGCAAAGAATCGAGTGGATGCTATTCAGCGCATCGATCAATTAGAAAGTGTATTTATCTTAGCCAATACCGAAGATAATTATTTAACCGATACTCAGGTTAACCAAATTAGCCAATGGCTGGCCACACAGGCAATCGATCCCGCCATTAAAATTACATTTCGTGGCGCTAACGAAGAGCAAGCCGAGTCAGCAGAGTTTTTATCAACCGCATTTACCTTGGCCATGGGGCTGATGTTAATTCTGTTGGTGTCGCAATTTAATAGCTTCTATCAGGCACTGCTCATACTGTTTTCAGTGGTTATGTCCACAGCGGGGGTGTTGCTAGGGTTGCTGGTAACCCAGTCTGTGTTTAGTACTATTTTAACGGGGGTGGGTATAGTGGCCCTAGCAGGGATTGTGGTGAACAATAATATTGTACTTATTGACAGCTTTAACCATTTTCGACGAACTCAGTCGGAACTTCCCCTTAAAGACGCTGTTTTTCTAGCCGCTAAATCGCGATTTAGACCGGTGATGTTAACTACTGTCACAACCATAGCAGGGCTGTTGCCGCTGGCTACTGGTTACAGTATTGATATGGTTAATCGTAAAATTGAAGTGGGTGGTATGGTCGCCTCATGGTGGCAGCCCCTAGCCAGTGCCATCGTAAATGGCCTGTTGGTCGCCACTATTATGACCCTATTACTGACACCCGCTATGCTGCTTCTACCCGAAATATTAAAGAATAAGTTTAGTGCTGAATCCCTAAGAGGTGCACAAACGAAGCTTCTTGCTGTGTTGCACAGAGTAACTAGTGGCTAGCTAAATGGTGTGACCGGTTGTTATTTGCTAATATAAAACGTACTTTCTGCCATCAAAGGTATACATCTTGAGTAACGGCATTTCAAAAAATAGCTTCCGCAAACAGCTTCGTGAAAAAACCGAAGCGTTTCTGGGTAGTGGTGGTGAAATAAAAAAATGTCAGCCAGGAGAAACCGGTGAGCCCGCCGATCAACCCCGTGCAAAGGGGGTTTTTGTAAGCCCATCGCCAATCAAAACTCGAACCTACGTTAACGATTTGGTGACAAAGATAGACCAGCGTAAGCGCAAATCACCCGCCAAGCCGGCAAGCAAGGTATCTAAGCGGCCAAAGAAAAAGATTATCTATGATGACTTTGGTGAGCCATTAAGAGTAGTTTGGGTGGACGAATAAGCTTTAAAATCTGCTAGGTGATATCTTCGCCGCGTGCCTGTTTATCCGCATGATAGCTTGAACGCACCAACGGTCCGCAAGCTGCCTGAGAAAAACCAATACTTTCAGCGTACTCTGTATATTCCTGAAACTCATCAGGATGCACAAAGCGTTCGACGGGTAAGTGACTGGCTGAAGGCTGCAAGTACTGACCCACAGTCAACATATCAACATCATGCTCACGCAGATCATCTAAGGTGCGCAGAAGTTCATCTTTAGTTTCGCCAAGACCCACCATAAGCCCAGATTTGGTAGGAACTAGCGGATTACGCGCCTTGTAATCTTTAAGCAGTTTCAGTGACCACTGGTAATTAGCACCCGGTCTTGCCTCGCGGTAAAGGCGAGGAATAGTTTCCATGTTGTGGTTAAACACATCGGGGGGTGTAGCCGATAAAATATCCAAAGCCGGTGCCATACGCCCGCGAAAATCTGGCACAAGAACCTCAACCTTAAGACTCGGTGACAGGAGACGTGATTCTCGAATACAGTCAGCGAAATGCTGCGCACCGCCATCCCGTAAATCATCGCGATCAACAGAAGTAATCACCACATAGCTTAGCGCCATTTCACTGATGGCCTTAGCAAGATTTAATGGCTCATCTTGATCGAGAGGGTTGGGCTTACCGTGACCAACATCACAAAACGGACAGCGGCGGGTACAGATTTCGCCCATAATCATAAAGGTTGCAGTACCATGGCTAAAGCATTCATGAAGGTTGGGGCAAGCCGCCTCTTCACAGACCGTAGCCATCTTATGCTCACGCAAAATACTTTTAATTTCGTTAACTCTGGGCGACGCGTTTAAACGGATTCTCATCCACTCCGGCTTTTTTTGGTATTCCGTAGTGGGAATAACCTTAACAGGAATGCGCTCCACCTTATCAGCACTGCGCAGCTTCTCGCCTTGCTGCAGCCGTTTGGTTCTTTTTGGTGGATCAACCAGATTTGATGTCATGAAATTACCTTCAATTAATGCGCTACTAAAATACTGTTGTCGCCAAGCTGATGACTATTATAACCCAGAGCCTGCTGAAGCAGTTCAGCTAATTTATCAACAACCATCTGTTTACTGGGTGGTTCCTCAATTAGATCTACCAACTGAGTCATTTCTACACCAAGACCACAGGGATTGATGCGACCCCAAGGCTCCATGTCCATATCAATATTAAAATTTAGGCCATGGTAGCTGCTGCCCTTGCGAATTCTGAGGCCTAGGGATGCAATTTTTTGTCCCGCCGAGGTATAAACACCCGGCGCATCAGATCTTGGGTTAGCCTCGATATTCCAATACGATAAACAGTCGACAATAGCCTGTTCCATTAAGCTCACCAAGTCGCGAACCCCAAGCTTTAAACGTTTTAAATCAATCATCAGATAGGCGGTAATCTGCCCAGGACCATGGTAGGTAACCTGACCACCGCGGTCTGACTTAACTACTGGTATCTCTGCCGGTGCAAGCACATGAGTCGCCTTGCCAGCCTGACCCTGAGTAAAAACAGGCTGGTGCTCTAAGAACCAAATTTCATCACAGCTTTGCTTATTGCGACTATCAACCAGATATTTCATGGCAGAAAAAGTCGTTGAGTAGTCTTGAAGACCCAAATGGCGAATAATTAAAGGTAAAGATTGATCGCTAGAAGACATGGTTAAAGAACCATTTTGACTCTATTGCTCGTTTTAAGATCAGCAAAAATGGCATCTAATTGAGGCTTGCCAGTGGCAATAATAAACACAGTAATTGATTGCCACTTACCCTTGCTGCTATGACTGATTTTTAAATCCGATTCAGTAATTTTAGGCGCATGGGTATTCATTACTTTGATGACATGCTCATTTAATTCCTGATGTGCCTCACCCAGTACCTTAATGGGGTACTGGCAAGGGAATTCTATTTCGGGTTTTTTCTCTTCAGTCACAATAATTAACTCAGGAAAGTAGTTGGGTAAAGAACAAGAGAATCCAGTCAAAAAATCTTGAGAAAAAACCGGCCTCAGCGATATCTTTTTCTGCGACTAGAGACACCTGGGTCATGGTTTTTCCATCGAGAGTAATCTCAAGGCTACCCAGAACCTGTCCCGCCGTTATAGGTGCAGAAATTTCATTATCTACTGTAATCTGTGCCGATAGGTTTTTCTTTTCACCCTTGGGGTAGGTCAGGGTAATATCATTTTCAACAGTCAGGTTTAGGAAATCTTCTTCACCGTACCAAAGCGCGGCATTTTCTTTAATTAACTCACCAGCACTGTATATTTTCTTGGTTTCAAAATGTCTAAAACCATATGAGAAAAGTTTTTGTGATTCGCGCGCTCGCGCATCATCGCTTTTAGCGCCTAGAACAGCAGAAATTAAGCGCATTCCACGACGCTTAGATGAGGCAACTAGGCAGTAGCCTGCGGCTTCAGTATGTCCCGTTTTTAATCCATCAATGCTGCTGTCTCGCCAAAGAAGACGGTTGCGATTAGGCTGATTAATATTGTTATGGCTAAAATATTTTTCCGAATAAATACTGTAATACTCGGGGTGCTCATTAATAATGGCCTTAGCAAGTATGGTCAGATCGCGAGCAGAGGTTACCATGCCTTCGGCGGGTAGGCCGGTCGCATTCATGTAATAAGTATTAGTCATACCCATTAGTTCAGCTTGATAGTTCATGTTATCGGAAAAGGCAGTTTCACCGCCGCTAATATGCTCAGCTAAAGAGATAGCGGCATCATTGCCTGACTGAATAATAACCCCACGCATAAGGTCAATCACTGGCACCTTAGATCGGGGGCTTAGGAACATCGTAGAGCCATCAGTTTTAGCACCACCCAATTCCCAGGCATTATCACTAATAACCACCAAATCATCCTCTTTAAGGCGATTTTCAGCGATTTCCTTAGAGGTGATATAGGTTGTCATCATCTTGGCTAAACTAGCCGGTGGCAGGGTATCGTCAGCGTTTTTTTCAGCGATAACATAACCGGTATCAGCATCCACTAAAATCCATGCTTTTGCATCGACGTTAGGCGCATCAGGAAGAAATTGCTTAGCTGCAGCAAAGGGACTAGCTAAGGTGCAAAGCAATATTAATAATGAAAGAGAAAAGCTTATATTCAACATAGTAGGGATACCAAACAGAACCATAGTTTAATGCTGCATAGTCTAACATTAGTCGTGCATCACTGCCCATAATGAATGTGCTGAATTACTGACCAAAAGCCAAAAAATTATCGATTAACTGCAAAGGCCGAAATATTAGATTCAAGTCTTAGAGTCTGTTTTGCAAGAAGTAGTTCCCCTGAATTTTTAAAGGGCCCAATAAGTACTTTATAGGCGCTGTTAACGGCTTTTATTGCAATGGGTGTACTTATTTTATCGTCAAACTGTGCAGCAAATTTTATAGCAGATTCAGGGTTATCAAAGGCGCCAATTTGAAGATAGGCTTTTTCATCATCAGTGGGCAGGGGGACTGAAGCATCTATGGCCTCAACAAGCACCTTAGCTGTTCCTGAATCGGAAAAGCCCAGTTTCACTGCTGCGGCATAAGAAAGATCAATGATTCGCTGATCATGGAAAGGGCCGCGGTCATTCACTCTAACAATAATGGTTTGCTGAGTATCCAGACGCGTGACACGCACGTAGGTTGGGATAGGCAGAGTTTTATGCGCTGCAGTCATGCTATACATATCGTAGATGTCGCCATTAGAGGTTCGGCGGCCATGAAATTTACTGCCATACCAAGAGGCATTTCCCACTTCTCTATAGCCCAAGCTGCTGGGCATGATTTCATAGGTTACACCAAACTGGGTATAGGGGTTCGTGTTGCCCGCTTTAGTAATAGGCTCTTCAATAGGTTGAGCATTCTTTATTTTATTGTGATCAATTTCGATTCCAGCACCATCTTGGAGGGGATGGGCATAGTAATACCCACCGCAGGCCGGCAGGAGAAACGAGACAACAACAAAATAGAATCGATAAAATTTCAATTCAAACAGGATCTTTTAATCAATTAAGAACAAATTTCAGAGGTTTCGCAACGTTGCTCTTTAATCATTAAGCTCAATTGGTAGACTGCCATCGCATACTTAATCCGCGGATTATAGCGACCGATAGCGTAAAAATTATTAAATCCAAGCCAGTACTCATCAGCATATTTAGCGGTCAGCTTCATCGGGAACGCAAGACTATCCTCAGCAAAGTTTTGCACCGGCTGATAACCTCTCACAATAAGTTCTGCGATAGTGACCTTGGGTCTACGCATTTTATTAAGCCCCTGAGTGTCTAACTTGTCGCCAATATGTGCTCTTGTGGCAACCGGCTGATCTTTTTTCCAGCCACCCTTTTTATTAAAGTAATTAGCCACACTGCCAATCGCATCAGTAGGGTTTGTCCAGATATCAGCAAGATTGTCGCCATCAAAATCAACCGCATAATCGCGATAACTATCGGGCATAAACTGACCCCAGCCCATTGCACCGGCATAGGAGCCTGTTAGGCTAAGCGGATCTTTCTTTTGTTCGCGAGCCAGTAAAAATAGATTCTCAAGCTGAATAGTAAAAAATTTCTTGCGAGATTCGCGTTTTTCAATGCTGTGATAGTAATCAAAGGCTAAGGTGCTCAAGGCATCAATGACGCGATAACTACCGGTATTGCGACCATAGTTTGTCTCAACGCCTAAGATGCTGACAATAATTGCAGGATCAACTCCATATTTCTTGTAAGCACGCTCTAAGGTCTCTTCATGTTGCTGCCAAAATTCTACGCCTCTTTTAATGCGTAGCTCAGAAACAAAAATCTTACGGTATTCATGCCAGGGTTTAACTTTTTCAGCAGGGCGACTCATGGCTTTAACGATAGATTGTTGATTTTCAGCGACCTTAAGCCATTCTAATACTTGCGCGCGCTCAAACTGATGCTCTTCCACCATGCGATCGATAAAGGGCGCAACCTGAGGCTGCTGTGAATAGTCGGAAAAACTCAAGGGTGCCAGCAATAGACAGCTGGATAAAACAACAAACTTTAAAATTTTCATTAACGCCAAGTTCCAATTCGTTTGGGTTCTGAGCTGATCGCCATAAGGATGCCAAAACCAAAAAATAGAGTCACAATTGCCGAGCCACCATAGCTAATAAGAGGTAAGGGAACCCCAACAACAGGCAGTAGGCCAGATACCATAGACATATTAACAAACATATAAATGAAAAATGTCAGGCTAATACTTCCCGCCATCAAGCGAGCAAATTGTGACTGCGCATTGATAGCGATAATCATGCAATATCCTACCAATAAAAGATAGAGGGTACAGAGCCCTAAAACACCCAATAAGCCAAATTCTTCCGCTAAAACGGCAATGATAAAATCGGTATGACTTTCTGGTAGAAAGTTTAGCTGTGATTGGGTACCTTCAGTCCAGCCTTTACCGGATAATCCACCCGAACCAATGGCTGTGGTGGACTGAATAATATTCCACCCAGCACCGAATTTGTCATCTTCCGGAGAAAGCAGGGTTAAGACTCGTTGTTTTTGATAGTCGCGCATAACGTACAGCCAAAGCAGGGGGGCTGCCGCAAGGGCGGTAAAAAATGTCCCTACAAGGTAGCGCTTTCTCAGCCCCGCTAAAAACAGTACAAAAAAACCAGAGGCAAACACAAGGATTGAGGTGCCTAGATCGGGTTGTCTAAGAATTAAAAATGCCGGAACCGCAACAATTAACAGTGCACCCACCACATGCTTAATGGATGGCGGAATTACATGGCGACTAAGATAGGCAGATACCATTAAGGGTACAGCAATTTTCGCGATTTCAGAGGGTTGAAACCTTGTGAAGCCTAAGTTCAGCCAGCGAGTAGCGCCCTTGGCTTCAATTCCAAATAATAAAACAGCCAACAATGCTAAAAGGGCTGCGGCATAAAAAACCACGGCTATACGCTCCCAAAATCGCACTGGAAACTGAGCCACAATCAGCATGCCCGCAAAGCCCGCAAGCATAAAGGTTGCCTGACGCTTCACGTAGTAGAGACTTTGTTCGCTC
>Ga0206127_1000298_pt1 | contig 63747 bp, 59 predicted proteins | sample Helgoland_Spring_6_FD_148646 | JGI IMG/M metagenome (GOLD analysis project Ga0206127, IMG submission 148646) | Pelagic subsurface seawater microbial communities from Kabeltonne, Helgoland, North Sea - Helgoland_Spring_Bloom_20160419_1 | ecosystem: Environmental > Aquatic > Marine > Epipelagic ...
GACGGCAACGTTTAGCGACTCGACACCATTGTTCATCGGTATGGATAATTGCTGGTCGGATAGCTTCTGAACTTCCTCTGATACCCCCTCCGTTTCATTACCCAAAATATATACAACCGATTGTTGAGCCTGATATTCGAACAGTGACTGCTTAGCATGAGATGACAAAGTGCATATTGTCACGCCTCGATCACGCAATGCTCCCAAACCTTGAGCCAGGGTCTCGCAGTGTAATAAGGGGGCCTTGAATACCGTTCCCACACTGGCTTTAATCACCAATGGTGAAAGCGCAGCACAGCCTTTACGCGGAATGATCAGTCCATCTATGTTGCCCGCGCAAACTGAGCGAATAATCATGCCGACATTTTGCGGGTTAGTAATATTGTCTAATGCTATGAGGCGGAGACTGCGCTCATCGGTCTTTTGTTGAAGATAGTGATCCAGCGACTGATGCTGATCAACTTTAATGTCTGCAGCTACACCTTGATCCTGTTTACTATTGCGAGAAATTCTTGAGAGTGACTTCCGGTCATGCCACTGAATTTCGACGCCTCTTTTTTCCGCCAGCTTGATAATTTCAGCAATGATGCCGCCGGATTTATTTGAGTCCGCCAAATGCAGTTTATACAAACTCATGGTGCTATCTTCCAGTGCCTCTAATACGGGCTTACGCCCGTAAATAGTAAGAAGATCGTTGAAAAAACGCTTTTTCTGCTGATAGTTTTTTGAATCATTCATCGCTAAATTTTCATTTTCATGGAGTTTGATGTTCTAAACATGTTCGGAATAATGGTTATCGGTATAACGTTTTATAGTTCCCGACTAGATTATAATGGACCGGTGCTAGATTAGTAAAAAACGTGCTCTGGCTGTGGCTATGATATTACTTTGCTGCAGCAATATGATCCATTTCCCGATCTAAAGTGGGTAGCACTGTGTGAAAAAGACTATGGCAGCGTGAGCGTAAAACGGCCTCCGCCATCGGCTAGATTGGAAAGTGCAATCGAGCCTGTCTTTCCTTTACATTCATGGATCGAAGCAATCTTCTGCGAGAAAAATAGGCCTAAGTTCGTACTGCCACTGCTGAAGTCTATACTGCGGGGGCTGTTCCCAATGTGATCAATAATAGTCTGTGGGTAGCCCTGGCCGTTGTCAATAATATCAATAGTTAGAAGATCGTCTTTAATCGACGCTGCTAGCAAAATTTTATCATCAGTGTACTTTACGCAATTGACTAAAATGTTATTTATCACACCAGCGATCATGTTTTCGTCGAAGTAGCCAGTGAGGTTTTCATTGCAATCTATTTCTACTGTAACGTCATAAACCTCGAATAGCAGCTTCTGGCTTTCTACTTGCTCTTCAAGAAAATCCTGCACAAATACTTCTTCGAGGTTTAATGATAGTTGTTGATTTTGGAGTTTATATAACCCGAGTAAATGAATTAATGCATTGTTAATACGAGAAGCTTCGCCTCGTAGAATGCCATAACTTCTTCGGTGCCCGGGACGTTGCTCTTTGCTGATATCGATCACTTCATCGAGTGAGGTCAGTAACATTCCCAGCGAGTTTTTGATGTCATGCACGGATGACGCGAGTAATAATGAAAAATCAATGGGTTGGTCTTTGCTCATTTTTATTCCAGTAATTATACGATAGCATCAGTTGGCCGACATAAACTATGCGGATAACTTTATCTTTTCAAAGTGGCTGCATAGCGTTTTATAGCGTTCATATAGCGGGTTTTCATTAGTAATATACGTCAGTTTTTCGACTGCATTTGTACACTGCTCTATGTGCTCCGCTGAACTGCCGTCGGCTGACATTTTGCGAACCAGTGCAAGCATTAAGTTGAGGTTGAGGCCAACATTGTTAGGATAGTGTTGTATTGCTTGGCTAAAAAGCAGTATGGCTTGCTGATAATCTTTATTGGCAAGCAGCGCTTTTCCTTGATGATTAAGCACTATCGCTTTCTCCTTACCCTTCTGGCTTAGGGCCTCGTCAGACAATTTGTCAATAGTTTCGCCAATCTTATCGTCGTCTTGATAAGTTCTTGCAAGGTCTTCTAGTATGAATTGTGCTTCGTCATGTTCAGCCATTGATTGATAGGTTGCCGCCAGATCAAGCATCAATTGAGGAGAAAGATTATTGGCAAGCTTTATTTCGCGCTGAATACGGTTAACTTGTTCCCTCGCGCTCTCAATTGCGTCGGTGCAGGCCAGAATATTAGCCTCGATAATATCCGTGTGGAGCTCAATATTTTCATGGTATTTATATTTCTGTTTAGCCTTGAGTAATGTCTCGGTCGCCTCTTTGCTGCGCGACTGCGCAACGTCCGGCTGGTCGATGATTTCTGCGCAGATGCAGCGCGCCAGTTTTAAATAATTTTCTGGCGAGTCATAGACCGAGTTATTACTTAAGCGAATAACTTTCCTTCGGGACTTGCCGGCGCTAATCCAGTCTTTATTGAATTCGTAAATATCGGCTAGCCTTTCCTGACGGATTATCGCATTGGGGGAGATTTCAATAGCTCTTTCCAGTATCAGTTGCGCGCCCGCGGCGCTACCTTGGACATATTTGATTTCGGCTAGGCAGTCAAATATCTCGAGGCATAGGCACCCATTATCTATCAAGGTTTCAAATATTGTTGTAGCCTTATCGAGCTGCTCTAGGGCCATTAGCGATTTGCCTAGTCCAATAGTTGCCCACTCGAGCTTTCGTTCTTTAAGGATACCGGAATAAATTTTTTCAGCGCTGGTATATTCACCTTTTTTGTAAAAACAGCTCGCCATGATGCGATAACAACGCTGCTCATATTTGTCATGTTTATTAATTCTTTGCTGGCACAGAGCAATGGAGCGATCAAGGTCGTTGTTATCCATCGCGTTGTTGATAGGAAACAAGCATTCTTTTTCCATTACCATGCGATCGAGACGTTTTTGTAGTACGCCTTGTGTGAAAGGTTTGGCGAGATAATCGTCAGGTTGATATTCAAGTGCGCCAAAAACCATGTCTTTTGTAGTTTCAGCGGTAATCATCATATAAATCGCTGTATTCTTGAGCAGATTTTTATAACGCAGTTCTTCGAGTACTTGCTGGCCGTTTTTATTCTCTCCCAAGTTATAGTCTGCGAGAATGATGTCGTAGGTATTTTGTTCGCATTTTAGTATGGCTTCCTCACCATTAGACGCTGTATCGCATCGAATGATGCCAAAATTATCCAGCATTCGTCGAATGGACCCACGCATGTCTGGATAGTCATCAATAACCAATGCGGTCTTTTTCTTGTAGATTTTGATAGCATCCAACGAAGTGATGGCCATAAGATATAGCAGTCTCTCAGTGAGGTGTTCGCTGGCTAGCTGCAAAGCCCCGAAAAAAAAGTGTATAGATATCAGCCTTATAGTATAGGTGAGTTTGCCGATATTACAGCTATATGCAGATGTTACTGTCAATTAATGGAGAAATTGTGAATAGTCAATCAAAACAGCAAAAACCGACGGATGAATTAAGTCTACTAGCTTATGGTGCCGGTCTGGTCGCACGAATGTACCCGAACTATGCGCTTTTTACCGAATTAACAGAAACCAGAGATCATCTGGCGTTTAGCAATATCCTAAATTTAGTCTGGGAGTATATCAGCGGCAAAAATCAGCGGATTGATTTTGAAAAGCAGCAAGACAAGTTGGAGGCCATTACGCCGGACCCAGACAGCTTTGACCTTTATGGTGTCTGGCCCGCGCTGGATGCAACGGTTGCTTTGGGGTCTTTGCTAAGCGCTTGTGAACGTTGGGATGTGGATGAGATCAATGCTATTGAGTTAGTATCACTGTCAACAATCGACCAATATTTGGATGTGACAGCGGGAGGTGATGACAATAATCGACTCTATAGCGCCGAACGTCAATATAGCGAGGCGCTGTGTTCGGTCATTGAAGAAAATAAAGATAACAGGGGAGGGCTGGTCATGGCGGTTAAGGGGTTGGTACGTGACGTTGTCGTTAGTAATATCGGTCTTGAAGCCGGTTAACAGTCTGTAACCATTGCGTCAGCTGTTGTTAGGTCTTTATAATGTCGCGCGGGTTTGTTACGACGACTGTTGTTGGTATAGCAACCAAATCGTAGTGGGCTATAAAAATATTCATAAACACGCTTAACCACGCAATTATAAATGCGATCGTTATACGGTTATTGTGATTCTTAGGGGATTGGAATGGGTACTTTATCGATGCGTCTATCGACGTTATCAATTGCTTTAATGGCATCTGGTTTAGCGGCTGCTGAAGATACACTCAATGCGGCTAACACCAGCTGGATACTAACGTCGACAGCGCTGGTGTTGTTTATGACGCTTCCTGGTCTGGCGCTATTTTACGGGGGGTTGGTCCGGTCGAAAAACGTACTGAGCATTCTGATGCAGTGTTTTGCTATTACCTGTATTGCTTCAGTTCTTTGGTTCGTAGTCGGCTATAGCATCGCCTTCGGCGAAGGGAACCCTTATTTTGGGGGGATGGGGAAAGCCTTGTTGTCGGGAGTGACGTCAAGTTCTCTAGCGGGTGATATTCCTGAAACCGTCTTTGTTATGTTTCAGATGACCTTTGCCATCATTACACCAGCTTTGATTATCGGCGGTTTTGCAGAGCGGATAAAGTTCTCTGCCGTGGTAATATTTACCGCATTATGGTTGTTAGTTGTCTACGCCCCAATCACTCACTGGGTTTGGGGTGGAGGCTGGTTAGGTGAGATGGGTTTACTGGATTTTGCCGGTGGCACAGTGGTTCACATCACCGCCGGTGTTGCCGCTTTGGTGTCTGCAGTTGTGTTGGGCAACCGCAAAGGCTTCGGCGAAACCGCGATGCCTCCGCACAACATGACCATGACAATTATGGGCGCGGGTATGTTATGGGTAGGCTGGTTTGGTTTTAATGCCGGTAGTGCCCTCGCTGCGAACGGTGATGCGGGTATGGCCATGTTGGTCACGCACTTATCAGCTGCGGCTGGGACGTTTACTTGGTTGACGATTGAATGGATTAAATACGGTAAGCCCAGTGCATTAGGCGCAGTAACAGGCATGGTGGCTGGTTTGGGAACAATCACACCGGCATCAGGCTATGTAGGCCCCGGCGGAGCATTGGTTATAGGTCTCAGCGCTGGTATCGTATGCTTTTATGCGACGCTCTATATCAAACAGGTGTTGAAAATAGACGATTCGCTGGATGTGTTTCCGGTACACGGTGTTGGCGGCATATTGGGGACTTTTCTAGCGGGAATATTTGCCAGCGCGGAGCTTGGCATATTCAGCGGTCAAGGCTTGCCAGAGGGTGTCACTATTCTACAGCAGCTGGGTGTTCAATTAACCGGGATTGTTGCTACCTTTGTTTACGCTGGCGTGGCAACGTACATCATATTAGTCGTTGTTAGGGCGCTGGTCGGATTGCGAGTGACTGAAGACGAAGAGAGAGAGGGTTTGGATACTGTGTCTCACAACGAGCGGGGTTACGATTTGTAGCGGGGGATTTGGGCCCGGCTCGATAAGCGGCTGGGCCAATGGGTCCATTGATGAGATAGGTCTTAGCAATGAAAACGCTGATTTTGTATGGAACACTGGGCTGTCATTTGTGTGAGCAGGCGCTGGTGATGATTGCTCCTCTGGTTATTAATGAATACAACCTCGTAGAGGTTGATATTAGCGATTCTGACGAATTGATGGCGCGCTATGGTATTCGCATACCGGTTGTAGTGATGCAGGAGAGTGAGGCTGAAATTGGCTGGCCTTTCGACACCGTTCGTTTCCTTAGTTTTCTACAGTCCTCGTCCTAACGAGGCAAAGCCCCAGCAAATCAGGGCTATAGCAAGACGGATGCTTGCTGCTTCTGGCAGGTATCGGCTGCAGATTATCAGGTTTATTCAACCGACAGATACCATCATCGTTGGGCTAACTAACAAGCTGAAAGGGACATCATTGAGGTAGCCGAGTGTGGTAGCTAAGGTTGGCCAATCGATGACTCCTCTGTATTGATCAGCGGTGAGTCAATACCAAGGCGGTGGCCGTAGATCACTGAAAACGCAAGTACATTCTGTACATAATTCCGCGTTTCATAGAACGGCAGCGTTTCAATCCATATGTCGTGGGGCAACGCAGCGGCCTGTCTATTTAGCCAACTTTTGACACGGTGCGGGCCCGCATTATAAGCCGCAGTTGCCAAAATCCTATTGCCTGAAAAGTCATCCAGTAATTGCTTTAGATAATTTGATCCGAGTGCAATATTCTTATCGGCTGAAAATAAGTCTCGGTTGGTGTAACTAACCCCCATTCTCTCGGCCACTTGTTTGGCAGTTCCGGGGAGCAGTTGCATTAATCCAGTCGCACCGGCGGGTGAGTAGGCGTCTTTTGCAAAGGCACTTTCCTGCCGCGTAATCGCGTATAACCATTCAGGGTTAATAGTGGCCGATTCGGCAGAAACGATCATGTCCGCTTGATATGCCAGTGGAAATCGAATGGAGAGATCATTCCAGCTATCAGCTTTGATCGTCGTATGAATGGCTTGTTGATGCCAGCCCCATTGGTGCGCCAGATGAGTAGCGTCGATTAATTGAGACTGGTCAAAACTGCGGGTAGCCGCTGCCCACTCTCGTCTGGCAGGCACAAAGTAGCCCATTTGATAAAACTGCCGGGCTCTAGTTATTTCGGGCGATAAGCTCACATCGCTAGCGGACTGTCCGCTGATCAAGGCGCTGTGATTAAAGTCGTAGTCCTGTTGGACGATGTCTGCCGCAAGAAATCCGTAATAATGGCGCTCAGAAGCTAGCTGTTGAAGCATTTGCAACGTTTTTTCAGGTTTAATCGATTGTAGCGACCAGGTTCTAGCCTGCCAGTAGCGCCATCGAGGTTTTGCTCGATGTGACTCTGGTAGCAGTGAAATCCATTGCCCTGCCTGATGCCACTGCTGCTGTCTCAAGGCGAGCCGTATGCGCCATTCCATAAGATAATCATCATCGGCATTAGGGTCATTGGCAATCAGCCATTGCAGCGCATCATCGCGCCCAGAGGCTATGATTTGTCGAGCAAGCTTGTCCCTAATGGCGTGATTTTGTGAGGTCGAGAATGCTGTAAATCCTCGATATTTTATCCACAAATTATTAGCAAGGTCGATATTTCTTGGTGCCAGTCTGCGCAGGCCATAGCTGATGATATCTGTCGTCAGTTTACTACCATCGTCAAAATCGTTAAGTTTTGAAAGGCGGTGGGGCTGGCGATGAACACTAATTAGGCGTCTGGTATAGGGTTTCAATCCAGCGGATGCTCGCTTGGACAAATATCTTGCCAGCAGGGTATTGTTATTGGCGAGTGCGAGTTGGACCCGCTCCCATACCAATTGATCAGTCTTCAATCCGGCCTGCTGCCAGCGCTTGAAAACCGGGTCGCAGGCATCCGGTTGGGATGCACCCTTCAGCCAAATCTCTGCGGTCATTCCAAGTGCGATATGCGGTTGGCCCGTTTGATGTAAGGCTTCCATGTACCAGCAGCGCAATGCAGTGCTAGCGAGGGACGCCTGATAATACTGAATATATTGAGGCCACTGCCTTTTACTCGCCAGCATGGCCAGCCATTTTTTGCGCAGTTGTTTGGCGGCTACGGTTGTCCCGTAATCGCTTAATACCTGGTCAACTTTTTTATACGGTAACTTTCTAAGTTCGCGTTGTAGCTGAGCTGTCACAAGGTAGGGATAAAGAGGGTACTCATTTAGCGCTTGGAGGCCTTGCTGCGTGCGAGTCTTGTGGCCCTTATTAATAGCGCTCAGCGTCTGTCGATAGAGCTGTTGGCTGGCGGCATCACTTTCAAGGGCCTGGACGGGTGTCCCTGCCATTGTTAATAGTAAGCCGACCAACAGGCCAGTTTTTAAAAACCAGCTTGCTAAAAAACGCGTTAAATAGAGTCTATATTTTGCCATGGTCATGTTCAATGGTAGAATCGCCGCCCGGAATGAGAGGCTTGCCTAATCTAGCCTCAGTGTAGCCTGATTAGCAAGCTATAACCTACTGATAAAAGCAGGCTTAGTTAACGATTAGAGCAGTGAGTATAGCCCATCGCGGCATGGTCTTCAGTCTGCTTCGGTGAAATGCGAACAACTGCACAGCCTGCGCCAATCTCAACGAATGATACTTATTACTAAAGGAACGCTTAAATGCCACTGTTACGAGTGACAGACCTCGATCTCGCCTACGGGCATCATGTTTTGCTGGAAAAGGCAAATTTACAGCTGTTTCGCGGTGACCGTGTCTGCTTAGTGGGGCGTAATGGCGCCGGCAAATCGACATTGATGAAATTAGCACAGGGTGTGATCAAGCCTGACGGGGGAAATATTTGGACAAAGCCTTCACTGAAAATCTCTCGCCTGGATCAAGAGCTCCCAAAAGCCGATGAGCGATCGGTGATGGAGGTTGTTTCATCAGGGCTAGAATCTGTTGGGAATTTACTTAAAGAGTATGACCAATTAGCGGCGCAGCAGCTTGATAGCGCAGGACTTCGCAAGCTGGAGCAGCTTCAGCATGACCTTGAAGCTCAAGATGGCTGGAGTTACCAGCAGCGGATTGACGAAGTGATCAGTCGTTTGGAATTACCGAGCCAGCAACGGATGTCTTCGCTGTCCGGTGGATGGAGAAAGCGAGTCGCGCTTGCTAAAGCGTTGGTTACATCGCCTGACTTGTTATTACTTGACGAGCCGACTAACCATTTGGACATAGAGACGATCGAATGGCTTGAGCGACAGTTAATGGACTTCAATGGTGCGGTCTTATTTATCACGCACGATAGGGCGCTAGTGCGTCGACTAGCAACAAAGATCGTGGAGCTGGATAGAGGTACTCTGCGGACTTACCAGTGTGGTTACGACAATTATTTGGTTGAGCGGGCACACTTACTTGAAGTTGAAGATCAGCAAAACAAGTTGTTTGATAAAAAATTAGCGCAGGAAGAAGTGTGGATCAGGCAGGGAATAAAAGCTCGCCGGACACGCAATGAAGGCCGTGTCAGATCGCTTGAGCGACTGCGGGAGGAGCGATCACAGCGACGTAATCAGCAGGGGACAGCCAGCATTAACGTTGAATCAGCCAGTTCTTCAGGAAAGTTAGTCGCCGAAGTTGATGATATTAGCTGCAGCTTTGATAGCAACACACTTTTCGAACATCTAACATTTAATATAATTCGCGGTGACAAGATTGGTTTTTTGGGCCCCAATGGGGTCGGTAAGACAACATTATTGAAAATAATACTTGGCGAGTTGGCACCTACATCGGGAACGGTGAAATTAGGAAGTCGTCTTGATGTCGCCTATTTCGACCAGATGCGAGACAAGCTGGATAACGAAAAAACAATTGTCGATATTGTTGGTCAGGGTCGGGAGAGTATCGAAATTAATGGAAAATCCAAGCATGTCTTGAGTTATTTATCCGATTTTTTATTCTCACCTGAGCGGGCAAGAACGCCGCTAAAGGCGTTGTCGGGCGGCGAGCGCAATCGAGTTCAGCTCGCTTGCTTGTTCAGTTTGCCGGCAAATATTTTGGTTATGGATGAGCCGACTAATGATCTCGACGTGGAGACATTGGAATTACTGGAGACAGTTTTAGTTGATTTCTCCGGCACTGTGTTACTGGTTAGTCACGATAGAGATTTTATGGATAACGTAGTTACTAGCACTCTGGCCTTCGAGGGAAGAGGTATTGTCAGAGAATACGTTGGCGGTTATCAGGACTGGATTCGTCAGGGCGGAGTGTTTTCTAAATTACCGGCGGAAATATCTAAAGACAATCAATCGACGCATGATGACAGTCAGTCGATGCCTAATGCGCCGGTTGAAGAGAAAAAATCACAGCGAAAACTGGCCTACAAAGAGCAAAAAGAGCTGGAAGCTTTGCCTGTTATCATTGAAAAGTTAGAGTCTCGCCAAGCCAAATTGCAGGAAGACGTCAGCGCCCCAGACTTCTATCAGCAAGCGCAGAGCCTAATTGCTGATCGTCTAGATGATCTTGCCAAAGTGACCAGCGAACTAGAAAATGGTTATGAGCGCTGGGTAGAGCTGTCTGAGTAAATCGGTGTTTACGTGCCAACTCTGACCGCTAGAACATCACATGTCGCGCCATGTAATATGCCGTTTGCGGTAGAGCCCAGCAAAAGAGCGATACCGTGGCGTCCATGGCTGCCTACGACGATCAGTTCGGCGCCAAGCTCTTCAGCGAGCGAATGGATTTCGTTTTCAGCCCGACCTACGATAATATGCTGGCCGTCACTGCCGACACTGTATTGGCTGGCAAAAGCCGCCATTTGTGATTCGGCTTGTTTTTGGATTTCGTCTTGTATCCCTGAAAAATCCATGGGAATGTCGCCGCCATAAGCGAAACTTAGAGGTTCGATAACATGGACCATATGCAACGCAGTATTATTATTTTTGGCTAGCGTAGCAGCTTTATCGGCAACTGGTTTTGCTTCGTCTGATAAGTCTGTCGCAAGTAATATGGTGTTGTAGTTACTCATAATCAAGTCCTTTAGTTCTTATGACGGCAATATCGAAGGTCAATGTTAGTAATGTTAATCTAACAGCCTTATTAACTTACAATTTGAACATGATGTCCACTGATCGAAGTCAATTAATAATCGATCGGTGCTCATGGGCGAGATCGGCTCAATGATGGGAGAGACGTACAATTGAGTTACTTGATAATAGCGGCGGTGGTATTGGCGGTGATAGCACCTATTTTTTGGTTTATGCCCAGTCCGGAAATCAAACGTCAAATGATAATGCGGGACCGTGCTATGCAGTTGGGGTTGCAAGTGAAAATTTGTGATTTACCGCAGACTCGCCGAGCCAGAGTGCGGGAAGAGTATGTCGAAAAAGGCATTGTTTATCGCCTTCCCTGGAAAAAACCACTGCAGCCACGGGAACAATTCTGCGAATTGTTATTAAAGGATGGAGACGGTGAAAATCTTGTCTCGCCCGCCTTTAGCGAGCTGCTAACAGCGTCACTAGCGGCAATGCCAGCGGCTGTGATGGCCTTAGAGTATGCCTCGCCGGGTGTTGCTGTGTACTGGCGAGAGCGAGGAGGTATCAGCGAGGTTGAAGACATCGGCCGCCGCCTCGAACAGCTGCAAAAAGAGATACTTGGCGTCCGGGAGAAACTAATTAAGACGTCTTAAAATCGTTTCAAAATGACACTTAATAGGAGCATATTCATGGCAGAATTATTACCCGGGTCGTATCGCCATTACAAAGGAAACGACTACAAAGTTATGGGGGTAGCAAAGCATTCAGAAACTGGAGAAGACCTCGTCGTCTATCGGCCTTTATACGGTGAGAGCGGCCTGTGGGTGCGACCGCTGAGTATGTTTATTGAACAGGTCGACGTCGACGGTACCTCGGTTCCGCGATTTTCTTTGCTTAGCGATTAAATATTTGTAGTCGCCCTTTTGTAACAAATGCCGTGTACAGAAAGGTTGAAATACTGAACGTTATCTTAGGGTTAGGAGTATTGCTCGTATCAATAATTACCGTGCGATGACCGGTCATAATCGAATATAAATGAAATAAAAACGACTTTCTCTCTTGACCCGGAACTGATCAGGTCTTATATATGTCGCCTCATTCCCTCATTGGGCGTGTTTATTGGTACTTAACAGAAGGGTAGCATGGGAAAATCATTAGTCATCGTCGAGTCTCCGGCCAAAGCCAAGACCATTAATAAATACTTGGGCAACGATTTCATCGTTAAGTCCAGTGTCGGTCATATTCGAGATTTACCGACAGCAGGGGGTAAAGCGGTAGACCCGAAAGAGCGCGCAAAAGCCGCTGCGATAACGCGCAAAATGTCGCCAGAAAAAAAAGTTGCTTATAAAAAGAAAAAAAGTCGCGATCAGTTGATTAAGCGGATGGGCATTGATCCTGAGAATCACTGGGCGGCAACTTACGAAATTTTACCTGCCAAAGAAAAAGTGGTCGGCGAATTACAGCGATTGGCAAAAGATGCTGACACCATCTATCTCGCAACGGATTTGGATCGCGAGGGAGAGGCGATAGCGTGGCATCTGCGCGAGGCAATCGGAGGTGATGAGAGCCGTTACCGGCGAGTAGTTTTTAATGAGATCACTAAAAAAGCCATAGCGGCAGCTTTTGATGCTCCCGGTAAGCTAGATATCGACAGGGTTAATGCACAGCAGGCGCGCCGTTTTCTGGATCGCGTTGTTGGTTACATGGTCTCTCCGCTACTGTGGGCGAAGGTAGCAAGGGGGCTTTCAGCCGGTCGTGTGCAGTCGGTTGCGACACGCTTAGTCGTTGAGCGAGAGCGAGAAATTCGTGCATTTATCCCTGAAGAATATTGGCAGATTTTTGCCGACACGGCGGCATCGGCAGGAAAACTAAGGCTTGAGGTTAAGCGGTATCAAGATCAGAACTTTCGGCCAAATAATCAACAGCAGGCAGACGCGGCGTTGGCCTTACTCGAGAAGCATGACTATGTCATCAGTAAGCGGGAAGACAAGCCGACCCGATCGAAGCCTTCAGCACCCTATATAACATCAACATTGCAGCAAGCGGCCAGCACTCGTTTAGGCTTTGGTGTTAAAAAGACCATGATGATGGCGCAAAGGCTCTATGAGGCCGGCTACATCACTTACATGCGTACCGACTCAACCAATTTGAGCCAGGACGCAGTTGCCTCCTGCCGCGACTATATTTCGAAACAGTATGGCAAAGATTATTTGCCGGCTGAGCCCGTCCGGTATTCTAGTAAGGAGGGTGCCCAAGAGGCTCACGAGGCGATTCGACCTTCTGGCGTGTCGGTAAAACCGACTCAGCTAGTGAAGATGGAGCGCGATGCAGAGCGTCTCTATGAGCTCATTTGGCGACAGTTTGTCGCCTGTCAAATGGTACCGGCAGAGTTTACCAGTAGTAGTATCGTTGTCACTGCCGGAGAGTTCGAGTTGCGTACTCGGGGTCGGGTAATGCGCTTTGAAGGTTTTATGAAAGTGCAGCCGCCACAGGTGAAAAAGGACGAGGACGTCATCTTACCGGACGTCAAAATCAACGATATATTAAAACTTGAGAAGCTTGACCCAAGCCAGCATTTTACCAAGCCTAGCCCTCGTTTCAGTGAAGCTAGTCTGGTCAAGGAGCTTGAAAAGCAGGGAATTGGCAGGCCGTCAACGTACGCCTCGATTATCTCTACGATTCAAGATCGTGGCTATGTACGAGTTGAAAATAGACGCTTTTATGCGGAAAAAATGGGCGATGTTGTCACGGAAAGATTAGTCGAGAGTTTTTCTGAACTGCTAGATTATAGTTTTACCGCCACTATGGAAGAGCAACTGGACGAAGTAGCGGATGGGAAGCTTAACTGGACCCAGTTACTTGACAATTTTTACAGTGAGTTCCAAAAGAAATTAGAAGTAGCTGAATCTGCCGAAGGCGGTATGCGTGCTAATGAGCCGACAGAAACCGATATAGAGTGCCCTAAATGTGCTCGCCATATGCAAGTCAGGACGGCGAGTACAGGTGTGTTTTTGGGCTGTTCCGGTTATGCATTGCCGCCGAAGGAACGCTGCAAGAGTACTATAAATTTGGTGTCTGGTGACGAAGTTGTCAGTGCCGATGAGGACGACGAGGGAGAGTCTCGGATATTAATCAATAAACACCGCTGTAAGTTATGTAATACAGCGATGGATAGTTACCTTATTGATGAGCAGAGAAAGTTACATGTGTGCGGGAATAATCCAGACTGTACAGGCTTTGAAGTAGAGCAAGGTAGTTTTAAAATAAAGGGTTACGAAGGCCCTGTGCTCGACTGTGATAAGTGCAGTGCCGAAATGCAGTTGAAGTCAGGACGCTTTGGTAAGTATTTTGGTTGTACCAGCGAGTCTTGTAAAAATACGCGTAAGTTGTTACGCAGCGGGGAGGCCGCTCCACCTAAAATGGATCCCGTCCCAATGCCCGAACTAGCTTGCCTCAAAGTAGACGACTTCTACGTGTTACGTGACGGTGCGTCTGGTATGTTTCTGGCGGCAAGTAACTTCCCAAAAAACAGAGAAACTCGAGCACCCTTAGTCGAAGAAATCCTGCCGCACAAAACGGAGATTGATGCTAAGTACAAATATTTGTTTAAGGCGCCGACGGAAGATCCCGATGGCAACAAAGCTATTATTCGCTACAGTAGAAAGACCAAAGAAATATATGTGCAGACTGAAATCGACAGCAAGCCCAGTGGCTGGAAGGCCTTCTATCAGGGTGGAAAATGGCTGGTACAGGAAACGAAATCTAAGAAAAAGGCGGGCTAGCTGGTGAGCAGCTCGAGTTAGCTGCTCGTTAGTCGACTGTTCGAGCGGCTGTTCTCGGAAAAAAGTGATTGTGCTTCACTTGCTTCGGTCGCAGCTGTAGAATAAGCCGTTGTTCACCCTACCAGGATTAATTCAAGTGCCTTCAGCGTTTTTAGAGATTGTTCAGCTCGACAGTGGCGAAATTGTATTAAGAAATTCCGATGGCGAAGGCGAGCCGTTGGTAAACATACGATTTTCAGCCGCTGCAAAAGATTATATTGGTAAGTCTGAAGTTGACATAGCCAAAGTTATGATTCAAGCAGGCATACAGGCAGCCGCACACATCAACGAGGCTAGAGCGACAGGCAGCGACTCCCCCCGCGATAGCGACGAGCAGACACTGCACTAGCTTAGAGTTTATTGGCGCCTAACGACTCCGACACTTAGTCCTTCAATGGCAAAATCCTGATAGCGCAAATCGACTTCAATGGGCTGGTAGTCCTGATTTTCTGGCAGTAATAGTATTTGATACTTGCTGCGAGTTCGTTTGAGCCTTTTTACGGTCACTTCATCGTCAATCCGTGCGACAACAATTTCACCATTTTCTGCATTATCTGTTTTATGAACAGCCAGTAGATCGTCCTCAAATATACCGATATCTATCATGCTGTCGCCTTTAACCCGCAGAAAATAATCAGCGTGCGGGCTAAAGAAAGATGCCGGCATTTCACAATAGTCGTCAATGTGTTCTTGCGCCAAGATTGGACTTCCCGCAGCTACCTGTCCAACAATTGGGATGCCTTTGTCTTCAGGTAATCGTATGCCTCGAGAGGCTCCTGCGATCATTTCTATAGCGCCTTTCCGTGCCAAGGCTTTGAGATGTTCCTCTGCTGCATTGGCAGATTTAAAGCCGAGCTCTCGAGCAATGTCTGCTCGCGTAGGCGGAAAGCCCGACTCTTCAATATGATGTTTAATTACCGCGAGAACTTCTGACTGTCGTTGAGTAAGCTTGGTCATGGTGTCATGCTCTGTTATGCCGGAGCCGATATCGCCGGGGATACTAAAGTATCTGTTTTTATATACAGTATCTGTGATTATATACAGCAATTTACAGGCTGCAAGGAATAACTCAATTTATTTTAAGCTGTGGAGGGGTCTATACTATAGCTATGAGTTTGTATGAGGGCGCATCAATGGATAAGAGAAAAATGTCGGAAGCATGGAGAGTGTTTAGAATTCAGTCCGAGTTAGTTGACGGTATTGAGCACTTGTCAAAGTTGGGGTATGCCGTGTCTGTCTATGGTAGCTCGCAGCTGCATGAAGATAATCATTACAGTCAACAAGCGGAGACGCTCGGCAGGATTCTCTCAGCAAGCGGGCTAGCGGTGATAACCGGTGGTGGCCCCGGAATCATGGAGGCTGTAAATCGCGGGGCATTCGGTGGGAAGGGTATGTCTGTCGGTCTAAATATTGACTTACCCAGAGAACAGGTGGCTAATAACTATCAAGATATAAGTCTCGATTTTCGCTATTTTTTTGTGCGCAAATTCTTATTTGTCAAACATGCTGTCGGGTTTGTGATTTTCCCCGGCGGTTACGGGACGATGGATGAGTTATTTGAAGCATTGACACTAGTACAAACGGGTAAAGTCGATCCATTTCCTATTGTCTTAATTGGGGTGAGCTATTGGAGTGGTCTCATTGATTGGCTGCAGCAAACAATGTTGTCAGAGGGATGTATTACGCAAGACGATATGGAACTCTTTCATTTGGTAGATACGCCGGAGGAGGCTGCCGACATCGTGCTCCGGTATCATGCTAGAGTTTTGCAGGACGCAGAATTAATTTAGCGCTATAAGTCGTCAAGGACACCATTGACGATATCGGTTTCTATCATGCGAATAGGTCCATTCCAATCTTCGGGGTGTACAGCGTCATCCGCATTCACATAATCTTCGCCGCTCAGTTCGTAAGCGCTGCGCCAGTTCTCAGGCTCTTCTATTTCTTCGAGTAGCATTTCTTGCCAGGTTTCCAGAGTGAAGTCACTGATAGCGCCGTCGATAAGTTGCGTTTCGACAGTCTGTGTAGCATCGTCGACAGCAATAACCTCGAATATACTATTTTGCTGAATATCTCTATACCAGATACCGACCTGCGGAATAGCTGTATCCATAGTTCTATCTCATCTCGTTGCGGCCTGTTACTAAAAATAACATGTTCAACTGTCCTGTCCATAACGATTTCAAATAGTGTGTTCTGGCGACATTTTAAAGAAATGTTGCTTAAAATAAAAAAACGCTGTTATTCAATAGCTTATGATTTGTAAAATGTCAGTTGTTGATTTATAAACAGTTTATAATATTAATTAGGTATAACAGTGTTATTGTTCGATGAAAAATTGTATAAATAATTCAATCAAACCTCCCAACTTGCCGACTAAAAGGCAGCAAAAACGACATGGAAAATATGCAATCATTAATTGAGAGTCCATCATTGCTTGGACTAAGTTTTTCCGAGTATCCTTGGGTGTGGGAAGTTTTTGCACTCGTACTAATCACTCTATTTGTACGTTATGCGCTATGGCTGGTATTGCGAAAATTGGAGCTGCAATTTCAAAAATCCGACAATCTTTGGGATGATGCCATGCTCGAGGCGGTCCGCAAGCCTGCCGATTTTTTAGTGTGGTTGATGGGTTTCAGTTGGGTTCTGGAGGTGTTGATTGAACAATCGGGTGCGGCTATTTTTACCGCCATTGCACCCATGCGATCACTGCTGTTCATTGCATTATTGGCTTGGTTTCTAATTCGTGTCATAAAACAGGTTGAGCAACGTTTAACGTCACCGGAATATACCAGCGACCCTGTCGATACGACGACTGTATTGGCTTTGGGCAAGCTGGTGCGAGTAGCGGTATTTATCACATCGGGTTTAGTGATAATGCAAACCATGGGATACAGTATTTCAGGTGTGCTGGCGTTTGGCGGCGTTGGTGGTATTGCTGTTGGCTTCGCTGCCAAAGATTTATTGGCTAATTTTTTTGGCGGATTAATGATCTACTTGGATCGGCCATTTTCTGTGGGGGATTGGATTCGCTCTCCCGATCAAGAAATCGAAGGCACGGTAGAGGATATTGGTTGGCGCCAAACACGTATTCGCACATTCGATAAGCGTCCTTTGTATATTCCCAATGCAACATTCAGCCACATTTCCGTTGAAAACCCATCGCGCATGCTTAATCGACGAATCAAGGAAACTATAGGAGTCCGCTATGATGACGCAGCCGTGTTGCCATTGATACTCGATGATGTTGAGGGCATGTTGAGGGCGCATCCAGATATTGATACCAGTCAAACACTCATGGTTAACTTTAATAGTTTCGGTCCGTCGTCGCTCGATTTTTTTATTTACACCTTCACGCGCACCACAAATTGGATAGAGTATCATGCTATTAAGCAGCGTATTCTTTTGACGATACTCGATATAATTATCGGCCATGGTGCTGATGTTGCGTTCCCCACTACAACGATTAAAGTACCTGAGCCAATCACCTCTGTTAATGGTTTGGGAGGTGGCGATCGATGATCGGTATTATTGGAGGCACCGGTCTCAGTAGTTTTCATCAAGGGAGGTCGGTTGGAGATCGACTGACACCCTATGGTGAGACGTCAGCGGCTATCATTGGCAGTGAGATAGAAGGCATACCGGTGTGTTTTTTAGCGCGGCATGGTGACCCTCATCGTATTCCTCCCCATAAGGTTAATTACCGCGCTAATATTTGGGCGTTTAAAGAACTTGGTGTTAGCAAGCTGGTGGCGGTAAATGCAGTTGGCGGGATCACCAGTGAAATGCCCGCCGGGTCTTTGGTGATTCCGGATCAGATTGTGGATTACACTTATGGCCGCGATCATACATTTTACGATGGTAACAATAACGAGTTGGAACACATCGATTTTAGTTTCCCCTTTGCTTCCGGACTGCGACAACTTATTGTTGCCGCTGCGGCTGCGAGCAACATCAATATTATTGATGGTGCAACACTGGGGGTCACACAGGGCCCTCGATTGGAATCTGCAGCGGAAATAAACCGAATGGAGTCTGACGGTTGTGAACTGGTTGGGATGACGGCAATGCCTGAGGCGGCGTTAGCTCGCGAGCTCAGTATTGACTATGCAAGTATTTGTCTGGTGGTCAATCCGGCGGCGGGTCGGGGGCATTCAGTTATTACAATGGACCAGATTAACGACGTTATTCAGTTTGGTATGACCGATGTCAGGCGCTTGCTAATGGCCGCCATTGTCAACTGATAGGGGCTGCTTTTTCAGCGCGGATTAAGGTCTTTTGCGGGTGTGTCGATCAAGACCGCAGGCGTGGTTGACTCGTCGTCTTCAGCGGCCTCTAGGGCTGGGAATTCATAGGGGGTTATTTTTATAACCACTCCCAGTGAAGGGTGATCAATGTAGTGCAATTCGTTGCTGCGCATTCTGCGTTGCTGACGAAGGGCGATGGTCCTTTCAACGGCATAGCTAGTGGTCGTTAAATCGTCAAAGAAGTTGTCGTACCTTGGCATAGATGGTTGAAGTCGACCCTGCGCCGAAGTGTCAGTAAAAGTATTCTCTAAAGAGAAAGAGTCATTGGGCTGTATTTCTAACTCGGCGTTGAGTGGCGTCGGTGGCTTTGGAAGTTTGGCCCAAAAATAATTGTGCTGTTCTGCCGTGGCAACAAAAGTGCTAAGCCATAAGTCGGTGTCAATATGTAAATAACGCTCGAGCCCGAGCCTGATCGATCCTTCGAGCTCGTAGTGATCGTCATATTGTTTTCCTCCTCGAATAAGTATGCTTTCCGCCATTTTGCGAGCAGCTATTGGCTGTCGCCAGGCACCATGGAAAAGTTGTTGAAAATCGCTTTGCCGAGCAATACGCTCAGCCATGTCAGTCAATTGCAGCTGGCTAACCTCCAATAATGTGAATGGCTGCTGCGGCAATTGAATAAGAATTGGTTCTGGAGCAACTATGGAGATCGACGCCGGAGGGATGTCGTCATTGTTATCGTCATTGGCACCGTCATTGGTATCGTCGTTGGCACCGTCCTCTTCTATCGAAGATTGGACAACAGGTAGAGAGTTGTCGATATCCGCTAGCCACTCATCCAAAACAACTTCGGATGCTGCCGCAGGTTTTAGTTCCACAACAGGTTCGGAGTATTTTAGACCCGGTTCTTCTGGCCATGACTCGGCTGTCATCTCGGTGCGAGAAAAGACAATAAGCTCTATCTGATACCAGAGCGGTTGTTCGTCTGCTGACTGGCCAAAGAGCGGGCCTGATAGGCATAGCGCAGCTAATGTGATGGAGGTAAGCAAGAAATATTTCATGGGTTAAGTCTAATTCACTCGCTAATAGTTAAGCTATCGTTTTTCGCTGCTGCTGGGGGCGAGGGTCGTCAGCAGGCTGTCGATAAATTGGAATCGCTGTTCGATGTCTTCAAGATCCTCAGTAAATTTTAATGCAGTCGCACCAGCGAGCTGATAGGTGGAGGACTTTGTTTGAACTAATTGTATTAGTGCTATAGGTTCGACCTGAGTATCGGCAGAAAAGTCCAATCGGCCGCCTTTTGTAGACGCCTCTATCTTAGTAATACCGATTGCCTGAGCTTGTAATTTTAACGCGGTTGCTCGGAACAAGTTTTTTACCGGGTCAGGTAACAAGCCGAATCGGTCTATCATTTCAACCTGCAGTTCTCGAAGATCGTTATCACTCGCCGCGTTAGAAATTCGTTTGTAGAGAATTAACCGGCTGTGGACATCCGGAAGGTAGTCGTCGGGGATCAGTGCTGGAAGACGCAAATTAACTTCACTGCCTGGGTCAAGAGCCCCTTCAAGGTCGACTTCTTTGCCGTCTTTTATAGCCCTGACTGCACGTTCTAGCATTTCCATGTAGAGAGTAAAGCCAATATTATGGATCTGGCCGCTCTGACCATCGCCCAATAATTCTCCAGCACCTCGGATCTCTAAATCATGAGTCGCCAGGGTAAAGCCTGATCCCAGTTCTTCTGCTTGGGAGATTGCTTCCAGGCGCTTTTCTGCATCCCCGGTCATGCTCTTGGCGTCCGGTGTTAGCATATAGGCATACGCTTGGTGGTGCGACCGTCCAACACGGCCGCGCAGTTGGTGCAATTGTGCCAGACCAAATTTATCAGCGCGATTGATCAGAATAGTATTAGCACTGGGTACATCAATACCGGTTTCAATAATGGTCGTGCATAGCAGCAGATTAAAGCGCTTATGATAGAAGTCAGACATGACCTGCTCAAGCTGGCGTTCCGGCATTTGGCCGTGACCTATGCCAATCCGAACTTCAGGAACGAGTGCTTGAAGTTCTCTGGAGGTTTGCTCGATGGTTTTTACTTCATTGTGTAGGTAGTAGACTTGCCCGCCGCGGAGGATCTCTCGAAGAATCGCTTCTTTAATCGTAGCGTTGTCTGATTGCCGTACAAAGGTTTTTACCGATAAACGCCGAGCAGGTGGGGTTGCAATGATTGAAAGGTCCCGCATGCCGGAAATTGCCATATTCAATGTTCGAGGAATAGGCGTCGCAGTCAGCGTTAGAATATCGACCTCTGAGCGCAGGGACTTTAATTGTTCTTTCTGTCGCACGCCAAAACGATGCTCCTCGTCGATGATTAGCAATCCTAAATCGCTATATTTAACATCTTTTTGAAGCAGCTTGTGGGTGCCGATAAGAATATCAATTTTGCCAGCAGCGGTTTTCGCTAAAACATCAGCCTGTTCGGCGCTGGAGCGGAATCGAGATAGCACATCGATGGAAACTGGCCAGTCTGCAAAACGATCTTTGAATGACTCGAAATGCTGCTGTGCGAGCAAAGTAGTGGGTACCAGAATGGCGACTTGCTTGCTGTTGTGCACGGCAATAAAAGCGGCTCGCATCGCGACTTCAGTTTTTCCAAAACCAACATCACCACAAACCAGCCGATCAGTTGCGGCGTCCGATTGTAAATCTGCCACAACTGCTTTGATTGCGGATTCCTGGTCAGGTGTTTCCTCGAACGGGAATCCGGCAGAAAATGCTTCGTAGGACTGGTCTGGAATTTCTAATGATTGACCCGGGCGCGCTGCGCGTCGAGCATAGATATCCAATAATTCCGCCGCCACATCACGAATTTTTTCAGCGGCTTTACGCTTTGCTTTTTGCCACTGATCGCTGCCGAGTCGATGCAAGGGCGCTGATTCTTCATCGGCGCCACTGTAGCGACTGATTAAGTGTAATGATGACACGGGGACATAAAGCTTGGCACCATCGGCATATTCGAGGGTTAAAAATTCTGTATCCTGACCTTCAATACCAATGTCCTCTAAGCCGCGATAACGTCCAACGCCATGGTCAATATGAACAATGGGTGCGCCTATCCTCAGCTCCGTGAGGTTTTTGATGATGGCTTCGCTATTGTCCTTGGACTTGCGGCGGCGACGTGTTTGCATCACCCTCTGGCCGAACAGCTGAGGCTCTGCGATGACGGTTAAAGTGTCTAGATTTAGCCCTGATTCGAGAGGGCCGATGGTGATAGCGACCGAGGCGCTGCTATCTAGAAACAGTTGCCAGCTATCGACGGTCGTCGCGGAGATTCCATGGCGATGCAGTAGATCTATTAGTGTTTCCCGACGGCCTGCACTTTCAGCACAAAACAAAACGCGCCCCGATGTTTCCTCAATTAGGCGTTCTACCTCGCTCAAGGGGTTGGCTGCTTTACTGTCGATGGATAAAAACTGGGGTTGTTTGCAGGCGAAATTACTGCTTCCCTGCCTTACTTCAATATTTTCGTGATGGGTAATTATCCTTGGGTATTTTTTGATGGCTGCAAATAGCTTCTCACTGGGAATAAATAGATGGTGAGGTGGCAATAGAGGACGCTGGACATCAATGTTACGGTCCTCATAACGACTGTGTAAATCCCGCCAAAATTGATCGGCCGCACCTTCAAGTCCTTCCGTTGTGATCATTAAGCAGTTGTCGGGAAGAAAGTCGAAAAGGGTATTTGTATGATCAAAAAACAAGGGTAGGTAATATTCTATACCGGCGGGTGCAATACCGTTGCTGACATCTTGATAGGTCGGACATTGACGATGGTCTACGTCGAAATATTCATGCCATCGGTTGCGAAAACGACGAATGCCTTCTTCGTCCAGTGGGAACTCTTTTGCCGGCAGCAGATTAACTGCCTTGACTTGCTCAACAGTGCGTTGGCTCTCGGGATCAAACGTACGCAATGTGTCTATTTCATCGTCCAGTAAATCAATGCGAAAAGGCAGCTTACTCCCCATAGGAAATATGTCCATGATAGAGCCGCGCAGAGCAAACTCTCCATGTTCGAATACAGTAGTAACACAGCGATAGCCGTTGGACTCCAGCTTGCGGCGCATCTCATTAATAGAAAAACGCTGGCCGATCTTGATCACAAGGCTGTGAGCCTGCAGGTAATCTCTTGGCAGTAACTGGTGCATTAATGTTGAAATAGGAACAACCAATATGCCCTGTTGTACTTGAGATAGCCTGTACAAGGTGGTTAGTCGCTCTGAGACAATATCTTGATGGGGGGAAAAGTTATCGTAGGGGAGCGTCTCCCAGTCCGGAAAGTGAAGAATCTCAAGGTTTTCGCCGTAAAACTTCAATTCCTGCTCGAATCGCAGCGCGCTCGCAGTGTCGTTGCAGACTAAAACGGTTAGCTGCTGCGTGTTGGCTGCAGCTGTCGACATCGCCAGGCTGGCGGCACTGCCGCAGAGGTTCCCCCAGCGCAAGCGATCGCCAGGTTTTTTGGGCAAGGGTGGTACAAAGAGTGAGGCATTGTTCATAAATAATTTAATAATACTGCTGTAGCGTGGTCAATAGAAGTGGGCCTGCGGCCGGGCGCCATTGTAGCGCGACCGCTGCAGATTAACAGTAGCCGCGGTAATATTAGCGGTTGAACTTGATCGGACGAATGAAGATAATACGACAACTTAAAATGCAGTTATTTTTGATAACTAAAAAAACTCGGTTTCAGCACTAAATAAAGGAATTTAATCGTGAGCAGTGATAGTAGCCCCAGAAAGCGTCCAGATGATTATTTCAGTGATTGGAAAGAGCGGGAGGCTCTGGCTGAAGGTATGATTCCCTTGGTAGGAAAGCTTTATCGCGGTAGCGTTAAGACCTATATTTTTGGCCAGAACCTGGTGAATTTGTCGGTGTTAGATATTATGCGCGCTCATCGAGCCGTGCGGCAGGTTCAGGACAATGAGCTGTCTGAGTTTGAAACATTTCCTGTCATTAAAGCACTGGCTGACCTTGAGCTAGGTATCGCCCACATAGATGCCGGACGAATAGCCGTTATGTATGAAGAGGGTCCTAAGGCTGAAGGCATTAGTGTTGAGGAGTTTGTTAGAAGTCAGGTCAGTGATTTGATCAATGGGCATTCTCCTGAGCCGGCGCCTCAAGATGTGGTTTTATACGGCTTCGGTCGTATTGGTCGCTTGATGGCCCGCCTGCTGATTGAAAAAACGGGCGGTGGTGGTAATTTGCGGCTTAAAGCAATTGTTGTTCGCAAGGGTGGAGCCAAGAATGATTTAGTTAAGCGCGCCAGTTTGCTGCGGCGTGACTCCGTGCATGGGCCCTTTAATGGTACGATCCGAGTCGACGAAGAGCGCGGGTCATTTGTTGCTAATGGCAATGAAATTAAAGTGATTTATGCCAATGTGCCGGAGGAGGTTGACTACACAGCATACGGCATTAGCAATGCAATTATTATTGACAATACCGGTATATTCAAGGATGCAGAAGGTTTGTCGCGTCATCTCCGGCCCGGTGCTTCCAAGGTTATATTAACCGCGCCTGGAGCGGATGTCCCCAATATTGTTTACGGGATTAACCATGATCAGATACGGGTTGAAGACCGGATTATCTCTGCCGCTAGCTGCACGACAAATGCAATTTCGCCACCTCTAAAAGCGATGGACGACGAGTTCGGTATTGAGTCGGGGCACATTGAAACAGTGCATGCCTATACCAACGATCAAAATTTGATTGATAATTATCACAAAGCCGATCGACGTGGGCGCAGTGCACCGCTGAATATGGTGTTGACGTCGACTGGTGCCGCTAAGGCGGTGGCTAAGGTGTTGCCCGTGATGAAGGGTAAGCTAACCGGCAATGCTATTCGCGTTCCGACACCGAACGTATCAATGGCCATATTAAAGTTAACCTTAAATCGGGAAACAACCGTGGACGAAGTTAATGATTATATGCGCGACATTTCATTGCATTCGTCGCTACGTAAACAAGTTGACTTCTCTAACTCGCCGGAAGTGGTTTCTAGCGATTTTGTTGGTTCTAGGCATGCCTGTATCTATGATTCTGTTGCGACGATCGTCAATGGTAGAAATGTGATCATGTATTGTTGGTACGACAATGAATTTGGCTACAGCTGTCAGGTTCACCGGGTGTTGGAGCAAATGGCTGGGGTTGATTATCGGGTATTCCCGAAAGAAAGTTAGCGGTAGGTGTTTTGAGCCGGATAGTCGGGGGATTATAGGCCTGTGCCGAGAGGGTGCTGGCCGCGGCGATCTGGTTTCTGCGTACCCGCAATCGTGTGGGGTGGCACCTAGCTTTTGGTCAGCTGGACTTGCTTCATGCCGTTAAAGATTACGGTGCTGTAATGCAATGTTTGTCTTGCCGTCGTTAACTCGCCGCGGTAGGTGCAAAATACCTTTCAAATCAAACAAATGGGACGGCTGGCTCTGGCATTTAAAGCCTCGGGTCTTTATACTTGCGCCTTTTTTGAAGGGCAATTTCATTTATCGGCTTTTTCAGCAAAAGTAGTACAGTTTTTGGTCTATCCTTAGGCTGGGTATTTTGTCGAGGGTACTTCGGAATTAGTGACTTAGCGAAGAGCAGATAAGCAGTGAGTCCCGCAATTTTACACTTTTTATAATAATCGAGAATCAGGCACACCTATGATTAAGATCAATCGTGGTTTGGACTTGCCTATCGCCGGTGCACCCGAGCAGGTCATCAATGATGGCATTAAAGCTCGCTCGGTGGCTGTTATTGGCTTTGACTATATTGGGTTGAAGCCAACAATGGCCGTGCAAGTTGGGGATCGGGTCAAGACTGGTCAGCTTATATTCACCGACAAAAAGACTAAAGGGGTGGCGTATACCGCGCCTGCTACAGGGATTGTTGTCGCGATCAATCGTGGAGACAAACGAGTCTTTCAATCGCTTGTCATCGAAGCTGAAGACGATGAGTACGAGACGTTTGATCACTACCCAGACTTGGGAACGTTAGAGCGGCAAAATGTCGTTGATAATCTCGTTAATTCCGGTCAATGGACGGCTCTTCGAACCAGGCCCTACAGCCGTGTTCCTGCGCCAGATAGCCTGCCAAATGCGCTATTTGTAACGGCTATGGATACCCATCCGCTGTCAGCAGATCCGGCAATCGTTATCGCGGAACATGCCCAAGCATTCGAGGATGGCTTAACTGTGTTGAGTCGGTTAAGTGACAAACTCTATGTTGCGACAGCGCCGGGTGCTGAAATATCAACGGGGTCCGCCGCCGTTATCAAGGAGGAGTTTTCTGGTCCTCATCCCGCAGGCTTGGTTGGAACCCATATTCACTACCTTGCTCCTGCTAGTGCCAATAAAATCGCCTGGACGATTGGTTATCAAGACGTGATAGCAATCGGTAAACTATTTACAACAGGTAAGCTCTTCACCGACAGAGTGGTGTCATTGGCGGGTCCACAGGTAGAGTTGCCACAATTACTGAGAACTCGAGTCGGCGCCAGTATTGACGAGCTTACTGCCGGTAAAATGAAACCCGATAATAATCGCGTTATCTCCGGTTCAGTTTTGGGAGGGCGTACCGCGAACGGCGTAATCGCCTACTTAGGTCGTTACCATCAGCAGATCAGCGTTTTGAAAGAGGGCGACCAGAGAGAGTTTATGGGCTGGTTGTCTCCAGGCGTTGAAAAACACTCAACCCTTAGCATTTATTGGTCGCAATTTACTAAGAGCAAACTGTTTAATTATACGACGTCGACCAATGGGTCTGAGCGGGCGATGGTGCCAGTTGGTATTTACGAAAATATCATGCCACTGGATATTTTGCCGACGCAATTACTGCGCTCGTTGATCGTTGGTGACACCGAAGTAGCCCAACAATTGGGTTGTCTAGAATTGGACGAAGAAGACTTGGCGTTATCGACCTACGTCTGTCCAGGTAAATACGAGTATGGCCCTATACTCCGAGATAACCTGACTCGCATCGAGAAGGAGGGTTAATTATGGCGGTCAAATTTCCGGCACTGCGTAAAGTACTAGATGATATGGAACCTCATTTCCACAAAGGTGGTAAATGGGAAGGCTGGTTTGCGCTTTATGAAGCTGCCGATACTATATTTTACTCTCCCAGTAGCACCACGAATGCAACATCCCATGTTCGAGATGGCATTGACCTGAAAAGGATGATGATCACCGTATGGTTTTGTGCCTTTCCAGCCATGCTTTTTGGTATGTGGAACATTGGCTTTCAGGCAAACACAATCATTGCCGACGCCAATATTGTTTTAAATGATGATTGGCGTTTTGCTTTTATCAATGCCTTCGCAGGTAATGATCCTAGCAGTATCTGGGACAACTTTTGGTACGGCTTCTGGTATTTTGTGCCGGTCTACCTGGTCACTTTTGTGGTGGGCGGCTTCTGGGAAGTTTTGTTTGCGATGAAGCGTGGCCATGAGGTTAACGAAGGGTTCTTCGTTACATCAATTCTGTTCGCGCTTATCTGTCCTCCCTCGATACCTTTGTGGCAAGTTGCCCTAGGTATTACCTTTGGTGTTGTTATCGGCAAAGAAGTGTTCGGCGGAACCGGTAAAAACTTCCTCAACCCGGCATTAACGGGTAGAGCATTTTTGTATTTTGCGTATCCGGCAAGTTTGTCGGGTGATGCCGTTTGGACGGCTGTTGATGGATACACCGGGGCAACAGGTCTATCGATGGCTTTCAGCGATGGTTACGAAGCGTTAGTTAGCCAGATGACTTGGTGGGATTCGTTTTACGGCTTTGCAGCGGGCTCAATGGGCGAGACGTCCACGCTGGCGATTTTACTCGGAGGTGCGGTTCTTTTATGGACTCGTATCGCCTCATGGAGAATCGTCACCGGTGTGTTTTTGGGTATGGTTGCCCTGTCCACGCTCTTTAACTTCATTGGCTCCGATAATAATCCGATGTTTTATTTACCCTGGTATTGGCACTTAACGCTGGGAGGATTTGCTTTCGGAATGATCTTTATGGCAACTGACCCCGTATCAGCATCAATGACTAATACCGGTAAGTGGTGGTACGGCGGGCTAATAGGCGTGATGGCGGTGCTCATTCGGGTGGTAAATCCCGCGTTCCCTGAAGGGATGATGCTGGCTATTCTGTTTGCCAACTTGTTTTCTCCGCTCATTGATCATTTTGTTGTGCAAGCTAACATTAACCGGAGGCTCGCCCGTGGCTAAGATGGAATCCACATCAAGAACCGTCACTGTGGCGCTAGTTCTTTGTATCGTTTGCTCGCTGGTGGTGTCCAGTGCAGCGGTACTGCTGAAAGACAGACAAGACATCAACAAAAAAATTGATCGTTATACCAATATTCTTGCAGCTGCGGGTATGTTGCAAGCGGACGCCGGTATAGAAGAACAGTTTAATGAGCTGGTAACGTCTCGCGTGGTCGATCTCAACAGTGGTCTATTCACTGACGAAGTCGACGCAGACAGCTTTGATCAGTTGCGATCGGCTAAGGACAGAGATATTTCGATAAATTTAACCAGCAGCGAAGATATCGCTAAAATCTCGCGTCGAGAAAACTTTGCGTTGGTTTATTTAGTTGAAACAGACGGGCAATTAAACAAGATCATACTTCCGGTCAGGGGCTACGGCCTATGGTCGACGCTGCATGGGTATCTGGCGCTGGAGAAGGATGGTCAAACCGTCGCCGGATTAGGGTTCTATCAGCATACTGAAACACCGGGTCTCGGCGGTGAAGTCGATAACCCCAGATGGAAAGCACTGTGGCCGGGTAAGAAGGTTTATAAAGATGGCGGCGTTGAAATCCAGCTGGTCAAGGGCTCGGTCGACCCCGCTTCTGACTCCGCCGATTACCAAATAGATGGTTTAGCAGGTGCAACGCTGACCAGTAATGGTGTGACAAACTTGGTGCAGTTCTGGCTGGGCGAGCAAGGGTTTCAGAAGTTTCTTGGGAAACTATATTTAGGGGAAGCAGGCTAATGTCTACAGTTAAAGATTCATTAATCGACCCAATTTTTAAAAACAATCCTATTGCGTTACAGGTGCTTGGCATCTGTTCGGCGCTGGCAGTAACCTCCAGTTTGAAAGTGACTCTGGTCATGGCACTCTCGGTAACGGTGGTAACAGGATGTTCCAATTTTTCGATTTCCCTCATTCGCAATCATATTCCCAGCAGTATTCGAATTATTGTTCAGATGGTGATTATCGCGTCATTGGTCATCGTGGTTGATCAATTGTTAAAAGCCTATTTTTATGACATCAGCAAACAGTTGTCGGTTTTTGTCGGTTTGATTATCACTAATTGCATCGTTATGGGCCGGGCTGAAGCATTTGCCATGAAAAATCCACCTATCCCCAGTTTTATGGATGGTATTGGTAACGGCTTGGGTTACAGCGCTATTCTCGTCGCCGTTGCTATCGTGCGCGAGTTGTTTGGCGCAGGTAAGTTAATGGGCATAGAGATCTTGCCGCTGGTCAATGAGGGCGGTTGGTATCAGCCAAACGGGCTGCTGTTGGCGCCCCCTAGTGCGTTCTTCCTAATTGGCTTTTTTATCTGGGGATTAAGGGCATGGAAAAAAGATCAAGTCGAAGTGCCGGAGTTATCCATTACCGATAACACTAAAGCTCAGGAGGCTGTGTAATGGAGCATTATCTGAGTCTGTTCGTCAGCGCTATATTTATTAAGAATATGGCACTGAGCTTGTTTCTGGGTATGTGTACCTTGCTTGCGCTTTCTAAGAAGATGAATGCTGCGATTGGTTTGGGTATCGCAGTTGTCGTCGTGTTGTCTATTACGGTCCCGGTTAATTATCTGATCTATACCTATTTGCTGCGCGAAGGTGCGTTAGTGTGGCTGAGTCCAGAGTTTGCATCGGTTGATCTTAGTTTTCTCGGTCTGTTGAGCTACATAGGTGTTATCGCTGCGCTGGTACAAATTTTGGAGATGTTCCTTGATAAATTTGTACCGGCTTTATACAACGCGCTAGGGGTGTTTTTACCGCTAATTACGGTCAACTGTGCCATTTTGGGTGCATCGTTGCTTATGGTAGAGCGTGAACATGATTTTGGTGAGTCTGTAGTGTTTGGAGTGGGCGCGGGTGTTGGCTGGGCCATTGCTATCATTTTATTAGCGGGAATACGTGAAAAAATGAAATACAGCGATGTACCCGCCGGACTTCAGGGTCTTGGCATTACCTTTATCACAGTGGGTTTAATGTCGTTGGGCTTTATGTCCTTCGGTGGAATAGATATCTAGAGGCGAATTAGAATGAATCAAGTGATTGTCCTCGGTGTAGGCATGTTTACCGTGATTGTCCTGACTTTGGTCGCGGTAATACTGACTGCTCGCGCACGAATGGTGACTTCTGGAAACGTAAACATCGTTATTAATGGCGAGAAGACTCTATCAGTGCCTGCAGGTGATAAGTTGCTGCAAACGCTGGCCGCGCAAAACGTATTTTTGGCGTCTGCATGTGGTGGTGGTGGTACTTGTGCTCAGTGTAAATGTATTATTTCGGAGGGTGGTGGCTCAATGTTGCCGACCGAAGAGCCGCACTTTACCCCTCGTGACGCGCGTGACGGTTGGCGTTTGTCCTGTCAGACATCGGTCAAGCAAGACATGGAAATCACTGTGCCGGAAGAAGTTTTTGGTATCAAACAATGGGAGTGTACCGTTGAGAGTAACCCCAACGTTGCAACATTTATAAAAGAGCTTACGCTGAAGTTACCGGAAGGCGAGAATGTCGACTTCCGGGCGGGGGGGTACGTGCAGCTTGAAGCGCCAGCACACGCCGTTAAATACAGCGACTTCGATGTTGGTGATGATTATCGGGGAGATTGGGAACGGTTTGGATTTTTTGATGTTGAATCAAAAGTTGATGAGCCTATCATTCGCGCTTACTCGATGGCTAATTATCCAGGCGAGAAAGGGGTGGTAAAATTCAATATCCGCTGTGCAACGCCACCGCCCAATAATCTAAGTTTGCCTGCTGGCCAAATGTCGTCTTGGGCATTCAGTTTGAAGCCCGGTGACAAGGTCATGGTGTTTGGTCCATTTGGAGAGTTTTTTGCCAAAGAAACGGATTCCGAGATGGTGTTTATTGGTGGTGGCGCTGGTATGGCACCTATGCGATCGCATATTTTTGATCAGCTGAAACGATTAAACACCAAGCGCAAAATAACATTCTGGTACGGTGCTCGGTCCTTGCGTGAAGTATTCTATGCCGAAGACTACGATATGTTGGCAGCGGAATTTCCAAATTTCGAATGGCATCTGGCATTAAGCGATGCGCAGCCGGAAGATAATTGGACGGGTATGACAGGTTTCATCCACAATACCGTTCAGGACCACTATCTGAAAGATCATCCCGCGCCGGAAGACTGCGAGTTTTATATGTGCGGTCCGCCAATGATGAACGCGGCGGTTATATCGATGCTGCACAGTTTAGGTGTCGAAGAAGAAAATATAATGCTGGATGAATTCTCGTAAGTATGGGAATGCGACCTGTTATCCGTATAAAAAGAGCAGCTAAGCTGCTCTTTTTGTTTGTGGCTTTGTTGGCTTTTACTGCCTGTAGCCCCCAACAAGATGGCCACTTTGTTCTTGTCGGCCAGACAATGGGCACTAGCTACCACATTACCGTCGTTAAGGACGGTAGCACCCATGCGGACCAAAAAATATTACAGCAGGCGATAGATCAGCAATTGATTCTGATTAGTCAGCAGATGTCGACATATATTGATGACTCAGAATTATCTCTTCTGAATAAAGCGCTGGTGGGTGATTGGGTCTCCGTCAGTTCTAATTTGTTTGATGTTTTGCTATTAAGTCTGGAATTAGGCTGGATCAGTGGTGGCGCTTTTGACATCACTGTCGGTCCTCTGGTGAATTTATGGGGCTTCGGCCCCGAGCCACGCGGGCCCGATAATACCGTTCCTGCAGCGAGTGATATTCAGTATTTATTATCGAATACGGGCTTCACTCATATTGAGCTGAACTTAGAAAACAGTCGAGTCAGAAAAACGAGCGCCGTTGCGCTTGACCTCTCGGGCATAGCAAAAGGTTATGCTGTTGATAAGATATCAGACTTATTACTGTATGCGGGCTATGAGCGTTTTATGGTTGAAATTGGTGGCGAGATAAGGCTCCGAGGTAATAGCCCTCGACGAGCGCCATGGAGAATCGCTATCGAACAACCCGACTCGAGTAGTTTTGGCAGCGCCAGGCAAGCTATCAGCATCGTTGATGCAGCGCTGGCTACGTCCGGAGATTACCGCAATTATTTCGAAGTGGCAGGTAAGCGGTACTCACACACGATCGACCCTTTGACGGGTTATCCGGTTGATCATTCGTTGGCCTCTGTCACCGTCATTGCGGAGACGTCCGCCTATGCGGATGCGCTGGCGACTGCAATGAGTGTTATGGGGTCGGAAAAAGGTCTGCAAATGGCGTCTGAGCAGGGACTTGCGGTTTACATGATTATCAAGACTGAAGAAGGTTTTGTGGACAAATACAGCGAAGCATTTGGCGCGTACCTGGAATTGTAGGTCCATCGGTGTGGTATAACCACGAAGAAAGATTGACTGGTCAGAGTATTATTCGTTGATCTTAGGCTTTATGTCTTGCTCGCAGAACGTTAAAATAACCAGTCCGATCGACTACTGAGTGTATTATGACAACACTATTACTGGCTTTTGTTTTGATGTTATTAATTGTTGGCGGAATGGCAATCGGTGTCATTTTGTCTAACAAACCTATCAAAGGTTCCTGCGGCGGTCTGAGTGCTCTCGGCATGAAGGAATCTTGTATGGTCTGCGGTGGCGACGAGTCCGATTGGAAGCGCGAAACCGAGATCATCGGAAAAGCTAATCTGGCCTACGATGCCATGTCAGAAAGACCGCGTTAAGATCGCGATTATTACCGTTTGTCAGTAGCCTGGCTGTCCAGCCTGCGGTGTTTCAAGACACTGTGTATGACCACATCCCCTTCAAAATAGACGCTAAAATCTGGGTAATCCCAGCGCGTAATAGGTGGTGTCCCGGTAGGGGTGCTAGTATGAATTGGTGTGCCAAATTGATGGCTTATTTGCTGCTGTTTTTGCCCTTTGACCGGCTTGATTATTTCTCCTAGGTAATCACCCTGACCGGCTATCGGCAAAAGGATAGTCTCAGCCTGACTGATACCTGTTAGCGCCATGAGTGTAGCAAAAAGTACAATGTTTATTGCAATGTGCTTATTTGCCATGATGGTTCAACCTCCTTTGAGCCAGTTGTAGTTGCATAATGTGCTTGGCGATTAACTGTCGTTCCCCGTCTTTTAACTGCAAAAAATTCAGACCAATCTCATAACCCTTGTCGCTAAGAGAGCAGCCAATGACCCGGGTAAAAAGTACCAATGAATGATGGGAAGGTAAAAGTGTCATCTGCAAAGCGAGGTAGCTACCGTGAATAAATTCGGTAGATGACACGAAACTTAAACCACCTTCACTGATAGAAATATCATAAGACTGTTGATGAGCCGCTTTTTCATCAGACTCGACAACTTTAGCTGCGATCAAATCCAGTTTTTTGTTGAGGCCTTTTAAGTAGGCTTCTAGCTCATAATTTTTATCCGCAATACCTCTGAGCAATAGGTTGTTGTCCCGGTCTATTTCCATTAATTCATTCATCAGAGAATACGCCCCGTCCTCTTTGAATAATGACGGTATTTGATGTTCGCGGGCGCTATTTTCATCAATTGCTTGGTATCGCATTAATACTGTATCGTCAATGCGAAAAAAATTGCGGCGCTCATTCTCGGTGATAGGGGAAGACGATTCGTGTTCCAATGGGGTAAACTCCCTGATGTAGGTTTTAAACAGGTTCCTGGCGCAACGGAATAATAATATAGCTTCCTAAGAATATCTCTAACTTAGTGCCAGCGCTATAGTGTGCGCCGGTTTTATTGAAATCACAAAAATAACGGCTGGATTTAAGTGGCACATATAATGATCCCCAAACACTAATGTACCAACCATTCTCTTTGTTTATTGGATTGCGCTATACCCGCTCAGGGAAAAAAAGCCAATTCATCTCTTTTGTATCGCTGATTTCTCTTCTGGGTATGGTCTTGGGCGTGGCCGCTCTGGTTGTTGTTATGTCGGTTATGAATGGCTTTGAAGGCGAGTTGCGAGGTCGGATACTCGCTGTAGTTCCCCATGGCTTCATCGAGGGCGGTGGCAAACGGCTAGGTGATTGGCCTCGCTGGAAATCGCAGGTAGAGCAAGGTGAGGGTGTTGTCGCAGCAGCTCCTTATATTGACGGCACTGTAATGTTGAGTCGTCCAAAGCAGGTGCGAGGTGCACGCATGTACGCCATAGACCCGCAATTTGAGAAGAGGGTGTCAAAAATTGGCGATAGTATGATTTCCGGTGACTTAAATGGATTGCAAGCCGGACGTTATAATATGGTTATTGGTGACATTGTTTCGCGGTATATGGGAGCCTATATTGGTGACGAAATCACTGTTGTTTTACCCCGTGTTACTGTCACGCCAATGGGCATTTTCCCTAGACAGAAACGATTTCGCGTTTCTGGTATTTTTAAGGTAGGCGCAGACCTCGATAGCAATACAGTCTTCATTCATTTGCAGGATGGCCAGAAATTATTCCAGATGGGCGACAGTGTCAACGGATTGCGGTTGCAGTTTGATGATCTGTTCATGGCTGATAAATATCTAGCAGCTTTGACCGAAAGTTTGCCAGACAAATCAACGACGACCAGTTGGGCGCAGACGCAGGGAAGCCTTTTTCGTGCAGTTGAGATGGAAAAGACCATGATGACGTTACTGCTGATGATCATCGTGCTGATTGCCGCCTTCAATATAGTTTCAATTGTGACAATGATGGTCGCAGACAAACGCACAGATATCGCTGTGCTGCGAACAATGGGAGCGTCCCCCGCGGCAATTTTAAAAGTGTTCATGATACAAGGGATGGCCGTCGGCTTGTCGGGTATAGCCATTGGTATAGCCATAGGTATTCCAATGGCTATCTACACAGGAGACATAGTTTCTTGGTTTGAATCATCTTTAGGTATGCATGTGTTCAATCCCGATGTCTATTTCTTAAGTCGTATTCCCTCAGAACTTGAATGGCGAGATATTGCCCTGATAGCGTTGAGTGGTCTAGTGCTAAGTACACTGGCAACAATTTACCCATCGATACGTGCATCGAAGGTTCAACCCGCGGAAGCCTTGCGCTATGAATAATCATGAATGATGAAGAAAGCGTTGTTTTACAATGCACAAATTTAACTAAAATTTATCAGCAAGGCCCACACAAGCTAGAAGTGTTGCAGGGTATCAGCCTGACTGTCGCGAAAGGCGAAAGAATAGCTATCGTTGGTGCATCGGGTAGTGGTAAATCGACGTTATTAAATATGTTAGGTGGCTTGGATACTCCGAGTTCAGGTACCGTTGTTGTTGCGGGAAAAGATTTAACAACATTAACAGAAAAACAACGGGGAACTATTCGCAATGAATACCTCGGTTTCGTTTATCAGTTTCACCACTTGCTGGGAGAATTCACCGCGCTGGAAAACGTTTCCATGCCGTTACTGATCAGAGGTAACAAACCGGCGGAAATATCTATGGTGGCCAAAGAGATGTTAGAAAAAGTGGGTTTGGGCCAGCGCTTGGATCACAAGCCTTCAGAGCTATCAGGTGGTGAGCGCCAGCGAGTAGCTATTGCCAGAGCGCTGGTTACCAAACCTCAATGTGTACTGCTCGATGAGCCCACCGGAAATCTTGATCACCATACCGCCGAATCTATCCATCAGCTAATGCTTGAGTTAAATAAGCAGCTGGATACTAGCTTTATTATTGTTACCCACGACCTAACGCTGGCTGGTCAAATGGATCGGCAGCTAACGTTAAATGATGGCTCCTTGTCCGAAGGGCAGTCCGTTGTTTAGCCCTTATCCTTTGTTTATAGGAATTCGCTATGCTGGCGCAAAGCGCCGAAGTCAGCTGGTGTCGTTCATCTCAGGTGTGTCCATGTGCGGCATGGCGGTTGGTGTTGCGCTGCTTATTTTAGTGTTATCGGTCATGAATGGATTTGATCGTGAGATGCGAACGCGAATTCTAGGGCTAGTTCCGCAAATTAATGTTATCAGCTACGGTAAGGGGGCAGTTCAACCAGAGGATTGGCGCGATGTTGAAGCCCAAGTTTTGCGGCACCCAGATGTCAAAGCGGTTGCACCTTTTGTCCAGCTCAATGCTATGTTGCTAAAAGGCACAATAGTAGAAGGCGTTTTGATTTATGGTATCGACCAGCAGCGGGAACAGTCAGTCTCGATTATTGGCGACTATGTGAATGATTTAGCACTTGAGAGTCTCAGTGATGCCGAAGGCAGTCACAGTAAAGGGATATTACTAGGGGCGGCATTGGCCCTTCGGTTAGGCGTTTCGGTGGGCGATAACATCAACTTGATGGTGTCACAACAAAGCGACAGTGGGCGGGTCTCGCCAAAATTTGTTCGACTGAAGGTGTCATCACTGATTAAAACGGGCACCGAGTTAGATCAATCCGTTGCGCTAATATCGATTAATCGAGCACTGTCGCTGATGCCTCCAGATTTACGTCGCAAAGGCCTTAGAGTAACACTAAACGATACATTCGAAGCGCCCCGGGTGGCTTGGGAGTTAAGTCAAAACATCCCGTACGGATACATTGCCAGAGATTGGACTCGCACCCATGGCAATTTGTATTCGGCGATACAGCTGTCAAAGCAGTTGGTTGGTTTGATGCTTCTGACGATCATTGCGGTTGCCGCGTTTAACGTAGTGTCCGCGCTAATTATGATCGTAACTGATAAGCGCGGAGATATTGCAATACTGCGGACTGCAGGCGCGAGTCCAATGGGTGTGATGGCAATTTTTATTGTCCAAGGCAGTTTGATAGCCTTAATTGGAACAGCATTTGGTACATTGCTAGGTGTAGCTTTGTCATTGACAATAACCGACATCGTGTCAGGAATGGAAGGGGTTTTAGGGATACAGTTTCTCAATTCAGATGTGTACCCGGTCGATTACCTACCCTCTGATTTACGGCTTGGCGATGTCTTCATGGTGTGCGGAACAGCCTTTGCAATGAGTATTTTAGCAACTATCTACCCCGCCTGGCGCGCCTCCAGAATACAACCGGCCGATGCCTTAAGACACGAGTAATTGTGATCTATTTGCGAGCCCCGCGCCGCAGTCTGCGCTCGTGCCAACGTTTAATCGTATGCCTGCGCCAGAGCCAGCGCACCATCGTTGACGCCAACAAACCGAAAAAAGTCCCACACAAGAGACAACCTAGCAAAAATGGCTGCCAAATGCTGCCCAGCTCATGTCCGATCCATTGCCATGACAGCTCAAAATCAAAGCTATCTGCGGGCACCTCAATAACGGCTGCACCTACTTTAAACGCCAGATAAAAGATCGGCGCGATGGTGAGAGGATTGCTAATCCAGACTAATACAACTGAAATTGGCATATTGGCGCGCAGTATTATCGCTATGAAGGCAGCGATAATCATCTGCAGGGGGACAGGGATAAACGCGACAAAAACGCCGATGAAAACAGCATTGGCGACACTTTGACGGGTCAGGTGCCAAATAGTAGGTTCATGTAGCCAGCTGCCCAATACTCGCAAGGATCGTTGCTTCTTCACCCAGTCCGGGCTGGGTACAAACCGCTGTATTATTTTGCGGGCCATAACGCCTATTATCCTAATATCAAACCGAAAAAATGCAGTGAGCCGGGAACAAAAAATCCGGTGTTATTATGCATGGAATAAGATGTCGGCTCCAGTGTCAGTTAGGTCAGCGATGGCAAAAAAGTTGTTATGGATACTGTTCGAGCGATCAGTGGAACGCTACTCATTCACTGCGAGTAAGAAATGGCTATTGACCGCCTAGCGATGTGATATTCGGTGATTCAATCGCTTTACGAGATAGTGAAGTCGCTTTGTGGTGAGAGGCCAGCTAGCGGTTTGAACTGGGCCGATTTAAAGCGTAGGGTAGTGCCAGTGGTGACGTGAGCAGGATGCTTGACACTGTCACTGTGCTAATGACAAGGATGTCTATGTTTTTTTTACGGATGATGACGTTATCAGTCGGTATCGCCGCTGTTGCCTTCGTCTCTCAACTCCCTTCGGCAGTCCATATTGCTTGGCTGTTAAGTTTGAGTGCACTTGCGTTTGCACTGAGGGCTCGTCAGCAAGGGATCTTTGCCTTGCTGTTTGCTGCCGGTTTTTGCTGGGGGAGCATCTATGGTAGCGTGGTATCAGCGTTTATTTTACCTGCCGAATTTGAATCAAAAGCGTTGTTTGTCGAGGGAATCGTTGTAGGGTTACCGCGGGTTAAGCTATCGAGGGGTAAGCCTGCGATGCAGTTTGAACTTGCCGTCAAAAAACCGATATGTCACGGGGAACTCTGTGTTTCGGGGGTAAGACGCCTCAAGCTCACTGCTTACGGCACTACGAAAATGTTACCGGGTCAAACATGGCAGTTACTGGTTAAACTGAAACGTCCACATGGCATGGCCAACCCTGGTGGCTTTGACTACCAGACCTGGTTAATTCAACAGGGCATCGGTGGTGTTGGCTATGTTCGATCGCACCCAAATAATCAGCTTATTTTTGATAATCCTTCTAATCTTCATCGTTTGCGCTGGAATATTTCAGAGACGATGGATTCCAGCATTGGCCACCTGCGGTTTTCGGCCTTACTTAAAGCGCTGTTAATAGGCGATAAGCGAGGCATTGATAAATCCCAGTGGGAGTTGTTCGCAGCAACGGGAACGACTCATCTCATGGTCATTTCGGGGTTGCATATCGGCCTGGTTAGCGGATTTACATTTTTGTTTGTCCGTTTCCTCGCGGCCATCGCAGTCCCTTATTGTCGCGCCGAACTTTGGGCTGCCTTGGTAGCGATGATCTGTGCGCTGACGTATTCGCTGGCGGCAGGGTTTACCTTACCGACTCAGCGAGCACTCATTATGATTGTCGTCCTTATGCTGAGCGTCATATTTCGGCGACATCTTGCCCCTAATGCAGGTTTTGCCATCGCTCTATGTGTATGTCTGATCGTCGATCCCTTGGCGGTACTGAGTTTATCATTTTGGCTGTCATTCTCTGCCGTGTTCATCATTTTCTACAGCGCTACCGGGCGATTGGGTCAAGGGGGCGGTGTAAGCCGATGGCTATTAATCCAGCTTTGGATTTTTATCGGACTGTTGCCGGTGTTGGCAATTCTGCTGGGCAGGGCTAGCTTAATAGCACCATTCGCTAACCTTCTTTTAGTGCCACTATTTAGTTTTATTCTGGTTCCATTAAACCTGATAACCGGAATTCTGGCGCTCTACGATAGCGATACTGCGGCGCAGATGTGGTCATGGTTAGACAGTGGGTTTGCGATCATCATTCTCTATCTAGAATGGTTAATTAGTATCGGTAGCCAAGCAATTATCGTTGTCCCGCAGAGACCACTATTAATTAGGGCTCTGGCTGTTGTAGGTGCCTTTGTTCTGTTATTGCCAAAAGGCATGCCATTCAAGTGGATGGGAGTGATTTTACTGCTGCCTTTGTTTATGTACCGTCCACCCCAGCTAGCCGAGGGCGATATGAAATTTACGGTGCTAGATGTAGGGCAGGGGTTAGCTACGGTCGTCCAAACCCGGAACTATACGTTAGTCTATGATGTGGGTGCTCGCTGGGGGGATGACTTTGATATGGCGCAGGCCGTGTTAATACCTTATCTGCAAGACCACGGTATTAGTCATATAGACAGCTTGGTGATTAGCCATGGCGACAACGATCATGCGGGGAGTTTGCCGAGCTTATTGGCGGGCATGTCAGTGGCTGAGTTGTATCTCGGAGAGCCGTTAGAGAGCCTCAAAGCAGACCGCCAGACTGCTGATATTTATAACGGTGCTGTGGCTTTGCAGAAGTCATGTGTCGGCGGTACCGCGTGGCGACGGGATAAAATAACTTTTCAATTTTTACACCCCGCCGCAGCGGCACCATCAACAATTCGTGGTGGTGATGTCCGGCGCGTTAGGGCTAATAATCAGTCCTGCGTATTACGTATTTCGGCGGATAATACGGTTATTTTACTAACGGGTGATATTGAAAGATCGGTGGAATTAGCGTTAGTCGATCAAGATAATGCTATGCTGGCAGCGACGGTGTTAGTGGCTCCTCATCACGGTAGCCGAACGTCTTCATCCTGGCCTTTTGTTAAGGAGAGTGATCCTGACTATGTTATTTTTAGCAGTGGCTATAAAAACCAGTTTGGTCACCCCCACAGAGAAGTTGTCAATCGCTACCGCAGCATTGGCAGTAAAGTGCTCAATACCGGACGCAGCGGGGCTATTGAATTCTACCTACGGGACGGCAAGTTGGAGAAACCTCGCGAATATAGGCTGTTGTTACACCGATATTGGTTGTAAAGCGATTGTTTGCAGAGGCATTTAATTAACAAGAATGAACACACTTAATAGTTTTTCATTCTGCTGCTAGTATAATAACAGCAAGTTTATCGATCAGTCAGGTAAACAAGTCATAACTGGAGTAACTCGCGTGTTTGAATTGGTCAAGTCGGGTGGTTGGTTGATGTTGCCGATCATTCTTTGTTCAATAGCTGTGGTAGCAATTTGTATTGAGCGTTTTTTGGCGTTGAATCCGAAAAAAATATCTCCTCCTGAAACACTTGGTGAAGTATGGGGCTGGATAAAAAACAGCCAGCTGGATGCTGAAAAGTTAAAGACGTTAAAAAACTCATCACCTCTGGGGCGTATTTTGGCGGCTGGTCTTAGTAATTCTCGTCATGGCCGTGACGTCATGAAAGAAAGTATTCAGGAAGCGGCGAGTCATGTGATTCATGACCTAGAACGGTACCTAAACACATTGGGAACGATCGCCGCTATCTCACCGTTGCTGGGTTTATTAGGTACGGTTATCGGAATGATTAAGGTATTTACGGCCATTATGTTGCAAGGCACGGGCAATGCAGGCGTGTTAGCTGGTGGTATATCGGAAGCACTTATAACCACCGCTACGGGATTAACAGTGGCTATTCCTGCGCTTATTATGCACCGATTTTATTCCCGCAGAATTGATTCTGTGGTGATAACGCTTGAGCAGGAAACCATCAAGTTGGTGGATGCTCTGCACGGGGATCGACAAGTCGATGTTAAGACTGATTAATAGAAGGTTCCCATACCGTGCAATTTAAACGACAAAAAGACGGAGAAGTATCGGTAAACCTAACGCCGTTGATCGACGTAGTTTTTTTGTTGTTGATATTTTTTATGGTCTCAACAACGTTTACTAAAGAAACACACCTCAGTCTTGATTTGCCGGAAGCAACCGGTGAAGAGAAAATAGATCAGCCGCAACAAATTGAAATATTGATTGATGCGGGAGGACAATATGTTATTGATGGTCGTAGCTTGGTTTCGACAAACATTGAAACGCTGATGAAGGCGTTAGAAACGATAGCCAATGGCGATACCACGCGACCTTTAGTTATCACCGCCGATGCATCAACGCCGCACCAAGCCGTAATCTCGGCCATGGATGCGGCGGGGCGACTGGGTTTTGTGCATTTGAGCCTGACCACAACCAAGCCCGCAGGCGAATAGTGTAATATGACAAGCAACAAGCACGAAGGTTTATTCGTTCGAAGCTGGTATCAAAAATCATTCTGGTTATACCTGTTATTTCCGTTGGCCATCATGTATTGGCTGCTGTCAGCTGTACGCCGCTTGCTATATCGCGTTGGCATCCTGAGATCTTATCGCGCCCCGGTGCCAGTGGTTATTGTCGGCAATATTACGGTCGGTGGCACGGGGAAAACACCGTTGGTGATCGCCTTATGCAAAGCATTACAAGACGCGGGGATGTCTCCTGGTGTTGTTAGCCGAGGTTATGGTGGAAGCGCGCCAAGCTATCCTCATCGGGTGACTATCAACGATAGGCCCGAGCACTGTGGCGATGAACCGTTACTAATAGCAGAACAGTCAAACGTCCCCGTTGTTGTCGATGCAAATAGAGAAAGTGCCATTCGCTGCTTACTGGCGAATAATACCTGTGACGTTATTATCGCTGACGACGGACTTCAGCACTACGCGTTGCAGCGAGACTTAGAAATTGCTGTCGTGGATGGTAGTCGAAACTTCGGTAATCGCTGGTTGCTTCCCGTAGGGCCGCTGAGGGAGTCCGTCAGTCGACTAAAGCGGGTAGATTTTATCGTGGGCAATGGCCCTGGATTAGCTTTGCCTCAAAGCAAAAAACACCACTTGATGGGTTTGACGCCGACAAATTTCACGTCGTTAATCGATGGAAAAATCGTGGCGTTCGACAAATGGTTATTGCCAAAACGGGTGCACGCGGTTGCTGGTATCGGCAATCCGGATCGTTTTTTTCACACATTAAAAATAGGTGGCTTTGATCCGATTGAGCATAGTTTTCCCGATCATCACCATTTCACAGAGAGCGATTTGATATTCAGTGATGAGTTTCCCGTTGTTATGACGGCCAAAGACGCAGTGAAAGCCCGAGCGCTGAACAAGGTTACCGACTGCTGGTATCTATCGATAGAAGCGACTGTGGACAACGATTTTTTCCCCGTGATCACTCAACAGATAAAAACCTGTGCCCGCTCCCATTTAAACGCGACAGGAGAGAGTTAACGTGAGTTTCAGTATTGTTATACCCGCACGGTTTGCGTCAACACGATTACCCGGCAAGCCTTTGCTGGATATTGCGGGCAAGCCAATGATTCAACGTGTTTATGAGCAGGCCTGTAAAAGTCGTGCTGCCCGGATAGTTATAGCAACGGATGATGATCGGATTGCCAGCGTTGTCCGAGCATTTGGCGCCGAGGTGAGCATGACCTCATCCAGCCATGAGTCGGGCACCGACCGTTTACAGGAAGTTGTAACGCAATTATCTTTTTCACCGGATCACATTGTTGTTAACGTGCAGGGCGATGAACCGTTAATTCCGCCGGCTGTTATCAATCAGGTTGCAGCTGTTTTGTCGGAACACGCAGAGGCAGCCATCGCTACATTGGTCGAACCTATTAATGACGTTGAAACTATTTTCGACCCCAATGCAGTTAAGGTAACAATGACAGCTCAGGGTAGGGCGTTGTATTTTTCCCGGGCCCCCATTCCATGGTCACGGGACCATTTCAGTGATAAAGCTCCGAGCTTACCCACCGATGTTATTTTTTATCGACACATTGGCATTTATGCCTATAAAACCGAGTTTTTGCATCGATTCGTACAGTGGTCACCGAGTCGATTAGAAGTTACTGAGAAACTCGAACAACTGCGGGCCTTGGAACAGGGAATGACAATCATAGCCGATGCCGCCTGTGAATATATCCCCGCTGGCATTGATACCGAGAAAGATCTTAATGCCGTCCGCGCGCTTTTCTAGCGGCTTATTTAGGGTAAGAGTTGCAGTCTATGCTAGATATTCGCGAAAATGTTTCATTGCAGGAATTCAACACATTAGCTCTGAACGTGTTTGCAAGGTATTTTTTTGAGGCTAATAACGCTGAGCAAATTCCAGCATTGTTTGACTTTGCAGACCGTCATCAATTGCCAGTATTGCTACTGGGCGATGGTAGCAATGTCGTCATCGCGAAGGATTTTCCCGGCCTAGTGGTAAAAATATCACTGTTTGGCATCAGCACCGAAGAGCATGATGACGCTGTAATAGTCACTGCGGCAGCGGGAGAGAACTGGCATCAGCTTGTAACGACGTGTTTACATAATGGCTATTACGGCATTGAGAATCTAGCACTGATTCCGGGCACCGTAGGGGCTGCTCCAATACAAAATATTGGGGCCTACGGCGTTGAGCTATCAGACGTACTGGTGTCTGTCAGCGGCTGGGATCGCCAGCACAAAAATTGGTGCCATTTAGAAAAAGACCAGTGCGAACTTGCCTATCGAGACAGTATTTTTAAGCGGCAGAAAAAAGACAATTTTGTTATTACTGCCGTTACCTTGAAATTGAGTAAGCAGGCGGCGATAAAAAACAGTTATCAAGCACTACAAAAATCGTTGGAACAGCAATCAATCACTCAGCCGACACCGCAGCAAATTGCCGATACGGTTGCCGCGGTACGAAAGAGTAAGCTACCTGACCCCTCGGAATTGGCCAATGTCGGTAGTTTTTTTAAGAACCCCATGGTCAGCTGTGAGCAGGCTAAACAATTGCTGGAGGAATTTCCTGGCATGGTTCAATACTCTCAGAGTACGGGTGTCAAATTAGCCGCGGGATGGTTATTAGAGCAGGCGGGTTGGAAAGGCAAGCGTATTGGTAATGTAGGCATGCACGGTCAGCAGTCTTTAGTATTGATCAATTATGGCAAGGCCAGCGGCAGCGATGTGCTAGAGTTGGCGGACGCTATCAAGAGCGATATTCTCGCTACATTTGGTGTCCATTTAACGATAGAGCCCATGGTAATTTGAAACCGGGATAACATGCAGAAAAATTTATTTACAGAGCAGCCTCTGATACTGGATTTACCCGATGCAGATATTCGTTATTATCCGGAATTTATCGATAATAGCGCAGCCAGTTATCGGGCATTGGTGGACGAAATTAACTGGCAACAAGATACGATCAATATGTATGGAAGGCCGGTTTTAATTCCCAGAATGAATGCTTGGTACGGAGATGCGAATGCCCACTACGGATATTCTGGCCTAAAATTGGCGCCTCAACCGTGGACCCCGGGGCTATTATTATTAAAAACGAAGATAGAAAAATTTTTGCAAACGGAGTTTAACAGTGTGTTGGCAAATTATTATCGTGACGCCAATGACAGTGTCGCCTGGCATGCGGATGACGAGCCGGAGCTGGGTGCACAGCCGGTTATAGCCTCGCTGAGTTTTGGTGCAACTAGGCGTTTTTCTCTGCGCAGGAAGTCGGCGAATGGGATTGCTCCCTTTCATATTGAGCTGGCGTCAGGTTCGCTACTGGTTATGGCGGGAGACACACAGAAATTTTGGCATCATCAAGTCGCAAAAATTAAGCAGCCGGTTGCGGGGCGCATCAATTTGACGTATCGGTTCATTACAGAAAATACTCATGGAAAATAATACCTCGACGGCGCCCAAAAACGCACAAGCGAGTCAAACCATAGTTTTTGATCACAGCTCGTTTCTGAAATCGGTGACTACCAAACCAGGCATTTATCAAATGTACGGTGCTGACGGTAATATCCTGTATACCGGTAAAGCCAAGAATTTGAAAAATAGGTTGTCTAGCTATTTTCGCAAGCAAGGCCTAGCAATTAAAACCGCCGCACTGGTTTCGAAAATAGCATCGATTCAAGTAACGATTACCAATACTGAGATCGAAGCCTTACTACTAGAGCATAATTTAATCAAAGCGCAGCGGCCTCCTTATAATATATTGCTGCGGGACGACAAATCATTTCCATTTATTTACTTATCTACGCAGCACGAGTTTCCTCGTTTGTCGATTCATCGGGGAGCAAAAAAAACAAAGGGTCGTTATTTTGGTCCGTATCCCAGCAGCGGTGCGGTCAAGGAAAGTCTCAGCTTTCTACAGAAAGTCTTCAAAGTTCGCCAATGTGAGGATAGTTATTATAAGAATCGTTCGAGGCCATGCTTGCAACATCAAATTAATCGCTGCAGTGCTCCTTGTGTGAACAAGGTTAGTGCGGATGAATATCATCGCGCCGTTCGTCACACAACCATGTTTTTAGAGGGTAAAAACAAAAACCTGATTAAAGAATTAGCCGATCAGATGGACTCGGCGTCTGCTGATCTCAACTTCGAAACAGCCGCAGAATATCGTGATCAGATTCAACATTTGCAACAAGTGCAAGCTAGTCAGTTTATCGACGGTGAGTCGGGTGATATCGATATTGCCGCCTGTGAGTATAAAGCTGGTGTGGCCTGTATACAGGTCCTTTTTGTGCGTGGTGGGCGTGTCCTTGGCAGCAAAAGCTATTTCCCAAAGGCCTATCTCGACGAGGATGAGGAGCAAATTCTCGAGGCTTTTTTGTCCCAGTACTATCTTGTTGACAGTGCCAGAGGCGACAATATGCCGCGGGAAATTGTTGTCAGTCATACATTGGAACATGCTGAACTGCTGTCGAAAGCATTTACCGAAAAGCTGGGTCGAAAAACGACCATTAACGCACGTGTTCGTAGCAATCGCGCTAAATGGTTGGCGTTAGCCGTTGAAACAGCGAAGCAAAATCTCACCGGCCACTTGTCTAACAAGCAAACTATTTTTCAACGGTATGAATCCTTGCAAGAAGCCTTAAAATTGCCGGAAAAGCCGAAGCGATTAGAGTGTTTTGATATTAGTCATAGCAGTGGTGAAGCAACTGTCGCTTCGTGTGTGGTATTTGATGCGAACGGTCCATTAAAATCAGATTATCGCCGATTCAATATCGAGGGAATAACCGGCGGTGATGATTACGCCGCCATGCATCAAGCTCTAACTCGGCGTTATACCCGCATCAAGACCGGTGAGGGCGTGTTGCCCGATGTTTTGTTCATCGACGGTGGTAAGGGGCAGGTGTCGCAGGCTGTTGCGGTGCTTGAGGAGTTACAGATTACCAACTTGCTGGTTGTCGGTGTTGCCAAAGGCACAACTCGAAAGGCTGGTTTTGAAGTGTTATTTCGAGCAGATACCCGAGAAGAGTTTGTAATGCCCTCCGATTCTGCTGGCCTACATTTAGTCCAGCATATCCGTGATGAGTCCCACCGGTTTGCCATTACTGGGCACAAACAGCGTCGGGATAAGAAGCGCCGAGAGTCGCCGTTGGAAGGTATTCCCGGTGTCGGTCCAAAGCGTCGACGAGAGTTACTGCGTCATTTTGGCGGCTGGCAAGAAGTCAAAGCGGCAAGCGCAGACGATCTAGCGAATATTCCAGGTATTAGTGATAAATTGGCAAGAGATATAGTGGCGGCCCTCCATAATGGGTAGAATCAGAAGCGATCAACCAACGATGATAATTGAATGAACATACCTAATACATTAACGCTGCTTCGTATTCTGTTGATACCGGTGATTATCGCTGTGTTTTATCTGCCCTATGATTGGAGCTACTTGGCCTCTGCCGGCATTTTTATGCTTGCCAGTATTACGGACTGGCTAGACGGCTATCTTGCTCGCAAACTCAATCAAAGCACGCCTTTTGGCGCCTTTCTCGACCCGGTTGCGGATAAGTTAATGGTTTCCATTGCCTTGGTATTACTGGTCGAGCGATTCGGCGCCTGGTGGTTCACGGTTCCAGCGATGATCATCATTGGCCGAGAAATTGTGATATCGGCTTTGAGGGAATGGATGGCAGAGCTGGGACGACGAACCAGTGTTGCAGTGTCCTATATCGGCAAGGTCAAAACAGGATTTCAGATGGTGGCAATACTGGTGTTACTAGCCGCAGCGCCAGAGCGCAGCGGTATACTGCTAAATATTGGTATTGTATTGTTGTATCTGTCGGCGATACTAACACTGTGGTCTATGCTGGTATACATTCGAGCGGCATGGCCAACATTTGATCTAGGCTCTGGCACTAAGTAATTCACTCGGTTTAATTCACGATAATACTGTGGAGAGGTTATGGCGATTGAAGTCAGTAACTTGAGCGTTAGTGATAGAGAAGAATGGGAAGGTTTGTATCGAGGTTATGCAGATTTTTACCAAGTGCCGATGACGAAGAAGATATTGGATCAGGTTTGGTCCTGGATTTTTGACAGTGAGCAGCCTTTTTATGCGCTCATAGCAAAAGACGCTAATGGTGTTGCGCTTGGTATCATGCATTATCGCCAAATGGCATCGCCTCTGAGAGGTGCAATGGTTGGCTTCCTGGACGATTTATATGTACTCCCTGGCTGCCGGGGTACTGGAATTGTGGATGCGCTGTTTGATGCATTGAAGGTTTCGGCAAAGCAACATGGCTGGCCATTTGTTCGGTGGATCACCGCAGACAACAACTATCGAGGTCGTGGGGTCTACGATAAACTAGCGGAAAGAACTCCGTGGATAACCTATCAGATGCCTACGGATAATCAATTGTTAACATAGACAAGAGCCCCGCTATGACGGCCTACCTTATTCTTGATACGAAAATTACTGACCCGGTTGCTTATGAAGCTTACAAACTGCAAGCGAAGCCTATCGCGGAAAAATTCGGCGGAATTTATCGCGTAAGAGGGAGTGACGTGGACTTGCTAGAAAACGATTTATGGACGCCGACTCGAATCGTAATGATTGAATTTCCATCAAGGGAGGATGCTCGCAATTTTTACAATTCAGAAGACTACCAGCCGGTGCGAGCTATTCGTCAGAACAATGCTGAATGTACCGTTCTGCTGGTCGATGGCAGTTAGTTTGTAGCTAGAATCATTGCTGCATTGCAGTTTTGATTGGCAGAGTAATGGGTAACCAGGCAGTTGGGTTTTTAGCCATAAAAAGGAGTGGGTGATGTTGTCGCAAGTACCGGTTGTTGCGGTAATAACTGCCGATAACCGTGGGAATTGTTGAAAATTGCGGGAAGCCGTCTAAAAACTGACCAAAAACAACGGCTTAAATACTTTATTGATACTTGTTGTGAGTGTTTTCTTGACTCTCAATGTGCACCCATTAGAATAGGCGCTCCTTGGAGTAGAGGGCAGGGCATAGTTGTCCAAGAGATAGGATCTGCGGGAATAGCTCAGTTGGTAGAGCGGTACCTTGCCAAGGTACAGGTCGCCAGTTCGAACCTGGTTTCCCGCTCCAATTTGTAAAAAAACACCGGCGGTTACAGCGGGCTGTTTTATTTAGTTGTAAAGTGCCAGGTAAATTGCTGGTACATAAAGTAATATGGCGCGGTGGCAGAGTGGTCATGCAGCTGACTGCAACTCAGTTAACGCCGGTTCGATTCCGACCCGCGCCTCCATCTTTACGGTATCTGCAGTCGTGCAGGATTGCCGACCCCTTAGCCCGGGTGATGGAATTGGTAGACATAGCAGACTTAAAATCTGCCGGCGGCAACGCCGTACCGGTTCAAGTCCGGTCCCGGGCACCATTTCAAAATATAGAGAAATATAAAATCGTGTTAAGTCGTTGTTTTATATACAAATTCTTATAGCCTCAAATGCCATGTAATATCAAATTGTGGCTTCATGCGGGATAAAAACATCCCATATCCCCCACAAATCCCGCACAAGTGACGAACATGGCGAGCATAAAAAACCGACTCTAGCTCGGTTCGTTGTCTCATTTGAGTGGCTCGAGCGACCACGGAAAAACCTCGTCGAATTGCCATCGAGGTCTCCTTCGCGCTCTGCTGTTTGCCTGTTTTTACTGCCGGAAAAGGCTAATCTTTTACTACTCAGGAGCTGCCACCATTAATAGCTATTCTTGGACTGATGTGGATGAATCAAGGCACCAATTTTGCGTGTCACTCAATCAATACCGGCCTTATCAGAAGCTTTGTCCGAGCGCTTGTTTATTAATGTCTTCTGTTTTCTAAATTACGCAATACATGTAATACGCCAAATTGACAATTCCGGGGGTTGCTTCATTTCTCGACTCTTCGGCCTATTTTCGTCAAAATGCTTGGAGAACGATGCGCCCTGTGCAAGCAGCAATGGGATCACAATAAAGCGTTGGTAGCGCATTGGGGTATTTCGACCGATGAAAAATATAGATGGGCTTATACTGGCAGCTGGCCGTTCTAAAAGAATGGGTTTTGGTGATAAGTTAAAGTCAATGTTAGCGGGTAAAACATTGCTTGAACATGCGATTGATCGGCTGGGTCCTCAGGTTAGCGAGCTCTTTATCAATGCTGACGCTGCCCTGTGTGACAAACAAACGCAGCCCATTATTGCCGATCGTATTGAGGGTTTTCAGGGGCCCCTGACCGGTCTTTGGAGTGCATTGAAAAGTAATCGGCTAAGTGCTGCCCATTACCTGATGATCGCCCCCTGCGACGGGCCTTTTATTCCCGGTAATCTGGTCGCTGAGCTGTACCATATGATCACTGAGAACGATGCTGATGTTGCCTGCGTGCGCTATAAAAATTTTGCTCAGCCGACTTTTTCTCTGTGGCATAAGCGCGTGTTGCCGGCAGTGGAAGAGGCGCTGTTAGTCAAAACACAGGGTGGCTTTAAGCCCCTTTTGACTGAACTCACTACGGTCTATCTCGACTGGCCTGAGCAGCCTCTAAATCCTTTTTTTAATATCAATACCCCGGATGATTTAGCCGAAGCAGAGCGACTTTTATCATGAGTTTTGAACTCACCCAGAAGCAATCTATTTGTCATAGCCGCTTTAGGCAGTTAGCCAACAGCTAAGCACACCGTTCGCGCCATACACGGGTTGACTTAGCAATCTTGCCGTATCAAAAAACGAATGGGTATTAGGCAGGGACTAAAAATAACGCTAGTATTGCCGGCGTTTAAAGTTAAGCCGCTGTTGCAATTAATCAAGTTCTGCAGCGAGGCTAAACTTTCTCTCGTCTTTTTTTTCGGCTAGCGCTAAAAGACAACTGCTGTGATTTTGGATGGGGATGTCGATTTACCATTGGGCTTGTCGTTTAACATTTCCTGTTTCAACTATTAGTGCGAATTAATAACTCGCCCAGGTAAAATATTGTAATGACCTTTGCTAAACATTTAACCTTAAGTTCGCCTGCCTTTGTGCAGAACTCTCGGTCGGTACTTTGGGTTTTGTTGGTGGGTATGTTGGCCACGGGTTTCCCTTTCACTATTTTGGCGGTAGCGCTGAAATTAATAGCACAAGAGCTAAAGGTGTCAGAAGCCTTGGCCAGCTGGTCTGTTTCAGCGCCTATGCTGATCTCTGCTGTATGTATGCCTTTTTTAGGCAAGCTAGGCGACTTATATGGCCATAGACGAATATTTCTTATCGGTATTGTCGGCTCTACAATGTTTGCCTTGTTGTGTTATTTTGCCACGAATATTTGGTGGCTGGTGGGGTTGCGAATTCTCAGTATGGCTTTTGCAGGCGCCACAACACCTTCAGCCATGGCATTAATCTTTCATGTGTTTGACCAAGATAAAAGAACTCAGGCAATAAGCTGGTGGGCAATGGGGGGACCGGCATCAGCTGCTTTAGGTTTGATTATTGGGGGGCCATTGATTGACGCCATGGGTTGGCGGTCAATATTTATATTTCAAGCGATTACTGGCGTGTTGGCCTTTGCGTTGGCACTGCGATCTTTACCTGAAACCGGTCAGCGCACGGCTAAGTTTGATCACCAAGGTAACATTTTGTTAATTGTCTCTTTTTGCATGTTGCTATTTGCCGTGGGCTCAATAACTGATACCAGCATCGCAGGCTCTTTAAAATGGCTGAGTCTGGTTTTGGGGGTTGTGGGTTTGATTTTTTTATACAAAATCGAAACTAAAGTCGACGAGCCGATAATCCCACCATCATTGCTGCAACAAAAGAGCTTTATGGCGCCAGTTGCCACGTCTTTTATTTGCCAGGCGGCGTATTTAGGCGGCTTTGTGGTTACGCCAATCGTATTAATTGATCAATTTGAATTCAGCATAGCGCTTGCTGCATTGTTTATGTTGGCACGGACCCTGAGTTTAACCATTGCCTCGCCCATTGGTGGGCGTTTGTCGGTCGCTTTTAGCGAGCGCGCGGTGGTTTTGTTGGGCTTGTTAATACAAGCGGGGGGACTGGTGGTCGTGGGATTGGGTGTTTTAACCAGTAATATTGTCCTGCTAGGTATTGGTTTGGTACTGCAAGGTATAGGGCATGGCTTTGCCTTGCCCCCGTTAACCTCAGTAATCTCCTACTGTGTGCCGCCCCAGCTATTTGGCACTGCATCCGGCGTAAGCCGCCTAGCCACTCAAATAGGCGCCTCTTTGGGGCTAAGCTTTTTCAGCGCCCTCTTAATTATGGACAGGAATGACTTCGGCTTAGCCGAGATTTTTTATCTGGGGGCCGGTATTACCCTGCTGGGTCTACTACCTGCGGTAGCCATAACCGGCAAAACCACAACCCAAGTCGTACTCGATTCCTAAGCTATCGACTCTACAGGCAGGCATCCCTAGTCAAGGTTGTGTCACCACTATCAGCTCAGATAGGCACAGCTTGAGCTAGCGCCCAGCCGACATCAATAAGGCACTGTCTTTATAGAGAATCCGGGAGGGTAGACCATAAAACGCTTAAAGGGCGCTACCCTCCGCCAACGTTCTCCGCTGAAGCCTGTTGTTTGTGCCTAGTAGAATTTCATAATTGTTTAATATTTTCGTTGGCCCATGACAACTCTAAGGCTCGACCGTTTCGGCGGTTTTAATGGATTCTCTAAAATGTAAAAAAGCGCTAGTGGAACTGCAGAAAGTTGCGGGGTTGCTGGCTGCGGGTCACAACAGTCATCAGCAGATGGAGGATCCAATACATGATGTCACCGCGATCACATCTTAATAGTTTTGACTTTAAGTGACTTATTTCTGCAATACCACTATTATAGTATTTGCCTAGTAGTGGCATTTAAAAACATCCGCTATTATAATAGTGATCAGTAATGGCAATGAATGTGGAGAAAAACCGTATGTCGAAAACAAGCAACAACAGTGCGCCAAGCGTTGACAAGATGAAAGAAATCCCCATGGTTGACTGGCTTGAGCTAAAAACCAACCGTGCCAAATTTATGGAGGACCTGCGTTTTGCGTTGGCAGAATGTGGCTTCCTCATTCTAGTCAATGCGCCTGGCCTCGACGACGAGTTTCAGCAGCGAGCCTTTAGCGAAGTTCGAGGTTTTTTTAATGCCCCCCTAGAGGTAAAAGAAGCTGCTTCCATTGTAAATAGTCCCTATATCCGCGGCTATTCTTTACCGACGCCGGGGGATTCAGGTCGTGGTCAGGTGGTTGAGGGTTTTCAATACGGTTTCGACGAAGCGCCACTGTGTGCTCATGACGACGCGTCTCATCCTATTCACGAGCGCTTCTTTCGCGGGCCTAACACTTGGCCAGAGCCAAAAACCCTGCCAGGTTTTCGGCCTGCGCTTGAGGAGCTGAATCACGCTTATCATCAGCTGACGTTGCAATTGGGAGAATTAATCGTTGAATCATTGGGTGAAGACCCTGAGGAGTTTCGACGCTACTTTAACGTCGAAGAACCGTATCTGTTTGCGAGTTTGAACCATAACTTCAGTATGGATGCGATTGTGGCAGACAAGCAGGACCTTATTCGAGAAGAGTATGCAAAATTTAATAGTCCGGTAACAGGTGCTCATATTGATGGACCGCCGTTCATCGCCTTATTGATCAATGACCGGCCCGGATTGCAAGTGGTGGCGGGGGAAGGGCAGTGGATGAACGCTCCTGTAACTTGTCGGACTGCGGAAGGAGACTACGAGGTGCCAGTACTGCCCGGTGCAGTAATAGTTAATACCGGCGGATCTTTGATGCATCTAAGCGAAGGTCGCTATTCCGCGACGGTTCATCGTGTCAACACCACCATGATTCCCACAGGGGATACGCGCATATCAATGCCATATTTCTTGCTTCCCAAGATGGAAGGAGACCTAGTGCCGTTCGGGAAGGTAGCGGCGTCGAGTGCTGGCGTCGCCGGCTATGACGCCGGGCGTGATCGCGGGGCCAACGCGTCTGCCAATCTCATGAGGACCTACCCGAGGGTTACGCGTCGTTGGTGGGCGAAAGAATTCGAACAATTGAGAAGCGCGCAACAAAAAGAAGAGCGAATCGAAACAGAGGCGGCGTTTAAGCTGGCGGCGGATCGGGGCGAGCGGCATAAAGACAGTACCGGTGATGCATAGCAATCCGCTCATCATCGGCGATTACCCCGGCCTGACATTTTCTTGGCGGTTGGGGTTGCTGGCGGGCAGCTGATAACATAGGAATATGTTTGAATAGTCTGCCGATACATCAATAATCGATTGTCACTTACATATTCTTATCACATTTAATGGATACCTTCATGAGCACGAAAACAGCACTTCTCAGTGAATCAAGCATAATAGCGCGGATATTTGATCATATTGATAATAAAACCACTGATCTTGGCGACACAGTCTGGAAAGAACCGGTGGCAAACTATTTGTCTGATGAGCGCTTCAACGCTGAAATCGAGCTGTTACGAAGTCTCCCCGTCGTTTACTGCTTATCTGCCATGCTTCCTGATAAGGGTAGCTATGTTGCGAGGAGAGCGGCGGGGTCGCCATTACTGGTAGTCAGAGGCGATGACGGTAAAGTTCGCGCGTTTATTAATGGCTGCCGGCATCGTGGGATGCAGGTTGCCAAAGATAGCGGCTGTGCTCGTTCTTTTGTGTGCCCGTACCATGCTTGGACCTACGGCCTCGATGGCGAACTTAGGCACATACCGGGTAAGACCGGATTCCCTGGCGTGGACTTGCAAGAAAACGGTCTGGTTGAGGTCGGTGCCTTAGAGCAAGGAGGTCTAGTGTACGTCAACCAGAGTGGTCCCATAGATGCGACTATGCTGGAAGACGTGCCCGATTTGTTTGATGGCCAACAGGTGTTTTTTGACCAGAGTGAATACACTGATGAAGCAAACTGGAAATTGCTCGCTGAAACGACGATGGAGGGTTACCATATCAGGTCGCTCCACAAGAAAAGTTTTTTCCCGTACGGACTCGATAATATTACTCTGGTTGAGAATTTTGGGGTTAATTCTCGTGTCATTTTTCCCTTTAAGCGTATTGAGAAGCTCCGTGATATTGAACCTAAAGACCAGCGCCTTGACGGTATGATAACGTCGGTCTATCAGCTTTTTCCTAATGTTGCTGTTTCCGTCCTCTCTAAACACTCAACGGTCACCATCTTCGAACCGCTAAGTCCTACCCGCACGCAAATGTTGATTTATCGCGCAACTAATTTGACCTCAGACGGCGTTAGTACTGATATAGACGATGCAAAACGGGATGCAGGCTTTGTTAAAGATGCGGGGTTTGACGAAGACCGTGAAGCTGCTTGTGCCATTCAGGGTACTTTAGGTACAAAGGCTAATCAGCACCTCACATTTGGGCACTTTGAAAAAGCGATTGCGCATTTCCATAAAAATCTGGCGCAACATTTATCTAGCTAGAGCTGAGAATCGATGCCGAAAACTAGGCCGATTGTATTTGTTAAGTCACAATATTCCCGTGCGCTGTGAGGCGGGGTAAAAACTGTCGCCAATAATGGCGATCGGGGCTCGGTTTAACAAGTCTGATTGGCCCGCGCGGTGATTGGTGAAAGGGGCCCATCATTCTTGCCTTATCTCAGCTTTTTCAACGGTAATCCGCGGACTAGATCGGACGCTTATCAGAGCTCCCTAGGGGCCTTTTTTCTTGGGTAACTATCACAAGTCCAATACTGAATATCTGTTTACAACGTTTAGTAGCGTCAGATCTCATTATGGGGTGCGGTAGACTGGATGGGCGAAGGCAGCGCCGTACCCCTTGCAATTGTTATGTCAGTTGTTTTGCTATCTCCTGCAGTTGCTGGTTCCATGGGTGATGTTCCGTTGGCTATTCCATCAACTGCGCTATTGACGCTTATTTTTCTGCAGGAGGCATACCACAATGAAATTCCATCGTTACCCTACTTGACCTTTTTAGACCAGTTATTTGCCTGCAGTGATCTTATTGCTATGGGTTTATTCGCGCTTTTCACATGGGGAACCACTATTTATTCGTAAGCCCCAGACGATAAAAAAGAAGAGGCGAAGGAGCGTATTGATCGGGTTGATTTGATCTTTCAATATTTGTCAGTGCTTGCGATTACTTCGGTAGCAACGATAACTTGGGTAGCCACACTCAATTGGTACGAAAACGATTGGGTGCCCAAAATGAGCCATGGCGGATCAGTAATTAGCTATAACTGGTGCCGGAGTTGCTACTTTAACCGCCAAATTATTCATACAACGAAAAAAATTGATGTCATTGATTGATGAACTCAAACGCCGCAATGTCATTCGTGTTGTCTCGGCTTACGCCGTCATAAGCTGGATCTCTAGACTCGACCAACGCGGAGGCAGATGCCGGCGAACTAAATGCTTTGCGGCAACGCGAGCAATGGCAAGATTTCGCACCTCCAAGTTTCCATCAACTCGATACTTTACTTCACCACAAAAGCATTCGCCGGTTACTGCAACGTTAGCACAGTAATGTGTAGCGTTTTAAAGAAGGCGCTGGTGGTCATTCAGTTCCGCTGGCTCAACTCGTTAGCGCTCGTTGGCACGATTAAACCTCATTGATGACATAGAAAAATATACCCACACCAATCGCCATTATTAGTGGGGCCAATATTGTACGAGTCTTGGCAGCCAAATTAATCTTTGGCTCGTGACGAACAACTTTACTTGCGAGCCATAAAGCGGGAAAGCCACAGGCAAGCAACGCGGATACCCCCTGAATACCAGTGCGGCCAGGAAACCTAATTTCTCCGGTCAATGCACCAATAACGAAATAAACGAGAAACACAACAGGTATTAAATACAAGGCCAAGGCTTTCTTTGGTGTTGTAACTTCATCCATATTCATAGTCTCTGAAGACATCTAACAGTTAATTAACAAGCCTTGAGGCCCTTTCTTTGGAGGATTTATTGTACAGGGTGATACCGCCCTCGGGTCTTTGCTTGTTGATATTATTTACCACGGGCTCAAAACCTTAACTTATTTCTATTCATCCAACAAATGGCTTACGAAGGCTTGTATAACTTCGTTTTAGGTTCGTTCTGAAACAAGGAACGCGACCACGCTAAACCAATAATTTGTGAATTATTTCAGGAATAAGTAAGCCGCCGGGTCGTTATCTTAGGGGCCTACTATTGATGTCGCTTGCGAGCGATAACTAGACATCGGATAGATGAAACTTGGGCATAGTACCTCGGATAAGCCTTATATTTGGCCGTTTTTGACTACCGCCCCTTGTCAAAATGCAGGCCCTTGGAAATGGTAGTCGTCGTCAGCTGCGACGACTACAGAATAAAAGACATCAATACAATCTCTGCTGCGATGGGCAGCGTCAATTAGTATGTGCCCCTGTTTAACCCAATTCATTGTCAATCATTGGGAATTAAAACTCGCGGGTGTCGCCCATCGACATAGCCCATAAACCCGGGTTCGACGATACTATAGCCCAGCAGCTCCCGTACTCGATCACTGTATTGCTGTGCCATTGACGGGGGCACGGCAAGTACCATGTTTTCAATCTGGCGCAGCCAGGGCATGCAGTACTGTGGCGTAACAGCTAGCCGCGAGGATGCTGAAACGTTGGCGCCGCCACGGTGAATTAGAGAGCCTGCAAAGACCAAAGCACTGCCGGCCGGCATTATCACTTGCTCAATTTCATGTTGCTGCGGTTCGCGATCGTCTGCCCACAGGTGACTACCGGGGACGACTTCGGTAGCGCCATTAGTCGTCGTAAAATCGTCAAGCGCCCAAATTGCGCTTACCCCTAGTGCAACGCGTGGTTTTGGTAACACCATTGCGCCTTCATTATCATCAACGTGAAAGGGTTGAGAAGTTTCTCCCGGGTGCACGTTAATTGCGAGTGCCGCTGACAACAAGTAGTGGGGAGAAAGCAAGGCGTCAACAATGGCTAACACATCTGGGTGCGTTACCATATCTGCGATCACTGGAGCTTTCGCTAGTAGGGCATAAACCCGCTCACTGCTTTCACCTTCAAAATTATTGCGTCCCATCAGTTTGCCTTGCAGCCAAGGTGCTAGCTGTGTTTTTGTTAGCTGCACTTGCTCTGAACTGAATGCGTCTTTTATGATACAAAATCCACGCTCAGCAATTTCGTCAAGTCGCGCCGACAGTTGAGGATCTGCTGCTCGTCGCGCGGCTGTTAAGGCTGTTGATTTTTTGTCGAGCCTGGCGGTGGGTTCAAATATCATCGTGATTACTCCAGCACTGCTGTATCTTATTATAGAGGTAGTGTAATAGTGGGGCTAGTTTACAAAGATTAGTCGTCCGACTCAAGCTCGTCTAAATTAGTCATTGCCATTGGCACTGACAGTCAAAAGGCACAGCTAGAGTTTGCTGTCCCTAAGCGGCCAATGATGCTCATCAAACAATCTGTTCACCAACTATATCTCACTAAGTTTCTGCCCTCGTTCTTTGCCGTATACAAAGCCTCATCAGCTCTTACCAATGTAGATTGTTCAAAGGCTTCATGACTAAAATGTTGCGTAACACCAATACTGACCGTAAGAGGAGGCAGGCCTGCTATATTGATGTCACTAACGGCTTTCCTTAAGCGCTCGGAAAATTCTTTTAACGCTGGTTTGTCTGAGCTTCGTGTTATAACCAGTAACTCTTCACCGCCCCAGCGTGCAACTACATCATCATCGCGAGATGTTGCGCGTATTATATTACTAATCTTACGCAATGCTTGGTCCCCAATATCGTGACCGTAATCATCATTCACTTTTTTAAAATGATCGATATCAAGTAATAACACCCCCATTTTGTCGCTGTCTGCCACCCAACGCTCGACGATAACATCCAACCCTCTGCGATTGAGTAATTGTGTTAGCGGGTCAGTATTAGCTGCTCGTTCTAAACGCAGAAGTTGAACTGAAGAATCCTCCAATATGCTCTGCTGCTGTGACCACAAGGCAAGAATGAATGTATAAGCGCCGATAGAAAATCCTACGACAAGGCCAAGACGCCAGTCGTTAAAATGTATTTGGGCCATTTCTGGTCGCTGGCTGCCAACAATGATAGTGCTTCCCATCAATATTGCAGACGTCAGGCCAATGATAATGCCGCGGCGGTGACCTTCGTACAATGCCACGATAAAAAGAATAAGAGGTGTGTAGATAAGACCGGTTAAAATAGCGCCCGGTGCATCTGCCGCATCGGTGATCAACCAGCCGGTAAGATATCTTCCCTGAACTAAAGCCAGCGCAATCAATACAAATCGTCGGTTAGCTGCCGTTGAAATAGACTCCCACCGAGAAATCCAACTAACTAATAATACCGTTACTAGGCCAGCAAAACCTAACGAGAGGTGCGACACCGTGTCGGCGATCAGTAAACCGGCGATGGACATAATCATTGCCAGTATCCCCGCCGAGATTATGATGCCGCGCGTTATGCTATTGGCAAGATCATGGTTTGATCCTAGCGGCGGCTGACGGCGATCTAGCACCAAAAGTCGAGGGACTGCGGATGCACGGTAGTACTATAGAAATTTGTTCAACATTGCTAGCCCTTGTCACGTGTTGCGGCAATCTGACCTAATTCTGCGCTGGAGAGGCATCCTGTTAATTTTTCCGCTGTGGTATCTTAGCCCAGAAAAAGGGTTAATGCGACGTTGTCCTGAGCTCCATTACCGGTCTAAATTTTATCGATATTACCTCAGCTATAGCTGGCTTTTTGAGATACACTGCTAGGTGAAATTAAACTCCAGGAGAGAGTAAATGTTATCGATTAACGGTATAAAGTGCAGGTTGTTTGTGGGTGTGTTGTTGACCATTTTGGCAAGTTCTTCGGTTTTTGCGGAGGAGGGCGCTTGGTACCCCTCAAAATATGGCGCCGCAGACACCATAGGAGCATTGAATAACCTCAGTGCTGAAGGTGTTTTAAATGCCGCTAAGTTGGTCACTCAGGGAAAAATTTATGAACTAGGTGGAGTAACCGGGGGGGATACTCCAGCCTATGGGCATCGAAATTTCAATCTTATTATGTACCCTCATGGCGACGAGGTTAGTCCACCGTTGGGTAAGTCGCAGGGTACTTCTCATGATGACTATCTTGCGACTTGGCTAGGTATAGGCACACAAATTGACGGCTTTGCTCACTTTGGCATAGGCCATCGTTATTACAATGGCGCAACGGCGGCTGACGTATTTGCTCCGTCCGGTGCGAAGAAATATGGAACACACGAAATTCCAGCGATTGTAACTCGGGGTGTGTTGTTAGACATGCTGACATACCTAGGTGGCACCGAGATGTTATCGGCGGGTACTGCCTTTGATGAAGCTCAAATTCGAGGCGCGGCCAACGCGCAGGGCGTTAACATTGGCAGCGGGGACGTGGTGATTCTTCATACTGGTTGGCAGGCAATGGCAACGAAAGATCCCGCGGCATTTCTCGCCGGTGAACCGGGGTTGGATATCGGGGGCGCTGAATATCTAGCCAGTCTAGGTGTTGTAGCGGTTGGAGCCGACACTTGGGCGCTGGATGCAATTCCTAATCCGGACCCTGAGCAGATGTTCCCGTCTCATGGTATTTTACTGGCGAAGCACGGAGTGCATATTCTGGAAAACATTCAGACCAATGAATTAATTGCCGACGGTGTTTCTGAGTTTTTATTTGTGCTCGGTATTCCGAAGTTTGAAGGAGCCGTACAGATGGTGATTAACCCAATCGCTATCCGTTGATGAAATACGTGGAGAGGTTCATGGTCATGAATATCCCCACATATTGCTGGTCGGAAAGGATACTATGAACCCGAGCCTCAACAATAATAAATTGTTTTTCTTTAGTGCGATATTTAGCACGTGACACTAATTCGATCTGCAAGGATCGTGAGAGGAATTGGCGCAAACGCGATTACTTCGCGCGCGTCCTTAAGGCGTTGCGTGCTGTTTTCAGGATGATTCATATTGATATGAATGATAAATTAGGCTGGATATTATGAGCGCCGCCGTCGTGTAATTGCGCGGCTTTATTAAGGGAGTTTTATTCATGATAGATTTTGCTGACCCCTGCTTCGTCTTTGGTTTGAATCTCGATTCTAAAGGGGGAGCCAGTGATTTTGAGAGTGACAATCCTGATAGTAGCTGGTTACACATTGATTATAGTGGCCCTAGTGCAGCAAGTTTTCTTGGTTCTCAGGGGCTTCCAGAAAGAATCGTTAACTCGCTGGTTCAGCCCGATACCCGACCACGGACGGTTATATCCAAAGCTGGAACTTTGGTTTTTATACGAGGGATTAATTTGAATCCCGGTGAAAATCCAGAGGATATGGTCTCTCTTAGAATGTGGATTGAAGGCAATCGTCTGATTACTGTCCGTCAACGACCAATGTTATCACTTCAAGACATTCGATCTGAGTTACGATCCGACGAGGGACCAACAAGTATTCCTGATCTTGTTGTAACGATTATTAGCAAGATCGCTGATAGAATTTCCGATTACGTCGATAATATTGAAGAGCAGTTAGTCGGTCTGGAAACATCTGTCCAACTACATCATGAAAAGGATTCTAGAACTCGGATCTCTGCTATTAGACGGGAAATCGCTGGCGTGAGGCGGTATCTGGCACCACAGCGTGATGCGCTTGATGCATTGTATAGTCACTCAATCACGTCAATGCCTGAAGGTTATGCTTATCGGTTGAGAGAGCAGATGGATCGAATGATCCGCTATCTTGAGGATTTAGACTTGATACGGGAGCGGACGTTGGTGTTGCAAGAGGAGTGGATGAACATCTCTATTGAGCAGCAAAATTCCCGCATGTATGCGCTCTCTATTGTTGCATTGATATTTTTACCGATCACTTTTGTTACAGGTATTTTTGGCATGAATGTGGCCGGGGTACCGGGCACTGAGAATCCTAATGCATTTATTGTTGTCACAGGGTTTATGTTTGTGACTTCGGTCAGTGTTATTGCGTTTCTAAAAATAAAGAGGTGGTTTTAATGGTGAGAAATATTGAAAAATTACAGATTTTCAGGTTCCAAGTGTGACTAAAAATCTTCGTGATCTATTGTATTGGAGAGTGTTCGTGGTCAGATGGGAGCTTCGTTGCGAGGTTAGGCTCTAGTTTTTCTTGGAAACTCTCGACCTGATCAAATACTGAATCAACCTGCTGTTTGTAATAGGCCAAATGAAACAGGGCATCTCCTTCGTAGACTAAAGGTAGATTGGTTCGCCCAATAACTATGCCGTCTTCGGGTGCGATTACTTGAAATTCATTAACACCTAGCGGGTCGCCGATAACACCAAGGACACTTCCTTTTTTTGCTTTGGCACCGAGCGGCACCAGTGCCCGCAAAATACCACTGTAAGGCGCCCTTACCCAAGAGGTTTTAGACGAGATGACGGGGTTTTTAACGAGCTCTTTTCTTCTCAAGCTTTTAAGCATTCCCAGCTCTCGCATGACGTTGATAATGCCTCGCATTCCTGCTCTTATTGAAACCTCATCAAATCGAAGTGCCTCGCCGGCTTCATATAATAAAACCGGTATATTATTGTCGCCGGCCACAGCACGAAGAGAACCATCTCGAATTTTAGAGTCAATCACCGCGGGAACACCAAAGACCATCGATAATCGCTTTACTTCGTCATTACTCAAATCGGCCCGCACTTGTGGCAGATTGTCTCTATGTCTTGCCGCTGTATGGAGGTCTATGCCATGAGTACATTTTTCTACCACCACCTTAAAAAAGGTATCGGCCATACGGCCCGACAATGAACCCTTACTGCTACCGGGAAAGCTTCGGTTTAAATCGCGGCCGTCAGGTAAGTAACGGGAATTGGTGATAAACCCGTGAACATTTACGATGGGAATTGCTACAACTGTTCCTTTCAGCGTATCCAGCTGCTTAAGTTTGAGCAGTCGACGAATGATTTCCACGCCATTGATTTCGTCGCCATGGATGGCAGCGCTGATAAAGAGCGCGGGGCCAGCTCGCTTGCCGTTGATGATGTGAACCGGCATTTGAATTGTACTGTGTGTTGGCATAGCGGCGAGAGGAATGTCGATTGTTGTTCTCTCTCCGGGCTGAACATACTGACCACTAATTTCAAAGGCATCATTTTTCATAAATGGAATTCACACCGGTATAGGGCGACAACTGCTATACGTTTTGTAAAGCTTAAGGAGTTTGATACATCGTATAACACTAACCTTTCCCACGAGTTCGAGTTCGATTGGGCTTGGCATTGTTTTCTATAAATTCAATAATCATTCCAGCAACGTTTTTACCCGTTGCCTCTTCTATGCCTTTTAGTCCGGGTGAGGAGTTAACTTCCATCACCAGCGGACCTCTCTCCGATCGCAGCAAATCAACGCCGCATACGTTAAGCCCCATAATTTTTGCTGCTTTAACCGCCGTGGCGCGTTCTTTCGGCGTCAATTTGACTAATTGGGCTGATCCTCCTCGGTGAAGGTTGGAGCGGAATTCACCCTCAGGGGCTGTTCTTTGCATCGCCGCGATGACTTTTCCTCCAACCACCAGGCAACGAATATCACTGCCGCCCGCTTCCTTAATAAACTCTTGAATCAAGATATTACTTTTCACGCCCATAAATGCTTCGATAACACTTTCGGCCGCTTTTTTAGTTTCGGCTAAAACAACGCCAATGCCTTGAGTTCCCTCCAGCAGCTTGATCACCAATGGCGCACCTCCAACTTCCCTTATCAGACCATTAACATCATCGGGTGAATTGGCGAAGGCAGTCACAGGAATACCTACGCCCCGGCGAGATAATAATTGAATAGAGCGCAATTTGTCCCGCGACCGGGAGATAGCGACAGACTCGTTAACGCAATAAGTCCCCATCACCTCAAATTGCCGTACAACTGAGGTGCCATAAAACGTTACCGAAGCTCCAATGCGGGGTATAACTGCATCGAAATGGCCGGGCAAAAACTCTTCATTTTTGAAGTGCATGGAAGGGCTGTCGGTGCCGATGTCCATAAAACAACGAATATGGTCGACAACACGAATGTCATGGCCACGTTCTTCACCCGCAGCTACAAGCCGACTCGTAGAATAGAGGTTTTGATTTCTCGACAAAATGGCTATTTTCATTATTAATTTCCTGATTATTTGAGGAGATTAGTCCCGCATGTGGCAAATGTAAATATTATTAATTGAACGGTGCGCAAGCTCAAATCCTGATTGGTATAGATTCCGCGATTGCTGCTTCGTCGGATCTGATTATTAGGCGTAGAGCTCACGTTAAGTCGTCAAAGTGAATGTTCTTGATAGAGTTAGTTGGCATTGCCACGCCATGCACGTTTCCGCAGACAGATTATTATGAGTTAGTGATAAGAAAGGTAGAAGAGGGGTCTATAAGTACTTTATCGCCCATACCTTGCCGGCCAAACAACATCAAATAACTCATATCGGACCGA
>Ga0206127_1000300_pt1 | contig 63661 bp, 62 predicted proteins | sample Helgoland_Spring_6_FD_148646 | JGI IMG/M metagenome (GOLD analysis project Ga0206127, IMG submission 148646) | Pelagic subsurface seawater microbial communities from Kabeltonne, Helgoland, North Sea - Helgoland_Spring_Bloom_20160419_1 | ecosystem: Environmental > Aquatic > Marine > Epipelagic ...
AGATTAAGACGTGGTGAAATTCAAACTCCTGAACCTAGATTATCTAGAGAACAAAGAAGGCAAATATATCAAGAAAAAGAAAGACAATTTGATGATATGCAAGGTGGTGGCTTTGATTTTTAATTTTATTTTTAAGGAAAACCTGAAAAAAATAAAACCATGGGAATACTCTTTTATTGAATATTTTACTAATGACCTATGGAAATAATAAAATAAAATTTATTGTTCAGCTCTACAAATAGGACAAGTAGTTTTTTTTTGTTTATTCCATTCCTCCCAACATTTTTTATGCATTATATGATCACAATTTAATTGTATAACATTCTTTTTTAATAAATCTAAACAAACTACACATTCATCTTTTTTATCTTTTTTTGATAGTTTAAATAATGGTATATTAATAACTGTATCAAAAATAGGATTTTCAATTATTTTAACTTCATTATTCATTGTTATTTCCGCTTGATTTTTTTTTATACATTTACAATTACAATTATTTATCTTTTCTTTAAAATATAACCATATTAAATTACAATTAATTATCTTGCTCTTAAAATAATAATATATATCTTTTAAATTAATCAATATACAAACTATACTTATAATAATTGATATAATAATTAATAAAAATATAGAATCTTTTATCATTCTATATTTTTAAATAATATCAAAAATATATATATAATAAAAATTATCAATTTTTTTATTATATTATTGTTCAGCTCTACAAATTGGACAAGTAATTTTTTTTTGTTTATTCCATTCCTCCCAGCATTTTTTATGAATTAGATGATTACAGTTTAATTTAATTACATTTTTTTTTAATGGATCCATACATATAACACAATCGTTTTTTTTTTCTTTTTTTGATAAATTAGTTAATGGTATATCAATTACTGTTTCAAAAATAGGATTTTCAATTATTCTAACTTCAATATTTCCTAATCTACCATGTTCTATATTTTGATTTCTTAAATTACAACATACATATTCATTATTATTACAAAAACATACTAATATTATAATAAATATGAATATAGAAGACATTATTAATCCAGATAACAAAATTTCATTTTCAATAAATATACCATATAAAATATAATCACCATGATAACAATTGATTGTTTTGTTAATATATTCATTGTATATTTCTTTACTTTCTTTTAAATAATTTCTTAAGTTAATTGTATCAACACATTCGTACTCTTCATCAAATGTACATAAATGACTTGATTTATATACTGATTTTTTTATAAAAATTTCATCTGATATATTACTAAATAATTTTATACATGGTTTAAATGATTCACAATTAATTCCACACTCACAATCTATCCAACCAGTCATATTTATATATGGATATGTAATTGGATATTCAACATTTTGTATATAACACATGTTTTTATTAAGATTAATTAATCTATTGAGTGGTATATATACCAATGGTAACGATATAATAAATACAATTGTAAAAATATATAAGCAAAATATATTTATACATATAGTATTATTTTTTTGGCTCATTTTAATTTATGTAAGTTATTTTTAATAAAATAAAAATAAAATTTATCAATTTTATTTTTGAAATTATGCCAGTAAATTTGCTTATAATACCATTTTATCAAATTTACAAAAATTTCACCTAATATATTATTGAATAATTTTATAAATGTAATATAATTATTTTGGCTAATGTTTGTTATATTAAAAAAAATAACACCAATAACACCAATAACAATTAATCGTGAATCATGCAATCGTGAATCATGCAATCCATCCGATGTAAATGTTGATCTATAATTGGATATTCAACATTTTGAATATTATATGTATTTATTTCTAGATTAAATAATCTACATAATTGTATATATATCAATTGTAAAGATATACCAAATACAATAGTAATAATATATAAACAAAATACATTTATACCTCCCGTATCATTATTTAGATTCATTTTAAAGTAAAATTTTGTATTAAAGTTAAATTTATTAAAAAAACTAGATAAAAAATTAAGCAATAACAATAATGTTTTTATATTTATTAGGTTTTATCAGTTATAATTTTGATTTTAAACAGATATGTTTTTTATTCATATCATATTGGAGACCTATTACTCATATAAATAGTATTATTGATGAACATAACTGCGATAAATTATTAAAATATATAATTAAAAATAGTAAATATATTCAAAGTCATTCTATTAATTTAAATGAAAAAATACCGATTGGATTATGTTTTAATAAAAAATTTATAGCTTTTATTAAAAATGAAACTATTAGTGGTCAAAGAGATACTAAAGTCGAATGTTTTATAACTTTTATTGGAATATTACCAGAAGAAATTAAAATTAATCATTCTATTGATTTAAAAGAAACAAAAAAAAAAGACACAATTAAAATTATGATGAGACAAGGAAGTCATTATCATTCTAAATTTGTAACTAGACCTCAAAAATTTAATCATAAACCTACAAAAAAACAAATTAAAATTATTAATTCTATTACAGCTCATTATGATAATTCTGATAATAAGGTAGGAAAATATCTAATTCAAGGAGATAGTGGAACCGGTAAAAGTTTTATTTCCAAATTATTAGCCAAAAAATTTAATTGTCCTTTAACCTTTCAAATTAAATTAGACCAACCTGGTAATACTATTTCATCAGTTTATTCTACATTAAATAAAAATAATCCTAATGAAAGAGATAAACCCTTAATTATTCTATTAGATGAATGGGATATAATGATAAATAGTATTCATAGTGAAAGAAATTATAAACCACATGATTGGCTTATTACAGAAGTATATAATAAAGAAACTTATAATACTTTTCTTAGTGAAACTACTCAAATGTTTCAAAATGTAATTTATATTATGACTATGAATTGTAGTGTAAATGATATAAATAAATTAGACAAATCTTATTTGAGAAAAGGTCGAATTGATAAGATATTTTATCTTTAATTTTTTTATTTAATATAAAAAAAATTAAAAGATTTTATATCTTTTTATTCTTTTTCTAATCATCTATCTTTTTAAAACAAGTATTGTTTCTCCGACAAATTCAATATCGTCATTGCTTCTCCGACAGATGGTATTTGAAAATCGTCTTCGTTTGGGAGATGCATTTGATGACAAAGAACATTGAATCTTGAATCATATTCCTTGATTGGACACTTAAATCCATTCACGTGAAAACGGCACTTATGTCCGAAGCTGCACGTGTCTCGTTTGCAGATATCTGCAAACTTACACATCCGTTTTCCATGCATTCGACCGCAACCAGGGTGTAAGCAATCCGTATGGCAGAAATCATCACCGCATTTTCCACCATGATAGAATGTGCATTTTCTTCCTTTATAAGGAACATCTGTGAATACCTCTTCTGTGGATAATTCAAATGAAGCTGGTTCTTCTACTGGAGCTAGTTCTGGTTCTGGCTTTGGTTCTGGTTCTGGCTCTGGCTCTGGTGTTGGTTCTGGTTCTGGCTCCGGCTCTGGCTCTGGCTCTGGCTCTGGTGTTGGTTCTGGCTCTGGTGTTGGTTCTGGCTCTGGTGTTGGTTCTGGTGTTGGTTCTGGCTCTGGCTCCAACTCAAGTTCTGGCTCAGCAGACTCCAACTTAAGTTTTGCCATCTGCTCTTCAGTATATCCAAATTGGATTTCTGACACTCTAGAATATTCAGAATCAAATTGGCAAGGTGGCATTTTCACAATGCGGTCATTGTCATGAAGATGACGATCATCCTTAGAACTTGTAATCTCTTCCCATGTTTGACAACTAGTATTTTCACATTGTCGGTCGTAACCTGCGCAGTTTACTAACGGGTCATAACCTGCGCAGTTTACCAACGGGTTGTATTCCTGCTGGACTACGTGATAATAAAATGTAATTCCATTAATTGTTTGTGAGAATGTTTGTGAGATTGTTTGTGAGAATGTTTGTGAGTAAGACATTTTTGTTTTTTTTTTGTGACTTTTGAAATGGGTCTTGAAAATAAGTTTATAAATTAAATTTATTTTTAATTTAATAAAAATCAATTTTTTTTATTCAGTATCTAATAATATTAAATTATATTGGTCTGTCTTACAATCAGAAGATGTAATTAATTTACGATTTAAATATTCATTCTGAGTAAGTATATAATTATCTTTTTCTTCTATATTACTTAAATATTTAAAACACTCCTCAAAATAATCTAAATTTATTCTAACTTCAAATTGTTTCTTATAATTAAATTTAGATTTAATTTGATTCTTACTAAATATTTTATAACCATAATAAGATATTTTTTGTTCTTCAGTAAAACTGTTTATTATATTTAATTTATTAAATTCATCATATCTATCATAACCATAATATTCATTATTTCTAATTACTTCTGAACTACCACGAATTGTATCAAAATTTAAATAATCAATTGGAATTTCATTTTTATTTCTTTTTAAATTATATCCAAAATATTTTAAAGTATTAGTATTTATTTTAAAATCTGCTATGAATCTATAATTAAATTTATTTCTATGAAAATCTAAACTTGCTAAAAATAAAGCATTCTTATTATATTTTTTAAAATAATTTATATATTTAAAATTTTTATATCCATTTTGTGATAAATATTTCCAAACTAAATCTTCTTTTTTTTGTAAAATTAATATTTTAATCATTTTAAATAATTCATTTTCCAATAAATTAAAGATGTTATTAATATTAATTTTTAATTTTAAATCATCATTGATAATATTTTTATAAATTAGTATTGTTATATTTTCTACAATTGAATTTTTTTTACAATTACATAAAATAGTTATTAATTCTATAATAACTTCTTTTTTTTTTCTATTATTATTTTTATTAAAATTATTAATTTTTTTATATACATATTCAAATATACCATCATATAAAATACCTATTTTAAAAATTAATATTTTTATTAAAATTTTTATTATTTTATTATATTCGCCAACACCAAATAATTCTGAACTCCAATATAAAGCATCTTTTAATTTTCCTTCAAAAATTGAAAAATATAAAGCATTACTTACTTCATCTATAAAATATAATCTATGAGTAATTTTTTTATTAATATTATCTTGTAAAATACTGTCATAAATTAAATTATGATCTAAATTTTGATAAATGCATAATTCTATAACTCGGTTAATATAAGATGAAAAATAGTTAATACTACTAAATTTAAAATATGGTTTTTTATTTAATTTTGATAATTTATTAAAATTTGGTAATTTATTATAGTTATTTTGATAAATAAAAATTCCTAACATATAAATATTATTTTTTAAATTATAATCTTCTTGATATAATTTTTTATCTAAATAAAATAAATTATTAATAGATATATTCTCAAAATGTAAATTATTAATTGTAAATAATAATGTATCGTCACTAATATAAATAGTCTGTTTTCCAAAATAATCTAATTCAATATTTTGTTCTTGAATAAACTTTAAAAATAAAACTAATTTATCTATTTGAACTTTATTAATAATATTTGATATCCTTTGAAAATCATTATATTCTATAATAAAGGATGTTTCTGTTTCATAATGATTACTAATAGGTAATATATAATCCGGGTAATTGTTAAATATATCTATTTCTTGTAAATATTTATTCTTTTCATTTTTATTAAAAGTTTTTTTCATTTAATTATAAAAATATAAAAAAAATATAAATTTAATAAATTTGAATTTAAAAATTTGTTAGAAATGTTCATTTGAAAAAGAGAAACCGGATGTGTAAAAAAACGTTTCCCCCCCCCTACAAAAATTTAAACCAAGAAATTATTGCATTTTGTGTAAATTATTGCCTTTTTTGTAAGGTTTTTATTGCATTTTGTGTAAATTTGGTTTATTTTTTTGTAAATTTTGTTTAAATTCTTGTAATTTAAGATTGAATAATTAAAAATATTTTTATTAGAAAAAAAAAGATTAAAAATAATCTTTTCTAATAAAAATATTTTAAAAATCTCAATCATATTTTTTTAAAAATGAACCAAAAATATTCCAAAATATTCCAAAATATTCCAAAATGGAATATTGATATTCCAAAATGGAATATTTACATTTTTTAAAAATCACCCTTTTTCATTAATCATCCCATTTATTTATATCATAAAAATAAACGGTTTTTTTAAGTCCCAATCACACAATTTTTGGTTAGTCTAAATTTGTAAGTTTTTTTCATTTTTAATTTTTTCGATCGAACGACCTTGTGCCAAAAATGGTTATTTCTTAGAAATTCTAGGTCAATTATTTCTTAGAAATAAAAGTTGGAGTACCGCGACCAATTTATCTCGAAATTTATTAGAAATTAATTTTATAATTTTCACAACATAAATAACTTAGTATATTTATGTTTTATTATAAAATCGTCTATAGATATATGATACAATTATATTTTTAAAAACATGTATAAAAACATGTATAAATTTTTTTTAATGTTTATGATAAAATTCTTTTTAAACATTTTTGGCTGTTGTCATGATAAAATAGTAATGATCAAAATTCACAAAATTTAAAAAAAAATTATTCTGATTTTGCTTCAACAGTTCCAGTTTTAAAAAAATCTAGTTTATATCAAAAAGATTGTATTTAATTATTTTTTTTATAATCATCTAACCACTGTTGAAATATTTTTAAAGCATCTCTCATTCCTTGAGTTTGATGTGGATGTGTTTTGGCTCTACCAATCATAGTGGACACTAAACTAGTTTGATATTTAAGAGGTTCGTTTTTAATACGTTCTAAAGTATATAAAGCTTTTTCTTTATCTTTAAAACCTAAACCTTTTATAGTTGTTTCTTTATTATAATCTGAATACAATGATAAATTTTGTGGATTTAATTCTGGATTTTGTTGCATTAATTTACCCATAGGCATTTTATCCACTAAAGAAAATATCTTTTTTGGTTCTAACTTTTTATATATTTTTTTTGTTTTTCCATCAAATCCAACAAGTGATATTTTAAAATCAAACTCTTTTTTTCGGTGTGATAATAACTTAATATATCTTTTATGAAATTCTTGAATATTTTGATCATAAATTTGTTTAGTTTTTATATAATCAGGATGTTTATAACTGGGTGTATTGACTAAAATTAGTCGGTATTTCCATTGATATTTTTTAATATCCATTTTATTAATATATATTAATAAAATAAAATAAAAATTTTAATATATTTACTTTATTTTATTAATTTAAAAAACAATGAATATAGATATTGGTGATAAATTAAATGGTTTAAAAGGATATAAATTCTTTCAAGAACTAGGTATTTCAATTCAAGGTAAAGATGCTATAGGAACTTTTAAAGAAATTTGTAATATAATTAGACATAATAATTATAAATTATATATAATTATTAGGTTAGATAATGGTCATAAAATTGGATATAGAATTTGAATAAAAAAAGCCGTTTTAAAAAAAAAATTTTTTTTTTGGAAATTATAAAAGCCGTTTTAAAAAAAAAATTTTTTTTTTGGAAATTATAAAAGCCGTTTTAAAAAATTGACTTAAAAATAAAATGTTATATATAATTATAAAAAAGCCGATATGGTAAAATACAATTGTCTAATCTGTGGAACTACGCCCGATAAAAAGTCCCATCATGCCAACCATAAAAGAACCAAAAAACATAAATTACAAAAAGAAAATTTAACTTTAAAGTTACAACAAAAAAGTGAAGAAGAATTATTATCAGAATATCAAGAAACTGATGTTGAATTAATAATTAGTAAATTAGAAAATAATATTGTTGAAACTGATGAAAGTGACCAAATTAATGAAATTGATGAATCTTCCGGTTTAGATTTAAATGATTTAATTGAACAAGATTTTGAATCTATTCATAAAACATCAAATAAAGATGCTTTGAAGGATAAAATTCATGAAATTCATAACTTTTTAAGAAATAATGGTGCAGGGTATGGTATGAGTGCTTTGAAAGTATTCAATGTTTTGTATGGATTGAAAAGAATTGAGCAGTATGGAATAAACGAAAAAATTGGATATGGTAAAGAACATTTATTTTCTCATCTATTAGATGATATTAAAAAGAATAAGAATAAATTAAATTTTAGTGAATTACTAAGAGATAGAGTAAAAAAAAATGTATTAGATAAAATTTGGCAATCAAAAGATCCAGTGAATAATCCAAATAATCCAGTGAATAATCAAAATAATCCAAATTTATTTAAACTATTATTCTATGAGATACCTGAAAATATTAAGGGAGAAGCATATATTAAATTAATTGAATGTATTGAAAAATTAACTAAAATTGAAGACCAAACTAATACTAATTTATCTGGTAAAGTTTATGAATATTTTATTGGAAGGGATGATTCAGCCATTAGTGAATTAGGAGCCTATTTTACAAATAGATTAATTACCAAATATATTTACAATGAACTATGTCCTCCAGAATTAAATGATGATGGCAGTGTTCCAACAATGATAGATATGTTTGGTGGTTCGGGTGGATTTACATTAGGATATATAAATTATTTAAATGATAACTATAATATTGATTGGAAAAATAATTTTAATAGTATTTATCATTTTGATGCTAATGAAGATGTAATAAAATCTGCTGGACTTGAAATTTTTTGTGCTACACAACAATTACCAGATTTAACTCATAATGTTTGTTATAAAAATTCTTTTACAGCAGACTTTACAGGAAAAGATAAATTAGAACAAAAATATCATTATATTTACACCAATCCACCTTATGGTGGAGATAAAATTTCTAAAACTGATACTCAATTAAAAAATGAAAGAATTCTTAAACACATTAAAGAAAAATTAAATATTAAAAGTAAAAGAGATATTGATATTTTAAGATGTAATTCAGACCCATATTATAAAAGCATGGTTCAACAATATTTAAATTTAGAAAAGTTTGAAAAAGACTTTAAACAAAATGTTAAAAATAATAATGTAAATTGGGATACTGCAGGAGGAAGAGCCAAAAAATATTGTAATCAATATTCATTATCTGAAAAATGTAAAGACAAAGAATCAATGTCTTTAATTATTATGATGATGTTATTAGAAGAAAATGGAACTGCAGTTGGAGTATTAAAAGAAGGTGTATTTTTTGATTCTAAATACAAAATTCTTAGAAAACATTTAATTCAAAATTTTAATGTAACTCATGTAGTAAGTGTTCCTCAAGATCAATTTGAAAATACTTCAACAAAAACTTCAATTATTGTATTTAAAAATACAGAACAAAAGACTACCAACATTAAATTTAGTGAATTAGAAGTTGAAACTTTTACAGAAGATATTTTTGAAATTAGTGATGGTATAGTTACATTAAAAGAAGCCAAAGATGAAGTTAAAGGTGTAAATGATAACTTTATTGTGAATGCTTCTATTGACGAAATAGAACAACAAGATTTTAATTTAAATTCCAAGAATTATAATAAAAAACTAATTATTCCAGGTGATGGTTTTGAAATAGTAAAATTAGGAGACATTTGTGATATTAAAAGAGGAACTAGATTAGAAAAAAGTAAAATAATAGTTGAAAATGGAATTTATCCTGTTTTTGGAGCAGGAAAATTAATTGGTTATTCAAATATTAAAAATAGAAATAATAATTTAAATTGTATAATTTGTAGAGTTGGAAGTCTTAAATCTTCAGATTGTTGTAAATTAATTAATTCTGAATTATATTTGACAGATGCTGCTTTTTCAATTGAATCTTTGGATAGTAAAATACATTATTACTTATCATATTATTTAAATTTTAATTATGATAAAATATTCATTAGTCTTTCTGGTGGCTCTGTTCAAATGACAATATCTCAAAGTGTTTTAAAAGAAATTCAAATACCAATACCAACCAACCCAGAGCAAATTCAATACTGGGTAGATACAATATCAGAACCATATGATCTAAAAATTGAAAATCTAAATAGAGTTGAAACTTTAGAACAAGAAGTTCAAGATAGAATTCAACATATTATTGAGCATGAAGATTGTGAGGAGATTGAATTGGGTGAGTTGTGTGAATATATTAAAAGTGGTAATCCAATTAAAAAATCTGATAGAATTGGTACTAAATATCCCTATTATGCTGCAAATGGAGTTTCAGGATATGTAGATGAATATATTTTTAATGGAAAACATATATTATGTGCTCAAGATGGAAGTATAGGATCTACATATTTAGTTAACAGAAAATTTTATGCAAGTAATCATGTATGGATTTTAAAAGTTAAAAATTATATTAATTATATATATAGATTTCTAAAATATATTTTAAATTATAATGAACTAGCCATAACAGGTTCAATTATAAAAAAATTATCATTATCTATATTAAAAAAAATAAAAATACCAATTCCCAAAAACAAACAACTTATCACTGATTTAGAATCCAAATTTCAAGAAATTGAACAATGTCAAGAAAATGTTAAAACTTTTGAACAACAATATGAACAAAAGTTAAAAGATTTATATCAAGCAGCCGTTAAAGAAATAAAATAAATCAATATCTTCTAGTATTAACAATACTGATATCTAATTCAGGTAAAATTCCTCTAAAACTTGAATAATAATATTCTGGTTCAGGAGGTAAGCAATTATAAATTTTAATTTTTTGATTATAATCATCAACTGTTTTAATTTCTAATTCTTTACATTTCAATTTCCAACTTTCTAAATCAAGTAAATCATTATTATTTCTACCTATAAAATCATAATAATTTTTCCAAACACCACATTTTTTAAAGTAATCTTCTGGATTATTTAAATAATGTAGGTTATCATCTTTTCGTGTATGATATTCAGATACAGTTTGGTATTTAAAACTTTTATTTATTTCACGATATAAATTATATTCATCTTGTTCAGAAGTTAATCCCGAATTTAATGACTTACGGTGAATTAATTTAAAAATCAATTGATTGAGTAATTCTTGGTCTTCTTTAAATTTTGAATTAAATGTTGGTTTAGGTCGATTACCTCCACTTCCACCTCCAGAATCAGTATCAATAACTTTAATTTTACTTTTAATACCTTCATCATGATTTCCTAATTGATTAATTATTTTTCTACACTTTTCAAAATCTTGATTATCTTCTGTAAAACTAGAACCATATGAATAAGGAATAATTATATATGCTATTTTATCAGGTTGTTCTTTATCTTTTCTATTAGGTCTTAAAGCAGATTGAACAATTCTAATTTCAGACTCCATTTGTTCAGCAAAAACTACACCATTTAATTTAGGTAAATCAAATCCTTCACCAAAGATATAAACACAAGGAATAATACCATATGTAGATTTTTTAAAGTCTTTTAATTCTGATTTTATTGTTTTCTTAATATTAGAATGTAATGATTCATAATATATACTTTCCCTTAAATTTTCAAATTCATCTAAAGTGATCAATTGTTCAATATATTGAGAAACTAAATCGGCTTTTTCAATTGAATTACAGTATATAAGTAAGTGAGTTAAACCATCATTTGTATTAATTGATCTTAAACTTAAATATGCTGATAAGAAAAGTTGTTTATACAAATCAATATTAGGAATCTCTAATTTTTCAATAATTGTATCTATATTAGAAATATGATTCTTTAAAATTAGAACATAATATTCGGTAATAAAACCTTGGTCAATTGCTTGTTTAATAGATACCTTATCTAAATAATGACCAAAATATTTAGTATCATTCATAGAAAAAGCTTCTTTCTTAGTACCATTATATTCAATTATTTTTTCAGTAGCAGTCATAAATAACGAATATTCACTGATAATATCATGAAATTGTAAAAAACAACCTTTATCACTTGATTTATCTTTAACACTGGCTAGATGATGAGCTTCATCTCCTATTTTGAAATCAAATTTAAAATATGAATCATTTAATAAATAACAAGAGTGATAAGTTGTAATAATAAATTTAATTGGTAGGTCTTTTTCGTAAAATTCTTTTATTTTATGTAAATAAGTAGTTTTATTTTCACCACAACCAATTATAAGTATATACTCTTTTTTTTGAAAATATGATATAATAGAATCAGAAAATTGGTCAGCAAGATTTAAACTAGGAACACCAATTAATATAGTTTTAAATTTCATTTTTGATGTAATAAATAATGACATCAAAGTTTTACCCAATCCACATGACCAGATTAACTTGAGTTTTTTATATTGCTCAAATAAAGATTCACATTTTTCAAGAACATTATTTTGAATTTTATGTGGAATAATATTTAAATTTACATTAATAGAATTATCTTCTGGAAGGTCTAAACTATCAAAGAAATCCTGTAATTCACTACTAGAAACATCAACACTACTAGAAACATCAACACTACTAGAATCTATTTTACTTTGATTAATCTCATCAATTTCTTCTGGAGTATATTCACGTATAAATTTAACTTTAAAACGATGTATTTCATTTTTAATAAAGTTTTTGAATAATTCTAATCCATCGTGATAAATAAATTCTTTACTGCCACTACCATTAACTAAATATTTCTTAACTTCATTTAGTGGTTTAAAATCTTTTTTACAATTAGTAAAAATTTTATCAATATCTTCATTTTCAGGATAACCAACTCTTTTTAATTCAACAATATAAATATATTTTTTTCTTTCTGAAAATTGTTCTTTAGAATCTTGTAATCTACCTACTAAACGATCAGTATATCCAAATTTATATTTTTTACCATTTTTAAACCAATCGTCATTATACATTATATAAATATATGACATTATTCTAATATGATTAATTATTAAAATTATTATAAATAATCAATTTGTTTATATTAAATTAATTAATATTTATTTAAATATTAATTCTTTAATTACATTTGGATCACAAACGGCAATTTAAAAGACTTTTTATGGCTCTTTTGAATTTTGTTCCTTAACTTACAACTCTAGTCTCAAGCATAACAATGAGCTACTTACAAACTAGTAATTGAAGTGAAATTGGACATAAAAATTCTTCAGGAATTTCATTATTATTATAAAGATAATTTGTTTAGAATATATTAGAGGTATGTTAAAAGAATTAACAAAAATATTAAAAAAAAAAGATAAAGATTATATTAATGTAAAAAATTTATAAATCTGATTTAAATCAGTAAGTAAAACATTAACTAATTATTTTATAATAAATTTAATTTTATCTGATATATTTTATACCAGCTGCATGTCGTAAAGTATAAATATTTCTTTTTTTCCAGTCAAAACCGGTTGTTTTTTCACTCATAATGTACATATCACCATTATTAAGTTCAAACTCAATTCTATTTCCAACCGGTTTTAATTTATAATACCATTGCCAGTGAATCGGTCTTGAACCACCAAGCGAACAAGAAATTACTTTTTTTCTTTCAGAATCTCCGTGAAAACCAATGCCACATTTATTTAAATCATAATAATAGTTACCTTCTAATTCTAAATTAGAAGCTTTTTCCCCAAACATAATTTTTAAACTATTTTTCCATTGATTTAAAATTGGTACTTCGTTATAAGAAATTATAGTACCTTTTTTATTTTTAAAATCAGAAATTTGAGAATCATTACCGAAACAAATATTATATCGAGCTCTTTTATTTAATACTTTTTTTCTTCTTTGGTCCCAGTATTCTTTATCTCATTCAATATTATTTAATTCCATAAATAAATCTTGATTCGAATTAGATGTTATTTTTTCAACACCATTTCGAATGATTAATAAAGAAGCTTGTTCTACCTGAAATTCTATTTTTTGATCAAGATGATATAATTCTGAATCAATATTTTTTATAGATAATTGTTGCTTAAAAATTTCTAAATCATTAATACTAAAACCTTTTTGAGATATTCCTTTACCATTTATATTCATTCCTTGATGAGTTAATGATTGTTCTCCTGCAGTAATACATATTGCTTTATTTTCCATTAAATGTTAATTTTTTTAAATTTTTAATAAAATATATAATTATCAATTTTTTATATTATATCCTTGATTACCATAACAAAATCTACATGGACCATTGATAGTATGAGGGGAATAATTACATAAATTAGGATTACATAATAATTTGGTAGAAGGATTTTGTGCTGAATTTTGTATTAAATTATTAAAATATTTAATAATATTAACGATCATAATATAAAATATATAAAGATAAAAATTTAAATTAATTTAAATAAAATGGTTAATGGAATTATTATTGGAGTTTTAGAAATTTTAACATGGGGGCTATTTTCATTTGGACTCCGTAAAATATTTACAAGTTTTCAAGATATTAATTGTATATCTTATTATTGGTTTATGATAACAATCTTAACTTTAATTTGGGAATATTCCTATATTTCTGATTATGATGAAATTTCTGAATATTCTAATCAATTAGTAGAAAAAAAAGAACATGTTTGGACTAATCAATATGATTTAACATATATATTCCCTTGGAAACTTGCTAGAATATTCTATGCTGAATATGGTGCTTATGCGGATCGTGAATATAAAGCAATGGATATTGATTGGAGTAAAACTGTAGAAAGTAGTCATGCTTTTTTTTGTGGAGTATTTTCATTATTTTGTTTATTATTAAAACAAGCTGATAATCAAAAAAGTTTCTATATTACACTTGGAATTAGTATGGGTTCTCAATTAATGAATTCATTATTATATATGGTTGAATATTATTACCAAACAATTGATCCAGATAGTGTTAATTATAATTCTACAGATTTTCCAACAGGAACCTTATATTCTAAAAGAGGTTTTATGTGGGTTAATATATTTTGGATTGTAATGCCAACTTATACTATTATATATTATTTAATGGAAAAAAAAAAATTTATAGAATATAAAAGATCATATTCAGGTAATTGTAATTATAAAAAATTAGATTCTTAATTAAAATTGATTTATATTTTTGATTTATTTTAAAAAAAAAATATAAGTAAGAAAATGGATCTATTACCAAACGTTGGAGTGCCACACATAAGAGCTGAAATAAAATCGGCTCGAGCTTCAAATTATACTTTAAATAAAGCTTTTAATGATTTAATTGATAATGTAATTTATAAAGCCAATGAAATTAATGTATCTATAAAATATGTTAATCATGAATTATATCGTATTACAATTCATGATAATTATGTAAATGGTTTTGAAAACATAGAAAATAATGATGAAAGTAATCCTTTTAATTTTGGACATAAAAGAGATGGTCATGATAATGATGATGAAACATCAGAATTTGGAAAAGGAATGAAATATGCCGCCATGTTTTTAGGAAATAAATTTAGTGTTTATACTAAAGTAAAAGATAAATATTGGAAAGTATATTTCAATTTTGTAGATATGGAAGAAATTGAAGATGCTTCAAAAAGTTATCAGCCAATTGAATATAAAATTATTTCAGAAAAAGAATATAAACTTTATCATAAAGGTAATAATGATTCAGTTTTAGATGTAGGTTCAACAATTATTATAGAAGAAATTAGAAAAGAAGCATATTTTTCCCAAACTGAAAATGAATTAAAAGAATCAATTAAAGAGAATATTGTAAATAGTTATAATAAAATATTATTTAAAAAAGATATTAAAATTTATATTGGTAATCAGGAAATAGATACAGATGAGGATGTTTTTGAAAATAAATATTGTGAAAAATTAATTTCTAAAACTGGAATATTTATTTTAAATGATAATTTAAGTAATTTTAATGCTTTTGCAATTTATAAACCATATGATAGTGATACTAATTATTACCTAAAATTTAATAAAGATATACTTAAAACAAAAATTAAAAAAAATTCAGTCAAACAAAGCAATAGTAATCAAGATGAATTTGAATCTGAATGTAAAAAATATAAGAAAGAAGATATTAAAATTTTAGAATTTAAATCTACATTATTATATTATTATGATAAATTTTATAAAAATTTGTCTGATTGTACTAATGGTAATATTATGGTTTTCAGAAAAGAAAGGTGTTATGATACAATAGATTTTTTACCACCATCAAAAAATGGCAGTAGAAATTATACTATACATGAAATTAATTATGATTCAAAAAAAATTAATAAATTAATTGGAATGAATTTTAATAAATGTATTAATTACAATCTTGAAAATATCTTTAATAATATGTTATGTTACATTCAAATATTACATGAAAGAAAGTTTAATAGTGATACATCTTCACCTGCATTTAATAAAAATTTAGAATTTAGTTATAAAAATAATATTATTAGTCATCAAGAATTTATTAGTATAAAAAAACCAGAACCAGAACCAGCACCAGCACCAGAGCCAGCACCAGCTCCAGAGCCAGAACCAGCACCAGAACCAGAGCCAGAACCAGCACCAGAACCAGAACCAGAACCAGAGCCAGAACCAGCACCAGCACCTGCACCAGAACCAGCACCTGCACCAGAGCCAGAACCAGCACCAGCACCTGCACCAGAACCAACACCTGAACCAACACCTGAACCAACACCTGAACCAGAACCAGAACCAGCTCCAGAACCAGAACCAGAACCAGCTCCAGAACAAGAACTAAAAATAAAAATAAAACAATTAAAAGATTTAACAGAATATTTTGAACAAAATATATCTGAATTAGAAATTAATACAAAAATAAAAATTATTAGTGAATTAAATATTGAATTTAAATCAAAAATTAAAAATTTTTCAAGTTCTTTTACATATAATTAGGAAATTTAAAGTTATATTTTATTTTTAAATAATTAACTAAATATTTTATTGTAAATATTTACATTTACATTTACAATTTTTTTTTGGCATAGTACATGTATGACAACGTTCTTTCTTCATTTTACCATTTACACCTAGTTTTTTATTTTGAATATTATTAGCAATTTTAGGTAAATCTTTATTTTTATTAGCAATTTTAGGTAAATCTTTATTTTTAAATACAGGTATTGTAACCAATGTATGGATCCATAAACCAGGTTGATTTGGATCAAGGTAAAGATTATGATCAGCGGGGTTTGTTTTTTTTAAAGACATATTTAAATAAGTATATTATCTTAGAATTTTATAAAAATATAATAAATAAAATCAATTTTTAAATTTAAATTTAAATTTAATTTTATTTATTATATTTTTAGTAATATTTAAAATTTCTATGGCCCTAACCATATTACCAAATAAATTTTTAGATAATATTAGTTCTATTTCATAATCTAATCTTTGTTGATACTCGGTTTTATTAGGAATTTCTCTAACGAAATATTGATAAATATCTTCTTTTAAATATGTTTTATTAAATTCAACTTCTAGATGTAATTTATTTTTACTTCCATCAATCATATCTAGAGTATTAATATAATAATTTTTATTATCTAATTTTAATTCATTAGTAATATAGTTCCATGGAAAAACATCTTTTAATTTTAAGTAATGTTGTATTATATTACAAACTTCAATTGTACTTCTAGCTTTTAAATCAATAACTAAACCATATTTTTTTTTATTTAAGGGATCTTTTCTTTCACAAATCCATAATACATTTCCTTGTGGATATTTATTATAAAAAGCTTCTAAAATATACATAGCAATCCAAGATTTACCACTTCCTGTAGCATGATAATGAATTCCAGATTGAAAATCATTATCAATAGAAGAATTTAATGCTTGATGTTGATTTTTTTTAAGTAAATCTAAATTCAATGACATTCAATGACATTCAATTACATAAACTTTTATTCTAATATTCAAAATAAAAATCAATTTATAATAAAAAATAAAGTTATACTAAGTTATTTATTTTAAATATTACAAATTTATATAGATAAATAACTATATAAATTAAAAAAACTACTAAATTGTTATAAATAAAATCAATTTCAAATTTGATTTTATTTATATTTATTTTACATAATATCATTGAATAAATTTCGTTCTTCTAAATACTCTCTTTCTATTTTTGCTTTTTGAATTACTTCTGGTTTTATAGAATCATCGTGGTCTAAAAATATACCTGCAATAGATTCACATTCTTTTTTATATTTTTGAGGAAATTGTTGATGAGTATGCCAAATTAAATCTACAATTGGAACAGGTGCTAAATTTTCTTTATTACCATATTTAAATAATTCTAAAAATTTATTATATTCTTGAATAGCTTTAGATATTGATTCTGTATTTCCATATTCATGTTTTATTTTTAATATATCTTGCATGAATGGTTCTTGTCTCCTAATTGCTGATACCATATCAAAATTCATGCTTGATTTATTATATTCATAAGGATGTAACATGTGAGTTTTTAAGATAATTTCTAATCCTAGATCCAAATTTATTTTTAATTTAGATTTATCTTCTAAAAGTTTTTTATATTCATCAACATACTTTTGTAATTCTAAATCCGTAGTTTCTTCCAAAAATTTAGTAGCTCTTTTAAAGAATGTAAATTGATTTAAAACAGGTTGAATTAGATATTCTAATTGTTTTTTATAGGTATCACATAAAAATAAACTATATCTAACACCATTTTCTAGTTTATTAACTCCATGTACTATACCGGAATTATGAATAGTATATGAACCTGCATTTCTTTCCGGTTGTAATATGGTACCATCATTATTTATAAAAGTGATTTTACCACCTTTATATTCAGAATCATTATTTAATGCAATTTGCATAGTTTTTTGTGAAAAATCAGTATGGAAATTTATAATTTTGTTTTCAGCAACTACTCTTCTTAATTTAATGGTATCAATATTATTTTTAAAGATATTTTGTATTTTTTCTAAAGAATTAGAATTTAAATTTTTGAGTAATTCTTCTTTAGTTAGAGTAATTAATATATCATTTTTATTTATTTTATTATACTCTTGATCTAAAATATTTATTAAATTCTTTCTTTCTTTAGAATCTAATATTGATTGATTACTATATTCTACTGGTAAGGAATCTTTATCTCCATCTAATTTAATAATCATATTTTGGATTTCACTTAAGTTTAGATCTTTTAAATTATTTAAATATTCTGAACCTAGACTATTTTTATCTTGCATAAAAGATGCTTGATTAACTGGTGCAGCAATACATCTCATAACTGAACCTGGGTCAGGAGGATCTCTTCTTCTTTGTTCCAATTGACGAATTCTTTGTTCTAATTCACGATTTCTTTGTTCTAATTGACGGTTACTTTCGGTAATTTGTCTAAATATATTCATAGAATGCATTTCTAGAAATGAAGTAAATTGTTCAGAAGTAATATATCTAGTTGAGCCGTCGGGATTATCATATGCATACCATCTGACAGATATATTATTTGGATAAACCAAATTAATATTATATTTTTTACTTAAACCAGTTATATGTATTCTAGATTTACTACATATAACTTTTGCATCAAATCTCTCTATTTCTCGTTGTAAATGATCATGCATTTCTTGACTTACTGCAGTATGTAAGTTATTTGGACTATGAAACTGATGGTGCTTAGATAAATTTAATTTTTTTTTTAATAATAAAATTTTATAATCTGAAACCCCCATAAAATCATCAATTACGTCCGAAATTAATTTATATAAAGTATTATCTTCTCCATATGCCGATGGAGTTGTGTCTAATCTATTTAATTCATCTTGTTGTCCTACCAAATAATGAATATCATGACCTGGAGGTAATAATTGACCATGAGTAGGTACTATACCCGCGGGACTAGCATGACTAGCGGATTCCATAGTTCTTCTAGATACCGGTCTAGGAGCAGGTACCGGTCTAGGTGCAGGTACAGGTCTAGGAGCAGGCACAACAGTAGTTAGACCTTCACTACTTTGATAAGATGGTGGTTCTGTACCCTGAGCACCTCCATTTTGATAATAAAATTTTTCTAAATATTTTTTATATTTTTTTTGTGATTTTGTATCCATTTATATATAATAATACAAAAGATATTTTTTTGAATTATTTATTAAAATCAAAAAACTTTGAGATAAATATTTTTAATGGATGTATAAATATTTTAATTAATAAATAATAAATTATTAATTAATTAAAATTTATTGATAAATATTTAATCTATATATATAATATAATGCGTAATAAAAGATTATTAGACAATATTAAAGATTCTATAAAATTATGTGAAGATTGTAAAAAACTTGATCAAGATAGATTATTATCTAAATCAAGAAATATTAGACAAGTATTACATAATGCTTTAGATAATTTTAATCAATTAGATATAAATTATCAAAAAGATGAAGTTATTAATAAATTATCACTACTTAAAAATGATTTAGTTGATTTTGACGATTATATTGAGATGATTTCAAGTAAGCCAAATAATTCTACTTATATGTTTTTAAAATTATTAGTTGATATGGCAAAAGATGAATATACTCCATTTGATGGTACAAAAAAAGATTGTAAATATGATGACATAATGAAAAAAGCTCGTATGTTTAATAATATTTTTGAAAAAGGTAGAAGTCTTGCTGGATGTTATGATTGTGGAACTATTGGAAGAGCTATATTTATGACTTATATTAAAATGAAAAATGATTGTTATCAAATATCAGAAGCAAGTAAATTAAGAAATTATAATGATGTATGTAAAGGATTTGATTTAAATAAGTATAATACTAAAATGATTTCTAATAACTATAGTTTTCCGGAAAAAGATAATTCATTAGATAGATTATATGATTTAAAAAAAGAATTAATGACTTCTAAACCAAATATATATATATGTAGTATATCATTAAGTGATGGAATAGGTCATATTTGGATAATAGAATCATTAGGAAACGATGAATATAGAATATATCAAAGTTCATTAAATGAATATTTATTAATTGATTATTTAAAATTTATGAATTATAATGGTAGAAATAATTTAAAAAAAAGTAATATAAAATCATTTTTATCAACTTTAGAAAATCTAATTAATTTAAAATCTTGGACGAAAAATATAGAAAAAAAATATTACAGTATATTTTATCATAATCCTAGTATAGAATACGGTACTGAATTTAATTTTAAATTTATGTATTCAGGTTTATATTAATTTTCTTAACTAATAATATAAAGAATATGTTAATTATAATATTTGTAATATATTTAATTTATATAATTTTTAGTTCTACTGAAAATTATAGAACCAATTATATCTTATCTCCTTTATCCGGTGGAGAACCAGATTATGAACCTAATAAATGGAATGATAACAATAATATACAATATTCGCATAACTGTTATTCGTATTTTTTAAATGATATAAATCAAAATTTAAAATGTTTATGTAAAAATAGTGAATGTAAATATATAAATCCTCAACCCGGACATTATAATAATAATATAAAAGTTAATTTGAAAAATACAACTTGTGATATAATTGAAGATAGAGTATTTAAGGATAATCAATCAATTTTTAAAATAAATTTTAATGAGAAATGTCCTCCCGATTTTTATAAAGGTGCTTTAACTGTAGATCCTGAATATCAATATCATTTTTATAGACAAGATTCTAATGGATATTGGAGTCATAAAGATGGAGGATTACCGGTTACTAATAAAGATGCTACTAATAATTTAATTTATGATCCCAAACAAGCCGATAAAAATTATGATAAAAAAAAGAAACCTGTAAATTATTCTAAATTCTGTAATTATTATTGTGTTCCAAATAATCAAAATTGGGATACTGTTTTTTCAAGAAGAAATTTAAAGGGTGGTTTAAAATATAACCCACATGAAAATGATAATTTATTAAATTTGAAATGCAGTAGTTAAATTGTAATACAACCCTTAGATGAACATGATACTAATTTTTGATATTTTTTCAAATAGTTATTATTTAATTTTTTGAATTTATAATCTAATTTATTTTTTCTAAGATCTAATATAGTATCTTTAACTAATAAATTAATAGTATTTTTTTCAGCATCAATTTCAATTATATCACCATTTTCAACTAAAGAAATTGGTCCTCCATCATAAGCTTCTGGAGCAACATGACCAATTATAAAACCATGAGAGCCTCCAGAAAATCTACCATCAGTAATTAAAGCAACATCATTTTCTAAACCAGATCCAACAATACTACTAGTAGGTTTTAACATTTCAGGCATACCAGGTGCTCCTTTTGGACCCATATATCTTAAAACAATTACTGAACCTTTATTAATTTTTTTATTTTTTAAATCACTTAAAAAATCATCTTCTTGATTATAAACTAATGCATTACCTTTAAAATAAGTACCTTCTTTTCCAGTAATTTTTGATACACTTCCATTCGGTGCTAAATTTCCATGTAAAATTCTAATATGACTATTAGATTTAATTGGTTTATTAATTGGATAAATTATATCTTGGGTATCAAAATTAATTTCTTTACTATTTTTAACATTTTCCCAAAGAGTATTCCCTGTAATAGTTAGTGCTGTACCATCTAAAATTTTTTTTTGTATTAAATACTTAATAATTTGAGACATGCCGCCAATATGATGTAAATCATTCATTAAATATTCACCATAAGGTTTTAAATTTAATAATAATGGTATATCATGATGTTTAACAAAATCTTGAAGATTTAATTTAATATCAAAGCTATGTGCAATTGCCAACATATGTAAAACTAAATTTGTTGAACCACCTAAAATTAAACCTAATTTAATACCATTTTCAATTGATTTTTTAGTAATTATATCTCTGGGTTTTAAATTCATTTTAAGAAGTTTATAAATATGTTTTTCTGAATTTTTACACTCTAAAAATTTTTCTTCTGAAGTGGCCGGATTAGAACTACTATTTGGTAATGTTAAACCCATAACTTCTGAAATTGAAGCCATTGTATTAGCTGTATACATTCCACCACATGAACCTGGTCCTGGACATGCATTTTTAACTATATTTAATCTTTTATTGTTTGAAATTTCTCCACTCGTATATTGAGAATATGATTGAAAACTAGAAACAATATCTAATTGTTCTCCTTTGTATCTTCCAGGTTGAGTACTACCTCCATAAATTATAAATGAAGGTCTATTAAATCTAGCCATTGCCATAATTGCTGCTGGAATATTTTTATCACAACCTGGTAAAATAACAGCACCGTCATAAAAATGACCATTGATATTAGTTTCAATACTATCGGCTATTAATTCACGAGAAGGTAAAGACCATTTCATTCCATAAGTACCCATAGATATACCATCACTAACACCTACAGTATTAAAGATGAAACTATTTAAACGTTTTTTTTTTATAATAAATTTTTTAACAATTTCGGATTTTTGATTTAAATGACTATTACAGGGATTAATATCATAACCCATAGAAGCAACAGCAACAAATGGTTTATTCATATTTTTACTATTGATTCCTATAGCATATAACATAGACTGTGAAGCACCTTGACTTTTATCTTGAGTTAAGATTCTTGAAAACCGATTTAAAACATTATTAAATTTAGACATCTTAATTATAATATAGTCGTTCGTTTTTAAGCTAAAATTAAATTAATTAATTTTAATAATGAAATACTGCTTATATTATGATATTAATTCAATATCAACAATATATATTTATATGCAACTAAAATTAGAATTTAATAGATTAGGACATCAATTAGATATATATATTCCAAAAAGTAATCAAGATAATGGAACAATTAAATCCAATACTTTTAAAAAATATTATCCTTTAAAAAATATTAATTGGGGAATACCTTTACCAAATGAATATGATATACTATTAGTAATTAATGGAGTAAATCTTAAATTAAATAATAAAGATAATAGATTACTTTTAACTAAGAAATTTAAAAAAGTAATTTATCTTAAAGCCGATTCAACTCGTGAATATTGGTGCTTAGGAGCAAAAAAAAATTATGAAATAATTCCGAATATAAAACACGGCATTTGTACTCCATTAGATTTAATATATCCAGATAGTAATTGGTTAAAAAAAGTACCAATTTTTAATTTACCTTTTATAGAAAATTTAACTTTAAAAAAAAATAATAGATTAAGTCTTCTAGATTTTAAATTAAAATATAAAATACCTGAAAATAAAAAAATAATTTTATGTGCTTTTACTAAATTTTCAAAATTAATTGGAATAAAAAGTAATTCTAAATATGAACCACAGATAAAATGGTTATATCAAAATTTAACTTTAATTAATCAAATATGTAATCAAAATGGTTATCAATTAGTTGCTAAATTACATAAAATGGAGTATTTAAAAAAATGTTCTTCACCTGAAAAAAAATATTATAAAAATATTCCTATTATAGATGATTTTGATTCACATGAAGCGGTTTTATATGCTGATTATGCTTTTACTTGTGGATCAATGATAGTATTAGAATTTAGTTTATATGATTTACAATGTTTAGAATTTTGTATTGAAAAAATATTTAGTTTTCAAAAACCTAATATAGATAAGATAAAAGATATGATTTATGGAGATTATGTAAATTATAAAGAAATAAAAGATAATACTAAAGAAGTAATAGAACGATTTTTAGATAAAAATTTTAAAAAACCGAAAGAAATATCATATTATCAAAATTGTAAAAATATAAATTTAAATGATATAGTTAATAAAATTATTGTAAATTCATAATAATAATTTCTAAATAATTATTATGAATAATATAATTGATAAAATTTATTGTGTAAATTTAGATTGTGATCATGAACGTTTTAAATATGTAAAACAACAATTTGAAAAACTGAATTTAGAAGTAACACGTTTTCCTGGAATTTTAGGTTCAGAAATTAAACCAGGAGATTATCCTGAATATATAAAAAAAGATTCTTGGTTATTGAAAAATAAATGTGGTTCTGTAGGATGTTATTTATCACATATAAAAATCTGGGATGAAATTTTAGAATCAGAAAATATTAATCAAGCTTTAATATTAGAAGATGATATAGATTTAGATATAGATTTTAATCAAAAGTTAGAAAAATATTATCAACAAGTTCCAGATAATTGGGATTTAATATATTTAGGAACAGGTAAAATGAAAGGAAATAATATTACAAAAAAAATAATGAAACCTAAAGTTGGTAATTACATTGGATATAATAATGGTACTTTCGGTTATATTATAAAAAAAAGTTCAATTCATAAATTAAAAAAATTAATTTTACCCATTGACCATAAAACGATTGATTATGTAATAAGAAGTAATTTTGGTAAGATAAAAGGATATTTTTTTATTAATAAAATAATTATACATAATTATGATTTTAATCCAACAAAAAAATTATTAGATAAAAATAAATTGTAATATATAATTAGAATAAATAATAACTGAAGAACAATCTTAAATAAATATTAGATTAGAAAGATATAGACTTAAAAGACAAAGAGCTAAAGCAAAAAATAAAGACGTAGTATGAAAGAAGAAAAAGTTAAAATGTTTGAAGAGAAACGTAAGATATAAATACAACGAAGAATAGAGAAAGAACAAAAACAAGATATGGAACAATTCTATAATACCGATGGAAGTCTTAATTTGTATGAGGTTGATAAACAAAAACAAATAGAATCAAAGGATGGATTTGATTTTAAATGAAATAATTTAAATAATTTTTTCCATAAGTAATGATTTAAATAATAAATTAATAAATTAAAATTATTAATTTATTATTGTATAAATATTTTATAACTTTAAAAATAATAAAACGTAACATTTATTCTTTCAGTTTATATTAATTCTGAATAAATATTGTTTAGATTATTATTGTTGAGCTTATAGTTGTTGTTTTATTTAGGATTCAATTTGTCTCATTTTGGACAACTTCTGTAATGCTTTTGTGGCGGTTTTTAATGCTTCTGCGGCGTCTGCGTCTACTTCTGCTATTTCTGCTGCGATGCGAGCTGCTTCTTCTGCCTCTCTCTCTCATCTTGTCTTCTCTTATCATTTTTAACAAATTTTATAAATGCTGAAAAAGTAATCCCTGTTTTAAATTGTTCGTAAAAATTTTCTTGATCTAATTGATCAAACTTATCGTCATTAACTTTTTCTATTGTTATTAAAGTATTTTTATTTATATCATTTTCATAATTCTTAAAAATTAAAATGTAATCGTTTGTATCTAGACTATCAAATTGTTTAAAAATAAGACCATTACTCATTAATTCTTTATTATAACTTTTTTTTTGAAATACTCCTTCTGCAAAGCATGCTCCATAAAATTTTAATAAATCAGATTTATTGTAATTTAAATTCATTTCAAACTTACTCGCAATTACCCAGTAAAGAATTAAAGTAAATGCAACATTAAATTGTTGTTTATAATCTTCATTGTCTATCATTTTTACAGATGTTTCAAAATCATTTGGATTACCATCATTATTAATGAAGTCCGTATATAAATTCATTACGTCATCAGTTTTTGTATAAAATATATTTAAACCCATATATAAAGGAATTAACATTAAATTTGCCTCGGAAAAATAATTATATTTAATAAATTTATTATCATCACTATCATCACTATAAATTTCCTCTGGAATTGAATATAAAGTATATATTATTTTTTTATATGAATCATCAATACTATCCTGTTGATTTCCATCAAAATTAAAACATTTATTTAGTTTATCTTTTTTGTATCTTCTAAAATAATGTGTATTTTTTTTAGCATATTCATTTGTATTATCTGAAAGGCATGATAATTCACCTTGATTGCCAGTATTAAAAAGCATAGGAATATAATTAGATAATAAATCATAATGATCAAACTCTTTTGAAGGATCAAATACGTCATTATTTAAACAATAATTTATATAAGGTACTAAAAACTCTTTTATATCAAAAAATGAGTTATAAATAATTGTTAATATTGATTTATTAAATATTTCTAAACCTTTTTCTTTAAAATTAAAATATTCAAATATATCAGTATCATTTATTTTTTTTGTTATCAAATTATCAAACTCTTTTGGTTGAGGACATTGGATTAACCAATCTTTATTACGATTTTCTTCCCCACATTCAATCATTTGAGGAAAGTGAGATTCTATATCTAATTCAGTACATGTTTTCGATGTTGGGTAAGGTGTAATATTATCAAAAGATTCAATTCCTTGATTAAACATATCTGAGGCTGCGTCAAATCGATTAGGTGGTGTTGTATGTAGTGTTGTATGCGGTGTTGTATGTGGTGTTGTATGTGGTGTTGTATGCGGGGTAACCTTATCGTCATCATCGTCATTAATTAATTTATAAATTACTATTGAAGATATAATAATTACTAAGGCTATTATTACAATTAAGATATTACTCATTTTATAATATATATATATATTTTTTTTTTAAAGTGTATATTTGATTATTTTATAAATATTTATTTAATAAAATAATAAAAAAAAAATTAACTACTTATATAATGGATTCTAAATTTATTAAAACTGGTGTATGTTCGATTGTTTTAGGAAATTATCATTATTCTGATTATATAAATCATATACCTAATAAAATGTTAAAAATTACTAAAATTATGAAATGTCATAATGAATTTAAAAATTTAGGTTTAATACGAAGAATACCAAATTATTCTAATTATTATACTTTACCCGATGAAGAACAATATGTTTTAAAACCTGAAGACAATTTTTATAAATTTTTAAAAATATTAGTTCAAGATGAAAAAATGAAAATATTTAATGGAAATCTTATTTATAATTATGTAGATTATGCTGGAAATAAAGAATTATTAGATACATTTATAGATTTAATAGATTTAAAAGATAATAAATTCTGGAGTTCTTATAAAAAAATAATAGAATTTAGTAAATTAATAATGGAAGGTCTTAATTATTTACATCAAAATAAAATATGTCACTTAGATATTAAACCAGAAAATATTATGGTTAATACCTATATCCGTAAATTTAAAATTATTGATTTTGGATTTAGTTCAGTTGAACCATTTCATGATTATATTGAAAATATAAGAGGAACTCCAGGATATTTTCCTAAAATATATAAAAATGAAAAACCAAATGATTGGCTTCCTAAAATAAAGGCAAACGATTTTACAATTCAACCAATTCCACATAAAATAGATAGAACATTAGTATACAAAATAGATAGTTATTGTTTAGGGAGAGTTTTATATTTTTTAAAAACAATTTATCAAAATAATTTAAGTTTAAATTGTTTTAATTTTGAAAGAAACCGAAAGAATAAAATAGAAAATATTATAAATTCTTTAATAGAAAATGATGTATATAAAAGATTAACTATTGGACAATGTTTAAAACTTTATTTTTAGATATAATAACATATATTTATAAAAAAAAAATTATAATATATATATGTCTGAATATGTATATATTATAATGAATACCGGATTTACAAATATATGTAAAATAGGAATTAGTAAAAATCCAAAACAAAGACTAAGAAATTTACAAACTGGTAATTCTAATAAATTAAAATTAATATTTATATTACTAGTTAATAAAAATATTAAATCTTCAGCTGTAGAATTAGTAATCCATAATTATTTTAAAGAAAAAAATTTATGGATTCAAGGAGAATGGTTTGAATTTCAAAATGAAGACCAAATTGTAAAACTTGCGGAAACAATGCTTACTGTAGGTGAAAATTATACTAAATTATACAATAAATAATTTCAACTTAATATTTTTAAGAATTTTAATAAAGATTATATTAATTTTTTATTAAATCAAGTAAATTTTCCAATCCATTACAATCTTCAATAAATTTTCGAGCAAATAAACTTTTAGAGGATATTAAATATTTTAATTCTTCCGGACAAATATATTTGTAAGTATAATCATTTATTTTTTTTGAATTATTAAAGACTTTATAATTTATCATATCAGCCCATTGAGCAAAGATGATTGAACCAGCCGCAATATTTTGAGTTAAAACTAATTCATTTTGTAAATTATTATGAAATAATAATGTGATATAAACTATTTCATCTACATTATTAATATCTTTAAACCAACTATTAATATTATCATCATTATTTACAAATAATGTAGCATGTTTTCTATTTATAACAGAAGCCATATTAGCTTTTTTTATATTACTTCGTTTTACAAATTTAAGAATTTTATTTGCACGTGGAAATACTTGATTATCTGGACAAATATTATAATATGATTTTTTAGTATCCAAATAATTATAAATATAATTAAATGATTTAATAGGTATACAGGAATCAGAAAGCCATATAAAATGTTGATTATCTTGATCTTTTAAAGCTTGTTTTAGAATTAAATTTTGTGCTTGAACAATTGAAAGACAACCCCAGCAGGTATTAATATTTTGATTTAATTTATTTTTTTCAAAATATTTAAGAGGTTCATCTTCTTTATAATGAATATAAATATTATATTTATTTAAATCAATATTTTTTAAATATTTATACCATAAGTCTTCATGAAATATTTTTTTATAAATTAAAAAACAAAATGCTATTTTTTTTGGATTATTGGATTTAAAAGTTTCTTTTTTTAAATATTTACATTTTAAAGAATATATTGTTAATAAAAATATTACAAAAAGAAAAAAAATAAACATTATAATTTATAATTAGATATTAAAATAAATTATAAATTAATTAATTATAACATAGTCAGTTATAAGTAATTAATTATTATATTTTAAATATATATATAAATGAATCATTATTATATTATAGGCTTTATAATATTATTAATACTTTATAAACTTTTATCAAAAAATAAAGATAAGAGTTATAAAACCAATAAAAATACTATTTATGTTATGTTACGTGTAAAAGGCATTAATTTAGAATATACAGAAAAATTTTTAAGAAGTTTTCAAAAACAAGATTATAAAAATAAAAAATTAGTGATTATGAATGATAATCCTGAATTTGAAAGATATTTTATAATATATTGTGATTATAATAATAATACTGATTTATATAGTGCTGAAAAATTAGATGAATCTAAATTTAATTCAATCATAAATGACTTGAAATTAAGTAATAATCAAGTAGTTTTAACTGCTGAAAATGACGATTATTTTAAAAGTAAGAATTTATTATCTTTAGTATCTTCTAAAACAATTAAGAGTTTTATAGATTCTAGTTTAAAAGAAGATCAACCTAAATATTATCATTTTCAAAAAAAAAATTAAGAACTTAATAATACAGAAGTAGGTAGATTATTTAGAATTGATATAAGTAGTATGTTATTAATGAACTAAAATATATTCTTTATCCAATAAAATATTTATTTTAAAGAAATTTATATTAAGTAAATATTTAAAAAAAAAATATATTCTTTAGTTACATGAAAATATTAGTTACAGGTTGTGCAGGATTTATAGGGTCACATTTATGTGAAAAACTATTATTTTTAAAACATGATGTCATTGGAATTGATAATTTAAATGATTATTATGATGTAAATTTAAAAAAAAAAAACTTAAATATATTAAATAAATATGATAATTTTTATTTTTATAACCAAGATATAAGATATAGTAAAATTATATTAGAACATAACCCAGAAAAAATAGTTCATCTTGCATCGATGGCAGGTGTAAGATATAGTATTGAAAATCCAGAATTATATCAAGATGTAAATTTAGGGGGAATGTTAAATTTATTACAACAAAATAAAGAGGTAAAAGCTGATTTTATTTATGCCAGTAGTAGTAGCGTATATGGAGAAAGAAATAGTTATCCTTTTAAAGAAAGTGATCAAATTTTTAATTTACAAAATCCATATGCCATAACTAAGCATTGTATGGAAAATTATGCATCTTTATATCATAAATTATATAACTTTCAATGTATTGGATTAAGATTTTTTACAGTTTATGGACCAAGAGGACGACCAGATATGGCTCCAATGAAATTTTTGACTGCTATTCATAATCAGGATAAATTTAAAAAATATGGTAATGAAAGTTATAGAGATTACACTTATATTGACGATATTATTGAGGGAATAATGGGTGCATTAAAATATGAAAAAAATGAAAACCATATTTTTAATTTAGGTAATAACAATATGATATCTTTAGACCACTTTATAAAAATGTGTGAAAAAGTTGTTAATAAATCAGCATTATATGATGTTATTGAAAAACAAGTAGGAGACGTATTTATGACATGTGCTTCAATTCAAAAATCTAAAAAATATTTAAATTATGAACCGAAAGTTGATTTATACCAAGGATTAAAAAAAACTTATGAAGAATATCTTTCTAGGAATTAAAATAACTTTTTATTATTTAATAAATTTTATATAATAAAAATATTTTATATACTAATAATAAAATATTAAATCTATTTTATTATTCTTAGTTTTTTTATTATTAGTAATTTTTTGACACAATTTACAATTTGTTTTACTACATGTATATTTATCACTTTTATTTTCATATTTTTTTTTATCAGGATTATACACCCTGCGCATAGTTTGATTAGTAAAAATACCTTTGTGAATACTCCTCTTCATAATGTTTTTAATAATATAATATTAGTAATAATAATTATAATATCAATTTTTTTTTAGATTATAATGTATATCACGTATATATTTAACCTGAATCTCTTTATTTTTAGGTATTAAGTAATCTTGATATAATCTTATCATACTTAATCTTAAACGTGGATCATTACATTTATCTTTAATTCGATTAAGTACATTATTTTCAATATTTTTATCTTCAATTAAATCTAATATATTATTTTCTTGTATTAAATTTTTAATATTTGGATATTTTGCTTCAGCAACTTGAACACCTAAATTAACTCTACGTTCAAGTAAAGTAATTAGTTGATCTTCAATCTCAATTAACTGTTTTCTAACATCTATTAATGACATATTTGATTAGATTAATATCTAATCTTTAAATATAAAATGAATTTTAATCAATTATCTCCAAATATTGATTTTTATAAAAAATATATGAAATATAATAATAAATACAAAAATTTATTTCAAAATGGAGGAAATTCTAATTCTAAAAAAATAGATTTAACAAATATTATTCCTAATAATTTAGAATTAGTTGAAAAAAAAAATGGTATTGAAGTTTATGCGAATTATGATGATTTTAAAAAAAAAAAATTCAGTCCAATGTTTTTAAATCCATTAAATGCAAGAAAAATTAGTCCAACTAATTCTGTTCATTTAGTTATTCCTGGTTTATTACCAGCATATAATAAAAAATGGATAGATTATCCTGAAGATCAAATATTTTATATGCCAAATGATTTAAAACCTCATTTTCATGGAGAAGCACAACATCATATGCAGTTATCAAAAGGTATTAAAATAAATGAAGTTTTTTCTTTAAAAATAAATAAATTTGTAAAAGTTACAAATAATAAATTAGAAAGTTATAGAAAATATCTTAAAAAATTTAATCAAGGTTATGAAAAAACACCTATCGAAACTTGGATACATTGGATGATTCCATATAATCAAGAAGAATATCCAAAATTAATAGTTAAAAAAAACAGTATTATATGGTGGGATTTTAATAAACATCATAATTTAAATTTAGTTTCAAAAGATAATTATAATAATAACATCTCTAATAGTGATACAGATGTTTTATTTCCAATGGATGATTCTAATTTACAAGTGAAAGTTACAATTATGGATAAAGTCGGAATATTTTATTTTTTATGTTCTGTATCTGGTCATGCAAAATTAGGACATAAAATTATAATTGAAGTAATTAATTAATATATAAAAAAAATTGATTTTATTTTAATTAAAACTATAAATATAATCAATAATTAAAACATATCAATAACAACTCAATCTCTTCACTACCCAAACAAATAAAACCAAAAGAACATGTCTGATCCACTTGACCCAACAAGATGGACTTACGAGTGGGGGCGGAGACCTAGAATGGGTGCAATGGTTAGGTATCTGCTTGCTGATGGGAGCGGTGATTATTACCATAGTCCAAAACTTTACGGGCACACTAAGAAGACGGGTTGGAAATATAAATAACTCGTATGTTTTAATTAATTTTTTTTTTAAATTTAAAAATTGATTTTTTTTTGATTAAAACTATATGTTTTTGTTAAATATTTAACATAGAAGAATGATTTTTGATCAAAGTAAAAAAGTTTATTTAGAAACATTAAATTTAGATTATAGTAAGTCATACGATGCGTCTCAAATTAAAAAGGCTTACCACACGGTTTCAATGAAATGGCATCCGGATAAAAATATAGCAAATCAAAAAGAAGCAACGGAAAAATTCAAATTGATAGGAGATGCTTATACCAAGTTAAAAAATGCATTAAAAAATGCATTAAAAGATATGCCTTTGAGTACATGTCCTCTATGTGGAGGAAAACACGATATGATAAGCTGTCCTAACTTGTTTGGAAATGCTTATAGTTATGAATTGTCTAGACCATCAACAACAGCAGGACCATCAACAACAGCAGGACCATCAAAAGTGGTAAAACCAAAATGTAATTACTGTGGTAAGTTTGGACATATACGTGAAAAGTGTTTCAACTTTAATAAAGCACAGCGTGATCACCTGAAATGCAATTTTTGTGGTAAGAGAGGACATACACAAGAAATGTGTTATAAGTACAAAAAATTTCAACAAAAACAGATTATGTGTGATTTATGTGGTTTGAAAGGTGATCATTCAACTCATGATTGTCCGTTTATTTAGAAGGACGTATGTAAAGGGTTCAGTATTTCTGGGAGTCCATTTAACCATAAAGTAGAAAAACTAGGTACATACAACAATAACCAAAAGAACCAGTCGGTACATTAGGTAAAGTATATTGTTTGTTATGTAGAAAGTTTGTCATTTTGAGAATAAGTGTTTCAAAAATGTGGTAATTGTGGTAAGAAGGAGAATTACACTAAAGATTAAAAATTTTAAATAGTTTATTTTTTTAAAATTGATTATTTTTTTTTTGATACTTAAATCTTATTAATATCAAAAAAAAAACAAATAATCTAAAAAATGGAGGACCAAATAATACTAAATAAAGCAGGAGATTATTTAAATGAATTAAAAATTAAAACTAATAGTACTTTTGTAGGTCATTTTTCAGAAGTAGTAACTACAATTAAAAAAACTTACGATAATTCTAAAATTGGAGAATTAAATAAAAAAGATAAAAAATATTTAGAGTTTGTATGGTCTCAATTCAAAATTATATTTTGGGATAATGAAGCAACAGCATCTTTAAAAAGTAGTTTATTTGGTCCATGTTATTATAAAAACGAAATTGATTTTAATTGGATTACAATAAATCTTAGTCCAAATGAAAATAGGTATTTAAAAACCAAACCGTTTGCATTATACGATTATGAATCAAAAATGTATTATTATATTAATAAATCTTTAAAATATGAAATTTATAATGATGAATCATATAAAGATTCTGTTTTTCAAAAAAATGATGTTTTTAAAAATATTAGTGAAGATGAATCTGAGTTACTGGCTTTACAATATAGAGTATCTCTTTATTCAAAGTCAATGGAAATTATCGATTTTAATACTAATAATCTGATATGTCATAAATTAGAATATGAAAAAGACAAATGGATTAAAGTTTATAGCTTAACTGATTATGGAATAGAAGATCCCGGTTATAATGAAGATTTAGGTGAAAATTCAGGTAAAATAACAGATATTATATTACTATTTAAACAATCATATAATTTTTTTCATAGTATTGAAGATGAAGAATAAAAGCTTGTCCAAATTGAATAATCTTTATTTTAATTTATTATTATTTTATAAAATTAAAATACAGATAATAATCTTTTTTTTTTAATTTTTGAATTTTTCAAAATAATCTATATTTACTCCCTTAGTTTCTTTTTTTTCAAAACAACTATTTTGTAAAAATGTTAATTAATTCTTTAATAATATTATCTTTTTTTAATTAATAGTTTTCATATTTTTAAAATTAAATTTATTTAAAATTAAATATTTAATATTAAATATTAAATTTATGTACAATATTATTAGTGTATTTCTATTAAGACTATTAATTGTACAAAGTAACTATATATTTCCAAATAAATATACAACGATAAAATGGAATAATACTCAAATTTATGATCTAAATTTATCTATTAATGATAATAAATTAAATCAAATATATAATCAAGAAATAAAATCTAATCAAAAAAGTCCTTTTGTATGGAAAGTGCCAAATTTAATTAATAATTATACGTTTTATAATAAAAAGATATTATTCATACAAAATAAATCTATAGTTGATACGGAAAATATAAGTAATTATGGAGTAATATTAAATAAAAATAATTTAAATTATAAATTAAAAAGTAATTACGATTGTCTATATTTTAATTTATCTCTTAATAATAGCGATAATTTTACAATTTTGGATAATATTTTATTATTAAATAATAATTTTAATGGTATATATGATGTTACAATTACAAGTGATGATTTAAATTTATTGGTATATGAAACAATTAATATTACGCGTATTAATGATGATCAAGAAATAACTTTTTCTGCAATTATAGCATTTATAATTTTTGGTATATCAGTATTGGCATTTATATATATAGTTATTATTTTAACTATTTATTTTATTGAATTATATACTGGATATAATTTATTAGAAATCTGTAAATCTAAAAAGAAAAAACATATATCTAGAATTTATCCAATTTTTAAACAAGAAAATGATCAAAAGAATACGTTAAGAAAAAGATATTCGTCAAGTGATACAAGATTGTCAAATAATACAAGATTGTCAAATAATACAAGATTGTCAGGTGATACAAGATTGTCAGGTGATACAAGATTGTCAGGTGATACAAGATTGTCAAGTGATACAAGATTGTCAAGTAATACAAGATTGTCAAGTAATACAAGATTGTCAAGTAATACAAGATTGTCAAGTAATACAAGATTGTCAAGTGATACAAGATTGTCAAGTGATACAAGATTGTTAATTTATAATCAAAATTATAATAATTTTATTAAAAATAATAACTTTATTCAAAATGAAAATTATTATCCAACTGAGATATGTAATTGTGAAACTGATGTATGTAACTATTCAATTGAATTAGATAATAGTGTTTTTATATAAAATATTTATTTTATTTTCTAATTCTAAATATTTTTGATTTTTAAATTTATTTTCACCTTTTCCGACCCAAATATCTGAATCTAGATTATAATTCCAATCGATATATCTTAAATCTAATATTTTAAAAATAATTTTATTTACAAAATTAATAAAAGTATCTTGAATTGTATCTTGATCCGAAAACCATTGATATAAATTAATATTTTGAATTAATTGTTGTAAAAATTGTTTCATAATTGGAGTATTTCTAATAGAAAAAACGCCTGTTCTCAGTCGAAAACCTTTTCTATAATATTTTTTTTTAGTACATTTATTTATAACTAATTCATTAATATTGCATAAATCTAAAAGTTTATCGATTGGTTTTCTTATAATTGAATCTGCGTCAATATATAATATATATTTGTTTTCAGAAATTAAATTATTAATTATTTTAAATCTAATATTGGCACAGTAAGCATTTTTTTGTGTATATGTAATATTATTATATTTATATTTATTAACGTTGTCTAAATTAATATTAGTATAACTATATTCTATATCGTTAATATCTAAATTTAATTTAAAATTTATTTGATGATAATGTATTTTTAAATTTTTATGTTGTAATCTAATTGACTTTATTAAAATTACAGCTTTTTCATAATAATCTTTATCTGAGATAATTAATATCATTTTATAAAAATATTTTTAAAGTTTTAAATAATTTCTAAATAATATTTGATAAATTTATATTAATTATCTCAGATAAAGACTATTATAAAATAAAGATAAACTTATTATTTCTTAAATTTTTTTAAAAAATTAATAATTTTTTTTGATTTAAAAAAATATTTATTATCTAATTCATTCATGATACTCGGATTAGATGTACCAGATATAAAATAAAATTCATCATCTTTTATTACTACTGTTAATTTAATAATTTTAAATTTATTTTTAACTTTATTATGTATAGAAATAGAATTATTAACAATATTATTTAATAATTGACTAGGTAAGTTATTTTCTAAAATATCACCTGTAAAAATATTTTCAATATAATTTTCTTGAATAATATATTTATTTAATTGAATATATTGAACTTTATTTTCCGTAACTAAAATATTTAAAACATTTGATTTATTATCAATAGTATCAATATATGGATAATTGTAATATTTAAATAAAACCTTCCAATAATCTTTATTCTGTCCTAATATAATTTCATCTTTTTGATAATAAAGATTATATGATTTTAAAGTGGGATCGAAAATAGAAATAGGATGTTTTAAATAAAATAAAATACTATCAAATGATTTATTTTTTAAACCTTTAATAATGGCAATAATTGGATAAATTAAAAATAATATAAAAAAAATAAATCTAAAAATAAGAGATTTTATCATAATACAAGAGTTACTTTTATTATAAATATTAAAATATTTATAACTATTAATTAAATAGTCTATCATGATTTTTTTATCAAGATTACTAACAATCAAAAAATAATTTATTATTAAAAATATAAAATACTTATTCATATTATAATTATAAAGTAGAAAATAATTATAATATTAATTATGATTTTTAATTAATCCAAAATTTAAATTTATATTTGAAATATTTTTTTTCGAAGCAATTAAAATGTCTCTTCCTTTTTGTGTTAAATTATTTTTATAACTAATTTCATCCCAGTTTTTTTGGTAACTAAAATGTTCTGGTAATTTTTTTACACTATAAATATAATCAAAATGATTATTCAATACTTTATAAAGAGTATCTCTTGAAAATCTAGAAGCAATTCCCGTATCTGAAGTATTTATAGATATTTCATTTTTAATGTTTAAAATATTATTATTATAAAAATTTGAAAAAGAAGATTCTATTATTATAGTTTCAGTTTTAGAGGCCATATTTTTAATTGCTTTTAATGGATCCTGAATATGTTCCAATACATCGTAACATAAAATATAATCAAAATGCTCTAAATCTTTAAAATTATTTTCATTTTCAATATCTAATTTAATAATTTTGTAATTTTTATTAAGTTTATTATATATTTTTTGATTAGGTGTTGATAGAGTTACATTACCATTTAGTTTAGAAATTATTTTAGAAAAATTTCCATTAATACTACCTATATCTAATACTTTTTTTTGATTAAAATTTAATTGTAATTCTAATAGATGAAGACTTCTTAAATTATTAAAATTGTTTAATTTATTTTTTTTTTCATTTCTTTGTTTAATTTTTTCATTTTTTAGTTTAATTTTTTTAGTTTCTTTACTTTTATTTTGAGAGAGTATAGAAAATAAAATTAAGATAAATATTATAATTATTAGTTTCATATAATTATATTTAATATTTTTTTTGTATATATTTACATATTTATAATTAGTTTAAAAACATATTACTTACTTTGTACATAATATGGCATAAATTGTAAAACTGGTTTTTTAGATTTTTTATTTCCTAAAAATAAATAAAAAAAAAGTACAATTAATAAAATTAAAAGTAATACTCCAGCAATGATATAAACTATATTTTCTTGAAAAAAATCTTCAGGTTTTTCAGGTTCTTGAATTTTAACACTTGGTACTGGTGTTTGATTTATTAAAGTCATATAATTATTATTTATATATTTATTTATAATAATTAAAATATTGAATATATTATATGGTGAAAGATCCAAAATATAACTTAAATAAATTAGGTAATGGTTTAAAAATTTTAACTTGTAATATGGATTATGTAGATACTATATCCATACATATAATTGTAGGGGTAGGTTCATGGCATGGATCGCCTAATAATAATAATTATGCTCATTATATTGAACATATAGTTGCAAGTGAAATAATTGAAAATATAGTTTCTAAAGATATATTACTTTATAATTATAATGCATCTACATATAATGAAAAAACTGAATATTATATAAATACAGTTAATACTGATTTTAATCAAGTTTTAAATAAAGTTTTAAATATTTTTTATAGAGTTATGAATAATTATAAAATAAATAAAAAAATTTTTGATAGAGAAAGAGGTATAATTATACAAGAACATGTAAATGATTTATTAGATGATGATAATATTATACTAGATGGTTTATTAAAATATATATTTCCAAAATCATATTTAATATCAAGTGATAAAGATAATATTAAAAATACTAAAAAAGTAAAAATAGAAATATTAGAAAAATTTATTAAAGAATATTATAAACCAAATAATTTTATAATTTCAATTTCGGGAAATATAAAAAATGAATCAAAAGTTATAAAAACTATTAAAAATAAATTTGAAAAGTTAAAATGTAATGATATACTTAAGTTAGAAAATTTAAATTTAAAACATAAATTTAAAATTAATTATTTAAAGTTTCCTAAATTTAAAAATGAATCAAAAATTATGATAACATTTTATTTAAAATCATATAAATTATTAACAGAAAAAGAAAGATTTACCTTAGATATTATTATAAAATTAATGAATTTACCGATTGGACACACAGAAGTATTTTCTTTAACTTATCAATTAAGAAATCAAGAAAAAATAGTTTATAATGTTGATGTATCGTCTTCATTAAATAAATATTCAGTATTTATGATTTCAACTGAAGGAATAAAAAATAATAATTTAAAAAAAGCTTTAAATGTAATTTTTAATGTAATAAAATATTTTAAAAAATATAAAATTAGTAAAGATAAGTTTAAAAAATATATTTATGACCAAACTAAATTAGACGAATCATATTCTAAAAGGTATATTAATAGTGCATTTTATGCTAATTATTATGCCAATTTAATTTTTCATGATGAAAAAAATTATTTAGGAAAAGATTTATATTATTTAAAAAAAGTAACTAGTGATGATATTAAAGATTTTTGTAATAAGTATTTTACTGAAGAAAGATGTAAAATATTAATTATTGGTAATGAAAAGATTAATTATAAAATAGATATTTAATCTAAATTATTTATTAAATCTTCAAGGTCAACATTATCATTTAGAGTATCATCAGTTTCATTTAAATTATCATCAGTTTCATTTAAAGTATTATTTTTGTTATCTAACGGACATTTTCCACTATACCATGTATCATAGTTAGATTCAGACATATTAATAACAGTATCAGATACAGTTTGATTTGAAATAATATGATCTATTTTAGAATTCATATTTTTTAAATTAGAAATTATATCATTTGTTTTATTTTTATTAGAAATTTTTTGAATTGCTTTTTTTAAAATATTTTTTAATTGATTGCTATTATTATTTTTTTCTAAAATATTTTTTAATTGATTGTTATTATTATTATTTTCTAAAGTATTTTTTAATTGATTGTTATTATTATTATTATTTTCTAATTTTTTTAAAGCTTTATTTAATATTTTTTTTATATTGTTTTCTAGATAAATGTCTTTATCTTTAATCTCAATTTTAAAAGTAAATCCAGGATTTTTTAAATTAAAATCAACTTCTGAATTCCATTTAGTATGATGAAAGATATTAAAGAGATAACATGGTTTTATAGAATCTAGTGGTAATTCAAATGTTTTAGACATTCTTATTTTTATATTTATAAAAAAATAAAATTTAAGATATTCAATTTTTTATAAATAAGTTTTAAAATCTTTTCCTTGACTACTTATATTTTTTATATATCCATCTGACAATACATTATCAACAAAATAATCGTGTGCCGTATATAATCTAATTTCCCTGACTTCATTTGGATTTAATACTTGATTAGTCTCGGTAGAATGAAAGGTAAATACAGAAGAAGTAATATCGGCGTAAGTTGACCACTCGTGAATTGCACCAATATAATCGACTACTTTATCGACAATCACACCGTTTTTAATCATTTGTTTATAGTAATTTTTGGCTCCACTACATGACCAAGCGGCACAATAGATAATTACTTTATCTATACCTTTAGGAATTTGATTGTTATTTTTTTTTAATAAGTCTTCAAATTCTTTTTTAGTCATTGAACGTGAATCATTAAATCCATTTAAAGTCATTTTATATTTCATTTTATCTGATAAAACATTAACTAAAATAATTTTATTTTTTTTATTGTTTAAAGCTTGATAAACAAAATGAGGAGTAACTACTTTTACCTCTTGATCTCCATCAATATCTTGATATCTGGTTACAAAAATAGTTTCTTTACTGGATAAAATATTTTTAAAAAAGTAAAGAGCAATTAATATTAATATTATATTAATAAAGTTCATTTATATATATATTCAAGAAAATAATTTATAATATAAATTATTTTTCACATTATTCTGATTCAGTACCTGACTCTGAATCAGATTCGTCACTTGATGATTCATCACTACTTTCTTCTAAAGTTAAAAGTGATAGACCACCAGCAGTATTTATTTCTTGTATAAATTTTTTACGAATTTCTAATAATTTTTTTAATAATTTAATTTCTTCAACAATACGTTCTTGAGCTTCACTTTGTTTAAGTGTAAAATATTTATATTTTAGTATTGTAGAAATATCTGGTCTTTTATCTGGTACTAACTGAAAAGTAGAATTAAATAGAAAATTAAATGAATCTCTTAAATTTTCTTGTAATTCCATTTTATCAAATACTTCTTTATTTCTTTTACTAAATGATTCTCTTTCAGGTCTTGGTATTACACCAAAAAATAATTCATACATCAAGATACCAAAAGACCAGATATCTGCGGGAGTCCCATAATTCTTTCTTTCTCTAACTTCTGGTGAAGCATATTCGTATGTTCCCCTCATAGTTTCATCGGTTACTAAATCATTTGAGTCTAATTCCATGGCCAGACCAAAATCAATTAATTTAACAATACCATCTTCTGTTATTAAAACATTTGTATCTTTTAAATCTAAATGAACAATTTTTGGATTTAGATTATGAATATAATTAAGAGCATTTAGTAATTGAAATCCTATAGCACATCCGGTTTTAATTGAAATTCTATTACGCATTGATTCTTTTTTATCATAAATTGTTCTTAAATTTTCTAAAGAACAATAACATAATTCAGTGAAAAAAGATAACATCATATCTTTATCAAGATCATGACTATGTAGTTTAATAATATTTTGATGTTCTAATTTTCCTAAAAATGATAATTCATTTTTAATATCTTCATTATCAATTTTTGGATTACATAAATTTACTTTTTTTTGACATAATATTTCTCCATCTTTCTCAACTTTATAACATTCTCCAAAAGAACCCTTTGCAACTAAAGATATTACTTTTATAGACATTTTATATAAAATAAAATTAATTTCTTTAAATACTTTCAATTTTATTATATTTTTATCATAATTAAAATAAATTGATTTTATAATTATTATATTCCAATATATATATTAAAAAAGTAAAAACTTGTATATACCAAAAAGTCTCAAAACATACTAATCATGTTTTTAAACGATACACCAATGACAAATAATGAAGATAATGAAGATAATTTAACTTCTTCTGAATTGATTGATAAATACTGCGATAAATATCAAAATTATAATACTTTTATTAAAGATTTATTTTCTGTTAGGAAAAAATATCATTATTCATTCTTTCCTGATAATTATAAACCATTTATTAAAATTACTGAAAATATTAATCCGGTTTATAGAATTATGGTCATTTGTAACTGGATTATAAATAATAAAGATATTCCTAAACTAAACAATAAACTTAATAATACTTGGAGAAATGAAATTGTATTTGATACACAAAGTTTAAAAATAAGTTTTGGAGATATTGAAAATTATTTTTTAGAAAGAAAAGGAATCTAATTCACTCAGTTAAGAACTAAATTGTAATTATCAGAGTAATGTATAATGGAATAATATTATATCACAACCAATTGTTGTTCGTTAAAATTTAATTTTTTTTTATTATTTATATAGAAAAAAAAACTAAATTTTAACACTTTGAGCCCGTAAAACCTGACTTTCAAATGTTTAGAATTCACCTTCTGTTGATACTTTCGAGCTTACCATTGGTCCAACGGCCAGAGTTCGCCCCAGGACTAAGTGACTGATATCTCACCAAGGGAGTGAAGTTAGAGTTAGAAACTCCACAATCCGATTGCATAATACGGTTGATGTTATCGACACCAGACTGGTTCGAACTTCCATGCATCCACGGAACGCATGATGCAGATGCAATCTCGGTGTTATCATCACCTGATACCAACACCCCGCGGGCGTTATCTGGACCACGCATAAGTCCAACTTTCAGAGTCACCGCCAAAATGTCCAGGCAGATCTGGTCTTCACCTGCACCTGGTTTCATCTTCTTCCACTGACCACCTTCTAGATACATCATACCTTTTGTCGATGGAACATGAAGCAGACTGATCTCAATGTTGTTAAACATTGCAGACATTTCTGATTCAGGATGCACCAAACTTACAAACTGTCTGATTACGTCGTTCACACGATCATTCTGACTGACGGCAACAATTTGTACAAACCAGTTTTTACGGTCAGAACCAAGTTCTGTTGCAGCGTTCATGATCAAATCTCCCAATCGGATCAGCCTTGGATCATCTTCTTCCCTGTTGAAACAAGGTGTAGATGAAGACCAGCTCTGTGTGGTCTCGACAGAGACTTCCAATTCCGGTACCATTCCATTTTGATAAAAACAGTTGGGTCCATCCAACACAATTGTCAAAACTTTAGATGCAGGCGGCCTGTCTTTTTTCGGAGCCAACAACTGTTCTTTGTAAGGATCACGCATGACCGCGGGAAATCCTGTTTTTTGATCAAAGCAGTAGTTGCCCGCGGATTGTTTTTTTGAGTAACCCTTCAATACAGCCTCCACTGCTGCTTGCATTTCTTCTTTAAGATGTATCGCAGGGAATGGTGCATTGGAGAGTTGCTGTTGTGCAGCTTGCCGTTGTGCATGTGCAGCTTGCTGTTGTGCATATGTAGCTTGGTATGCGGCAGCTTGCCGTTGTGCAGATAAGCAAGACGGCAAAATCAAGTTGTCTGGTTTGGTATCCATTGAGTCGAAATTCATGGTTGTGTTGTGGTCGGGTGTAGTGTGTAGTTGATAGTTGTGTGTAGTTAATTGTTTTATATAACATAAAAACTAATTTAATTAAAGAAAAATCAATTTTTTATTTACAAATAAAAAAAGTAAAATAAATTTTTGAAGGTGCCTTGCGTTAAAACCGTTTAGTTGCTGACCGTATTTTCAAAACTAGTGGTTTATTGTAGATTTTTGATGGTGGGTTGTAATCCATTGATTGAGAATCTGGTCTCATTTTCAAAACCAGGGGTTTGTATGTTGTTGGTGAGGAATTGTAATCACCGCGTTGTCGTATAGGCAGTGGTTGTTTCATGTCGTAATCTTTCTCATAGACGTCGCCGAAGTTGTCTTTTGAATCATAGTTGTTGTTTTTTTCGATTTGTTCGGTGATATATTCATCCTCTTCAACGTCATAATCTTTACGTAAATATGTGTTCTCTTCAACAACATGTGAGTCTTTTGACATATAGGTTGAGTAAGGAATTGGTAAATCTCCTACCCTCATAATAATTTCGTAAGATGCGCGTTCTCTATGTTGAAGCTGTTCAAATGCGCTATTGCACAAATCATAGTCTGCACCAATTCGGTGGCATCTAACCCCAACAATTGGATTCATACCTGTTACGTCACATGAGAATCCTTCATGTACTTGCGTTTCAACGGAGGAAACAATTTGGCAGGGTAACAAGGTGGAAGATCCTGCACCAGCTTGGCTATGAAACGTTATTGATCTTTGTTGAGGGAACAAGGTGGAAGATCCTCCAACATCTTGGCTCTGAAACGGTATTGATCTTTGTTGAGGGAACAATGTTGAAGATCCTGCAATATGTGGTGTCCCCCATTGAATTCCTGAACTTAGTGTTTTACTTTTAGCATACTGATTGCTGTTAAATGCAGTATTGGTTGTTGTGAAGAGGGGTGTAGATTTGTCTGAATTAAAGTTGAATTTATCCATTATTGGAAGTAAGTTGTGTATAAAAAAAGATTGAAAACAAAAATATGAATATAAGTTTTTATTTTATAATTTTTCTTTTAATGATTTAAAAATTAATTTTTTAAATCATTATTTTCTAAGTCAATAATTATTATAAAAATATTCAATTTGTATCATTATAAAAATTAAGTTTAAATTAAAATCCTAATTATTTATAAAAATATATCTTTTTTTTTAATTAATTTTATAATAAATATTTAATACAGTATTTTGTATAATATTTAAAGTATTTTCATAATTTTATAAAGTCTATGTATATTAATCAAGTATTATTATAATCAAAAAAAAATTAAGAACAACAGTTAATTTTTATTTAATATAAATTTTTAAAAATTAATTATTATAAAAATTATATAATACTTCACGTCCAAATTCTAAAGCTTTAATATCAATTATACTTCCATGCGATGCTCTTTTTTGAATTATTGTTTTAAAACAAGATAGATATACAAAATGATTATAATTAATATCGTTATTTGAAACATTCATAATACCGCATGGACAATCATAGTCAATTTCGTGAGTTAAACATTTACACGAACCAAATTTTTTTTTATCATATAATACTTTAAATTCTTCTTCATCTTTAAGACCCCATGGTGCAATCATACCATTATGATTTATACCATAACAGTTATATCCATCGGTTTTATATTTTGGACAATCAGTTATTTTAATAGTACAACAAGATGTACATCGACCAAATAGATGTTCATTTTCCTTTGTTTTAGTATATATTTTATTCATATTTTAATTTTTTTTTTTTGAATAATATATTTTATATATACTTTAAAATCAATTTTAAAATTGATTATAAAAAGATATAAAAAGTAAAGTATTTATTAAATTAAGAATGTCTAAATATTTAAAAGTACTAGATCAAGATTTTAGTGAAGATTTCTCTTCAGAGCCATATAATTTTGGTTTTGAATTAGATTCATTTCAAAAGCATGCTATTACAGCAATAAAAAAAAATGAGAATGTATTGGTTACAGCGCATACAGGAAGCGGTAAAACAGTTCCAGCCATATTTGGTATTGCCGATTCATTAAAGAAAAACAAAAAGATTATTTATACTTCACCTATTAAATCTTTATCTAACCAAAAGTTATTCGAACTGAAAGAAAAATTTCCAGATATAGGTATTCTTACTGGTGATATTAAGTTTAATCCAGATGCACAATGTGTAATTATGACAACTGAAATTTTAAGAAATATTTTATATCAAAAAGAATCACAACACATTAATATTTCAGAGGTAGATAAAGTTATTTTTGATGAAGTTCATTATATTAATGATCCAGACCGTGGAAAGGTATGGGAAGAATGTATAATTATGATGCCTAAGGATATTGTATTAATTATGTTATCTGCAACCATTGATAAAGCAGAGAATTTTGCTTCTTGGGTTGGTGAAATTAAAGAGAAAGTAACTAATTTAATTCCAACATCACATAGAGTAGTACCATTAGAACATTATTTTTACCAAAACGAAGAAATAGTTAAAATTGTAACCCATGATGGTAAATTTATTAATTACGACGATATAAAAAAAAGTTATAAACAAATACCATGTTCAAAAATGATTAATGAGTTTATACAGTTTATAAAAGTTAGAAAATTAGTACCCGCCTTATTTTTCATCTTCTCAAGAAAAGAATGTGAAAAATTGGCTCGATGTGTTCAAAAATCATTAGTATCATCCGAAGAAATAGGAGAAATATTAAAAATATTTAATTTTGAATTAAGACATTATAAAAAAACTTATGAAAAGTCTCCACAATATATCATGATTGAAAAACTAATTCAAAAAGGTGTTGCTTATCATCATTCAGGGTTGATACCGGTTTTAAAAGAAGTAATTGAAATATTATTTTCAAAAGGATTAATTAAAGTTTTATTTACGACAGAGACATTTGCTGTAGGTGTAAATATGCCGGCTAAAACCGTAATTTTTCCTAAACTAACTAAATATTCAAATGGAGATTTTAGATATCTCAGAACTGATGAATACTTACAAATGGCTGGAAGAGCTGGAAGAAGAGGTTTAGATAAATTTGGAACAGTAATAATTTTACCTAATAATGAATTAATGGATTTACACCCATTGAAGAAAATGATGACAGGTAAAAGTCCTTGTATTAACTCAAAATTTAGATTAAGTTATCAATTTCTATTAAAAATATTACATAATAAAGATATTGACTTAAGTGGTTTTATTGGTAAATCATTATTTTCACAAGATAATTCAGAGCAGATTATTTCATTAGAAAAACAATATAATGAGAAGAAATCTAATTTAAATTTAAATTTAAAACCAGAACAAAAGGATCAAATTATTAAATATCAACTTGAATTATCAAAAGCTGAAAAATTGAAGAGTAATCAAAGAAAGAAAGCTTTAGGTAAATTAAATAAAACTAAAACAGATATTATAAACTTTGAAATGGTAAATAATATATATGTTAAATATTTAAAACAACAAAAAGAAATTTTAAGTTTAGAAGATCAAATAAAATATTTAATTACATTTGTAATGGAAGATAGTGGTAAGATGATTAAATACCTTAAAGATACCGGATATATTGAACCCGAAACTGGTAAAATTTTATTAAAAGGCATAATGGCTTGTGAAATTTCAGAGTGTAATGAAATAATAATGAGTGAAATTATTAATAGAAAAATTCTAGATGATTTAGAACCTGCTGAGATAATAGGTATTCTAGCTTCATTTATTGAAGAGAAAAATAATGATATTACAACAATTAAACAATTAAAAGTAACTCCTAAAATGATTGAGATATTAGAAAATATTAACTATATTACTAATGAGTTTGGTGATCATGAATATAATTCTTATATTGATATAGGTACTGATTGGAATTTATATTTATCATTTATTGGTCCAGCTTATGATTGGGCTTCTGGAAAAAGTATATATGAGATATATCAATCATATGAAGAAATATATGAAGGTACATTTATTAGAAATATTTTGAGAATTAAAAATATTGTAGATAATTTAAAAAATATTGCTGAAATTATAAATAATTCTCTACTTTTAAAAAAATTAGAAAATTTGGAATCTATATTAATTAGAGACCAAGTAATTTCTGAATCATTATATATTATGAAAAAATAAATAATTAAACTAAGATAATTTTCGGATCTAAAACTTCAATATGTAGTTTCTTATCAAAAATATCTTCATGTTTTAATGATGTTAAATTAATTTTAATTTTTTGATATAATTTAATTTTAAGTTGATTAATATTAATATATTCTTCAGTATAAACAAATGTATTAGTTTCTAATAATTTAGATGAAATAATAGTAAATTTATGTTCAATGTCTAAATCTGGAATATATACTTTAACTCTATTTTTTTTAATACTAATTATAAATGCATCATATATTTCTGATTTATTAATTTTAAATATCAATGTTAATTTATTATATAAATTATTAAATTTTCTTATTTTTTTGGAAAATTTATTAATTTTATCAATTTGACTTTCTACTAATATTTCTTCAGAGTTTAAATATTTAATAATATTCATCTGATTAATAATATCAACATATCTTCTAATAGGAGAAGTTGCATGTGTATAAAAATCAGCTTCTAAACCTTCATGTTTAGTTTGATCTGGATTAATTTGATATAAAGCTGCCTTTTGACTAGTTTTATTTAAATGCTGAGATAATAGTGATATTTCAGATTTTATATCAGAATTTAGTTTATGCGTTCTTAAAATAGTATTTTTATTATATTTATATAAAACTGAAGCAGTAATTATGTTATAAAGAAGCATATATGATTCTACTAAAGAGGTTGAAGAAAAATTAGATTCTGCTTTAATAATTTTAGTAAATTCAAATAAATTTTTAATTTCCTGTTGAAATGGATTAAGTTTTGAATTAGATGATCTACTAATTTTATCTACATCTGAATAAGATAAAGCATTATTATAAATTATAGTTTCTTTAAATTTATAAGATTGTAATTCTTTATTTTGATTATAATTTAATATTAAAGATAATGCTCTTTTATTTTCTTGATGTCCTAATGAACATATATCAAAACTATGTTGATTCGAAAGCATATTTATTTGATAATCATTTAAATATATAGACGAATAGATATTTGTATTTATAAATTTTAAATGTCTGGCTACATTGGCAATATGAATACCAACTTCATAACCACTTGATATTTTTTTAAAGTGTAATGCATCATCAATATCTTTACAACCAATTGGATCAATACTAAAAGTATAATATTCTGGTTTTTGATCAATAATAGGAAGTTGGTGATATATAATTTTATTTTTTTTTGGATATATACTAGTTCTATAAAGTAACATATCAATTTCATTCGGTAATAAACCAATTGGTCCAATAGTTTGTTCTATTTTACCAACAGGATATTTGTTATTTACTTCCCATTTATTAAGAGAAATAACACAATATAATTTTTCTTTTTTTTTATGTTTACATGGTACAATGAAATCCGGATATTTTTGAGATATTGGACTAAATTTATAATATGGTACATTTTTTTTAGTAAAACCATATTTAACATTAGTATTTAGATAGAGAATACCGACTAAGTGAAAAATAGACCTTTCTTTAATACCAATTACTTCATTATTATTAATATATACTTGATCATTATGTAATCCTCTATTATTAAATACCTCTTTTTCATCTACATAATAAATATTATTTATATTAATTAATGTTCCATTTTTGGTATCACTAAATAAATCTGGTTTGTAATATTTGTAATATTCCATTTTTATTAAGTTACTACATATTTTTTTAAATTTTTTCAATTTTAATTTAAAAAAAATTGATTTATAGCGTAGCATCTAAAAATATATATAATTATAACTTACAATGAGTCGAAATACAAGCCGAAATGGATTTAAACCTACAGGAAGAAAAGGTGGTGGATTTAAGTTGGGCGGAACCCCTGCAGATATTGATGCCAAAAATATATTGGCAAAAAAAAAAAAAGATAAACTTGAAAAAATGCAAAGTGTATTTACTAGTTTAAATTTTAATGGTAATTGTAATTCAAATACTTTAAAATATTTAAAAGCAATTTCTTCAACTGAAATTAGTCAGATTGCTCTAGAACAGGGTCAGTCAAGTTTTAATGCTAAAGAATATGCCAATAAAGCAATGGAAGAAGAAAAACGTGAAGAATATTATAACAGTCTTTCAAGTAAAGAAAAAAAAAAACTTAGAAAAGGAGCTAAAACTAAAGCCATTATGGCTGAAGTATCCGCCAAAAAAAAAGAAAAAGAAGAAGATGGAGATAATTCAATTATATCTAGACTTAAAAAAAAGGATACTATTGATGATTCAATTATCAATGATTATTTACGTTTAAAAACTGAATCCGGTTATGTTCAATTTTTAATTGAAGCCATCAAGATTGGTCTCAAAACAAAATCCGAATTAGTACCACATATGTATTTGGATTTGATTAATCTTAATCCATGTGAATTTCAAACTAAAATTACAAATATTACTAAGCGTGTAAATCAAACGCTTAATATGACTTCTGAAAAATGGATTGAAAAACAGATGACTGATATGTCTTGTTATCAACCTCCATTAAATAAATTCTCTCGTCGTGAAAAGAAATTAGATCCTTGGCAGAAACACATTATGAAATGTATAGATCAAAGTAAGAATGTAATTTTAGTAGCCAAAACATCTGCTGGAAAAACAGTATGTTCTACATATGTCGTTTGGAAAGCTAATAAAGTTCTAATTGTTGTACCATCTCCTGCACTGGCAGAGCAGATCTTTGGATTGGTTTATAATCAACTTGGGGGACATGTGATGATGGTTATTAATATTGATGTATTTCATATGTCAGACAATGTTAAAGTTGTAGTTGGAACTCCATCGGCTTTGGAAAGTTTCTTGGCATACAATCCAAAATTGGAATTTGATTATACTGTTTATGATGAAGTTCATGGTCTTAATGGTCGTGAAGGTGATTCCTTAGAGAATTTGATTAAAACAGTTAAAGGTAATTTCCTTGCACTTTCAGCCACTGTAGAAAATCCAGAAGAACTTGCTGAATGGTGGAAATCAGTTAAACCAGATATTGAACAACCTGAATTGATAAATCATGATTCAAGATTTATAGTTCAACAAAGGTATCTATGGCATAATGAAAAAAACAACATGGAACCTTTAAATCCTCTAGCGGCTGTAGATGATCTAGAATATATTAAAAGTGGAGGCATGAATAAAGGTACATTATCATTTACTTCTAGAGATACTTATGGCCTCTGGGAAAAAATTATGTATAAGTACCCTGATTTATCTCCACATAAATATTTTATGGAAAAAAATATTCAACGATTGACTCTAGATGATACTAGAGATTATGAAAAATTTTTAAAGAATCATATTCAAAAATTATCAGTTTCAGAACCGGATTTTGTAATGTCTATTATGAAATCATATTCAACTGATTATACACCAGATACAGAAGAAAAGTTTAAAATCTATAATTTAATAAGATGGTTATTTTCAAAGAAGATGACTCCAGCACTTTGTTTTCAATTAGATCAAGATAAAGTACAAATTATGTTTTCAAAACTAGTACAATTTTTAACTGAAGGTGAAAATCAAAAGTATCCTTGGTATCGTACTGATATTGAATTACAGCATAAGTATTATGAAGACTTTACTGAAAAGAATACTGCAAGACTTGAAAGCACTAAAGTACCTAAGGGTGAAAATCCAAGTGAGTATTTAGATGGTATTACACGTGATTTGAATGAAGAAATTCTTTCTCAGATGCAGTTAAAATTCAATGATTTAATTAGTAAACGTAAAATTCAAATCAATGAAAATGATGAATATTCAATTGAACAGAAGCAATTACATCATAAATATTGTGATTTAAAATTAAGAAAAATTATGAGTCTCAGAACACTTTCATATACTAATCCTTATCAAGCACATCCTGAATTTTCATTTAATGATGGTTTAATTGACGACAATGGGATGCGTGATATAAAAAAACGTTTATCCAAACAGCTAGGATGTAATTTAAGTTATGACCATCCACTAATGTTAGGAATAGAAAGAGGAATAAGTATGTATTTTGATACTCTTCCACTACCATTTCAAAGAGTTATTAAAGGTCTATTCTGTGATAAAAAACTTACTGTATTATTCTCAGATGAAACTCTAGCTTATGGTGTTAATATGCCTGTAAGAACAGTAGTACTTATTGGAGATAATATCAATCCTTTAGTGGCACAGCAGATGGCTGGACGTGCAGGAAGAAGAGGAGTAGATAATCAAGGACATGTAATTTATGTTAATTCGAAATGGAAAGATATTCTAAAAGGGTCTCTTCCTAAAATTATTGGACATAATTCAATTAGTCCATATCATGTTCTTCGAATGAATTTCTTAAAGCATGAAGAGTCTTTAGTATCTCAATGTTACAAACAAACACTTTATGATTTCATTTACAAAGTACCATATGAAACAAATATTGAGACACATAAACAAAATATGGAATTGTATATGACTAAAGATGAAGAAGTAAGTTCAAGACTAATTTGGAATTTGAGAGGTGTAAAGAATTCTATATTGATTCCAAAATACATGGAATATATGTTAGTCAAGTATAGTGATGTAAAACAAGATCATATTCAAATTAAGAGTCGTGAAATGATTGCAGAACTGGTTTCATTGTTTGACGAGAATGACCAAGGAGAATTATTACCCATTAATCAAGATTTAATGAGAATTGTTAGTGATTTAAAAGCACAAACGAGTATTAGTACTAACTTAACTTCAAGAAGTATGACTCTAGTAAATGCATATTGTGAAAAACGTATTATTGATCTCAATATGAAAATTTGTGTTGTAAGAAGATTAAAGATAATCAATGGTATTATTCAAGAAATTCATAAAGTGATTCTAACTACTAAGTTTGATAAGAATAAGAAAATGCTTGAATATGTATTTACTGAGATTAAAAAAATTATCTCAAAATATGAAGACACTGGATCTTTATAATTATTAAAAAATTATAAAAAAATTTTATTTTTTTTAGACTATTAATAGTGTCAAAAAAAAAATAAAATTTTTAAAAGTGTACACTGTTAAATTTTTAATTTTTTCTAGAAAATATTCTATTAAAAAAATTTATTATAAATTTCGAGAAAACTTTTAATTAGAAATACATAAACTTAATTTTTTATTTAATTCTGGATACAAAAATAAATTTTCATATGAAATAAAATGTTGATAAAATAGTTTTATCTTGGGAATAATAATATTGAATTTAGTGTTATTAGTTGTTTCAATTTGAATTACAAAATTATTTTTATTTTCTTTAATTAAATTAATTTTATTAATATATTTTAAAATATCTATAGTATTAATTGGTATAATTCTTTGAATGTAATATGAACCATATGATTTAATTTTTTCACCAAATTTATTTTCACCATCCATCCAGTAATAAGGATTTTTTAAAAAATTTATTTTATGAAGATTATTACCTTCTAAATTATAAATTAAATTATTGCATTTTTCACAAGATATATTATTACAATTTTTACCACATATTAAACAAAAATTTTTAAAAGTATTTTTAAAATATAAATTATAAAAATTATTATTCATTAATATTTATATAAATTATATGTATAAATATATATATAATTTATGTATTAAAAATGTTATAAAATTTTGTCTGTTTGAATCCAATGATAATGTGCATTATATCTTAATCGATGTAAATAAATAATATTACGATCATAATCTCTCTCTCTAATAAATTGTACTTTAGTTGGTTTTGCAAATTTATTTCTATGATCAATAGGGTTATCAGAACTATCAAGTTCAATAATATTAGGAGATAAATTAATCTCTATACCTGTTTTATCATTAATAATTTTTTTAAGAAATCCTAAAATAAATGCATTTGGAAATAGATTACCTTTAATTCTTGGTACAATGAATCTTATAAACTCATCTTCAGTCATAGCCGTATTTAATTTTGGAAATATACTATTTGTTTCATCAAATTGTGCTTCTTGTGTATATAAATTATATGTATTTTCTTTTCCTAAATAAAGTTGATACACTAAATTAAACAATACAGGGTTAATTATTCTTATATTTTGAAATTGCTCACTTAAAAAGCTTCTCATCATTTTACTAAAATCAAATTGACTTACTAAAGCAAATTCATAACCAGGAAAAAAAGCTGAAAAAAACGTTTCATATTTATCATGATATATAAGTGCTTGATATAATGAATAAAAAAAACAATTACCATCATCAAGAACATCAACAGAATCAAATATTTTTCCGTATGCATTTGGAGCTTTATAAAGGGGGTTTGCATCTGTTGATGTTTTTAATAATGACAATTTTTTAGCTTTAGCTAAATCGGCTTCTTGAGATGAAGATCCTTCATTACCTGAGTAATAACCATAAGAATGCGCTGAAGCACCTTGGGAAGTATGTGGTTCTTTTTTTTTTTTTGATAATTTTAAAGCTTTTTCATATTCTAACCTTTGTTTTTCTAGTAATGACAATTTTTTAGCTTTAGCTAAATCGGCTTCTTGAGATGAAGATCCTTCATTACCTGAGTAATAACCATAAGAATGCGCTGAAGATCCTTCATTACCTGAGTAATAACCATAAGAATGCGCTGAAGCACCTTGGGAAGTATGTGGTTTTTTTTTTGATAATTTTAAAGCTTTTTCATATTGTATTGACATTTCTAAAGCTTTTTCATATTCTAACCTTTGTTTTTCTGACATTTCTGACATTTCTAAAACTTTGGCTAATTCTGCTTCTTGAGAACCATGGATACCACTTTGAATAGTTAAACTATTTAACCCTTGGGAAACTTCATCTAATATATTAATAGGAAATATTGTTTTATTTTCTCTAAATTTATTAACTCTTGTAAAATCTGGAGAATTAAACCATTCGATTGGTTTTTGATCTATTAATTCTCTTGCAAGTATATATTCAGAAGATTTTAACAATTCAAAATATTGTTCCATGGTATTTAGTTCTACATTAAAACTTACAGGTCCAGTTAATTCTCTAATATTCGGATATAACCACCAAATATAATGACCATTTTTTTCATCTCTTTGGGTATCATTTATTAAATAATTAATAAACTGATTTCTGTATTGTGATAACGATGGTTTATTCCAAAAATCAATTAATTCTTGAGGATTAGAGGGACCGCGATCATTCGGTGGATACCCACCCTTTTGAATTAGATTATTATATTTATTTAAATATTTAAAATATTTATGCTTATAATTCATTTATATAATATAAATTAAGAAAATAAATAAATATATATATATATATAAAAATAAAAATAATTAATAATTAATGAGAATACCATTGATATACGATAAATTAAAAAAAGAATATCTCGAATATAATATGATATTATTGAACGGAGGTTTTATTGATTTACAAGGTGCCAATACAACTACAATGGAATTAGGCATTTATGATTTAAATTATAATGCTTTTGAATTTAATAAAAAACATGTAAATAAAATTGAAACAAATAAAAAGGAAAGATATTGTATTTTAGAATTTAAATATGAATATAGAAAAATAAATATTTTAGTAACAGCTAATAAAGAATTATTAAATAAAAAAATTTTAAAAAGAAATAATGAAATAATGTTAAATAATTTTCCTTTATTATTGGCTCAAGTTTTAATTTTAATAAAACAGGATTATAATAGTTTTAAATCGTGGGGTATTGTATTAAATATGGATATTGAGGATGAAGAATCTTTTTTAATAGATACTGTAATATTGGAAAAGGAAGCAAAAACTAAAACTGATAAAATTAATAAAATAATTTTAAAATCTAATAAAAAAATACCAGAAGATTAGTTTATTTATTGATATATTAATATCAATAAATAAAAATGAACTCAATAAATCCGTATGATTTATTAAACGTAAATTCTAAATCAACAATTAATGAATTAAAAAAAAATTATTATCAATTATCTTTATATTGTCATCCAGATAAGGGGGGATCAAAAGAGGATATGATAATTATACAAAATGCTTATGTATATATTAAATCTCAATTAGAAAATTCAACAGAGAAAACTTATGAACAATTAGAAGAAGAATTTAATGAATTTTGTAAAATACAAGAAAAAAAACCTCCGAAGTTTTGTAAAATTTTTTCTGAAACACATGAAGAATGGAGTAATGTATTTAATAGTTCTCATTCTAATCAAAAATATAGTAATTTATTTGATAAAGGTTATGGTGATTTCATGGATCAAAGTGAATCGTTAAATGTTAATGAATATAATCCAAATAATCAAATAAAAAATAAACATAATTTTACTTCTGAAATAATAATTTATGAAGAACCTAATCCAACACCAATTGATATTGATACAAATATGCCTTTAGATAAAAAAGAAATTAAAGATTTTACTTATCAAGGAATGAGTGATTATAAATTAGCATTTTCTGAAAATGAAAAATTAGAATTTAAAATAAAAGAAAGAACTTTAGATGATTTAATAAATGAACGAAATTCAAATAAAAAAGTATTAATTATTTATAATAACTCAAAATATAGCGGAAATTATTATACAGCTTTAAGAATATCAAAATATTTTAATCATTCAAAATTACATAATTGTAAGAATCAATTATCAAATTCTGAAATATACCAATACGAACATGTAATCGCAGTTAATTTAAATAAATGTTATCATTTTTTGAAAAATTTGAATTTACCATATACTATAATTTTTGCGGGAACTGATTGCAACTATTTTCAATTAACGCAAGTAGAAATATATAAAAAAATAATTATAAAAGCTGTAAATATAGTTACATTTAATTTAGAAATGAAAAAAAGAATTAATAATATTTATAATTTAAATAAAAAAATTTACATAATACCCCAAGCGGTTGATGTTCAATTTGAAGATATGGAAATAGAAGAAACAAATTATTATTTATGGGTAGGTAAATTTAGAAAAATAAAAAATCCAGAACTATTAATAGAAATTGCATTTAATAAACCAGATTTAAATTTTATTATGATTGGAGAAATGGAATCTGAATATAAAAATATAAAATTGCCAGAAAATATCAAATATTTAGGTATTAAAGATAGATACATTGTTCTTAATTATATTTGTAATTCAAATGGATTAATTAATACTAGTATTGAAGAAGGTATGTCGGATACTATTTTAAGTGCTATGGCTTTAGGAATACCAGTAATAGTAAGAAGAAATACCGGAAATGAATCAATAGTTAATGAAAAAACAGGATATTTATTTAGTGATCAATATGATTTTAATAATGTAGTAATTAATTCCAAAAATAATTTAAATGCTAAAATTTATATTCATAATAATCATAATATGTCAGATGAGCATCTAGAGTATCAAAAAATTATAATTTAAAATGTTATTAAATATTATAATGGAACAAAAAGATGAAGATTATTATAGTAAGTATTTAGAATATAAAGAAAAATATGAAGATTTAAAAAAACAATTTAATGAAAAAGATTATAAAAAAAAAACTAAAACCTGGAGAGATTTAGAACATGGATTAATGTTATTAACATCAAAAAAAGTAAGTAGTAATTTTAAAAAAAATATATTTAGTATAATTAAATCTGCAATAATCGGCGCAACTAAAACATTTGTACCTGGAATGGGGTTAGTTTCAAATTTAATACAAAATTCAAAAAATAGTAATAATATATTTAAAAGTTTACAATTTAATGATTTTATATTCAAGGAATTTACTAATAGTAAAAAACATAGTCATTTAAAAAAAATGCTTAAATTAATTGATATTGATGATGATTTTATATCGATAGTAAATCCAATGATTATCAAAGAATTTATTATAAAAATATCAACTTTGATAAATAATCAATCAAAAAGTAATCCAGGATTTTTAAACGAACCAATACCTGATTTAGATGAAGAATTAATTGATTTTATATGGCATAAACACAATGTAGATTTATCAGAAATTTCAATTATGAAAAATAAAAAAAGAAGAAATAAAGAATTTTTAACATCAGATAATCATAATGTTAATTACTTAAAAAAATTAATTAAACAAAGAAAGCAGATTACAGAAAATAAAATTAAAGATCTTGAAAAAATTAAATTAAATGATAAAAGTAATTTTTTTTTAAAAAATATAACCGGTTATTAAATTTTCTAAATAATAAATATATATAATGTCTAAAGAACAAAATCAATTAGAAGAACAAGATAAAGAAGTAGAAAATAATTTCTTCAATTTAAGAAATATACAAGATTCAAATATAAAATTATTTATTGTAAGTATTGCATTTTTATTTATTGGTATTTATAAATTAAATAAAACTTTAAGAAATGATATGATTAAAGGTTTATTTATTATTTTATTTATACAACTATTAGATTATTATACATTTGGATTTAAAATAAAATTTTTAAAACATGAAAAATATTTATTATCATTATCCGCTTTAGTAGGAGATGGTTTATATCAAATATTTATTAAACCAAAAATTACTTAGAGATATATTAACTTTATAATATATTAAAGGATGGTTGTCCGAGTGGTCTAAGGAGGCAGACTTAAGATCTGCTGCTCAACTGAGCGCGCAGGTTCGAACCCTGCACCATCTATTTTTCAGTAAGAAGTATATTCTTACTTTTTACTGAAAAAAAAAAAAAATATATATATATTATATAATGAATTATAATCAAAAGTATAAAAAATATAAAGAAAAATATTTAAATTTAGTTAAATCATTACAAGGTGGTATGCTTTCACCAGCACCGGAGCCTCCATTATTAAAAATATATCTTCAAAAAAATTTAAGTTGGAACGACAACGGTAACTTGTCGGAGGAATTTGATGATAAAGATTATAATAGATTGAGAGAACTTAATCAAATTGAAGATCCTAGTTATTATATATATAATATTGATCAAAAATCATGGAAAGGTTTAGAACAATTAAGAAAAAATTATGAATTAAAAATAATAAGTATGGATGAATATAATGAACAAAAAAAAATTAATTTTAATAATTTTACTTGGAATAATTATGATTTATGGGTTAATGTATTTATAAATTCAAAACCTAGTTTTGATAAAATTCGAAATAAGAATACATTACAAAAAATAACTTTATCAAAAGATAAAACTTATCAATTATTTAATGATAAATTTAAATTTTTTAATAAAGTTTTAATTCCTTTTATAAATAGACATTATAATCAATCATTAGATAATTTAGATACTTGGTTAAATTGTGACCAAGATACATTAAGACAAATTAAAAACGATACTAATAATTGTTATGGTACAAGAATAAATATACCGGACGACTCTAAAATTATTGTAATTGGTGATATACATTCTAGTTTTACAACATTAAGACATATTTTTAATGATTTAATTTCAAAAGAAACATATTTTATAGATAGAACATTAAAATTACAAAAAAATAAATATTTAATTTTTACAGGAGATATAATAGATTATGGTCCATATGGTTTAGAATGTTTATGGTTTGTATTTACATTATTATATCATAATCCAGAGAATGTAATTATATTAAAAGGAAATCATGAAAATGAATCACAATATACTAATTTTAGACAACCTGGATTAAGTTTTAATACACAATTAAATGAACAACTAAAAGATCAAAAAATAAAAAAATTAATTAAAAATATATTAGGATTATTACCAACTGTAATTTTTGTAAAATTTAGAAATGAAACATATCAATATAATCATGGTTCGATTGATTTTGATATTGCTGGTTTTGATGATGAAATAGAAACTTTTGGACCTGATAAAAAGAGTAGTATAAGAGAATTTATAAATCATCCTGATATAAATAAAAATAAATTATTAATTAGTTTATCTAATACAAAAAAAAATAATACTTATCAATGGGGAGATTTTTATTATAATCCAAATTCGATTACAGATATAAATGATTATAATGGAAAAAGAATACAAAATTATGAGCCATATTTAAAAAAAAAAGAATTAGCTCATATAGGAAGTAATAAATCAGATTTTTTAAAGTATCTTAAAATGGAAGACAAAACAAGACCAAAACATAATTTTTATTTAATAAATGACTACTTATATATGAATAATATTAAATGTATTATTAGTGGTCATCAAGATAATGTTGCTTTAGGAATATTACCATCAGATGAAAAAAAAATCGAAATAGATATTGGAGGAAATGAAAAATTAAGGTATTCTAAAGATGATAATTTAATTGTTACACCATATGCATATGATGATACATTAAAAAATGATAGATATGAGATAATTTTAAAACCAATGGATGATTTTTATGCTGTAACTTTATCTACAGCTGTACATAGTAAGTATGTAAATTATGCTACTTATGGTGTTCTTGGTTGAAAATTTATATAATTAATAAATTTTTTTAATAATTATATAAATTTTTATTATTAAAAAAAGTAAATAAAAAATCAAAGTACCCACTAATTAAAGTAAATTAATACACCCAAGTCAAAAAGCAAAAGTCAAAACTTCTTATTTATATATATTTACTTAATAAAATAAATAAAAAATTTATAACATCTATTTATCAAATTTTAATCAGTAGATAAATCAATAGATAAATTATAAATTGACTTACTATATATGTTCTTTATTAATAGCTAAAAGTAAGTCTTTATCATTTTTTAATTTTGGAGATACATAACGAATTGCCATAGAATCTTTATCAACAGCTTTTAAAACAAAATCTATATCAGCTTTTAATTCATAAGATGCATATTCTAGTGCATATGCTGAATTTACAATAGCTGTCAAAACAACATCTTTATCCGCTTTTAATTTTGAAGAGGCAACAGATAGTGCTCCACCATTATTAGAAACCGCATCCAAAACAACTTGTCTATCATCTTGTAATTCACTTGATGCATATTTTAGTGCCCACCCATAGTTAGAAACCGCTTTTAAAACAACTTCTCGATCACCCTGTAATTCAGAAGAGGCGTATGAAAGTGCATAACCATCTTTAGATACGGCACTCAAAACAACTTCTTTATTGGCTTTTAATGCCTTAGATGCATATTGAAGAGCACCACCATAATTCGAAACTGAGGTTAAAACAACTTCTTGATCACCTTTTAATGCTCTTCCGTCTTGAGAAACCGAAATCAAAACAGATTGTTTATTATTATTATCCATTTATATACTTTTAATTAGAAAATAAATCCACCACCTTCGATATCTTGAGAATAACCTTGTATCCAATCTTCAATACGTTTTCTCAATGCGATATTAGGAATTAATTCTTGAGATACAGTTTTTCGAGTTATTGGAGATTTATTACCCATAAATCTAAATGATTCTAAAATTGATGCTCTTTCAAAAGTTTGACCATCAGAAAGAATAACCGGATCAGTCATAATTTCTAATGTAATAGGACATTTAAACTCATCTGGATTTTGATTTGAATTATATAAATAACTTTTTCTTTCAGCTTTTTTAAACATAGGGTTATATTTTCTTTTTTGATATTTTTGTTTCATTTGGACAATTTCTATTTCTTTTTGTAAAATAACATTATGTACTCTTTGTCTTCTTTGTTCTCTAGATAATCTAGGTTCGTTCGTTTGTGATTGTTAAGCATCTTGTTGTTGAATACCTTGACGAACATTTTGGAACATCTCATCAAATTATTGTTCTATTTTAACCCTTTATTGAAATCTTTCTGTTCTTTGATGTTTAGTTAATCTCGGTTCAGATTCTTGTATTTGACATCTTTGTAATCGTTGTCTAAATTGTCTAATATCAGGATTACTATCAAAAGCCCTTCTTTCGGCAGCTTGTGCTCTTTCTTGTCTATGTCTATGTCTATGTCTTCTTTGTCTTATTTAATCTCTAGATAATCTATGATCAATATTGTCATAATTTATTTTTATATTATAATTTTGAATTTCATCTTGATTTAATCTTTCTTCTCTTTGTCTTTGTATTTCTTCTAGAAGTAAATTAATTTCTTCTATTGATTTACCATCCAGTTTAGCTTGTAATTCTGGGGAAGCATATGTTAGTGCCCCATAACTATAGTTAGAAATAGCTTTCAAAACAGATTATCTATTATTTGGATCCATATATTCCATATTATATACTTTTAATTAAGAAAATAAATTAATTTATTTTTTTAAGAACAATTAATTTACATTTAACTTCAGGTAAATAATTAATATTTAATTCAAATAAAAATTCTAAACGAGGATTCCGTAAAATATATTGTTGATATTCGTTAATTTGTTCATTTTTAAAACTATCTCTTATTGTTATAAAAATTATACCAAATGGTTTTAAATTATCTAATAATTTAGTAATAACACTAAAACTTACATGTCCTTCTAAAAAAACACCTGATGAAACTATATAATCATATTCATAAGATGGAGGTAAATCATCTAGTAATAAATTAATATCAATAATATTACGATATATATTTTTTTCTCTACATTTTTGAATCATATTTTCAGAAATATCAATGCCATCTATTTCAAATTGTAAATTTCCAATTAAACATTTATGTATTTCTAAACCTAGTAATCCGGTTCCACAACCAAAATCTAAAATTTTAAAATTGTTATTACTAAACTTTAATATATAATTTTTAAAGTGCTCAGCTACATTTTTTGGACCAAGATAATTTAGATTTTTAACATAATCTTCATATGTATTCGCCCATTGATTATATAGTTCTCTTTTATCATTATTTTTATCTAATGATGCTTGATGAAATGAAGTACCCATTTTTATATAATTATAAAAATATGTTTCTAAACTCTTTATTATTGAATGAAAAAATTCAATAATAGAGAAATGCTCCTAGTGGGGTTCGAACCCACGATCTCCGCGTTATAAGCACGGCGCCTTAAACCAACTGGGCCATAGGAGCTTATTTCATAATATATTATATAGATTAATCTTTAAATCATTTTTCTATTTTTTTTTTATTTTTAATTAAAATATATAATTAAAATGTTTTACAAAAAAAAAAAAAAAAAAAAAATATAAAATAAAAAAAAAAAAAAAAAAAATTTACGAAAATAATATATATTATAAGGAACAAGCTGTTAAAATTGATGGAAGTGATTATAAAATAATAAAAAATAATAGTTTTGATAAATATTCTTACTTAGACTATGTAGAAGAATTTATTGAAAATATTAAGGATACTGAGGATGCTGATGATGCTGATGGTGAAAAAGACTATTCTTTCGCATTTGAAGATTTTAATAGAATAGATATGAATCATTTAGAATCCATAGATAGTGAAGAATTGCAAGGGCATTCAGTGGGTGAAACAAAATATAAAAAAATAGAAACAAAATTATATATATTACCTGGAAATGGGAATTATAAGTTAAAAATAATAATTGAGGGAAACGAAA